>OJKP01000700.1_pt1 | contig 23185 bp, 20 predicted proteins | sample 1596521 | NCBI WGS metagenome assembly OJKP01 (sample SAMEA4350130, study PRJEB24818) | metagenome | biome: human; feature: gut; material: faeces | place: Denmark | collected 2013-09
AACGAAAAATATGACCCCTGCTATATACAGCACGACCCGAGAACCTTTAACAAAAAATAACTCGAAAAATAACGAGAGAAACTTGTTTAATTAGAGTAAAGCGGGGGAGAACGAGAGGGGGCTGAAGTCTGCAGGAAAGATCATCAACATAAGGCTTGTCCCTGTTTATCCTGGTTTTTGTATTAAATCCCAATAGGTCATTAGGGCTTGCCTGGATTTTGGTATTTTAGAAGAGTGGATTTTGTTTGGTAATAGCGAGCTATTGCGAATTAGAATAATCCGTGATGACGAATCCGTGGTGCTCATTGATATCCGTGTTTTTATTTTAGACCGGTGGACATCGCCGAAGGCTGATGGACACTATATTATGACTGACAAATTGCTTCCGTGGTAAAACCATCAAGACAATTACCAGATGGTTTGTTATGTAAATTAAAAATTGAGACCATTGTAAATCAGACGTTTCCACACTGACGACCAGATGATTGACGGTTCTGGCGAAAATTTTGATTTTTAAACGAGTTGACAAGTTAACGATATGACAAGGATATCAGACTTACCTATTTAGTCTCAAAAGAGAAAGTATCAATATAAAAGTAAACGGTTTGTTTTGCTTCCAAATTAGAAGTAAAACCATACAGCAGCAGCACGAAGTGTAATTCCAATAAAAGTCCAAACAACAAAACAACACAAAAACATTGCACATATTATCACTTTGTCATACTTTTGCAGTGGATTAATCACAAAATGACGCATAAATGCAGAAATGAATATCCATGGGATGTGACTTAGTGTCTCCACTGGGCGCCACCATCATCGGCCTGCAGGCAGGCATCATCCTCGTGTTCTCCATCGAGTTCATCGACACCAAGCTCCACATAGACGACCCCGTCGGCGCAAGTTCCGTACATGGCGTATGCGGCATTTTCGGCACTCTGATGACCGGTCTGCTGGCTGTAGACGGCGGTGCTTTCTACGGAGGCGGTTTCAGTTTCTTCGGAGCACAGTGTATAGGCACCCTGACCATCGACGCCTGGGCTGCTGTGACGGGAGCGATATTGTTCTTCACCGTCAAGAAGATTGCCGGTCTGCGAGTGGACAAGCGTATCGAGGAAGAGGGTCTCGACATCTACGAGCATGGAGAGAGCTGCTTCAACTAAATACCGATCGGATATCATGACACACGAACTTTATTAACCATCCTTATATATAATTCATTCTGCCCCATCCCCAGCTTTGCCATCATCACCTTTCTGTGGCAACGAACCGGGGATGGAGTTTTTCTTTTACTCCAATCGGTCATCAGACAGTTTGGGGTAAAGCAGCACGGACAGCTCGATCCTGCCGTAGGACAGGCGTTCCGCAACAAGGTGTTGAGCCGCGGCAACACAAAGGACCAGTTGCAGACCTTCACCGACTTCACCGGCATGGAGGAACCCGACGCATCAGTACTGCTCAAGACAAGAGGACTGTAAAGACCGGACATCCATAAATAACGAGAGTAGGAGGAAAATACCAGGAATCGGTATTTTCCTCCTACTCTCGTATTTACAGACCTTCCACACCACTGTATATACCGTTCGGCATACGGCGTTTCGTGCTTTTACACCTCACGGTGCTCCCCCTTGCCTTTGGCTATGTAGTTAGACAATATATTCGAACAACCACTTCTCACTATCAATGCTCTCGGTCTCTGCCGTCAGGGATAGCCCCACCACTTCCAAATCCGAAAACTTGGGAACAGGACCACGACGTGGAACATTACCAGATTCATTGACGAAATTTTCAGAGAATTGCTTGCATATCTCAAGTATTTTGACGAATTTTGTATAAAGGTTGTACATACGATGGTTTGGACTCAATGTTTTGAACACCACTAAGTTACTAAAAATCAGCGATATGTACAACTTTTTACTCATATTTATCAACTTAAATTAATTCCGCCAACGGGTAAGAATGAATTAAATGACATCAATACGTATTTAGTCAACCAGCCCACCAAGACCATGCAAAATCTAAACTCACTGATTGCGGCATTACCTTTGCTGGCTTTAGTGGCGTAATATAGGATTGAAGCAAAACGATAAGATACATGGTTAAATCATATACCACCTTTAATGGTGGTATATAAGACATCGAATAATATGACATTAGAAAAAATCTATAACAAATGGCTATCCATTCAGCCACTGTCTGAAGCTGATCAGAACAAACTCAGTATGAGGTTTACTGTTGAGTATAACTACAAATGCGTAATAGCCGCCGGACCATCATTGATGTATAATCGTATTGCAAACGGTACAAGCTATCCTTGCTTAGAAAATGAAACCTCAAAACTATAATTGTTATGTTAGGTTCAACAAAGAGACATCCCATAAGAAAAATCATAATTCTACGTTGACATACTTAATAAAAGCGACAAACTTATGACAGACAATTATATGATAAGACGGGCAATCCCCGACTTGCTCAACAAGAAATACTACATACCTGAATACCAACGAGGCTACCGATGGGAGGAAACGCAGGTACTGGATCTTTTGCAGGACTTGTATGCTTTCTTCATTGGTGACACTAAAGGACAATTCTATTGTCTTCAACCCATTGTGGTGAAGGAAAAACAGATGAACAACGAATTGTGGTATGAGGTGATAGATGGACAACAACGCTTGACAACTATTCGTATCATCATGCAGATATACGACCAATTGAACAGCAACATGTTTACCGCCATATCACATAAGTACACCATCATGTATGCCACACGTCCTGATATGGTGGATATTTTTGAGTCAATCAAAATTGTTCCTCCTACAGCATCATCACCTGCCACCATTGATGAAATTCCCAGCAAATGGAGTCACATGATAGATTCTGTATATATCTACCATGCTGCAAAGACCGTTCTCGAATGGTTTATGGAAGATTTGTCAAGAGTAGGTGTCTTCTCCCAATATTTCTACCAGACTGCTGATAGCGGAACAAAGTCCGTACAGGTCGTATGGTATGAAACAAATGAAGAAAAGGAGCCACACGATATATTCAACAGGATGAATTCGCTGAAAGTGGAACTGTCGTGTTCTGAGCTTATACGCTCATTGTTCCTCAGTAAGACCACCAAATTTGATTTGGGATCGCTGGATGGCTTCTCTGATTCTCTTAGAGAAGAAATTCAAAAAGAACGCTTTACAAACAAGCAGACAAGCATCAACGAGAAATGGGATGAACTGGAGCAACAGATGAAAGACAAAGATTTTCAGTCTTTTCTCACCAAACGGTCGGATACCGGGCGAAATTCCATTGGTCTCCTTTTTGATTTGATTAGTGGAAAATATGCTTCCGACAAAGCTGCCAAGTGCGAATTCCTGCAATTGCGCAAGGACGACGAACTGTATACTTATCTTTATTTCAAGAAACTGATTGACAAGGACAATGATGCTTGGAATACATGGGAGCGTGTGCTTAGTGTTTTTGACAAGCTGCAATACTGGTATCATGACAGGGACTTGTATCACAGAATAGGTTTTCTTAATGCCATTGCATCGCCTGGGACGGAAGACGATGTGATTTGCAGTCTTCTGAACTCAAAAATAAAGCGGAGCGTTCTGAAAGAACAGTATATGGTAAACCTTATCAAGGATGCCATGACGCTTCCTAAAGACAAAGGAACCAATCTGCCTATCGTGAGCTTGGAACAATTGCGCTATGACGTAAGTACGCATTATAAGTACATCAAAAAACTTTTGCTTCTTTATAATGTGGAAACCACAAGACTGCAGAAGGAAGGTAACTTCTTCTCGTTCGACAGGTTTAGATATAACTACAAAATGGTCAACGGAAAGGAAGAAAGAGCCGACAAGACCTGGACTTTGGAGCATATCCATGCACAGAACTCGGATTGTCTCCCGGAAAAGAAAAAGGATTCGTGGTACGAATGGATTGTCTGCAACAAGGAGGCTCTGAAAAAGATGTCTTTAGGCAGTCCCGAGCTTACACAAGAGCAAAAGAATATCATTGAGGCATTGGAACGTGACGAGCCTATATGCCGTTCAAAAACATATGGATATGACAAGATTAAAGCCCTGTTTGACGATGTTGCCAGATTTTATGATTTGCTGGATGCTAAAGCCGACAAAGCGGTTGCCGTACACCAGTTGTCAAATATGACATTGTTGGATTTAGGGCAAAATGCAATGGTAGGTAAATCGCCGTTCGAAGTAAAGCGTCAGTTGATATGCAATGAAATATCCTCAAATAAGTATTATCCAATTTGCACCCAGAAGGTATTTTTGAAAATGTATGACCAAGAGGAACTTCAGATACATTCTTGGGGGCAACGGGACAGAATTCTGTATTATGAGGATATTAAGAAAAAACTGGCTCCATATATAGTTGCCACGGCATTGTAATTCAAACTTGATAATCATGGATAATCAAATAGGATATAAAACTACATTTTGGGAACTGGTCAGCAAACAGCCCATCAGCATACCGACCCTGCAACGTGACTACATCTATGGGGCAGGAACAGAGAAAACGGAAACGGTTCTTTCCAATATGTTATCAACATTCAAGACGGCCCTGGATAGTGTAACGCAAGATCCGAATGATAGGAAAGAAGAAACCCTGGATTTTGTCTATGGGAGTGATTCCATTGCGAAGGATTTCATGCCACTTGACGGTCAGCAACGCCTTACAACGCTTTTCTTGCTCCATTATTACGCAGCACTTATCTCTCCTGACGCAACAGAGGAGGATTTTGCCACCTTGGCTCGTTTCAGTTATGCAACGAGAAACTGTACCGTGGCCTTTTGCAAACAGATCCTTTTTGCCAAGCACAAGGACTTGGCGAATGAAATCAGTATGAATGGAACAGGAGAAAAGGTCATAAGCGAATATCTGGAAAACTTGGATGAGTTTAGAGGGTCTTTCTACGCCGATCCATCTATCATGTCCATGCTGGTCGTTCTGGATAGAATTCATGAAACATTTGGCCATCAGACCGATTTGTGGGACAAACTAACTTCATGTGATTGCCCCATCAATTTCTATATTCTTGATTTCGGTCGGTTTGACTTGTCTGATGATCTTTACAACAAGATGAACTCTCGGGGAAAGCCCCTGACTTCTTTTGAGATTGTCAAGGCGAAGATACATAAATTGATACGAAAGATTAACATTGACAAGGCGAATAAAATCGCCATAAAGTTTGATACTACGTGGATGCAATTTATATGGGAAGCTCTTGATTACACGCCGGACTTGAAAGCCGTGGATCCTTCTTATATGAATATGCTACGCGCCATATTTGTTTGCTTTGATTATATTTCTGGGTATGACAAACCGAAATATAAGGATATAAGTGACGAGTGTTTGTCTCACCATCTGTCTAGTGCTATCAGAGTAAGGTCGATGGAGATGGTTTTGGATACTTTGTCCGCTTGCCACCAGAATATCCCAGATGAGCTTAAAGCCGATTTCAACGAAAGTTTGTCTTCTGCCATAAAGGGAGATATGCATGCTGGTGACTACATCCGTTTGTATTCTTATTTCCTCGGTCTGTACCTTAACCTTGACAAGGAGGAATTTGTTATACGCGAACGCCATCTGCGGAATCTTATCGCCAACAGTGCAGATCAGACCCGTGAAGAAAGATTGACGGATTTGTTGAACGACACTTCACGTCTAATGCACGGGCAACTACTGAAGTTTAGTAAAGCGAAAGGGTTCAATTCACTTTCATGGAATGAGGAACAGCAAAAGGAAAGTTCAAGAGACGTATGGAGGAGTTTGTATCAATATGAGGATGTCTCCGAAATAAATGGAACACTGCAGGCTTTCACCACAGGATTGAATGACGATGGCAAATTGGACCTTAATAACAGTTCGTTTGTACAGAGCCTGAAAAATCGTTTGGGCAAAGCTAAACATTTCTTTGTGTCATCGGCAAATGAAAAGTTGAGAGAAGAACAGAAACGGTCTGCGCTTCTCTCTTTAGGCGATTATTCCATGTGCCGCTTGAACCATGAGGGATATCGCTACTATGGCGTTATCAACGGTTCCTGGCAAAATTTTACCGGCTATCATAAATTCGGAAGCCGTAACCGTATTATGGAAGTCTTTGACTTGATAGACACGTCGGTTCCGGTAAGTGCAATGGTAGGTTGCACAAAGACCGTGTGTCCTGAGAACTGGCGCTATTATGCCGTGAAATACGCTGGTGAAATTACTGTAGCCTACCGTTCTACGGATTATGGTTATCTCTATTTTCAAAGAGCTGAAGAACAAAATTCTTTTGACCCAAATGCCTCTTCCCTGGATGTATGCATTCTACAAAGTGGATATTTCTCAGCTACAAATGTGGCTTGGAAGATGTTGAACCGATTGGTGGATTTGCTCTCACAGGAAAAGTATTACATATATCTAGACAATCATGGAGGGAGTCCTATCATACTTTCACGTATCTCCAATGATGTGAGACTGGATATAGAAATCGACGGTTGGCATCTGTACGGCGTTTCTTCGGATGTTTTGCAAGATTTAGGTATCGCACATACTATTGTTGATACACCATCAGGTGAAGGTGACAACGATATAAATCAGCAAGCCAATACAGTCAACTGTCTATGCTACCACAATAACGGTTCGGACTATGTAGAAGAAGCTATTGCTCTGTTGGAGAAGCTTTCTATTAAATATCCTGATATGTTGGTCGTCAAATAATTTTATTCTATTCAACCGAGATTATCTTTGGATACGCAGATTAGCGCAAACCAAACAAAAGAGAGAAATTTGGAAGGCTATTTTTAGTCCATCCAAACCTTTCTCTTTATTGCCTAATTGTCAATTCAAGTCTGCAGACCGATTGGGATAAAGTTAAGCAGTTCACCTCTCTCATTGCATATCAGGTGTAACTTGAAACCGAAACACCATCCCATAGTGCTTTTACCTCTTTCTGCATAATCACGGAACATCTTATTCCTTGTTATACGCTTGTTGTGGCATACACGGAAGCGCCCAGTGATAGTACAGCGGACGGCAAGAAACACATTTTATTCGGTAAAAGATATGAATTTGCAAGAAAAAGGAATAAGACTAACTTTGTAGTCGTTAATAACGTGTATTTACACAAAATAAACGAATAGAAATGTGGTAATCCGTAGAGTTCTTGGTTTGAAATAAAAGAACAGAATGAAATCACTGCAAAAACAGTCGTATGATGCGACTATTTTTGTAGTAGTTCTTATATCATCGTAAATGCCACATAAACATTGCTTATTCCTCATGTCGTGCCTTGTTAGTAAAAACAATCTGCAGAATGGAATGGACTTCTCAGGTTAATAATAAAATTAAGGTGGTAACTTACCACTTTATATGGTGGTAAAACAACGCATATTGCTATAGACATACAGCTATAACAATATGCGGTATAAAGTTCTTATTGCCTTAAATTTCAGCAATGCAATATATTGTCTAAATTATGGTAAATTTCATCCTCGAATTCGTAAGGAATAATATTGAAATATTCGTTTCCATTCAGCATGGCAGAGATGTTAGCATTGGACTTGTCGTAGAAAATATAAACAGGAATGTTATGAGCTTCTGCGTAAGCCAATTCATAACCCACACCAAGAGAAGGACAAGTACACTCCGCTATCACCATGTCGCTTTGTTTGAGCCATTCGATATCTCGTTCATAGATATGTATGTCTATAGCCTTTGTTTGAGCCTTCAAACTCATATTCGTTTTACCGATGTGCTCCGTCAATACTGTGTCAGTCTGCTTGATGTAGTCAATCATCCGTTGGTACAGAGATGCATCGACCCTACCTCCACGAATGGAGCCAGCAAAGTATATTTACCTGTTCATGTGGTTATTATTATTTCCAACAATTTTCATGTGGTTAAAACGGTTACGTAAATTCTTAAGTTCTTCTAGGATATTACGAGTGACATCTTGTTCATCAGAACCATATTCCTCAAAAGCCTTGCGGGCTAACCAAACATTATTTCCTATGTTTTTTTCTGTATCAAAACCGTAGTCAGACAAGATGTCTCGGTATAAGTATTCATTTGGGGCATCTTGATTGGTATAGTTATAATAACACTTGCCGTTTTTGAGATGTCTGAAACCAACAAATCCTTGTTCCTTGTCAGTTACTGTCAGTTCTATTATGTCATCAAATATGTAACGATGATTTTTCTCTTCACCTTTTACCAATGGAAATTGCTCATTAATTGCAGTTGTGATCTTCATCATTATTGCATTGTTGTTTATTTTTACAATGGATTCAATAGCTGCATCATCAATTAATTTTTGGGAGACAACAGGAGTGGGCGTATTCTGGAAAAACTGATATTTTGCCCTTATACACTTTTCTTTATTCTTGCCATACATCATGAGATATAGCGGATGAATGAAAGCATTTTTTTTGAAATCATCATTCAAATACAATGCCCCCAGTTTCTTTGCTGCATTAAAGAATTTTCTTGCAACAACTCCATATGTCTTGTGCCAAGCTAAATCGGCGAACCCTAAATATACAGGAAAAGTCAGATGTTGAACATCATAATCTACAATATTGGCAAGATTCAATTGACTTACTTTATTTAATGCAGTTATCAAGTTAGCTTCGCGAAGATAGAAAAGATTGAATATTTGGATTACGCCTTCAAGCTGTTCACCTTTGGCGGCATAGTATTCCGAGAACAACCTACCGATGCATTCCATAGTAGGATCAGAGGAGAACTCATACCAATCTGCTCTAAGCTCACCATCATCAAAAACACTAAGTTGCTTCAATTCTTCAGGAGAATTTATTGCTGCATGATCGGGACGCTTAAAGTTTGCGGCACCAGGGTTCTTCATGACAACAGATCCTTTAACTTCCCACGAATTACCGAATTTCAAAATAGTCCTCCATCTAATGCCATCACTCGTTGAACCTAACTTTGTATAATGTGTAAAAACTTTCATTTATCTGTTCTCCTTATTTATTAAGTTTACTACAACTTTTACCATTACGTCTTTCTCCTCAGTGCGACTTTCTGCAATCATTAATGTCAAAGCCACAAGTGTGTTGTCGGCAATTCGCTTATGCCCATCTTGTCCATAAAGAATGCCGTTCTTTTCCATAAACCACAAGAACAACATGGCAGCAATACGCTTGTTGCCATCACTGAACGAATGGTTTTTCACAACGAGATAAAGTAGCATGGCTGCTTTTTCTTCTATTGATGGGTAAAGCTCTTCTCCGCCAAATGTTTGGTAAATCTGTCCAATGCTACTCTTGAAAGAGTCATCTTTCTCATTTGCAAACCATTTGCTGGCACCAAATTTTTCCTTCAAAGCTTCGATTGCTTCCATTGCATTGCCATATGTCGCACGAAAAGGCTCTCCTTTTGTCGTTTGCTCTATGTTGAGCGACTGAAAATCATATTTGTCAAGAGTGTCAAGTGCATAAACATAATCGCTTATAACATTAAAGAGGCCTTCATACTCTCCATTTGTTACGCTCTGCTGCAGAATGATTGCTCGCGACATGAGTTGAACAACATTTTTCAAATCTTCATAGTGGTCAAGCCGCCTCTGGTTGACAACATAACCTTTGATCAGGTATTGTTTTATAATTGATGTTGCCCATTTTCTGAAAGATGTAGCATTCTTGCTATTCACTCGATAACCTACCGATATAACCATGTCAAGGTTATAGAATGGTATATCGCGAACTATCTTTCTGCTACCCTCAAAACGAACCTGTGCATTTTTTGCACAGGTTGAGATCTCATCCAACTCCTCTGCCTTATATATGTTTCTGATATGACGAACAATAGACGTTCTGTCTACCCCAAACAACTCAGCCATTTGGTTTTGAGTCAGCCATACAGTATTTTTTTCAAGCTTTACATTCAGTTCGACCTTTCCGTCTGCAGAACGATATATCTCTATTTTGTTTTTTCCCATATCAATAGTTGTCAGTCTTGTTTGTATAACTCCCATAGGCTTTTTGCCCATTCTTTCATTGTTTGTCGCAATGATTTTGGTTCCATCACTTCTATCATATTTCCTGCATGAAGTAACTCCATGACAAAATCATAAGTTGGACGAAGCCTCAATTATCCCTCATATTCTTCCATTTCTTTTGGAATGGTCATGTTATATTTACGGTTAAATGTTCCATTGGCAGCAGTTTGGATTCTCCCAGTCCCGACATCAATCTTTTCAGTGTGCAGTTCCTCGAACCAGTAATGCCCAACCCTTTCTGCCATATACAGGAACATTCTCTTTACTCTATTGTTGTCCAAAGTTTCCAACAAGTGCTGTACGACATCAGAACGTAGTATTGGCAGTTGCTCCATCACATAGTATAAATCCATATAGTTGTATGATTTTGGAGCCAAGATCAGGCACTCCAAGAAGGCTTGTTCTGGAGAAGATACATACAATGTGCCACTATCCAAAACTCTTTCTGTTGTCTCTATATACGAGAAAGCATTTGTGTGAAACATTCGAAAGGTAGCGTCATACATATCGTTCTGCATCCACAATGGCATTTTGCAAGTTGGTGCAGCCACCATCAGCACAGGCTTTCCCCTCGGAACGTACTGGTTGAAACCTGCATATTCCAATGCGGACATGGCAGCCACCCTAAGCTGGCCTCCCATTTGTTTGTTATATGAAGCAATGGCATCATAAGCACTCAAACGACTGCCTGTGCGATACATCACACCTTTGCACATCGCAGTCAACCATCCAGAGTCTCGGTATCTCTTTTGCAGTTGACCTGAATAGCCTTCTTTTTTCATCCAATCAGCAAACAATAGTCCTGTCGGTGAAGTATTGGCAAGCAGTTGGTTTATTTTCGTCCCGTATATTATACTCATAGTTTAATACAGTGCTAAATATTTAACCACAAAGTTATGTGCTTTTATTTACCCTTGCAAACATTTAACTTAGAATATCGCTCCGAAATAAAGCTATGGGATAAAAAAAAACATATAATCAACCAAAAAACTTGCCACCTTCATCACAAATTCTCTTCAAATTTTACTCATATGCCTTATAATGCCCCAAATACTAAAACTGTTTATAAAGGTGGTAAGTTACCACCCTTATTGGTGGTAACTTCTGAAAAGATAGTAATGAAAGATGAACGTGAGGTGTACATTTAGATTCAAAAACTTACCTAATATCTGTCTTCTTTCTCATAAGTTCAGAGATTTATTAGGTAAGTGGTTTATATCTTTTTGCAGATAAGTTGTTGGATTGCCACATTATTATTGGGTCTAAAAATTATTCCTTATAGAATTCAGTCCCGCATTCGTTGCATTTGTAGTTTTTGCGCTCTCGCTGGGGTATGACTAGGACAACGCCAACCGCCAATGAGATCAGTGATATAATAAGAAAGCTAACCGTAGCTGACTCTAGAGACTTCACACAGAATGGTAGGATAATGCAGACGATTCCGATGACAACCAAGAGAACGCCGATGATGACCGCCCACTTAGACAGCTTGGGCCTTACCTTGCCTAACGCTACGACATTCTGACTGCCGCAATTGGGGCACCATGGCAGTTGCTTCTCTCGCTTTTCGGTTATCTCCTTCAATATGCTCTTGGCTCGCTCCAAGTCCTTCTTGAACACCCTCACCTCAATCCCGGGATTAGGTCCGTAAGCGCCATAAGCGGGGTCGTTGAGCTCGTTGTGGAGCGATGAAGCTATACCAGCGTTGGCCAGCTTAGAAACGATTTCATCGGCCTGAATAGAGTTGTCGCACTTCGTTAAGCTAATGGTTTCTTCGTTCTTGTCCATATTTCGGTTGTGTTTATCATTGACAAATTTACGAAATTATCTGTAATTCGCAAGCAAATTAACTTCTTTTAGGTTCTTCAGCTAGTTAGATTCATGTTTGATTTCAGTTGATGAGATAGCAAAAATGGATAGAAAAACAAAAAGATTGAAATTTATACTTAATGATTCTATCTAGAACATGAATTTAGTGATGTAGGGATGTCATGTGCCATAATGACAAAAAACAACACTACAAAATCAATGTTTAAACATAACCTGCGAAACTCTTTTTGCTATTATAGTGGGAATATAGTGATTTTTTCAAATCTTATTACAGTACCGCTGCGCGCGCGAGTCGAGATGTGACCCCTTTGCTAATCTAAAAGTGACCCACTTGCAGGTCACGTCTGCAAAGGTATAAAATTTATTCTACTTTCCCCTAAAATCCGCAACTAATTAAGTTGCATGGGCTCATTCGGGAAATTTTCTTATCACTTGACAAAAATCACACTTCTCACAAAAGAAGTCCTTATTTTGTCGTAATGCTCATATACCTTCCCCTTACCCCACAAAGCGACAAGGGGCGCATGCGCTATATAACCATTAAGGGAGATTCCTTATCCAAAATCGTTTTGGAGGACTGTAGCATAAGCTTCATTGTTGGTGTAGATGTTCAGGACATGCTGGCGTGCCGTCCGAACCCATTTCGCAGGCACTGAGACGAAGCTGAAGACGAAGGTCTTGACACGGCTTTCCCTTTTCAGTCAGAAAGTCTTGAGTTTGTCCTTCCCCATCCGATCCTTGAGCATCTCATAGAAGTTGCGGATGAGGGCGGTAAGCAGCAGGAATACGGCATTCTGGTTCATGAACGACTTGAGAAGGCTTTTCCAGCCAAAGCCATTGTCAAGGTCATCGAAGATGCGCTCCTTAGAGCCACGCTGGTTGTAGAACTCAACAATCTCGCGATTTGTCGAGTCGTAGTCGTTTGTAAGAATACATCTGTATGTGTACTCTCCCTCCCAGAGATCCGCATCTCCATTGTCTCTCCGCTGTCTTTGTATGACCACCCTACACGGCATGCCTTCCCACTTCGCTGCCATAATAGAGTTAAGTTCGAAGTCGCTGCCATTGATTTCCTCGTGTTTCCATCCGCGCAAGGCGAAGATGTCATCGTACATGGATTGACAACGGTTGCCGCGGATATAGTAATAGGTGCAATGAGCCGCGACTTTCTCAACAATCTCTCTTGAGCATGAACCGCAATCCATCCTCGAGCGATATATGCCAAGGCCTCTTTCCTCAAGTCTCGTGAAGAAACGATGAAGAGTATCCTTCTGATGAAAACGAACATTGGCGTTGCCATCGCGGTTCTCCAAACCAACCACGAGGTTGCCGATGACGGCTACGCCGGGGCTGTAACCCTTGAACTTCTTGTAGGTGAACTTAGCGTCATACTACTCCGTCTCAAGGAACTCGTGGTCGAAGTCAAAGTCGTATTTCTCGCCCTGTACGAGTTGGCCCGTAGATACCAGTATGTCAAGCAGCAAGTCGTTGAGCTCGTCGGCCGTGTTGAAGTCATATTGCTTGCCCGTCTCGGAAGTGTACGTCGTGTTCTCCTGTTTCAGTTCGTCCATGATACGGAGTATGGTGTCAGAACTGCATGACCTGAGAAGAGGATGGTGTGATAAATGGCGGAGAAGGTGTGAGGTCACGTCCTCCACACAAGACCCTCCGCAGAGATATCTACTGATCCCACTTTAACGGGACAGTAGTGAGCACAAAAGAAAAAAAGTCCTGTAAATCTTTCGATTTACAGGACTCTGTGCGGAGAGAGAGGGATTCGAACCCCCGGTACCTCTCAGTACGCCGGTTTTCAAGACCGGTGCATTCGACCACTCTGCCATCTCTCCTTACTTGAAGAACTTGCTTAGTGTCTTAAAGCGAGTGCAAAGGTATGGAATTATATTTATATCTGCAAATTTTATCGCAACTTTTTTCATAAAAAAGATGTTTTTGCTAATTTTGCACCATGATTTACCCCAAAACATTCGAAGACAAGATCGGATTCAACGAGATAAGGACTCTGCTGCGAGAACGCTGTCTGAGCTCTCTCGGCAAAGAAGAAGTGGACAAGATTACCTTCATGGACAACGTGAAGGCGATAAACACCCAGCTGTCGAGAGTCAGGGAGTTTCACCGGCTACAGGAGGAAGAGGAGAATTTCCCTCTCAACTACTTCTTCGACGTGAGACAGTCGGTGGCACGCCTCCGACTGGAAGGCACTCACATGGAGGAGGACGAACTGTTCGACCTGCGCCGGTCGCTGGGAACGGTGAACGACATCGTGACGTATCTGAACCGCACGGACGAAGACGCTGCCGTTGCGGCAACGGATGACGGATGGCGCAAAGACCCCGTATACCCCTACCCTGCCCTTCACGAGCTTGCCGAAGGCGTGGTGACGTTTCCACAGATTCTGCAGCGTATAGACCAGATATTGGATAAATTCGGAAAGATACGCGATACGGCATCGCCGGAACTGCTCAACATCCGCAGGGAACTGGCAAAGGTGGAGGGCAGCATCTCGCGTACATTATATAGCATACTGAGATCGGCACAGAGCGAAGGTCTGATAGAGAAGGATGTCACGCCAGCGATGCGCGACGGCCGTCTGGTGATACCTGTAGTACCCACGATGAAGCGCAAGATAAAGGGTATCGTGCACGATGAGTCGGCCTCGGGAAAGACTCTCTTCATAGAGCCTACCGAAGTGGTGGAGGCAAACAACCGCGTCCGCGAACTCGAAGCCGAAGAGCGCCGCGAGGTGATACGCATCCTGACGGAGATGGCAAAGGTGATACGTCCGCATGTGCCTCAGATTCTCGACTCCTACAAGCTGCTGGCTCAGGTCGACATGCTGCGGGCCAAGACGGAGCTCGCCAAACTGATTGGCGGCATAGAACCGGAGGTGGGCAAATATCCGCATATCGACTGGATAGAAGCCACACACCCTCTGCTTCGTCTCTCGCTGCAGAAGCAGGGCAAGAAGGTGGTGCCGCTGGAAATCACGCTGACACGCAACAAGAGAATGCTGATAATCTCCGGACCTAACGCCGGCGGAAAGTCAGTATGCCTGAAGACCGTAGGACTGGTGCAGTATATGCTGCAATGCGGACTGTCGGTACCGATGAGCGAGCGTTCACAAACGGGAATATTCCAGAACATCCTCATAGACATCGGTGACGAACAGAGCATCGAGGACGACCTGAGTACGTATTCGAGCCATCTTACGAACATGAAGAACATGATGAAGAGTGCCAACGACCGCACCCTGATTCTCATCGACGAGTTCGGAACCGGTACGGAACCGCAGATCGGCGGTGCCATAGCAGAAGCGGTGCTCAAGCAGTTTTGCATAAAGAGAGCCTATGGCGTCATCACCACCCACTATCAGAACCTGAAGCATTTCGCCGACAGCCACGAGGGTGTGGTCAATGGCGCGATGCTCTACGACCGCCATCAGATGCAGGCTCTGTTCCAGCTGCAGATAGGTCAGCCGGGAAGTTCGTTCGCCATCGAGATAGCACGCAAGATAGGACTGCCCGAACAGGTGATCCACGACGCCAGCGAAATAGTAGGCTCCGACTACATACAGAGTGACAAATATCTGCAAGACATCGTGCGCGACAAGCGCTACTGGGAGAGCAAACGCCAGACCATCCATCAGCGCGAGAAGCAGATGGAGCAGACGATAGCCAAATACGAGTCTGAAATCAGCGATCTGGCAAAGAGCCGCAAGGAGGTGCTCGCCAAAGCCAAGGAAAGGGCCGAGGAACTGTTCAAGGAGAGCAACAAGAAAATCGAGAACGTCATCCGCGAAATCCGTGAGAAGCAGGCTGAGAAGGAAGAGACAAAGAAGCTTCGCGACAGTCTGAGAGACTTCAAGGAGGGCATCTCCGATATGGACAAGCAGGCAGAAGACGACAAGATAGCGCGCAAGATGGCGCAGATTCTCAGAAGGAAGGAAAACAAGAAGAACCGCAAGAAGGACGACCCGTCATCTTCAGGACAGGACAAAGACAACACGTCTGCCGCCACCACCCTGTCCACCGTCAGCGCTCCGCTGAAGGAAGGCGACACAGTGAGGATAAAGGGCACCACATCCGTGGGCAAGATAGAGAGCATACAGGGCAAGAACGCCACCGTGATATTCGGCGACCTGCGTTCCACCACCTCTCTGAAGAAGCTGGAACACGCCACGGCTCCCAAGCGCGAAGAACCGCGCCCGTTCATGACCGTAGGCAGACAGACCCGCGAGACTATCGACGAAAAGAAGCTCAACTTCAAGCAAGACCTCGACGTGCGCGGCATGCGAGGCGACGAAGCCCTCAATGCCGTGATGTATTTCATCGACGATGCCACCCTCGTCGGCATGTCGAGAGTACGCATCCTCCACGGCACCGGAACGGGAATCCTGCGCCAGCTTATCCGCCAGTATCTCGCCACCGTACCTGCCGTTACATCATACAAAGACGAGCATGTGCAGTTTGGAGGTGCCGGAATAACGGTAGTAGACCTCGGTTAAGCCGCAGACGCACTAATCCTTATATAGTACTTGAAAGGAGTTCGGCAATCTTTCAAATACCAATCAGCAACAAACCCATCCTGGTCTTTCAATAATGAAGTCCAGGATGGGTCTGTTTTATACCAAATCGGTCATTAGAGACTGTTTGGATTTTGTCCTTTCATAAGAGTATTATCCCCTTTCTATACCAGACACTTGTCCAATTCTTTTTCTATCTCCTCGCGGTCCATGTTCTGTCCGATGAACACGAGTTTCTGCATGCGGTCGCCATATTCTTCATCCCAGTCTTTCAACACGCCGGGATTGTTCTTGCTGAACTCGGCGAACTCATCCTCCGGCATCGACGCATACCACTGTCCGGCATTGGTCAGTGACACCTGGCTGCCTGCCTGCTCAAAGAGATAACACTGGTCTTTCTCGCTCTCGAAATAGCATATTCCCTTGCAGCGAATCACGCTCTTCGGGAACTTGCGTGCAATGAACTGGTCGAACTCTGTCAAGGAGAACGGACGACGACGGCGATAAACAAAGGTGCCGATGCCGTATTCCAGCGCTTCGCCCTCCTCTTCGTTCTCCAGATCATCCTCGTCTCCCTCCACAGCCTCTATCCAGCGTGCCGACGTAGCCACCTTTTCAAAGTCGAACAGTCCGGTGTTTATAATCTTCTTCAGGTCCACATCGCCATAGTCGCATGGTATGATCTCCGCCTTCGGCTGAATCTGGCGCAGTATCGCCTTCACATGTTCCAGTTCTTCGGCAGTCACCTCCGATGCCTTGTTGAGCAGTATGATATTACAGAACTCCACCTGCTGGATCACCAGACTCTCCAGGTCATCATCATCGATGTTCATCCTCGTCAGATCGGTGCCCTCATTGAATTCATCGCGCAGTCGCAGGGCATCACACACCGTCACGATGGCGTCGAGCTTCGCCATGCCCTCCTTCGCCATCTCCGGATACATCCTCGGATATACGCTGATGGTCTGGGCTATTGGCGCCGGTTCGCAGATGCCGCTCGCCTCGATTACTATATAGTCGAAGCGGTGCTGCGCCACGATGTCGCTGACCTGCTGCACGAGGTCCATCTTCAGCGTGCAGCATATACAGCCGTTCTGCAGAGCCACCAAGCTGTCGTCTCCCTCGCCCACGATGCCTCCCTGCTGTATGAGGTCGGCATCGATGTTCACCTCACCGATATCGTTCACTATCACTGCAAATTTCAAACCCTCCTCATTGGCGAGTATTCTGTTGAGCAATGTAGTCTTTCCGCTTCCCAGATATCCGGTAAGCAGAAGCACAGGTGTTTCTTTCATATTCATAATCAATATATCATTAAATAATTAGAACAATCATATACAATAACAAAAAAGACATCCCCTTGGTGAGGATGTCTCTCTGTTGTTGGGATACTCGGACTCGAACCAAGAATGACAGGACCAGAATCTGTAGTGTTACCATTACACCATATCCCAATGTTTTTGTTTTATCAATCGTTTGTTATCAACTTCCCGATTGCGAGTGCAAAGGTACTACTTTTTTTTGAACTACAAACAATTTCGGCAACTTTTTTATAAAAAAATCCAAAATAACACCATATTCTTGCTTAATTCGGATAAATCGGCTTACCTTTGTATGCTGTTGGCACATTATATATATAAGACGAGCGGTATTTCGCATCAGAAAGCGATGTCGCCGCTTGGTGTCGACAAAAAATGAATTAGAGAACAAAAATAATCCTATTAAAATTTGATGGAAAAGAAGAACAAGCTTGTAGAGACAATCGTAAAAGGTATTCAAGAGAAGAAGGGTTCAAATATCGTAGTTGCCGACCTCAGAGGTATAGCTGGAACGATATGCGACTATTTCGTAATCTGCCAGGGCAACTCACCGACACAGATCGACGCTATCACCGACTCAGTGGAGGAAACGGCACGCATAGAGGCTGGAGAGAAGCCGGTAAAGATTGCCGGACTGACAAACGCGCAGTGGGTGGCAATGGACTATTCTGACGTGATGGTGCATATCTTCCTGCCTGAAGTGCGCGAATACTACAATCTGGAAGACCTCTGGGAGGATGCCAAGATAACGGTAGTTCCCGACATCGACGCAGACTGACAACAAGCAGGACTGAAGAGCGACGACGGGTGTCCGCATCAGGAAATGCCTCGCTGCTCTATATATTATATAAGGTGGAAATTCAATACTACTGACATGAATCCGAACAATAATTTCAGCAACAACAATAAGAACAACAACAAGATGCCCAAGTTCAACATGGGTTGGATTTACGGTCTCTGCATCATCGGACTGATAATTGCCTTCATCATGGGAGGCAACTCCACCGGTGGCAGCGCCGGCAAACAGCTGGCCTACTCCGACTTCCAGACTTATGTGGCTAAGGGCTATGCCGAGAGCATTGTCGTGAACAAAGACAACGGCAAGCTCAAGATGTTCGTAAAGCCGAACTACATCCGCACGGTGTTCAATGCCGGCACCAAACAGATGGGCCCCAACCCGTTCGTGGAGGTGCAGTATGGCAGTGTGGACAAACTGGAAGGCTTTATCGACGCAGCCCGTGCGCAAGGCGTATTCAAGGGCGGACTGAGCTATGAGAGCGACCAGGGCAGCATACTGATGTATATCCTGCAGGCCGTAGGACCTATCATCCTCTTCTTTGCCATCTGGATATTCCTGATGCGCAGGATGGGTGGCGGCGGAGGCCCCGGTATCCTCGGCGTCGGCAAGAGCAAGGCGAAAGTTTACGACAAGGAGAAAAACGAGAACCCTATAACCTTCAAGGACGTAGCCGGACAGGAAGGCGCCAAGCAGGAGGTACAGGAAATCGTAGACTTCCTGAAGAATCCGAAGAAATACACCGAACTGGGCGGCAAGATACCCACCGGCGCCCTACTCATCGGTCCTCCTGGAACCGGTAAGACGCTGCTTGCCAAGGCAGTGGCCGGCGAGGCCGGCGTACCGTTCTTCTCCATGAGCGGTTCCGACTTCGTGGAGATGTTTGTAGGTGTGGGCGCAAGCCGCGTCCGCGACCTCTTCCGCCAGGCCAAGGAGAAGGCTCCATGCATCATATTCATCGACGAGATCGACGCCGTGGGACGTGCGCGCAGCCAGAACCCGTCGATGGGCAGCAACGACGAGCGGGAGAGCACCCTCAACGCATTGCTCACCGAGATGGACGGTTTTGGCACCAACAGCGGAATCATAGTGCTGGCTGCCACAAACCGTGCCGACATGCTCGACAAGGCATTGCTCAGAGCCGGTCGTTTCGACAGACAGATCAGCGTTGACCTGCCAGACCTGAACGAGCGCAAGGCGATATTCGAGGTGCATCTCCGTCCTATCAAGAGGGATGCCAGCGTGGATGTGGAGATGCTGGCACGCCAGACTCCGGGATTCTCGGGTGCCGACATTGCCAATGTATGCAACGAGGCGGCTCTCATAGCAGCGCGCCACGGCAAGAAGAGCGTGGAGAAGCAGGACTTCCTCGACGCCGTAGACCGCATCATCGGCGGACTGGAGAAGAAGACCAAGGTGATGACCGCCTCTGAGAAACGCTCGATAGCCATCCACGAGGCAGGCCACGCCACGATATCATGGTTCACCGAACATGCCAACCCGCTGGTCAAGGTATCCATCGTGCCACGAGGCAGAGCTCTCGGCGCTGCATGGTATATGCCGGAGGAACGACAGATCACCACCAAGGAGGCAATGCTCGACGAAATCTGTTCGCTGCTCGGCGGACGTGCGGCAGAGGAGCTCTTCACCGGACACATCTCCACCGGCGCCATCAACGACCTGGAGCGTGTCACCAAGAGCATCTACGGTATGATTGCCTATGCCGGAATGGGCACCAACCTGCCTAACATCAGCTATTACAACAACAACGAATATAACTTCCAGAAGCCATACTCCGAGACCACGGCTAAGGCTATCGACGACGAGGCTATCAGAATGATCGCCGAACAGTATGACAGGGCCAAGGCTATCCTCACGGAACACAAGGAGGGCCACAACCAGCTCGCCCAGCTTCTCATAGAGCGCGAGGTGATCTTCGCCGAGGATGTGGAGAAGATATTCGGCAAACGTCAATGGGTGAGCCGCTCACAGGAGATTCTCGAAGAGACCAACAGCAAGGCGGAAAGCTCTCCTGCCACAGAGAACACCAAGAGTTCTGAGGAAACCAAAAACACGGATGGCACCGGGAACTCCACCACCCCATCATCCACCGACGACCAAAACCAATAAGCATCATGACAGAAGAAAAGAAGAACAGCAAATTGAGCAATCTGATAGTACGCAGCATCACGGGTGTGTTTTTCGTCACCGCAGTAGTGGTGTGTTTCCTTGATGCGTTTGCAATGGAATTCCTGTTTGCCCTCGTCACCGGACTGTCGCTATGGGAATACACAGGACTGGTGAACGAAAAGGACAACGTGCAGGTAAACCGTTTCATAAGCACCGTGGCGGGAGTGTATTTCTTCTTCGCCGTAGGAGGTTTCTGCAGCGGAATCGTCGACACGGGGGCCGTGTTCATCCCCTATCTCCTCACCATCGTGTATCTCTTCATCAGTGAACTATACACCGGCAACGACAACGCCATAGAGGACTGGGCCCACACCATGCTCGGACAGATGTATATCGCACTGCCTTTCTCCACCATCAATGTGCTGGCATTCAATGGAGCGGCAAACGGACAGACGGTATACAACTACATCGTGCCGCTCTGCGTATTCATCTTCCTCTGGACCAACGACACGGGGGCATACTGCAGCGGTTCGCTGTTCGGCAAACACAAGCTCTTCCCGCGCATCTCTCCCGGAAAGACATGGGAGGGTTCCATCGGCGGAGCACTGCTCGTATTGGTGGCAGCTGCCGTGGTATACCATTTCTTCCCGCATATAGAGAGCGAACTGGGACTGTCGCTCATCCAGTGGATGGGTCTGGGTCTCGTCATCGTGGTGTTCGGCACATGGGGCGACCTCGTGGAATCGCTTTTCAAGCGCACCCTCGGCATCAAAGACAGCGGCAACATATTGCCTGGCCATGGTGGAATGCTCGACCGCTTCGACTCTTCGCTCATGGCGATGCCTGCCGCAGTGGTATATCTTTACACGCTGACGCTGATAAGCGCATGACAATTCAACAAAATATTCAGAGAGGGTATGCCGAATCGGCATACCTTTTTTTTGAGAAAGCCTTCGCTTAACCCAAATCGGTCATTAGGGCTTGCCTGGATTTTGTTCTTTTAGAAGAGTGGATTTTGTTTGGCTTTTAATGAGTAATAGCGAGCTATTACGAATTAAAAACAAGCAAAAGACGCCTTATAAAAAACAAAAGACTGCAAGCAGTAAATATAAAATACAATAAACGGCCTAATGACCGTTTTGGGTTTAACCCATTGGCGGAATTAATATAATGCACCATTAATTCCGCCAATGGGCTTGTCATTGTTATACCTGGTGACGGTGAAAAGACGGCTTTGTCAGATGAATCAACCAAATAATTACGCCGACAAGAATATATGTCTAAAATCCCCCACGGCGTGGGGAACAGTCCCCCCTAATGTGGGGTTTCATTCCCCACGCCAGGGGGAGGATTTTCAGTCTTGTATATTTCACCTAAAACGGTCATCAAACGGTTTGGAGTTTAATCGATTATATACCGCCAGCCCTTCAGCTGTCAGGATATACTTCTGACGGGGATGACGGGGAGAATTGGGATATTTCATCGTTACAAGACCGTTTTGAAGGGCTGGCGTAAGAGAATATTCAAGAAAATTGGGACGGTTTTTCAAACCGACTACCTCCATTATTTCCCTTACGCTCTTTTCATCTGTGCCAATCGCAATGATTAACCGCTTTATATTTTTCAGATAACGCAGATACTGTTTCATCAAAGCTTGTATGGGTACTTGTATGGGTACTTGTATGGGTGTCATCCACATCACTATAACCAATCAGCATATAGCGGTTCTTCAGTTCATGATGTTCGCCCAACATCAAATTCCGGAAGAACTTTGCAAGGAATGACTTGTTGGGTTCTATACCTTTTGAAGGATTGCGGTAGTTGGTACGAACAAGGGCATTGCAGAAATACATTTCAATATATTGGTATGCCTTTTCAAAAACATCATTATCCTTGATGCTATACTTGATCCACAGAATCGAACGAAGTTTCTTCTTGATTTATCGGCCTGTTTATATACGGCTGCAAACTTCTCTTGTTTTCCTTTGGAAGGGATTCCAAAAGGAAATATTTCAAAATCTCAATCATATCTTTGTATGTTGTTGGTTTAATTATCGCGCGACAAATTATTCATACTCTATAATATCAACTTGGTCACTCGTCAGTGACCAAGTTAAGTGACTAAGTCAATACCCGTTTGTACTTTTGGCTTCGGCTATTAGGTTTTTCAGGAATAGTCATAACCAAAAAACCACCCTCTATAAGTGGATCAATATAGCGATGCTTAACATTGTATCTGTGTTTAAGGCCAAGATGCTCCATTATTTCAGTCATACTTCGAGGAGTATAACAAAAATCAATTACATCATTAAGCGTGTCATTCAACTTAGTCACTGACTTAGTCACGTTTTTTTCATCAGTGACCAAGTTAAGTGATAAGGAAGGCCTCACGACTACCTCAAAAGCTGTAATCTTGTCCACTAGGGTGTCCAGTTCGTTGTACCAAATTTAGCTCACTTTCCTAAGCGTTTTGGTTCGTTCTGTAACCCAGTTTTTGGACAAGTGCTCGGTTGACCAAGTACTGATGTCCTTCAGTTTAATATTTA
>OJKP01000705.1_pt1 | contig 23129 bp, 6 predicted proteins | sample 1596521 | NCBI WGS metagenome assembly OJKP01 (sample SAMEA4350130, study PRJEB24818) | metagenome | biome: human; feature: gut; material: faeces | place: Denmark | collected 2013-09
TCGTTGCCGTCGGCGACATATATGTGCGGAACGGCGTCACTGTCGACAGCGATGAAGCATCGTCGAAAGCCGTGCCGCTGTCGTTCATTCCATACACATTGCCGTTGCTCACATTGATGGCGGAGAAAGTGCCGAGATGAGCGTATTTTCCGCCCACTGTCGTTGCCATGCCTTTTGTGATTGGGATTGTTATTGCGCCGTACGACGTGTCGCCGGTGTGGTTGTCGCCGTAGGCGTTGAATGTCACGGTCTGAGCGTCTTCCCAAGTCCCGAAAATATCGTTGTAGAACGCACTTGAGAGGTCGAACTCATAGTAGCGCGCACCAGGGAAGCGCACGATGTAGGGCACTTCGCCTGCAAGACGCAGGTAGTCGGGGTAATTGTGGGCTGTCGCATAGTATGGGTTGGCATACTGGTTGTAGAGTTTGTCGGCGTAGTTGTCGACGAAGAACGTATTTGCGAAAGTGTAGGAAACACCATTTGTCAAGGCATTGCCCGAAGCGTCGGTAGGGGAGAACAAGGCTGCACCAGGACGTTGGAACACTGCCGACGGCACATTTCCCTCGGTGGCAATCGACGTCAGTCCGCGTAGCCAATATTCATGGTGTAGCGAGTGGATGTTCTGACTTGGGTTGTCGGTTTCCGTGTCCGACGGCGAGCCGTAGAAATGCGTTATCTCGCCGTTGAGCGACGCGGTGGCCTTGTCGACGGTGAACGGCAGGCAGATGCCTTCCCATGCGCCTTTGCTGTCCTCGGCATAGTGCAATGGCCGGCGCACATACCATGCGCGGTCGTTGACGTTGAAGGCGATGGACACGCAGAGATTGTTGTTGTTGCAAGTCTCTCCATCTCCGTTCTCGTTGTCGGGAGTGCGCTCCACGAGGTGTAACAGAGTGGTGCTGTAGCCGTCGATGCCTTTGGTTATATGGTGTCCGTTTATCAAAGCCTCTCTTGTAGTCTCGTTGTAGTTGAGAGCCTTTTCCACCACGTCGTAAGCCTCGTTGCCTGTTGCCTCGTCATTATCGGCGGTGTAGACAAGTAGATTCTGCGTTATGCCGGCGTCTTCTCTGACAACGAAGTCGTTGAAACGGCTGGCGTTGTCGTCTATAGGAGGGTAGAAGATGCCACCGACTGTTTCCGTCGCTGCAGGAAGGTCGTGCAGGCAAGTGAAGTCGACAGCCGTGGTCGCGGAATCGTGCACGTAGGTGCTCATAGTGATTGAGCCATTGTTGTAGGCGTTGTAGTGGAACGCGTCGAGCGACGTATCGCCGTAGTAGGCGGCGGTGCGGTACACGCGGTTGCTCATATAGCTGTTCTGGTGCGAAGCAATATCGCATGGGTAGTTGTCGGGGTTGTGCTGAAGCGACTGTCCCCAGAAGAGGAAGTCGTTCATCGGCTCGGTGCCGCTGTTGTTGGCGTTGAACAGAGGCGTGTAGACAACAGGCGTCGGGATGCTGCCGTCGGCGTTGTATTTTACGCGCGGCGCGTCGAGCGGATGCGTCTTGTCGTGACGGGTCTCCACCTGTTCGTAGTTGGGGGTGTCGCCACCCTTTCCGATACGCAGATATGTGATGCCGGTGTTTTTGCCGGTGATGGCATCCGTGCGGCACGCATACTGATAGTCGCCGTTGGCATAGTAGGCTGACACGTATTTCAGAATCTCGTTGTCGGCGTCAGCCTCAGTGCTTGATGTTGTCGCCGCGTCGCGGTGGCGAGCGCGTAGATAATACTCGTTGAGGTCGTATGCCACCCGTCCAAGTCGGAAATCCTCCGTGGTGTAGCCCTTGTCGGGAGAGCCGTCCCAGCGATAGACCACAGGCGTCGATCCGCTTTTGCCAGATGCCGGCGCATACTCGAAGCAGCAGTGGTAGTTTCCGATTTTGCCGTCGGCAGTCAAGTTGGATATTTTTCCGGAAGCAAGTCCGAGGTTATATATGTTGCCAGAACTTTCGATGCTGTTGAAAAGAGATTTTCCCGAAGGGATGCCGCTGATCACGTGACCATCGCCATGCAGTATTCCCGCGAAGTCGGAAATGTAGTATCCGCCCTTGTCGGTTGCTTCCAGAGCAATGTCGTTCTGCAGGAAGAACTGAGCTTTTGCGCCATAGCGCGGAGCGTTGCTGTCAGTTCCGATAGAGTCGACGAAAGCGACAAATGCAGAGAGGTCGCTCTTGTCGGAAATGTAGATTCGCGGTTCCGGCAACGGGTCTGATTCCGTAGTGTCAAGGCTTTCCTCATTGACGCGGGTTATCGCCTCGGCAAGATGCAGGTTTATTCCAGCCTTGTGGGGATCCATGCGGTGGTAGTTGTGCACGACAAACTTGTCGGCGTCGTGCATGCCCACCTCCAGGATGTCGTTGAGTCCCGTTATCGAGACACCGAGTTGAATGCCGTAGCCGTTCATATAGTAATAAACAGGGACGTCGAGAAGGTCGTCGGTCTTGTCGTAGTGACAGCCCGCAAACAGACCTTTGCCATTTTCATCGGCTTGGTTGAAAGTGTCGTAGCTTGTTGCCACGTTGTTGCTAATATTTTCTTTAGTCCACGGTGTGGTGTCTTTAAACTTCCACTTGCCATCGGCTCCCATTTGCCGCTTTCCGATGCGCCAGTAGTAGCCGTTGACCGCAAACGACTGGTCTGCGCTGACCACGATGTTGTCTTTGGTTACGCGCACCATCTCGCCCGGCAGCGCGCAGTTTCCGATAGTGATTTGTCCGCTGACGGTTGGCCCCTGCACATATTCGATTGTCAGATATATGGTGTAGGTGTATTCGCGCGGAACGTAGTATACCGTCGGGTTGCTCTCGTCGATTATTACATCGGAGATGTTTTCAACCTTTTCATACTTTTTGTTGACGGTGTTGTATGTGAAGAGGTTGTCAATCTTTACAAACTCTTCGGTCTGAGGCTGGTAGTAGGTGTTGTCGGCGTCGAGGTTGCCCGATTCCACCAGTTCGTAGCCTGTTTCGGTCTTCTTGTAGAATTTACCCGTGTTGGTGTATATCGGCTTGTTGTCGGTCTCACTGACATATTCCTCGTAGGCTGGCGCTTTCAGCACGAGCGTTGCCATACTCTTTCTGCCGAGGTGCTTGTCGAAGTAGTCGGGCTCAACGTAGTTTGTGTTGTCGACCATGTCCACCAGACGGAACGAAATCTTGGCATCCTCCTTCAGCCCTGCGGGCAGCGAGTTGTTGAAAAGGGTGGCTTCGTCGTCGCCCTTTTCTCTCATCGACAGCAGTGCTGCAAAGCCTTTCGACGCCTTGTCGGGATCGTCGATGGAGGTTGCGCCTGAGAAGTTGTTGCTCTCCGCGCCGCCGACATATAGTTTGTAGCCTCCGGCAACCGCGTCGGAATAGTATGTCTTGTCGGTTTCGTTGGTCTCGGTTCCTGTGAGATAGTTTCGATATTCCAGGTCGCTTGAGTATTGGCTCTTGTCGTCGGGATGGCCGCTGCGCATCTTCCAGTTGAAGATGCTTATAGGCTGGGTGCTCTTCAATCCGGCGAGAACGGTGAGTCCGTCCTTGTTGTCGCTGTCGAATTCGAGTGGATTCTCTTTCGACGACTTGAACGTGTATCCGGAGATGTTGACATTGTAGTAATAATGGAATCCGGTGACATACCAATAGTGAACCTTCACGTCGTCGACCGTCTTGTCCGATCCGGGCGCGGTGATGGCATGGTATCCTGTCGGGAAACAGTCGTCGACGATGTATCGGCCCTTGTGGTATGGGAACACAAAGTTGCCGGTGGTCTCGAGGAAGTCCTCCTCGTGGGAGTCGCCGTCATGCCGCTTGTGATTGTTGTCGGCATACACATAGCCTCCGCCCTCATCCTCGCGGACGTTGATAAGGTTCATTTCCACAACGCCGTAGATTGGGCCGTACAGTTTGTTTTCCACCACTTTTTTACGGTCGGAGTCGTATGTTTCATGACAAAGTTGAATCTTCATTGCGTATCCCGAAGCGATGCCGATCATGTTCATCGCCGTTCCGTCGTTTCGTTTCTGGAACTCTCCGAACGGATCCTCGGCGTCTTCCTTGTCCTTGTTGGCGTTATAGTCGTCGATGTAGTGCTGCTTGACGCCCTGGTACGACATTCCGGCAAAGGCAGTGTTGTCGGTAGAGGCGGCGGCAAGCTGACCGTTGCGGTTGCGCCACATCCCGCTGTTGAAATCCACATTCGACGTGATTGCGCTTACATAGAGGATATTGTTTGAGAATCCCATGTAATTGCGGGCTTTCGTGCTGTATCTGAAGTCCGTGTTGTTGTCGGGCTTCGCTTCCAGATTTCCATTGCTGTCAAATCGTATGTCGTTTGCCACCATCTTGATTTCTCCGACACGGGCGATGGAGTAGGGCGTCTTGTCGACATTGTTAACCGTATAGTCGCGGGCGCCGAGCAGCGAGAAGCAGTTGTCCTCCAGGCGGATGATGTCGAGCCGCTGGAATGTGTTCAGAATCTTCGGATTGTCGATGGTGTGTCCGGCAAATCCATATCCTGTCAGGTCGGCGCTGCGGAAACCCTGGGCATACGACAGGTGTCCGTCGCCGAAGATGCCTCCCTCGCTGTCGTATTCGTAAAACTCATTTTCTCTGATTCCCTCAAGTCCCGACGGCGGCGTTGCGCCCGATTTGAAGAAATATTTGTCCTGCAGCGAGATGTAGCGGTATGTGTATATGCCGTTGGCGGCATCGTCGTCGCTGGCATAGTGCTTGTAGTAATAGCCGTATAGGTCGGTGCCGTCGGGCAGTTGCACTGGTCTGATGTCCTGGTGGGAGATGGTGATATGTTCACTGTCCTTGTTGTCGCCGACAAGTACAAGCGTGTTGCCGCAGAATCCAGCCGTAGAGCCGCCGGGCAACAAGTTAAGATCATCGCCGTTGCCGTTGGCGATTATGGCATAGTCGAGATTGTATTTGTCGGTTAGTTTCAGCACGGTTGTGTTGTTGGCTAATACCGAGCCTTGTGCCACCGAATATCCGCCGCCATAGACAGCCTCGTCAATGGTGATGTTGACGTTTTCCCAGCCCACCGACGGCGCGGCGGAAACTATCTTCTTGAAGTAGTGGGCGCGGTTTGCGTCGGTAATCGTGTCGCGCATGCCGTTGCCGTTGTCGATAGCCACGATGTCTTCGTAGACGCCCTGCGATATCCACTCGTCATTAAGCAGATATATGTGCTGCTTGATGGCAGGTGTCTTTTCCTTTCCGTTGTCGTTCTCAACTCCAAGATTCTTCCGGTCGGCGCGTTTAAGCTCATATCTGCCTCGGACATGGTTTTGGGGGTTGGTCGAGTAGTAGGTTGGATATCCCACAATCACCTGAGTGGAGCCATACACATAGCCCGAATACGAGCCGCCTGTGACGGCGCGGAATATGTGGCCGTTGAGTATCTTGATAGTCGAGTAGCCCACCACGTTGCCCTGCTGGCCTCCGCCGTAGACGAAGTTGGCAGAGACGCCCAGACCTTCTGGATTGCTGTCGGGGTCGACCACGCCGCAAGGCAGAAACTTGTTGCCGTCCATTTTTGGCTCGGAGCATTTCACCGATTCGCCGATTGTCACGTTTGCGATTCCGTAGATGTAGCTTTCCATACCGTATCCGGCACCGTAAACGTTGAGTGCGGAATATTCGGCAGACTTGACCAGCAGCTCGTTCGACTTCTCCAGTTTGTCCTTGTCCTTTCCAGCCAGCATGTCGCTCTGCAGGTTGATGAGGACGTCGCCAACGATTGTTCCGCTCTTGAAGCATCCGCCATACACATTTCCGCCGACGTATGCGCCGTTTTTCTCTTTAGGCATGAACTTGTTGCGGATGTTGAGTTTGATGAACGGATATTCAGAGTCGGCATCGCCGAGCAGATATCCGCCCATGTGCTTGGCCTTGCCTTTGTAGTCGTAGTTGGTGTTGTTGCAACCGCCCACAATCTTGTCGGTTATAGTCAGTCCTTCAGGGAATGTGTATTCAAGCACATTTCCGATTTTTCCGCTTGTCTTCGGCATAACGTTCATATTACCGCGGTTTCCGCCGCAGCAGAACGTGCCGATTACGCAGTCGGTCAGCCCCTCTCCGGTCTCGCTGCCGTTCCATTTGAGCGAGCCTTGTATGTCGGTCTCCACCGGTTGGAAGTAGAGGTCGAGTAGGTACGGATACACAATCGGACGTTTGCTTTTTTCCGTAGGGAGATACACTGTGCTGATGTTTGCGTTTTCGGAGTCGTTGATCCAGTCGATAGGCTCAGCAAAATCCAGCTCCTGAGTGTAGTCGTTGATGTCGCCGTTGAGTTTCTGGAACATATTCATGAAGTCGTTGTCCTCCGACTTCACAAACAGCTCCTCGCCGTTGCATCCCATAAACACGCCGCCGATACGTACGTGGTTTCCGATGTTGACGCTGATGTCGCCGGCAGACTTGTCGGTATCTTCCGACGCCCCATAGGCAAGCAGCTTCTGCACGGTTGCTGAGTTGCCGCCGCCATACACGTTTCCGTCGATGCGTACCGTGTCGGATGTCGACACACCCTGGATGTTGATGCTCACTTTGTTGGTCAGCGGACGCCATGAGTTGATGTTCACCATCTTTACCGCATCGCTTGTGGCTCTGGACTGCGTCATGTTCTCGCGCATAGGCACGGTGTAGACCAACGGCACCGTCTCGGAGTCGGGGTCGTTGGGATTGATGGGATAATACTCGTTGACCGTCACATTCTTGTTTCCGTTTCGGTCGGTGGCATACAGGTAGTTTCCGTTGCCTGCGCCATACACGTCGCCAAACAGATGGCCGCCGTAGATGTTGATGGTGGTTCCTGTGCCGCCGTTGTCCATGAAGTAGCCATTTTTGTTCAGTACCACGTTGACATATCCCGACACGTCGTTGCCGCCATACACGTTGCCATGGATGAAAATGTCGGCATTGCTGTAGGTATGCGGACTTGTAGCCGGCTTGTTGTCGCCAATTCTCACAGTCGTGCTCTTAAGCACATCGCCCATAAATCCGCCTCCGAAAATGTCGTGGCAGTCGATGGCCTTCAGCTCCACGTCGGTTGAGTTGACTGAACTGTAGGTGCCTCCTCCGAACACACGACGGCAGAATACGCCACCGGAGCCCACGATGTGCGTGTCGCCGACCACTTTGCCGGAATATCCGCCACCGATGATGTCCATCACCGAGTAGCCGTTGAAAAAGTGCTTGTATTCCTCGCCTTTCACGATGTCGATGCCTTCGAGGATGCTTCCTCGTCCTTCCATTTCCACGTTCACATACGTGTCGCCCATCACGATGGCATTTTCACCGAATCCTCCGCCGAACACGCTGAATTGCGGTGTACCGATTTTTTCGTAGATTTCTTTCCACTCAATGCTTTCAAAGAAATTCTTGCCGGTGTCACGTCCAGCCACCATTTCTGTGCTGTTGTAAAGGAGTCCCTTTGTCATGGTGAGATAGGAGTTGTTGCCCACAACGCATGCTATGTTTCCGCCACCGTAAATATTGTGGTCCACTTTGAACTTACGTGCTTTAGGGTCGTACTGCGGAGAGTAAATCGTTCCGTCTACGATGCTGGCAGGACTCCATGTGCGTGCCTGCACATCCCATAATGCATGTGCCTGCACATTGCCTCCAAGAATCAGCAGGTTGGTGTTGCCGGTTACGTCGGCAGATGTCACCGCCACGCTTTCGCTGCCATTCTCAGTAATGGTTTCGACGCTTCCCAGACCACCTCCGTGAGCGCTTTGTCCAAACCATCCGTCGTAGATTGTCAGCAGGGTGTTGCCATACACTGTGCCGTTCTGGCAGCCTCCATAGAAGCGTTCCATGAGAGTGGGGTAGTTGTCGATGTCAACGGGATGCGCCATGTTGGCGTCATCGTTTGGAGAGAGATATTCTTTCGTTGCGTCGTCCCAATAGGGGTAGTGCATCACCGGGCGGTCGAGGATGAGGCACGAGTTGCCGTAAACGCCTCCGAGACTCTTGCTGTCGGCACACTCCCTGACAGAACGTCCTCTGCCGCCTGCAAACACCTGCGACATCAAGGATCCGCCACGGATGTTTACGAGAGTGGTGCGGTTTGTCGGGGATAGATAGTTGTCGCGGGTGAACACCGCAGCGTCGGCTTTTTTGCTGCCTACATTCGCCAAGTCACCGCCGCCGTAGACTCTGCCGAATATCAATGTGCGTTCAATCAGTCCGAGGCCATTACGGTATTTGAACATTTTGCCATAGATGTGCACTTCGGTTTTCTCTACATGCGCCATGTCCGGAAAATCGATGAATCCGCCGTTCTTTTTTACAGACTCCACACCGGAACCTCCACCGTAGACACTATGGTTGACATCGCCTCCTTTGATGAAAACCATCGACTTGCCTTTCACCGAACCGAAGTCGTAGCCGCTGCCGCTGGAGAAGTCGCCGTAGGGCAGCGCTCCCAAACCAGCGCCAAAGATGTCGTGGCAGCCAAGTTGGCAGTCGGTTTCCACGTATGTGTCGCCCGTTACATATCCGGCATATCCGCCGCCATGAATCTGAAGCAGCACGAGTCCGGGCTCACCGATTTTCCAAGACAGACGGCTGATTTGGTAACGGCGGAATATGTTTGGATCGCTCTCGCCGCCATCATAACTTCCGAAATAGAGTTTCTTGTCTTCCTTCGACAACTTGAGATAGTCGTTGTAGATGTCATCTTCAAGGTCGAGATATGTTTTAAAGTCTTTGTTTTGATAGAGATAGCGGTATTTTATGCCGTTGATTGTTAATAAGCCGTCGTCGTCAAATTTTGCTCCTGGCTGCGCATAGACTTCGGTCTTTCCGACAGAAGTGTTGACACCATACCCCGCGCCGAACACTGAGAATGAAGGGTTGGAAACGTATATGCTGTTCAGGAACCAGCAGAGCCCCTGCAAAGTGGTGTTTTCAAACATACTGATGGTTTTCCCCTTTGAGTCCTTTATGTCGTCGAGGGGGGAGTGGTTGATTATGACCACTGATTTGCCTGTGTTGGCAACAGAGGCGGAGCCGACATGGCAAGCCCTGTTTCCTCCGCCAAAGATGTTGTAGCTGTTGGTGAAGGTGAATCTGTCCAGATCGAAGAATTTCTTAGTGTTCTCATTGTTTCTGATACGGTCGATGGCATTCTGTGCAAGAGGGTCGCCGATGTTGTCTAACGACGTTGCCCTGTCAATGGCATAGGCAATCTTTCGGAATTCGTTATGGTCGCTGCAGATGGGGCTGCTGTCTGACTCGGCGTCAAGCCATGTCGTGATGTTGCCGTTGCTGTCTGCTTTGCGGTTCCATATCCATGAACCTCCGTCGATTTGCACCTTTGTGTTGCCAAGGATGTCGGCATACGTGCCGGTGTTGGCTATGTCCTTCTTGCCGAGCACCTCCTTGTCGACAGTCAGCTCGCTGTCGATGTCAATGTCGCCATATCCTCCGCCATACACGTTCTTGCCCAGCATTCCGCCCTCGATGTGCACAAGCGTGTTGCCGTCGACTGTTCCGTATTCGCAACCGCCGTAGATGTCGCCCCAAACGCATGGCACCACATTGTCGGTGCCGCTGTCAACGCCCGGATTGCTGTTGACCACGTGTACAAGAGTGTTGCCGTTGATGCGGCCGATGTTGTAGTATTGGTTTGCCTCAGCCTTTTTGCAGCCCACTCCTCCGCCATACACGTTTCCAAAAATGTTGCCGCCGCGGATGTTGACAAACGACCGGTAGCCCTCGGCTTTGTAGCTGATGAATGAGCCGTCGGCTTGGTTGAGCGTCGAAGCGCTTGTCAGCAAGTCGGGCGAGTAGTAGTCGGAAGGTTTCACCTCTTGGAAAATGCCCACATTGGCATTGTCGCCGCCGCCGTACACGTTGCCGTAGATATTGGCGTTGTCGGCAACCTCCACCATGGTTGTGCCGATGACACGCGCCACGGTTATGAAGTGGGTTGAAGAGGCTGTCTCAGGCTTCAGTCCGGCACTTCCTCCAAACACGTCGCCATGGGTGAAGGCACCGCGCATATATACCTCCGTGTTGCCGCCAATCTGACCTGTGGTGTTGTCCTCGGTCGACGCAATGTCGCCGAAGCCGCCGCCAAACACACGGCGGATAAACGTTTTTCCGTCGACAGTGACTTTGGTGTTGCCAGCCACAGTGCCGGCATATCCGCCGCCCAACACAGCCCATACGGTGAAGTTGGGCGCTCCCATTGAATTGTCGAGCGAAGGATCGTTTGGGTCAATATTGCCGTCGTGGCCAGGGCCGTTTTTGCCATAGTCGCCGTCAACGTTGACGGTTACATCGGTGCTGCCAACGGTCGTCAGCCGTCCGTATCCGCCGCCGAAGACACTGAAGTGAGGATTCTCGTTGTCGGTGTACGACTGTTTCCATTCGTCGGTTATCAGCAGTTCGTAAGGCGTCATGCCTTTCTGCATCATCACGGTGGCAAGGCCGGTGCCGTCGGCAGGGGTTGTTGTCACATTGCCGTCGGCGTCTTTGTATGTGCCCACGTTGCAGGCAAGATTGCCGCCGCCATAGATGTTGTGGGGATTCAGAAACTTGCCGTCGGCATAGAATTTTGATTTTTCGTATACAGTGTCCTCCGTGGCAGGCTCGTCGCCGGCGTCGTCGATGTCGGGGTCCCAGATGTAGAATATGTTTTCAACCGGATCCCACATCTTGAACCATATCACATTAATCGAGAAGCTGTCGTCAATCGGACCGTGGCCTACGTTTTGTGTGCCGCCCTCGTCCTGCGCCAGGGTCACGTTGGTGTTGCCGAGCACGTCGGCTGAAGTGACCGTGCCGTCGGTGATGTCGCCGTTTCCGCCTCCGAACACCTCTCCGGCGATATTTCCGGCATAAATGTTGACATACGTGTCGTTGGCAACCTGTGCAAGATTTCCGCCGCCGAAGATGTCGCCGTAAATGAAAGGAGCCTGCTGTGTGCTGCCAGCGAACGATACGTTGGCATTGCCGACAACCAGACCCACCAGCTCAGGATGCTGCGTGAAGCCGTCGCCGGCGGCAAACGCTTGCGAGGCAGGGCGCAGACGGCGACCGTTGCCGCCGGCAAACACCGAGCCGCGGATGTCGGCGCTGTCGCCGATCACGACGTTTGTGGCGTTGCCGTCAAATTCTACAATCGCCATATCGCCTCCGCCATAGATGTTTTTGTAGAAAGTGCCGCCCATGATGTTCACGCTCGACTGTCCGTAGAGGCGAGCCATGTCGGAAAGCGTCTCTACGTTGGATGTGCCCATCTCCTTGGCGTCGGCCACTCCGTATCCGCCTCCGAACACAGGGCAGTAGAAAATGCCGCCATTGATGTTCAGCTCCACGTTGCCATAGGTCTTGCCGAGGGCTTTGTAGTTGCCGGAATTGCCGCCGTAGGGGTTCTGCGAATAGAAAAAGTCAGTGCCACGTCCGCCGGCGAAAATGCCGTTGGTGCAATGAAACTCACCGCCGTTGATGGTGATCGACGCCACTGTGGCGCCAACCTTTCCGTAGACATTGCCTCCGCATTTGTTTGGAGTGGCGGCGGTGCTCGACCATAAGCCTTTGCTCATAAAACCGCTTCCTCCGCCATAGATACCGTCGATAGGTTCGGTCGTTGAGCCGAACTCTCCACCGTTGATTACAATCTTGGTGTTGGTGTTGGTTGGGTCGACATCTTTGAACGACTCGAAATCATCGTTGTTGTAGCAGTGATACGTCACCAGACGATCCTTTGCAACGGCATACGGACCGTAGAGCATAACGTCGCCCGATTCATTCCAATAGGCGATGCTTTTATCGGGAGTGTGGCTGTCGGCATTGTCGTCGCCTTCGCCGATGCCGTTCATACCGCCTGCGCCAGCACCGTAGATTCCGCAGAAGATGTTGTCTTTCTTAGTGTTGCCGGCAGGCAGAATCTCGAATAAGCCGCCGTTGATGGTTATTGTGCTGTAGCCATAAAACGGGTTGTTGACAATCACGTTGCCGGTGTGTCCACGACCGGTGCTGCCGCCATACATCTCGGTGACAATAACACGGTTGTCGATCCATTCGTCGTTGTTGTGTTTTGAAGACGCCGGGTCGAGCATGATGTTTGCACGTCCCATATAGGTGTTGTTTGGCACGTGGTAGTCAGTGCCGTTGTAGGGGAGGATGAAGTCGCGCTGCGCACCCAGCGAACCGTTTACGACACGCGCCACCTTTCCGCTTCTGATTATTATGTCGACATCCGCATACATGGCACCCTCGTGGCTTCCGGCGAGAATGATACCGGCATCGTAGTCGCTCTTGCGTTTGCTTGTTTCTCCCTTGATTTTCCTTTCCGGGTTGTGGGCATCGTTCCATTTGCGGTCGATGTCCATCTCGATTGTGCACTTTATCGGCAAGTTTGGAGTTCCCATCACTCCATTGTAGTCTTTCTCAGACGATGTCTGACGTCCGCCCGCGCTGATTGCGGAGTAGAAACCGGATTTGATTGATATTTTGAAACCCTCCTTGCCGTGAGGCATCGACTGCTCGAAATCGGAGATGTTCTTCTTGTTGCTCAGCGGGAAGAAACGTCCGTCGTTGTTGAAACCGCCGAAGATGTGGAATGCAGTGGTCACAGCGCCGTCGATGGTGCCGTAGTCAGGCGAGTTCTGCCCGAAGCCGGTCATCTGTATGCCTTCGCCCATCTCAAGGTTGTTGTACTGGCAGTAGATAATCTTGTAGAAATCGCCGCCGTTGTTTGTCACAGGGTCGTTGTTGAATGTGATGTATTCAAATCGGGTGTCGCCCCATATCGGCAGACCCTTTTCGGCACCATAAATCTCGATAGTGCCCTTGTAGTCGGTGCCGTCCCAGTCGCCCGTGATGGTGGCGTTGCGGAAAAGAGGGGACTCTCCCTTTGCGTTAGCCCAATCGTCAAACTTCAGCATGCTTTTGCCTCTGTTGTTTGAGGTGATGTTGAAGCCCGTGTATTGACTGTTGGTCACGTCGGTATGGCTTGTGCCCATCAGCACGATGATGTTTTCATCCCAAGTACCCGTCTTGGAGAGCTTGCTGTAGGCGCCTTTCCACGTCTTCATTGCCTGTGTCGGGGAGTAGCCCCACTCCTCGTCGTCGTTGTCTTCGCCCTGTGCGTAGGTTGTGCCGTTGATGCTCACCGCCTCAGGACATAGGTACACCACGATAGTCACTTTGATGTTTTTGTGGAAAATGATGTTGCCACCGCTCTTTACGGTAACCGTACAGTTGTATTGGTCCTTGTTGGTGGCAGTTTCCGGGCGTACAAACTCGTTGGACGTTTCCGACAGCAAGGTTTCTTTGTTGGACCATTCGTATGTGATGTCGAGCCCGAGTTCGTCGTTTGTGAAATTCTCTTTCGTGTCGTTTTTCACATTTATGATGTATGTGCCGGGCTTGGTGTCGTAGTCGAGTTCGGCAGTGATGCCGATAGCCTCGACGAGTACGGTGTTGGTGCGCTGGCTGCCGTCGACGGTCATGGCGTAGACATACTGGGAGTAGGTTTGTCGAGGCAGGGTGAACGGGTTGCAGGCAGTGCTGTTTACCTTTTCGCCGTCAGTGTTGTCGGTCGATGCATACCAGTTGTAGACATCGGACGTGATTTCTCCGTCTTCTGTTGTCACGGTGAGCACATCGCTCGTGCCGCGCTCCGCCTTCAGGGCAATCGAGCTGAAAGAGAACCGTTTGGAAGAGTTTGAATATAACCACGGCCTCTTGTCGAGGTTGTTTTGGTTGATGTACAGGTTGTTGAGCTCGGCAAACGTCTTTCCGAACGGCTCTCTTGTGGTTGCGTCGGTTGCCGAAATGTCTTTTTCAACGCCGTATTGGTTGTAGGCGTAGGTGTCGGCAGCCTTGTTGGCAGGAGTGTAGTACCATGTGTCCTTCACCTTGCTTGCAAAGTTGTCGGCGGCTATAAACGCCATCACGCTGGCTTTTTTGCATTGGGTGGTGTTGGCGCTTGTCTTCAAGCCGGCGCCGTGCACATAGATGTTTCTTGGCCATACGACATAGCCTGTTTGGTTGGCAAGTTTGCTTGCCGCACCGAAACCGCATGAAATTGTCACTTGTCCTTCCACACCGTTGAGTGCAGCGTTCCGGAACATATCAATCTCCGTGTCTGCGGAGATGTTGAATATTCTCAGACTCACGAAGTTGTTCAGATATCCGGCTATACCTCCAATTCTGAATTTGGTCTTTGTCGAGAAGCTCTCGTTGTTGTCGGTGATTTTAGAGTTGCGGATTATGATGTTGCTGAGTTCCGCGTTCTGGGTCATGTCGGCAACCACAATGCCCATCTTTACCGTGTAGTTGGCGTTGTTGAGAGGTATGTGTGCCTCGAGCTTCTCTATTCGGGCGTTGTCGATGATGAGGTTTGTGACAGCCGCATATTCATTCTCGTTGTTGCCCTTGCCGTTGAGTCGGGCGAACAGACCCCACGAAGCCTCTTTGGCTGTGTTGAAGCTCCATTTGATGTGCAAGTTGCTGACGGAGTGCCCGTCGCCGTCAAACTTTCCGGCGAAGAAATGTCCGTCGGAAGCCTTCGCGATGCCTTGAGCCGTGCCGATAGGAGTCCACAGACCCTTGCTTAGGTCGATGTCCTTGGTGAGTTTGAAATATTTCTGAGAAAACATTTGTAGCTCGGTGCCGTTGTTCACTTCATGCGCCAGTCTTGCCAATTCCAAGTCGTTGCTGATGAGGTAGGGCTTTTCCTTAGAGCCGTCGCCCTCGGTGCCGTCGGGATATAGCTGGTAAGAGTTGGCATAGAAATGGTTGCCGTCGTAGTTCACGCCATAGGCTTTCGGCTCGATGCTGAAAGCGATGGTCTGCGATGTGTTGTCGGCAGACGTGATTGTCACATCGCCGCTCCGAGTCTTGTTGGTCAGCGGCAGTGTGATGGTCTGTCCGCTGTCGGAAATTCCGTCGGTGACACTCTTTGAGTCCACTGTCCAAGCGAATGTGCTTCCGGCGGGGATGTCGGCGGAAACGATGGAATATGCGACCGTGCCGTTTTTGAAATCCCATGAGGCTTTAATGTCGTTGCTGCTTAATCCTTGAGCCATGGCCAGATTGACTCCGGCAATCATAAGCATGAGCAGAGAGAAAAAAACTCGTGATATGCTATGTGTTGAATGTTTTCTCATTTTCCAAACACTTTATTGTCGTTATCTATTGTTAGTCTATCAATAATTGACCCGTATAGGCATCCTCGTCGGCAAGCACATACAGGTAGCGTGGCTGTATGAGGATGCGTATTGGGTTTAACATCGCAGTCTTGCCTGTTGTGAGGCTGCTGAAATTATCCTTGTTGATGGTTATTCCGGATGTTACGTTCTTTCGGGTGACGATGGTGGAACCGTCCTCCGCTATGAATTCCACGTCGTATTTGACGTTGATGACAGGCAGGAATTTGGCATCGGGTATGGTGTAGATGTCGGCACCCCATTGCGTGTAGCCGGCAGATGTGACAATGACGGTCTGGGTGTTGTCGTCGTAGTCCGCGGAGCCGTAGCCTTTGTAGGCAATAGGAAATGGTGTCTCTACAAACGACTGACGTTTGATGTCGCTCCATGTTATTGCAGAGGCAGACCAACTTTTTGATGTTGTATTCCAGACGTAGGAACGCGATATTGTGCACGATGTGGAGAAGCTGCCTGAAAGCGTCACGCTCTTGATGCGGAAGTGGCGGATGGCGTTCATCTTGGTGCCGAGCATGAAGAGCAGCTTGTAGCCGGGGAGTGTCTGGTCGAATTTCAGACTGACCGTTCCGCCTCCGTTGCTATCGGAGATGGCACCTTTGTTGCTCGGGACGGCGCAGATGATCGGCGCTGCCTTTGTGTCGTAGATTACCGGCACAGGGTTGCCGCCGTCGCTCATGGCGAACGGAAACGAGAGGGTATATGTGTTGTTGGCGGTGCGCAAAAGAGTGGCGCCGTCGGTATATGGCATATATGCGAAGAAGTCGAACGACGAAGCCTTGGTGTATTCAGTCCAACGCTTCTTTGTCGCAGTGTCCCAGCCGTATGTCGCCACGTTGTAGGTGGCAGTTCCATTGTTGAATATGGTGTTTGCAGCCGAAGCATAGCGTTTCGGCATGTCGTAGTATCCGAACGTGCCCATCGTTGCGGGATGGCGCGTAGGGTCGTAAGCCTCGTAGGGGTTGGCGCGTGTCGCTGTTTTTTGCGGTTGCGCCGAGAATGAGATGTATCCGTGGTTGTCGGCTTGCTGTATGGGCATGTCGGAACCCTCGCAGGCAGAAAGCGTTGCGAGAAGCGCGATAGCGGTTATTTTTGAGATATGTTTCATTCTTGTAGTCAATTCTTTTTACCAGTCTTCAGTGCCTGAGCCGTTGTTTTTTATGTCGGCACCGGGAAGCCATTGCTCCACCATCAAATCGTTGAAAGAGATGCTGTCGCCAGTGTCGGACAATTTGAAAATGTATGTGTATTGGCAGCCCGCCTTCCACTGCATGTATTGCGCCGGCACTGTAGCCGACAACGTTTTTCCGCCAATGTTGATGGTTATGGTGTATGCTCCCTGTTCGTAGGGGATGTTGGCGAGCGGCGGCACGTAGTACCATTTATTGTAGAGAGTAGGGTCTTTGAGGATGTGTATCTGGTCGCCAGCCTCCTCGTAGGGAGTGGTGAGAACCAGGAGTCCGGACGCATCAGCCGCTTCCGACTTCGACATCGTGAGAGTCGGAAATGTGCCGACCGGAATTCCGGTGAGCGGATAGGCGGCGTCGATGGTGCCGCGGAGAGGGGTGTCGGCATTTGCCGGGGCATCGACGAAACGGCTGTCGCGGAACTTGATGTTGCTTATCGCAACCTCCTTTGTGCCGTCGGGATAGGTGAAACGGAAACGCACCTTTGCGATTATCGGCGCGAAAGTCAGAGTGACGCACGACCCGTATGCCGGCGACGTCGACGAAGGGGAGGCAAGCCAAAGGCGGCTTGCGTATGGTGTTGAAGTAGCGGTTGCTGCTTCAGAATATTCAAAATTAAAAGACAAGGTAGCGGTAGCGTTGTCGCCCGAGCTGACCGAAGTCTTTACATCTGGATTGAAGGGACTGTATGCGAAAAAGCGGTAGCTCGTTGCCGAGTAGTCCCAATATTTTATTGTTTGCAGGGTGGCACTTATAGGATTTTCAATGCCAGCATATTCCCAGTCGGCAGTGTTTGTCGTAGAGCTGCCGGCAGAGCCCTGATTGTATGACATTTTATATCCGTCCATCACAATTTGCGGCGATGACGGGTTCGGGGAGTTTGTTGTGGTTTTATATCCCCATGTGCGGAACGTCTGGAAGATAGTCTCGAGACCGTTGCCCGCTGCTTTTGTTTTTGCATCCTGCCAGTTGTTGTTAGTGCTGCTGAAGGCGATGCTTGTCTGTGTATTGTCCGGTTCGGGCACTATTGGTTCGTCCGGCTCGGATTGCGAGCAGGAGAATAGGGAAAGTCCCAACAGAGGAAATATTAGGATGCGATGTTTCTGCATGTCTTCTTGTTTTTTTTAAAGACGGGCGGGGGAGAAACCCCCGTCCGGCATATAAATGTGTCCGAGGCGTGTGAAAACACACCTCAGACACAATGTTTTTAGTCAGAATCCAAGGCGTGAGCCAAGGAGAAAGAATTAGTCTTTGACAACTTTGACAATCTTGTATGACTTTTTAGTACCATTGTTGTATTCAACAGCGTAATATGTTTCTGTAGCCGGGTCGGTGACAACACCTGTCCACTTGAGGGCATTTACCTTGAGAGTGTAGCCAGGACCTGCCGGAACAGAAGTTACAGTAGAGGCAACACCTTCTGTCTCGGTTACAACCATCTTCTTGCCAGCGTAGTCGGTAACAGTCCAAGTCTTGGCAGCAGTGTCGTTTGATCCTTTCTCGAGAGCGTTGGCAACACTTGCTTCGTTGATAGTCTGAGTAGCACCGCTTTCGAGAGTTACGGTGTACAATTTCTGAGGAGCTACAGTAGCGCCGGCAGAATATACAGTTGCATAGATGTCGGTACCGTTAACATATTCGTTGCCGTTGGTAGTGACCTTGTTGTCCTTGTAGCCGTATGTAGTGAAGCTGTTGTCAGAAACAGTAGTGATTGTTTCCTGGAGACCGTTTGCCTCGTCGTCAACAACAACGGCATCGAATGAAATGGCAGTCAAACCAGTGCTGTTACCGCCGGTAGAACCGTTGGTGTCCTGAGAGATTTTGAAGATGTAAGTGTAGGCGTAACCAGACTTCCATTCAGTGTATTCGGCAGGAACGGTTGCAGTGGCACCCTTCACGTTGATTGTCTCTTTAGAACCGTCGACAGAAGTGAGCTTGTAGTCGATGCGCAGAGTGATGGCGCTTGCCGCACCTTCCGACGGAAGCACGTTCTGATAGCCGGCGCCGCAGTAAGAAGGATCCGCTGCATTCTGGCTGAGGTAAGTTTTACCTGCAGAAATCGTGCCTTCGGCCTGGTTGTTGTAGTTGACAGCGCCGAATCCTTTATGATTCAATACGCCAGTCTCACCTGCAGTTGTTGATTTAGTGAATCTTACGTGAGCCTTGTTGTAGTCTTTCTCAGTAGCGTGGACGGTACCTGTTGTAGGGAAGAACACTGTCAATGTGCCGGAGTTGTTGAATTCTCCGATGAGTGTGCCTTCCGTGTTGTCGGTTGTGGGGCTTGTTGTGTCGGTATAGAACTTCACGTCGCTGATCACATAACCTGGGACAATCTCGAAGAGAGCCATGCGCACCTTGCTGGCAAGGTGACGGAAGGACATTGATACAGAGGTCTTGTTGTAGTTAGGCTCAGTAACGGTCTTCATGTCGGAAATGTAGCACTCGCTGAGAGTGTTTACGTCGCCGGTGAGAGTGTAGGCGGCAGTGGCGAGATTGGCTTTGTCAACGTGTGTCGGAGTAGCGTATTTTGATGCCGCATCTTTTTTACCCATTGAGAAAGCTATGAAATCGTAGGATGCGCAAGAGTGGTCCCAATACTTGATGGTCTGCTGCGTTGCTCCGCCCTGTGCGAGAGATTTGTCGGCTCCCTTTACCTTCATGTCCTGATTAACATACTCCCAACCAGCTCTGTTTGACTCGGTAGAGAATGCTGAACCGTCTTTGAAGTTCACATTGTAGTGGTCGAATGCATAATTTTCGTTGTTGGCTGCGTCTGTCTTGCTGCCTTTGAAACCGACAACTACAAAGTTGTTTTCGAGAAGGTCTGCTGCAGTCTTGCCAGTCGATGGGTCGCGTGTGATTTTGCCTGTGTCGCCACCGAAGTTGATTGCGGAGGTGGCTCCATTTTGCTCATTTCCCTGAATTTCTCCCAAGAAATCGTCGCTTGAGCAGCTGGCGAGAGCCAATGCCGAAGCGGCTGCGATAAAAAATTTGTTCATAAATTAAAAAATTAAAATAGTTCGTATTATTTATTATGTATAAATTTATTATTGATTACATGTCGAATATCCATTCTTTCTCTTCGTAGTCCTCCACCACAGCATCGAAGCCGGAGCCTCCTGACCGGTTGGGGACAGGCACCTTGTCCATGTCGAGCTCCACCGTGATTACCCCTCCCCGGAACAGCCGTCGCGCCTGGTCGGTGACGTCAAACACGAACGTGGAGTCTTTGCCGTTGTAGAACTGCATTTTCACGTCAATATAGTGGCGGTTGTTAAGGTCGGCATCCCTCACTTTCTGCAGCGATTCCAGATATGCTCGCGCGTCAAGTTTGCTCGGGTTTAGTTTCGGGATGCCGAAAGTAAGCACCTTTCCGCCTATCACGTCGACCTTGTCGCCGTTCTTGTCGGCAACGTCCTGCTTCATCCGCATGAAGAAGTTCACGGTGATGGCGTCAGCCCCCGTCACGCCTGTGTTGAGGTTTACGGAGCGAGCCATGCCGCTTAGATTGGCGTTTCCCTCTACGGCTGTCACCTTTTTGCCGTTGTGGTCGTTGTTGCGCAGAATCACTTGTACCAAATAGATGTAGGTCACTGGCTGCAGCTCCATCTCGAGCTGCCGTACCCAGCAGTTGCGGTTCTCGTCGAACGTGAATCCGTCCAGATTCTTGTTTATCTCAATTCCTCCACGGTATCCGGCAAACAGCTCCTCCGGCTGATAGAAGGAGCGCGTGAACTGCGGCGAGTTGTAGAGCGCCGGGTATATTGTCTGTCCGGTGTAAGCTGTGACGTGGTCGTAGGTGGTGTTTTCGTCGATACGCACACTCTGTACCCCGTCGGGAGTGTTGATGTTGTTCCAGGCAAGAATGTCCCAAAAACCGAAATCGTATTTGGCTCGGAGGTGGTTGCCGACGATTGAGTGCCTGTAAGGGGCATTGTGGACACCGAACTGGACGTTGCCGGTGAAATAGCGGCGCACCTCGAAGGCGTCAGGCTCTGTGTAGCCGATAGTGCCAAACATTTCCTTGTCGGTGTTGTCCCATCCGTAGATCCACTCCGCTTGCCAGTCGTATTCGGTGTCGTACTTGAAAATGTAGTTCCATATCACTTTCAAGTCGAGGTCGACGGTCGGTATCTCCATATCGATGTCGGCGCCGCCCTGGTGGAGATGGAGCTTAGGCTCGCGCACGCATCCCGTTGCGACAAGGCATAACAATGCAAAACACATGACGACAGCCTTGTTGCAGGCTTTGCGGCTTGCATCAAGGATGATTCGTGATATGAGTTTTGTTATATTGCGCATTGTTGTTATGTTTTGTCTAATAGTTGATTGTCGTTTCTCGGTTTCTGAAACTTACGCCTTTCTTGTTGTTGCGTCTGTAGAGCAGGTCGTAGCTGAGCGTTATCTCCACTCTGGTAGGGCCAAGCCACGAGAAGCGGTGCTGCCTCTTTTGGAAATCCTTGGCATCGCCGTACCACTTGTAGTAATATTGCTCTTTGTCGGTGTCGGGGTCTACGGGGCATTTCCACTGATAGGGGTCGTAGTTGGTGCTGAGATATCCCGCCTGCAGCCCGAACTCCAGCTTCCAATGTCCGGAGCGACCTAACGGGACGACATAGCCTATACCCAAACCAGCGCCCCAGCCTTCGCCTTCCCATCCGCGTTTCTCATCGAAGCAGATGTTGTATAGGTACGCGTGTGCGTATAGACTGAGGTATAAACCTCTGAAAGCCGCGCCTTCTCCCGGTTTGCGTTTGCGGATGTCGCCGCTGCGCAGATAGTAGCGGGTGTGCAGCTGATAGTTTCTGACCTGAAAATATTTATGCTCATCATAGTGCTGCCACCACGGGCAGTCGAAACTTGCACCGTAGGTGAAATGACCATGAAGCGGATAATATTCCAACGCAACGTTTGGAATAGGGCAGAAGCGGTCGTAGCCCGGCATGTAGGCAAAGTCAAACAGCACGTTTGTCTTCACACTCAGCACCTCGCGACGCGGCAAAGCCGAGGCAGGTGTTGTTGCCGGGATGATGTATGCCGGTGTGATGTCGGCATTTTGGATGCGCAGATGGCTGTCGGCGACAGTTGCCGGAATGGTTGCTGCTATAGGTCGTGGAGCCAGGTCGTTGCTGTCGATGTTGGCAAGCCTTTTGTCAACGACCATTATTCTCACTGCGCGCAGTTTCGGGAAATATTCTTTCAGCAGGTAGCGCCATAGCTTGCCGCCGTCGTGCCGCTTCATAGCCGCCTTAAGACGTTGGGTGTCGTCGGCGTAGAGTGTGATTAAGGAGTCGACATCATGGAATTTGGCGTCGTGTTTCAGCATCATCATGGTGTAGAGCAGGTCGTAGTCCTCAGCCACAACGTCGTATTGGATGTGGTCGGTGCCGATGCCGTAGCTTCGAAGCAGAGCGTCGACCGATGCGCGACGTTGGTTTGCCAGACGACGGTTGTTGTCGTATGGGCCTTCTGGAGAAGCGGCGGCACGTCCGAAAACAATACCCCTATCTCCCAGCCTTTGAAGCTCTGGGATAAGCACATCAGTAATCCATTTCCTATCTTGGTCGCTGATGTTGATTCTATTTACAACAAATTTTATTGGGCGCGAATTTTGGATAAAGATACTGTCGGCGGTTATTCCTTCAGCAGCCATATCCATTGCTAAACCAATAATTAGTGTAATTATCAGTCTGATATATCTCAATCTTTTTTACCTGTTCCTATGCCACAAACACTGATTGAAGTTGGAAAGTATGGTGTCGTGACAGACCTATATTAATTGTTAGTGTGCTGATTAAAATCTAACCTGCTTTTAATAGCGGATGCAAATTTACAAAGAATACAAATACGGGGGGGGGGGAAATTTAAATATTTTTTTGTTGTTGATGCTGTTATTTTATGTTAACGAAGCTTTGGCTTGGAGATATTCGGCGAAGATGCGGGCTGCGCTCTCCACCTTGGCAGCGCAAGGACGCGACCTGTAGTATTCGGCTGTGCGAGGCGATGCCTCGTAGGTCGACACTGCTTTGTCGTGGCCTTTCAGTCCGAGAATTTCGGCGCAGATGAGCGAGCCGTTTTGCTCGCGCGATTTCTCAAGAAGCTGTTGTACAACCTTGTAGCAAGCCGATTTGCCTTCGCGGTCGGCACCGTCGGTCTGACCGCAGTCGAGTCCCGCAAGCGACACGATGCCCGACACGGCGCCGCACATCATGCGAAGCCTCCCAACGCCGCCGCCGAAACCTGCGGCAATGCGTTTTGCGAGGTCGTCGCTGAGCCCGTAGATGTCGGCGAAAGCCGCCACCACTGATTGGCAGCAGCCATAGCCTTGCATAAAATTGTCGACAGCGCGCTGCACGCGCTCTTCAAGTTCCGGTGATAAGGTCGTATAGTCCATAGTTATGAAAACAGTTCCATTTGCTCTGGAATGTTGGGGTTCGCGTGACTCTTTTCCGGTTCTTTATGATTCTCTATTTCGGGTTCTTCAGGCTCTTCGGCAACGATTGGAATTGCGTTTGTCGGCGGTGTGGGCATCAGCCAGTCGGAATATTCGGTTGTGTAGTCGATGGCAGATATTCCCGACAGCGGAGCCGCATGGTGTTGAGCCTTTTTCTTGGCTTTCTTTTCTGCCTTTTGGATTGAAATCTCGTTTTTTGCTGATTCCAGCTCGTCTTTCAGCGCCACAATCTGTTGGCGGAACTCCTGCTCCTTGTCGGCATCGTGCTTTTTGTTGGGTTCCAATTCCTTTTTTAACTGCTCGTTGACAG
>OJKP01000710.1_pt1 | contig 23054 bp, 26 predicted proteins | sample 1596521 | NCBI WGS metagenome assembly OJKP01 (sample SAMEA4350130, study PRJEB24818) | metagenome | biome: human; feature: gut; material: faeces | place: Denmark | collected 2013-09
CAGGAAATACGGCTCGGCGAGATATTCAGCCTCCTTGCCTCCAAGCCTTGGCAACGAATATGAAAAGCGCACCTTCCGTCTTTGCTTTATCGACCTTAGGATTTTCTGAATATCAACGCTGAACATCATCCTCCTCTGCTCCGGAATGATATAGTCACGTGTCCCGGAGTCAGAGCCGACAGTACTCAGGATCTCGAACTCGGAAAGAAGTTCCTTGAACCGATCGGTGTAAACAGGATCTCTGCCCACTATGCAATACCCCTTCCCTTTGACATTCTGAATCTCCATTCCGAAGACCTCCTCAATGGTCTTGATGTCACGCTGAAGAGTCCGCAAAGTGTAGGGACCGTTCTCGGCCATATCACCTGACATGGCCTCCAGCAGATCCTCTTTGCCGACATATTCACAGATGCCGCTGAGTTTGTTCACTATTGCGCTTAACCGCTTGATCTGGTTCAACATATTCAGAAGTGTTTGTCGCAAATATAACAATCAAAAGCGACAACTTTTGTCGTCTTGGAGAGAAATATACGATTTTGTAAAGCTCTGATTATTCTGATTATAAAATGGTGGAGCATCGTACTGCGACTCTCAACCAGTTACAAGACAGAGGCCTTCATTGCGTTTGTCACCTATACAAAGGATAATAAAGCATCTTATAACGACCATAAGTTATTCGATATGCGGCAGAAAAAGGGCTGAACAGCAGTCCGATATATGCGGAATAATATTCCTCGGGAAGCGTGCCGACATATTTCCTTTCCCCATTTATCTTCCACACGGTCCAATTATGAGAGACAATACGCTCCCCCGGATAATGGCCGTAATCGTTCGCATCACGGAAGTATACCTCCTTTGAGCCTACGTTCTTATTGCGACCATAGTAAGTCCAAAGACCGAATTTCACTCCAGCCCCCACCGCTGTATGCATATAGCAATCAACCTCATCGCAAATGATTTCCTCCACCGTCGGAGAAGCGGTCATTGCGTAAGATCTACTAAAAACACGTATCACATCTCCGTTTAACAGAGACAGATCCTTACAGACATACTGAAAATAGCGCTTTTGATCATTAGGCACTATTACCTCAAAAATATTTCCTGACAACACCCTGTTCATGGCTTTATTCCATATTAATTCCAATACTTCGGAGATATTGAATTTCTTATATTAACGTGAGTTCGACGAATTACAACTAAAAGAGTGACAATTGAATAACTCCATTCTCATACGGCGAGACGCGTTCCACATCAATCATCGGCTTTTTCGGGAAGAACGAGTAGGCTGCCAGGCCTGCCATCAGGTTGACCGTAAAGCCAACGACGGACCGGTGTCTGGAGTGCTCAATCTGAGCCATGTTTTTCAGTTCGTCGTTGATGGTCTCAATGAGCGCTCTCTTCCGGAGGAGAATGCGGTCTCCAATGGTCATGATTTGTCCCTTCATGTTACTCTTCAGCTTTGTAATCAATTGAATACCATCAATAAAAAGCCTGGAAAAGAGTTCTTTGCAAATGTATCCCTTGTCTCCGACAAGTCTACCGAAGATCCGCTCAATGAAGGACTTGTTCCGGAGCGGCTCCCTGTCATCCACATTGCCAGGCGTGACCATGAAGCTCAGGAGGTCTCCCTTTTCGTTGCAAATGAGGTGCAGTTTGAAACCATAGAACCATCCCATCGAGCACTGGCCCCGCTGGGCAAGTCCCTTGAAAACCCTGTGGAGATGGATGCGTTGGTTCTTGCAGACGCGCAAAGCCGTACTATCGACAAAGCTGATCCCCGTGCAGCCGCCCAGGCAGCACTTCTTGACGAACAGGATGAAAGGTACAGCAACCTTTCGCTCCAGTTCAACGAAGCGATTATAGGAGACGGTGTGAGGAAACAGGTCGGTCATATTCTTGTAAACTTCATTCAAGTAAAAGTGTTTCAAACATTTATAGCCCATCAGATGAAACAGTATCATGATGGTTGTCACCTCGGCATCGGACAGCGTGCTGTCACGGTGGTACTTCCTTTTAGACTTGTCCCGCTTTGGAGCGAGTCCGTTAATCTTGATAAATCTGTCATAAATGTGGCAGAAGTCATTCGCCATACAGAAAATTTCCGTAATTTTGTCTCTGGCGATCGTCATAGCGAAAGTGTTTGTAATAGTTTATTTGCTCTAACAAATTTACAAAAACTTTCGCTATTTTCCTAATAACCAATTAGTTAATTTTCATCGAACTCACGTTAAATAATAGGATTGTCTGCAATAGTCATTATTTGAAAGTAATCGAAAAATCAGATCATCAGCATTATCCGTCCCTCCGCCTTGACGAAAGTGTCCGGGTAACGCATCACCACGGCATAGACCTGCGCCGAAGTCTCCGGCTGTCCGTCCTTACGGATGTGCAGCTGGTGCCGATTGATGATTTCCGCGATCTGTTCAGTCCTCAACCCGCCGCCTCTCTCGGCAAGTACATAAAGTATGGCCTCCTCGATCTTCATGAGTCCAAAACTGTCCAGAAACTCTTCGGCAGAGTGACATTTTCCAGCCGCGAGGCCTCCTTGAAAAGCGGGGCAATCTCGGCCACGCGCCATCCGGCGATTCCGCAGCCAATCGGAGTGACAAGGAATGTCAATCCGGGATGAGTCCTTGCATATTCAGTAAAATCATCCACGTGGCGGCGGATGATGTCAAGGCTGCCATCCATAGTCGGGATTGCATAGCAGCGGCCAGTCATCCCGATGCCTTCACCCCACTTGGCACCAAACCTCTCAAAAGCAGTTCTTGCCGCGCCTCCGCAATGTAAGCCTTCTTTGTTGCTGCCGAACACGAACACCTCGCCATCCTTCAGCGCAGTGATCATAGCTGGTGTTACACGCCTTTGGTGGCCATCAGTCTTTTCTTCGGCATCATCCGTAAGCGGGCATAATGACCGCACCGCTTTCCCTTGGCTTCGGGCATAGGCAATCTCCCTCGCGGTACTTTTCCCGATGTAACCGCCAGGATTGACAATGAATATCTCATCGGCCATATCAATCTTCGCCAAATGCATATCATCCAGCATTTCCTTCACGCCGTCAGCCAAAACCTCGTTATCGCCACTGTGCCCGAAAAGCCCGACCGAAATCACTATATAACCTTTAAGGGTAAGTTCCTTCTGAACTCTCAAAAATTCATCTTTGAACCGTGTGCTTCCGCACAGGGTAATGACTTTGTATTTTCCTTGCATAGAGATCGTTAATATTATTTTCCTATATGCCGAGATGTATAATTATAACCGAATTATAACCGAATTATAACCGAATTATAACCGAATTATAACCGAATCTAAAAAAGACTTAACCCTTTGGGGGTTATATACCATTTACGGCCATCAATAGAGATAAGATCTCTTTTAGCCATCTTGGCCAACATACGTCCTAAAAACCGCCTCTTCGATTCGTCAGTACTTGCAGAAGGAAGACTCCTATGCAAAGCATCAAACACATCTGATAATTTGAAGCCATCTACACCTGCATCTTTCGCCAACTGAAGGATCATCTTTTCCATCGCCTTTGCCTCAAGGCCTTTTTCCATCGTGTAAACACCGATCTGCTTTGTCATCTTTGCCACGGAAAGAGATATGGTAAAGTTAGGGAAACGCCCTTCAATAAGTCCTTTGCCATGAAGATGCTTTGCGGCCGTCTTCGTGATAGGATGATGTTTTTGGACTGCATCAAGCCAAATACATTCCTTTAAAGTCAAAGATTTGCTTTGCTTCAAAAGATCAGTGTATTTCTCATCTATCATCCTTCCATAGATGGTTACCCCTACATTACGATGCTCATTGTCAATCTCGTAATCCGGCATGGGGAAAAATCGGTTGCGCTGCTCGGTATATATTTTCTTGATGCCACGTCCGACGGTGTCTATCATATTGAAATTCACCATTCCTCGACAGAGACACTCGTTGCGGTAGTGCTTCTGAGGTCCTTTGTGCTCAAGGACATTCTCTATCGTACCGGGGATAAATGTGCCACCGTTCTCGTAGTACAGCTTTCCAGGGCTTTCCACGAAGATGATTCTCTGCCTTAGCGTGTAATCCTGATGTGCTATGGCATTGTGCAAGACTTCGCGGATGGTATATTCATCATACTGCTTCATCGTGTCCGGAAACAACGTTCCACCTGGCAGTTCGCGCATCGTCACATTACGTATCTTGCTAAGGACCTTATCCACCGTCAGGATAAACGGGATGGTGAAATGCTCATAATCCTGCACAATACCTTCCTCATCCTGCCAAGTCCACGTTATCTGCGCCACCGCCGGATATATCTTCAGTATGGACAGAGGCTTGCCAAGCAACAAGATGGCCGCGCGTGTCAGTTGACCATCGCGCATCATCATACTGTGGCAAAGGAACTCCTCATTATTCCAAGAGTCAATTTCTGAAACTGGAATATTCGAAGAGTGCACTTTCTTGAACATAACTTTGGCTGTCGCCAGAGCTAATTCATCAAGATCCTCAATTGTCGCATTGGGTACAAGTTGAGCGGTCCAGTCCGGCAAAGGTGATTGTTGTCTGATTTCATCCTGTTTGGCTTGGTTAAGAGGTTTCAGACTCTCACCGTCACGCCCGTACGGAATGCCTTTCCAACGCATCACAATATTGCGGGGCGATGCTGGCACCTTGAAAAGCAGCACTCGCTTCCCTTCTACTTCTATTGGCACAATATCTCTGAATATCAACTCGTCAGAGGTATGTTGCGACATGTCCTGCTTCAGTTTGTTCAGGGCAGACTCACTATCCTTGAAAGAGGTTCCTATGATTTTATGTTTTTTGTCCCAAACCCCGAACACTATCCAACCACACTCACGTTCCCGCAAGTTTGCCTCATTGCTCAAAGCCGAGAAGTACTTCCCAAGCTCATCAATATCAAAACCAGTCTCCGCCTTCTTGAACTCTACAATCTCGTTCTCGGAATGTTCCCAGAGCCTGTTGAATATATCCTCATAGTTCTCCATTACCCCGTTGTCCTTCATTTCTTTCTACGTTAGCACCTTATAGTTTCCTGTCCAAAAAAATCAGGCAGATTGGTGCTTTACGCAAAACTAATAACTTTTCTTCAAACAACGAGAATCAGAGGATAAATTACAGGCAAAATGTCCGTGTCAAAGTTCCGTTTCACCTGAGTTCTTCCGCACCTCCGTAATAGTCATAGACATCCTGATAGTCAAGGTCAAGCTGCTCCAGAATCTCTTCTGAGGAAAGGCCGGTGACGATCTTCTTCCCGCCAGAGTTCAGCACCACACCATCCCTCGCCCGTCATCCTCAATCAACGGCCTTCCCCTCAGCCCGACCGGATGGTTCAGAACTGTGTCTACCGGCCGGATGGCATATTCATAGTAGCGGACCGGCCTATCCTTCATCGCCTTCACCTCCCTCAAGTGCCTCTTCTCCCCAATCATAGCCACCGCCGCCAACGCCACCGGCAGAAGCAGCACCGCCGCCACCACCAACTTCTCTTTCAATGAATATGTCTCCTCAGGGTCGTTGAACATCATTACTTCAACAAGAGTCCTTTTACTACAAGAGTCCTTTTACTACAAGAATATCCCTCTGTCTATTCCGGATAATCTTCTTTTTAGAATCATAGTTAAAAGATGAATACGATATTTCTATCAGCTTAATTCCATATTGTGGAAGAATATCCCTACGACGTTGATCATAGATTCGTCTTTGCTCACCTCTTCCGACCCCTGATACTGTAGACCTCCTATCAAAGAACGCAACACTCTCTGTATGTTGCTTTTCCCTATACTCAACTACAATATTCTTATTCGGATAATAAGCATCAACAGGTAGTTTTTTACCGGACGGACAAGACTCACTTGGATCTCCACGTAAGAAATCAAAGGTATGTTGCCTTAAGGCAAGTTCTCCCAACACTTCATCACACAAGTCAATCACATAGGACTCATCAGAATCGCTTCTTTTGTTTTTAATGCCAAGGGCAGCGTTCACCTCAGCATAATGTTTTTCTAAATCAAATTGATCCATAACAATATAAAATTAACAAATTACTTATTCCGCTCCAAAGCGGCGGCCCAGATGGCGTTCATCCGGTCCTTGAGGGACTGGGGTGCGAGGATCTCGATGGAGGAACTTCGGGAGAGAAGGGCCATCACGAAATCGTTGGTAATCTTCAGGCGGAGAGTCACTTCGACATATTCCTCGGTCTCAACGGCGACCTTTTGAGAAGAATGAATAGGGAGGGTCTTGATGAAGCGGCCATCCAAGGCACTGAACCTCAAGCGGATGTCCTCAACAGGCATCTTAGAGTCATCCCATATTCCGAAGCAATCGCGGAAAAGATTCCCGGCATGGACACTCTCGTCACGGATGAAATCCTCGTCAAGCACCTTAAAGGATTTGAACCTGCCCAACTCGAAGCACTTCAGGACTCCCTCAACCATCGCCACAAGATACCAGCGGTTCTGCGACTGCTTCAGGAAATACGGCTCGGCGAGATATTCCGCCTCCTTGCCTCCAAGCCTTGGCAATGAATATGAAAAACGCACCTTCCGTCTTTGCTTTATCGACCTTAGGATTTTCTGAATATCAACGCTGAACATCATCCTCCTCTGCTCCGGAATGATATAGTCACGTGTCCCGGAGTCAGAGCCGACAGTACTTATAATCTCGAACTCAGAAAGTAGTTCCTTGAACCGATCGGTGTAAACGGGGTCTCTGCCAACAATGTGATACCCTTTCCCTCTGACATTCTGAATCTCGATCCCGAACACTTCCTCAATGGTCTTGATGTTCCGCTGAAGAGTCCGCAAAGAAGAGGGGCCATTCTCAGCCATTTCGCCTGACATGGCCTCCAGCAGAACCTCTTTGCTGACATATTCACTGATGCCGCTTAGTTTGTTCACTATCGCACTTAACAACCTGATTTGTTTAGACATATTCAGAAGTGTTTGCCGCAAATATAACAATCAAAAGCGACAGATCTTGTCGCATTGAAGAGAAATATACAACTAAGAAGCTGTTTTGAATTGTTTGAAATGTTCTTTGATGTGAATAATCTTCTTTTTCTTCCCGCTTCTTCAGTCAGACAGCACCGCTATCCTCCTTGGAAGAAGCGGTCGAAACTGAGGTTTTTCACTCTCAACCCAGCGCCATCAGGCATTTGATTAACATTTCAGCCTTTTTCATCGAAACTGAAGTTTATCACTCTCAACCCAGCGCCCGAACCGAGGGCAATCGAACTTGTTCGGATTACCGAGGTGGGCAGCAGGGGAAGAGCTTGCTCTTAACCTTCAAACAAACAATTCAAAACAGCTTCTAAATGATGGAAGGACCCAGTTATTCAGCTGTTCCTTTCCCTAATGTTTGTAATAAAAGCAAGGTTTTGTAACAATGGTATGCTCTTGTTTGGATAATACCAAAACGGGATATGCCCTGCAGACCCAACAGGGCCTGACACTGTTCTCCTGCAAGCGACATTCAGCCTAATTCACGCTTTTAGAGGGACAATTGTCTCTCCACGAGCGTCTTTACGCCGAAATCCCGCTCGTAGAACACGAAGGTTCTTCGCTCTAAGCACTTTTAGGGGGAGACTGTCTTAATACCCTCTCCGAGGATTGAGAATTCGTTGTCGCCCCCCGTATAGGGGGTACAGACTTTTCAACTCTCACCGAGACTTTTCCTGACTTTGGCAATGATTCACCCTACTTATTTACACCTATGTACGAAGCTTCTTTCAAAGGCACGAAAAGGTGATGCGATTCACCCTGAAAAATCCGCGCTTTTTACAATATATTGATTATCAGAACGTAAGAAAAAAACGGAATTTGTAGGCTGTCAAAGTCAGGAACTCTCACCGAGACTTTTGTCTGGGGGCATGTACGCCTCTGACTTCTGAAGCCAGACCTCGCATATTCAAGAACAGGGTAAGAGCACATCGGTATATTCATGTGTCGTCTAAGGTACGCACTTATCTTGTTCATTGACAATACTATCGCCGGTCTTGCAAGGAGAGGTAATCCTTGAGCGCATCGACATATTCATTGAAAGCCTTGACGCCTGTGTCGGTCGCGCGGCAGGTGGTGCAAGGCTTCTTGCCTTTGAAGCCCTTCTCTACCCATAACATTTTGATTTACATATTTTTCGCCATTAACAGCTATGCGCTTTAACCTCAACGGCATTACAAATATGAATAAGTTTACAATATAAACCAAAAATAACATCATTGAATATGATCAAAGATCAAGTGGACGTATACAGTGGGTCGCGCATCCGATTCTGCGGACAAGGCTGCAAAAAAGACTTTCCGAATTTTTGGTGACGGGCAAAAATTCGGGAAGTCCTTTTCGTTGGCGCCAGCATGCAGATGGCGCTCTTATTCATCGACCGGGAATGTCGCTTCGACAAGCTCAGCGACCAGGCAGGTGTCCAGTTCTGTGACCAGTCCTGCAATCAAGTACGTGTCCAGGCACGCGAACAGGCATGTAATCAGGCATGCGATCAGGCATGCGACCAGACACGTGTCCAGTCCTGTGACCAGTCCTGCAATCAAGTACGTGTCCAGGCATGCGAACAGGCATGTAATCAGGCACGCAATCAGGCATGCGACCAGACACGTGTCCAGTCCGTAATCAATTAAGTGACCGAACCTGTGATCTGACCAGAGGCCAGAAGGCTCTGTGTGAAACCTTACGAGAGGCTCTTCGATGGCTGGTAAACTTTGTCGAACCTTTAGTTCTGCGACCGGTCAGTGCGACCTTACGCAAAGGTTAAGCTTCTGTCGGTGGAGGATAAGACTCTGTTTCACAACGGATTAAGCGATGGTCTTTAGTTGATAACGGCTAAAGGCCATCGCTTTTATAACTGATTTTCAATCACTTACGCGAGACGCTTTTCGAGACGCTCGCGGATGGCGGCGATGAAGTCGGCGGAGTTCTTTACCTGAGGAGTCACGCCTTCCATTAGGTTGGCGAGATCCTTGGTCACGATGCCGGCGTTGAGGGTGTCGAAGCAGGCGGCCTCAAGCTGGTCGGCATAGTTGACAAGCTCTGGAATGTTGTCCATCTCGCCTCTCTTGCGGAACGCGCCGCTCCACGCGAAGATCGTCGCGATCGGGTTCGTGGAGGTCTCCTCGCCTTGGAGGTGCTTGTAGTAGTGACGGGTCACGGTGCCGTGGGCGGCCTCGTACTCGTACTTGCCGTCAGGGCTGACAAGAACAGAGGTCATCATGGCAAGGGAACCGAAGGCCGTGGAGACCATGTCGCTCATCACGTCACCGTCGTAGTTCTTGCAGGCCCAGATGAAACCACCCTCGCTGCGCATCACACGTGCGACCGCGTCATCAATAAGGGTGTAGAAGTACTCGATGCCGGCGGCCTCGAAAGCGTCCTTGTACTCTGCGAACACCTCCTCGAAAATCTCACGGAAACGTCCGTCGTACTTCTTGGCGATGGTGTCCTTGGTGGCGAACCAGATGCTCTGCTTGAGGTCAAGGGCGTACTTGAAGCAAGCGTGGGCGAAAGAACGGATGGAAGCGTCGGTGTTGTGCATTCCCTGGAGAACACCAGGGCCCTTGAAGGTGTGCACAATCTGCTCTTCCTTCTTGCCGCTCTCACCTTCGAAGACGAGCTTGGCCACTCCCGGTTCCTCGACACGGATGTCAACGCTCTTGTAAACATCACCGTAAGCGTGACGGGCGATGGTGATAGGCTTCTTCCAGAACTTCACTGCCGGAGAGATGGAAGGGATGGTGATAGGTGTGCGGAACACTGTGCCGTCCAGCATCGAACGGATCGTTCCGTTCGGACTCTTCCACATCTGATGCAGGTTGTACTCGGTCATACGCTTGGCGTTAGGAGTGATGGTGGCGCACTTCACGGCAACACCGTACTTCTTGGTGGCGTTGGCGGAATCGATTGTCACCTGATCGCCGGTCTCGTCACGATGAACGAGGCCGAGGTCATAGTATTCTGTCTTCAGATCAACAAATGGAATGATAAGCTCATCCTTAATCATCTTCCACAGGATCCTTGTCATTTCATCACCATCCATCTCTACGAGAGGAGTGACCATCTGAATTTTTTTCATAACTGAATATTAAAAATTAAAGTGTTTTACGAATATGATTACCTGGGCACCTCAGGCTTGCAAGCCCCCTGAAATGGACGCAAGCCTAAAGTGCGCGATTATGATTATTTGCTCTTCTGGGCGGCGTAGAAGTTCATCAGGCAACCGTCGGCGAGAATCTCCCTCTCGTCAGCGGTCAGATTCTGGAAGTAGAGATGAATGTCCTTCACACCTTCGGCGCCGATCACCTTGGCGTCAATCTCCTCCTTGCCCGAAAGGATGGCCTCACGGATGCCGGGAACATAGACGAAATCGCCGGCTACATATTCAAAAGGAGTCTCCTTTGAGATGGTGAAAGGAACGATGCCCCAGTTGATGCAGTTGCTGCGGTAACGCTTGGTGGCATATTCATAGCAGATGTTGGCGTCGCCGCCGAGCACCTTCTGGCAGGAAGCGGCCTGCTCGCGGGCTGAGCCGTCGCCAGGCTTGTTGGCGAACACGCACGAGCCGAACGAGGTGTCCTCCGGTTTGGCGCCCACCTTGGCGAGGGCGTCGAGAACGTGCTGCGGAGCCTTGCCGGCGCGGCGCTCAAGATCCTCCGCCTGGATGCGCTTGCTGATCCCGACATATTCAGGAACACGGCGAGAGAGAGCGAACTCGGAGAGTTTCAGCGGGTTGGAACGGTAGCTGGAAGTCTCGCCCGAAGGGATGAGCTCGTCGGTCGTGGTGACAGGGTCGTGGATGACAGCGGCGAGTTCAAGGAGCATGTTATCCTGCATCGGGTACATCTTAGGCCAGTCCTTGATGTTCGGTCCGTAGCGGAGCTCGACGGTAGGGTCGGCCTTGCCGAATCCGTAGTAGATGCGGCTCTTGTAGATGCGGTCGTCGAAGGAATATGGCTTGTGCGTGTCTTCGTACTGGATGTCAGTGGCTGCCGTGATGACTCCACCGTTGGCGGCTGTGGCGGCGATAGAGCGCGCGTCCATCAGGCAGACAAGGGAGATCTGTCCCTGGCCAGGCTTCGAGCCCTCGCGGTTAGGGAAGTTGCGGGTGGTGTGACGGATCGAGAGTCCGTTGTTGGCAGGAACGTCACCGGCTCCGAAGCAAGGGCCGCAGAACGCCGGCTTGATCACAACACCGGCCTCAAGCAACTCCTCGGCGATGTGATTGCGGGTGGTCGCGAGATAGACAGGGGTTGACTGAGGGTAGGCGGACATCGTGAAGTAGTCGTTGCCGATGGTCTTGCCCTTCATGATAGAAGCGGCCTCGCTGAGGTTGTCGTAGGTACCTCCGGAGCAGCCGGCGATGATGGCCTGGTCCGCGAACGCCTTGCCGTCCTTCACCTTGCTCTCAAGATCGATGGTAATCTTGTCGCCGAAACGCTTCTTGGCATCCTCCTCCACTTTCTTCAGGATTCCTTCCGGATCAGCCTGGAACTCGTGGATCGTGTAGGCGTTGGATGGGTGGAACGGAAGGGCGATCATGGACTCCTGCTTGGAGAGATCGATGCGGATCATCGCGTCGTAGTAGGCGATCTCACCCGGCTGGAGCTCTTTGTAGGCCTCAGGACGCTCGTGCATCCTGTAATATTCCTCAACCTTCTCGTCGGTAACCCAGATAGAGCTGAGGCAGGTGGTCTCGGTGGTCATCACGTCGATTCCGTTACGGAAATCGGTAGGGAGGGAAGCCACGCCAGGGCCTGCGAACTCAAGCACCTTGTTCTTCACGAAACCGTTCTCGAACACGGCCTTGACGAGGGAGATGGCCACGTCGTGAGGACCGACACCCTTCTTAGGCTTGCCTTCGAGCCAAACCAGAACAACCTCAGGAGCGTTGATGTCCCAAGTGTTGTGGAGGAGCTGCTTCACAAGCTCACCGCCACCTTCGCCCACACCCATGCAGCCGAGCGAGCCGTAGCGCGTGTGGCTGTCGGAACCGAGGATCATGCGGCCGCAACCGGCGAGAGCCTCGCGGACATATTGATGAATAACCGCCTGGTTGGCAGGAACATAGATACCACCGTACTTCTTCGCGGCGGAGAGACCGAAGATATGGTCGTCCTCGTTGATGGTACCACCGACAGCACACAGAGAGTTGTGGCAGTTGGTCATCGCGTAAGGGATAGGGAACTTGTCAAGTCCGCTGGCGCGGGCTGTCTGGATAATTCCGACATAAGTGATGTCGTGTGAAGCCATCGCATCGAACTTGATGCGCATCTTCTTGCCTTTGCTTCCGTCCACATCGTGGGCACGGAGAATTCTGTAGGCGATAGTGTTTTCGCGGGCCTCATCGGCAGATGGCATTCCTGCGGCATCGTTGACGATAGTCTTGCCATTTTTCAGGTAAACGCCATTGGGAATCAATTCTACCATAATAAAATTAGTTTTGTGTTAATAAATTATTAGTTAGCAATTAATTATACTATTTATAAATATTGTCAGGGACAGCATGTCGGCGCTTCCGCCGGGCGAGATGTTCTCCCTGATGAAATCCTTGTTCAAAGACGACAATCCGCTCTCGCTGAAGTCCTCAAGAAGCCTTGCGGCCTCGGCTTCGGCGTGAGCGAGACCCTCCGCTCCCCTCCTGTGGAGGATGTTGGTGTCGTCAAGGGTCGTCATTATGTGAAGCAGCGTCTTATGGCAGCGGAAAGGGTCGCCTTCCAGCGAACGGTAGTACGGCAGCCAGTCTGTGAATAGTTCCGGATAGGCCGCGCGGGCGTTCTCCAGAGCGCCGACAGCCTTGAAGCTTCTCTTGGCCTCGGCGCCGTGCGTACCTCGGGCGGAAGGGATCTCCGACGCGGCGCGCGACACAAGCTCCTTGAATGAATATGCCTCCACAGCCCCCGTGGAGCAAGCCAGGCAGGAGGCCGCGGCGACTGACAGGCCGATACAGAAGAGGGCTCCTTTGTGGGTATTCACTCCGCCGGTGGCCTTCAGCATCGCTTTTTCGGCCTCGATGCCGATCTCCTTTATCTTTGCCGGGTCGATGTCCTTGGCGGACTCCACAGCCAGTCTTGTCAGATAAGGTCTTAACGCTGAGATGCTTTTGGACATCAGCGCATAGTCCATGTCTTTGTGGGCACCGTTGTCCTGCCTGTCCACGAGTCCCGGTTTGGGGGTCGTGTCGAGTTCCAACCTCAACGCACGCTCGGCAAGGTCGGCGACCAAGTAAGGGACGGTGGATTTTGGAATATATTCCATCGCCTCTTTGAGGTTGCCTTTGTCAAGAGCACGCCTTAATGAGGTGGCACTGATCGGTTTGCTTTTTTGCTCAAGTCTTGGAATCTCTACGAAGTTAGGCAATATCTCCGCCATCAGTTCGTTGTAGCGACGGGTCAGGGCATCTGCCGGCTCACTGCCGGCGAAACGTACCGTAACGCCAAGAGGCTGAGCGATGTGGTTCACAAACAGATCCAGATCAAGGGCAATCTGAGTGTCCGTGGCGTCGTCCAACTTCTTCAGGAAATATGTCGGGAATGTCGCCGCCGAGATGGCGTAGTCACTCCCCCCGCAGACAACCACATTGTCAAGCCCGGCGCAACCGGCCTCGATCATAGCCTTTCTTTCGACGTAAGGGAAACGCGACCTATCTTCCTTAACAACAATCACATAAAGATTGTCAACCTGCGATGCGGCCTGCTCAACCAGATAGCGATGTCCTTTGGTGAACGGATTGGCGTTCATCACGATGGCCCCGTTCCGTCCCGGACGGGCGAGCGACTCCAAGTACTTCCTGTACTCCGGAAGCCCTCCCCTGCCGTTTTCCATCAGGATGGCGTTCGGCGAGGACGCGATCAACCCGAACCCAAGGCTTTTGAATATTCCTTCGTTCTCCGGCTTAGTGAAAGCTTTGACCGATTCCCTGCCCTCCTCACGGGCGATGGCGATGAGGCGAGACACGAGAATATTCATAAGTCCCTCGCTGCGAGCGGATTCAGACACAGCGACGCACTTGATGACGTTGCCGTCCAGACCGCCGCCGGCAAGGATTTCGTCTCCGTCCTCGTCGCGTGTCACCACCACATAACGGTCCAGCGGAGCCAGTCTCAGCCCGTTGGCGGCGAGGAAAGCCTCGACCCGTCTCCGGACAGAGTTCAACGACAGCGGAGCCTCGCTTATGTAGTGACGGTTATCGCACATAGGACTCAATCATTTCGTCAATCTTCGCGGTGAGCTCAGCCATAGTGTGGGTACGGTTTCGCATACAATAGCGAGCCTCGTTGTCACAGACAAGACATTTTCTCGGACTCAGGCCCACCGACTCCCTTGACATAGGAACTCCGTCAGCGTCAATCACATCCAAATCAAAAAGGCGGCCGAGCGGATGAGTGTCCTCGATCCGGCAGGTCTCCTTTTTGGCTTCCTCGTTGGAAAGCGGGGTGACGAGATAGGCCTCGTAGCCGGTCGGCAAGTCTCGCAGTCTGAATTTGAGCATCGAGTCTCCGAAAGCCGAGACCAGAGCCGTGACAGCAGCCTGGGCGACCACAAGCGATTGCAGATTACGCTTGACCTTACCCGGCATTATGACCGTGAGGCAGACCAAGGTCTTTCCAGGGTAACCTTTCAAAAGTTCCTTCTGGAAAGAAGCCCGTTCCTCACGACTTGCCAGCAATTGGTCAAGCGTAATCTCCATAAAAAACAGTCTTAGTCCTCGATGTTCATTATGACATCCATCACGGAGCCGTCACGGTTCATCACGACTCCCACGACCTTCTCTCCGAACGGAAGCGGATCAGGGACTCCGATGGACTTCAGAGCCAGTTCCTTGAGGTCATGGATGTCCACGATCTTCAGTCCGGCCTCCCTCAGACGCTCGGCGATCTCAGGACGGCGCGGGTTGACCGCGATGCCATATTCAGTGACTACAACATCGACTGTCGAGCCAGGGGTGATGAGAGTCGTGACCTCGTCCACAACGCAAGGGATGCGTCCACGCATAAGTGGGCAGACGATGATCGAGAGGGCTGAATCGGCGGCTGTGTCAGGGTGTCCTCCGACGGCTCCTCTGATGACTCCGTCACTGCCGACAAGCACGTTGACATTGAAGTTCACATCCACCTCAAGGGCAGAGAGAATCACGATGTCGAGATAGTGCACGGCTGATCCCGGCTCATCCGCGCTGGCATATTCATTGGCGGAGACTCCCTTGTGGAAAGGATCGTTCTTGATTGATTCGGCTGCCACCCTGTCGAAAGACTGCACGTCGATCAGGCGCTCGATGAGGCCTTCCTCGTGCATCTTGACCATGTGGGCGGTGATGCCGCCAAGCGCGAAGCTGGAGTGGATGCCGCGCTTGATCATTTCCTCACGAATATATTTGACAGCGGCCAGCGAGGCTCCGCCGGATCCGGTCTGGATCGAGAAGCCTTCCTTGAAATAGCCGCTGTTGACGATCACCTTCGCGGCGTTCATCGCGAGCAGGATGTCGCGAGGGTTCTTGGTGTCACGGATGGCTCCGGAAGAGATCTTGGAAGAGTCTCCGACCGAATCCACGAGTACAACGTAATCGACATCATGCTCGGAGATGGAGTTCGGTGTGTTCGGATAGTCAACGAGATCGTCGGTGATTATCACGACCTTGTCAGCGTACTGCGCGTCCGGCTTGGCGTAGCCGAGGGAGCCACAGATTGACTTGGCGTGCTCGGAACGGGAGTAACCGCTGGCGTTTCCGGCAGGGTCGCTGGAAGACGCGCCCAGGAAGGCCACGTCGATGTGAAGGTCACCGTTGGCGATGGCGCTTCCACGTCCTCCGTGGCTGCGGAACACAACCGGCTCCTTCATCAGACCGTGTGAGATCTCCTTGGCAAGTTCTCCGCGAAGTCCGGATGTGGAAATCTTGGTAATCACTCCGTTCTTGATGTGGTCGATCAGCGGAGCGTGAACGTCAGAAAGGCTGGACGCGGCGAGGTGGAGGTTCTTGAATCCCATCTCGGCCAGTTTGCCAACGACCATGTTCACAACCTTGTCACCGCCTCTGAAATGGTGGTGGAAGGAGATTGTCATTCCGTCCTTGAGGCCGCTGAGCCTGATGGCATCCTCCAGTGTAACCACCTTGGACTGAACCTTCTGAAGATCCTTGCGGAATGTGGTGTTTTTCGGGGTCTCACCCGAGTACACCTTCTTGCCCATTGCGGCGGCAACCTTATCGACAAGCGCCGCCCTTTCCCTTATATTACTCATAAACTTCCTCCTTTGTTAATATGCCTGAAGCGATGGCGAGATCGATGGTGCGCTGAGCCCTGATGACAACAGGACGGTCAACCATCTTGCCGTTGACGGCGATGACACCCGAACCGCGTTTCTCGGCCTCCTTGATGGCGGCGAGAATCTTCTTAGCCTTCTCGATGGCCTTCTCGGTCGGGGCGAACACCTCGTTCACGATCTGGATCTGACGAGGGTTGATGATGGACTTGCCGTCGAATCCGAGAGTCTTGATGAGCTCGACCTCCTTGCGGAAAGTCTCCATGTCATCGAGGTTTGAATATACCGTGTCGAGAGCGTCGATCCCTGCGGCCCTAGCGGCCACCACGATGGTCTCGCGGGCATAGAGCAGCTCGGCTCCGCCCGGGGTACGCTGGGTCTTGAGGTTGGCGCAATAGTCCTCGGCTCCGAGGGCGATGCCCATCATCCTCTTCGAGGCCTTGGCGATGGCGAAGGCGTTGCAGATGCCCTCGGCGCTTTCGATGGCGGCCATCATGCGGGTTCTGCCAAGGCATCCCAGTTCCTTCTCGACCTTCTCAATCTCCGCCTCCAGCTCGCGGACCTCGTCGGCGGTCTCGGTCTTCGGCATGCGGATCACCTGCACGCCGGCCTTCACGACAGCCTCCACGTCCTTGCGTCCGTAAGGTGTGCTGAGAGGATTGATGCGGACAACCATTTCGGTGTCGCCGTAGTCGATTGACTTCAGAGCGTTGTAAACGAGCAGACGGGCAGCGTCTTTCTCGGCCATTGTCACGGAGTCCTCCAGGTCGAGCATGATCGAGTCCGGCCCGTAGATGAAGGCATCCTGCATCATTCCGGGATTGTTGCCCGGAACGAACATCATTGTTCTTCTTAATCTTTCCATAATCGTAACTGATTATCGGAATAACCCGCGCACCTTCGGTCCCTGGCGCCGCGACTTATTCCTCAACCTAAACTAAGCCCAAACATCTTTTCCTGTGGCGCGCACGGCGGCGGCGGTCACCCTGGCACGGATGGTGCAATCTCTGGCTCCCTTGTCAACCGCCTTGATGTCAGCGTCCTCCAGTCCGAATTCGGTAAGAGTTTCCTCAATGACCTGACGGATCTGTCTGCCGAACTGGGCGGCCACAGAACTGTCCAGGTCGATGTGCAGACCTTTCGTCTCGGCCGGGGCGATCTGGATCATGATGTCACCTGACTCCAGCGTTCCGGCTACAGCGTTCTTTACTTCCATAGCGAAATGTACGATAAAAAAGTCATTAGTGTCCCTGAACCCTCAGGGGCGTGTTAATAATTATGTGTCAATCTCAAACAAAATCAACCCTCGGCGACTACAATCTTTCACATTATTCGGAATATTCCGAAAAATATATAACCACCGCGACGGGTCGCATCTTGTTCCGCCAAAGGTAGGACACTTTTTTCAGTTGACCAAATTTCCGCCGTATATTTTTCATTTTTCTGAAGAGTTGACCGGAGACTACAAGGGTGTAGATCATTCCGGCGTCTGGGAGAAGATGATCAACTACTGTGAGAAGGAGAACCGTGTAGGCTGCATTGACGCCGAGTACATCAGTGTCTATCTTGATGACCCGATGACGGCTCCGGCCGAGAAAGGTGGTCACTTCGACAGGCTCAGTGACCGACGTGGTGAGTTCAAGGTCCGATGCCCGGCGGGGATCACAGCAGGACAACGAAGGAGGTGCCGAGCGAGAGCATATTCATGTATTCATTAGAAGATTTGCTGTGGGGCGGGAGGAGGTTGTAGTCCAGGAAAAGTCTCATTCCGTAAGAGGAATTGACCTTGAAGGACAAAGACATGCCGGTGCCGAAGGTGAAACCTCCGGCTGAGGGCATTGTCTTGCCGGCAAGGCTCAGTTTCGGATAGCGGACATAGCCGACGAGCAGTTTTGCTCCGGCTGACCAGAAGGAAGACAATGGAAGGGAGAAGTAGCCTCCTCCAGAGAAAGAGACGGCATCAAAAGAGTTTTTCGCCTCATCGTCATCAGTGAATATCAACGTGTTGGTAGCCGTGAAGCGTCCCCCGATCCCGAAATGCCGCCAAGGAAACCAAGCCCCCTCAAGGCCGGCGGTGCTTCCGGTGGAAGTCCGGAACTCGTTGGTCTCGTCTATATCGTAATCACTAAGCGGCAGATTCACCCCGAGATAAAGGCCCAAGAAAGAAGTACTCGGACTTACATCATCGGGATAGTCGGCATAAGTGGCAGACAAACCTTTATCCTTGAATATCAAGTCGGTGATCCAGTACCCGGCCTCCGTGGCGAGGATTCCGACCCCGGCTCCCGTCAGCACATCGCTGAGCCAATGCTTGTTGTTCGCGACACGCATAAGCCCGGTCGCGGCGGCCACGGAATAGGCCCCGACACCGATCCATGGACTCACACTGCCATATTCCTTGGTAAGCATTGTGGCGGTCATGAACGCCGTGGCGGTGTGTCCCGAAGGGAAGGATCTGTCATCTGAACCATCCGGTCTGGTGACATTTGTGGTGTTTTTCAGCGTGCCGACGATGCCAGCCATCAGAACGGCGGAAATAGCGTCCGACACCGCCATTCTCTCCCACGAGCTGCGGCTTTCCACCCCAAGCGCTTTCAGTCCGACCATCACCGCGAGCGGGGAATATTGCAGGTAGTCATCTGCGCTCTTCTTGAAATCAGGAATATAATCGTTCCTCAATCCCCGGAACCGTCCGTCCAATTTCTTGGCCACCAGCCCTTCCGCGATCAGCGGAGCGCTCACGACAGCCACCCTCCCCAACCGCATCTTTGGAAACTCGATGCCTGTGCGGATGTTTTGAGGCGACTGTGAATATGATTGTGCGGCTGTCGGTGACAGGTCGGACAGGTCGGAACTGTCTGACGAAGAGGTTGCGTGACGCCCTGTCTGCCACCAAGGGAGCAGATTTGACGGAGCGGAACCGTCTGACAGACTCTGCGAGCCAGCCGGCAGAGCCAAAATCAAGGCGAGAGGTACGGATATGATTCTTCCAAGCATTATCTGTAGTCAGGTTGGTGATTTCCAATCGGCAAAGATAATCCTGTTTTTGAAGAAAATCTGTTTTTCGTGCGCGAAACTTGGCAAATCACTCAAACGCCTTAGACTGCCAGAACAATCGCCGGGTCGATGTCCAGTTTCAGAACCATCGTTCTGGCTTGATTGTAGGTCGGAGTTTTCTTGCCGGTCATTATCTCGGACAGGCGAGGAGTTGATATTCCCAAAATGGATGAAAGGTCTTTTTGGCTCAGATGGTCTCTGGACATTCTGTCTTGAAGTGTCGCGGCCAAAGTCGGAGTCGCTATCGGAAAATGCTCCTGCTCATATTCCTCAACAAGAGCGGAAAGGGCATCGAGTTCCAACAGTTTCGGATCATCCGCAGGAGTGTTCTCGTCAGTTGAGAAGAACAACTCGTCTATCCTTCCCATTATCGCTTTGTACTGTGTTTCGCTTTTTATCTGTGCCATAATCTTCACCTTTAAATATTAGAGAAATCAATACGGTCATATTCCTGATGAGTTCCCACAAATCTGATATAGACCAGTTCTGGAGTGAATTTCACCGCCACTATCAACCTGTAATTATTGCCTTTTATGTTAAATACATAACGTTGGTTCCCCACATAATCCACCGATTTGAAATCCTTCCGCATATCATTGAATGACTTCCAATGAGCGTGTGAGACTTTCACATACCACTCACTCAAAGGCTGTTGCGTGTCAGGATGAGTCATCCAATATTCACGTAATGTATTTATTGCTATTATACGCATAGTGCAAAAATAGCAATAATTTCAGAATTTGAAATATATTTTCAATTATTTCTTAGCAAAAAGAGCCTTCTTAAGCCATTCACGCACAGGGGTGTCATAGATTTTGAGCAGGCCCCAGGCGAGGATGACCGCAACGAAGAAGACCCCGACAGAAACGATTATGTGCTGCCAGAGCGGAGCGGCGGGATGCTCGGCCACCCAGTTCAACTGCATATATATCAGAGGGAAATGGGTGATGTAAAGAGGGTATGAGATCTCGCCCATCCACTTGCAGACAGCCGTGCTTTTGGCGTCAGTGGTTTTGGAACCAGCTCCGGCAAGGACCAGCAACGGGAAGAGGATCAATATGCAGACCGCCTGATACAGTCCGTCCCACAGACACTGGCGGCCGCCTCCTATGCACGGAACGGAAAAGATAACGACTATCGCCAGCGCACACCACCAGAAGCCACCTTTGAGGTGAATCGGGGAGCCGCTCGGATTGCTTTCGCTTCTGCGTGACGGAAGGATTCTTGAGATCAGAAGGCCGCACAGATGACGATGCCTTGGCGTAAACTGTAATTAATTATAAATGAATATATTCATAAAAGCTGCCCTTCCAAAATGACTGGCAGCGTTTTATATCTTTATGAATATCAGCGAGTGGTACTTCACCCTTTAGCACTCAACTGGTTGTGTGTTTAGCTCTGGCACTTCGACAAGCTCAGTGACCAGAAGGGACGCAGCTCAGTGAGCGAAACGGACGGTGAAGGTGTTGGTACCGGGGAGGTAGGAATAGGTGATCTGCCAGGAGTGGTAGTCGCGGATGGACTTCACGATGGAGAGGCCGAGGCCATTGCCGATGCCAACTTCCTCTAAACCATTATCGGCGTCAGATTCAATTTCCGCACAGGTAGTGACACCAGTCCTATGATTACTAAGGCGGTGATTGAAGCGAGTGAATATGGTGGCGGGATTACGTTTGCTCCGGATCGCCCGCAGTATGTCCAGCCCGTCGCCCCCAGGGAGCATCAGGTCGAGGAGGACACAGTCATATTCATAACGATCCAGCATCGACATCGCGTCGTCGAAGGTGAACGCCCGCTCGCAGATGTACCGCTACGCGCTGAGGTAGGTGACGATGCTGTCGGAGAGCTTGCGCTCGTCCTCTATGATCAAAAGTTTCATTGCCGGTTCGCTACTATATTCAAAAAAAGGCTGTTGCAAAAATAGCAATAATTGATTACTTCTCACCTTTGTAGATCCACAGCATAATCGATGGCAGCACCAGCAGGAGCAGCGGCAGACCGACGACGAACCCGCCGATGACCGCGACTGCGAGCGGCTGCTGGATCTGCGCGCCGACACCGATTCCAAGAGCCAGCGGCATCAAGGCGAGAATCGCACCTATCAACTGCTACCCGATGTTGATGTCCAGATGACCTTGGGGCGACCGGGCGCACAAAACGGCTTTATGGAAAAATACCGTCTGGACAGCCTGAATGTTGAGGTCGGCCTGCGGTCTTTCAACACTCAGTACAAGCCTCGCCTTGATCTCTTTATGAACGGTGGCCTCCAGACGGCCGGAACTCCGGACTGGTACCGCCACTTCGGCTGGAGTGCCGGGCTGACATTCAGATGGACATTCTCCGATGGAGGCCAGGAGCGTCAGATGGAACGGCAGGCTCAGATTAAAAGAAACACCGTCAGCGCCTACAGGGACAACTTCAATTACCAACCTCAATCCCGCAAACCAGATTAAGATCCATAAAATGAGACCAGTACGACTGAAAAGCCGGAACCCGTCTCTCGTTGTTCGCCTTCTTCTCCACCTCCAAAAGCCGCAAATCCAACCGACTGGACATTCCGGACGATACCAAGCGGGAAACAACTTCGATCTGTCGGTCAAGCGCACTGCCGACAGAATCCGCAAAGACTATCTGCGCCTTGTCCAACAAGCACAACAGATAGTGCTCGGTCACAAGCCGTTCCAGTGAATGTTCCTCCAACCGGATCTCATTCGAAGCCGTATCACCATCCAGATCCGCCTGCTCCTCAGCCACCTTATAAAGGCCGCCTCCAAGCAACGGTTTGGTCCAGGTCACCCCACCGTGCAGATAACCGCTGGACTCCCCCAGATCGTAGCCGTAATAGTCCATAGCATCGTGTGCGTTCCACTTGAACGACGCTCCGCCGCCGTCCAAAGAGACGATCGGCACAAAGAGCAGATCCCCGTTCACCTCCGCCTTGGAATGCGTGTAGAAAGCCTTAAGCCTTTGACGCTCAGAAGCCGCAGCCTCCTTCCGCCCGACATATTCCTTGTTCAAAGGACTGTTCCGCCGCGCGGAATCCAGACAATCCACCAATTATCCCAAGCGGGTCTAACCATCGGAAATGAAAGGATAGCAAGGTGATGTAATATCACTGATTTACAGTCTATTAGAAATGAAAGCCGATTTAGGATTGGTTCGTTATTCTTTCCTAAATTAGCGGATTGTTTACCCACTTTTGTCTCGTTTTTGTCCCTCGCTGTATTATCTTTGTATCGCAAGTTAAACACTTGGTAATCAGTGATAAAAGAATATATTAATATCAGAAAAGAAAGGAAATAAAATGGGACGAAAAAAGAAGGAAATGTTTTGGGACATGGAAGCATCACATCAACCGAAGTTTATGCAAAAGTGGCTCTTGAAAAGAAGATAGAGGCGGTCAATCTGTTTAATGGCGTGTTTGATTGAGACATACAGCAGGGTGCGAACAAGGGGGAAGTCTTTCTTCTTCCCTTTTGTTGGTTAATTGCCGTCAGGCTGTATTCATAAAACGCTTGTGTTCAAATAAATCTGCAAGACTTATCTGAGCACAGGCATTTTCATGTTCAATTTAATCTTTGATAAAGATGACAACAGGAGTAATATACGCTCGTGTCTCCAGTATTGGTGACAGACAGAGCACGGAAAGACAGGTCAAGGACTTGTCGGAGTATGCAAAATATAAGGGTATCGAAGTCTGCAAGGTCTTTGAGGAACACATCTCTGGCGCAAAGA
>OJKP01000714.1_pt1 | contig 23006 bp, 13 predicted proteins | sample 1596521 | NCBI WGS metagenome assembly OJKP01 (sample SAMEA4350130, study PRJEB24818) | metagenome | biome: human; feature: gut; material: faeces | place: Denmark | collected 2013-09
GGTATGGCGGTTCACCCTCCGGTATGGGAAAATGGCTGGACGCCAATCACAAGGCACACCCGGAATATAAGATCGCCATCAGCGAATATGGAGCGGGGGCGAGCATCTACCACCAACAGGACTCTGTGAAACGGGGGATCGCCTCCGGTTGGTGGCATCCGGAAAACTACCAGACTTATTATCATATCGGCAACTGGAAAGCAATGGCGGAACGTCCGTTCGTCTGGGGCTCTTTCATCTGGAACCTGTTTGATTTCGGCGCCGCCCATCGTGTGGAAGGTGATCGTCCCGGCATCAACGACAAAGGTCTGGTGACTTTCGACCGCAAGGTGAAAAAAGATGCGTTCTATTTCTATAAGGCAAACTGGAATACGGAGGAACCGTTCGTTTACATCGCGAACCGCCGCCATCGCGATCGTTCACTGGCCGTAACGGATATCATGATCTTCTCCAACCAACCCGAAGTCGAATTGTTCGTAAACGGAAAAAGCCTCGGTCGGCAGAAGCCGGATGAATATGCGACATTCGAATGGAAAGCAGTCTCTCTGCAAGAAGGCGAAAACACGATAGAAGCCCGTTCCACCCAAAAGAAGAATCCTGTAAATGACAAAGTGGTCTGGACGGTGAAGTAATGGCCGCCGGGCTGTTTTAATAAGAGATAACTGAAAAGGGGAAAGGGATATTTGACACACACATACACATGCTGTCCGATATCCTTGTCCCCTTTTTTACGTGTTAGGGGTTGAGAGTGACGGAAAGGAAGTCGAAATGCTATCTATTATAATTAGCGCCCCTGTTCTTCAAAAGTTTTGTTTTCGCGTCCGGTGATTTTAACAGAGGAAGCAGGCAGGTCCCTTCCAACTGCGCCGGTTGTTCGATTCCGGCAGCATCGCACATGGTCGGATACAAATCGACAAACTCCACGATCTGTGCGTCTACGAAAGAGACTGAGGCATAGTAGCCGTGTATCATGAGTTTGGCAGTCGCCTCATCCAACGGCCCCTGTTCCGGGATTCCGCTATAGGCCCTCAACTCAGACCAGTTAGCCAGGGCGCGTTCCGGAATGTTGTTTCTGCCCGGTTAAACAATACGCTTTGTGCCGCCCAACTGTCGATATTCGGAGACTTGATCTGTTTTTGACCGTAACAGCCTAACTCCGGACGAAGATCATCGCAAACGATAAACAAAACGTTTTTTCTGTCATGATTCGTTTTCTGTTGTGACCAGACATTTATAGATGCCGTAACGGCCAAGCCTGTCAAAATAAGATTGCGTATATACATAACTCTTAAAATGATATTAGATTATATAAAAAACAAAGTTACTTTCGGAAGGGCCTGGACCCTTCACAAAAGTAACTTTTGAAAACCTTAAAAACTATTACCAGTTAGGATTTTGTTCTAAAGAGTTGTTTATTTCGATTTCAGTAGCAGGAATCGGCCACAGATAATCGCGGTTTTCACGGAATACGCGAGTCAACAGGCGTTTGCCGGTGATACCGTATTCTTCACGATTCAATAAAAGATGGGATAATCTCCAACGGCGCAAATCGCTGTCGCGAATGCCTTCACCTGCCAATTCGTAGGCTCTTTCACGGAAAATACGCTGGAACACTTCATCCTTGCTGTTTGCTGCCAGGTAAGAAGGGCCGCTGTTCAACAAAGCGACACCGGCACGGGTACGGACTTTGTTGATATATTCGACGGCTTTCGACTGGTTTCCTGTTTCGTTGTAACATTCGGCTAACAGCAGATAGACATCTGCCAAACGGATGATCGGGAAGTTGACAGGTGTATGCGCACGGTTTGTAATCGCTCCGTTCCAGTCTCCTTCCGGAACGAATTTTCTCCAGAAATAGGTTTCCCAACCCCCTCTGTTATTACGCATGAAGCCGTTATTCTCATTTACTGCCACAACATCGCCTTTTGGGTTCTTGGCGAAGATGAACGTCATCAGTCGTTCCTGGTTACGGTTCCAACCCAGATAGGTTGTATAAGGGGCGATAACCGTAGCCATCAGACGTGGATCGCGCTGGTTCCACATTTCCAATATTTTGTCCGCTTCAGCCGGTCTGTCCAGAATTTCAGCACCTGCATCATCGACTGTGCATCTGAGTACTCGTTCACGAACTTGATTGTCTGTCGTATAACCGGGGAACAATTCATCCCAGTCAAACGGACGTCCGTCTTTGTATTCATACATGTCTACCAGATTGACGGATGGCAATGTATTGTTCCAGCAGCTACCGTAAGAATTACGTGTCCCGGCATAGAAACACAAGGGCATACCGTAGTCGTTGCCTGTACCGCCCAGATTGATAATGGAGAAAATCATCTCGGAGCTTGTATGGCCGGTCAGGTTGAACAAATCGGCGAAATTGCTGTACAGTTCATGTCCGTTTGTTGACTTTTCAAGATTTTCAATAGCCTTTTCGTAGTCCTTGTTATAAAGATACACCTTGCCGAGCAAAGCCTGGACTGCGGTCAATGTTACACGGCCATAGTTGGCGTCGTCCCATTTGTCTGGCAATCCTGAATTCAGCGCCTTTTCCAGGTCGCTGATAATGAATGCCCGTGTTTCTTCAGCCGAACTTCTGGGTTTCATCAAGTTGTTGAAATCCTGTTCCAGATTTGTAGTCTCGTCATACAAGGGAAGTCCTCCGAAATAATCCATCAGATGGAAATAGATCAATGCACGTAAGAAACGGGCTTCTCCCAACATTTTGTTCTTTACATCTTCTGCAATAGGAGCTTCGCCGATACTGCGGATGGCCAGATTGGCACGCTGGACGGCATTGTAGCCGTTCTGCCATTTGCCGTTCAGGAAGCCGGTACGTGGCGTACAGGTGCCCAACTGAAGGGCTTCATACTGGTCATAACCGACGGCAACATCCGAATTCACGTCGATCATGAACATCTTGCCATATAAGTCGGTGTTTTTCAGGGATGCATAGACTCCCATCAACCCGGACTTGCATTGGTCTTCTGTTTGCCAAAAGGTAGAAGAACTCAACTGATCGTAGGGAGCCCTGTCTAAGTCGTAGCAGCTTGTCAATGCTAAAAGTGCTGCTAAAAAAGGCATAATATATTTTTTCATCTTGTAATTCTGTTTATAAATTCAACAAACATGTTTAGAATGTTACATTGATACCGATTACTGCCTGACGCATTGTCGGATATGCAATGCCACTTACTTCAGGATCATATCCTTTCCATTTGGTGAATGTAAAGAAGTTTTCCAAACTACCGTAGATTCTGACTCTGTCCATATAGGCAACCTTTGTCCATGCCGAAGGCAATGTATATCCCAACGTGATGTTACGGATTTTCAGAAAAGCTTTGCTTGCTACCCAGAAATCTGAATACTGTTCATTACGTGTATCGCTGTAGTCCAACAGGCGAGGATATTTGGCATCCGTACGGCCTTCGTACCAGCGCCCTTCGATAACATCGGCGTTCAACTGATAACCCAGGCGGACTGTCGTTTTATACAAAGCGCTCAAATATACATCTTTGATGCCGGCCTGTCCCTGAAGCAGAGCTGAGAAGTCGATGCCTTTCCAGTTGAATCCTAAGTTCATACCATAGGTGAAGGTCGGGTTACTACCATTACCGACAACAACGCGGTCGTCATCATTTATCAGACCGTCGCCATTCAAATCCTTGTAAAGGATATCGCCCTTTTGCGGAGTACCGTATGGGAATACGACTTTACCTTTCACATCCGGATTGTCCAGCATGGACTGTACCAGAGCCAAATCTTCATCTGTCTGAACAATGCGATCTATTTCGCGAACATACAACGACCAGATGGGCAGGCCTTCCTTTAACATCCTTGCACCACTGTAAGAAGGATCGTCTCCTTTGAACTTATCCACATTATTTTTGATATAAGTAAAGTTGAATCCGACATTGTAAGAGAAATCCTTTCCGGCTTTGTCGCTCCAGTTTGCCGAGAATTCGAGACCTTTATTGGTTACTTGCGCTGCGTTCTGCTTAGGGATGGTTGCATTACCATGTACCATCGGGGCAGGGAGGTCGATCAAGATGCCGTCTGTTTTCTTGTTGAAGAATTCGATACTACCGGACAGGCGGTTCCCAAAAACGTTATAGTCGAGACCGACGTTTGTTATATGAGTGGTTTCCCATGTTAAAGCAGCATTCGCGATAGCTGTCTGCGACAATCCCATTGCCACGGCACGAGCCAGGACATAGTTCGTTTGTGCATACAAGGATTGCGAGGTGTAGTTGCCATCGTTGTCGCGGTTGGAACCTAACGTGTTGTTACCCAGCGAACCGTATGATGCACGGACCTTCAGGTTATCCAGCCAACTGATGTTTTTCATGAATTCTTCTTCCGAGATACGCCATGCAGCAGAAAAAGACGGGAAATAGCCCCACCGGTTGTCAGCCAGAAAACGCGAAGAACCATCTGCACGTAAGTTCGCTTCAAACAGGTATTTGTCGTCCCATCCTAAATTCAGACGTCCGAAATAAGAGCGCATGGCCCATTCCGTAATATTGCCGGTCGAAGAAGATTCGCCGATTGCACCGTCGATCACGCCCAATGAAGGATCGATAAGGTCTTTGCGTGTCGCACTGAAATATTGCCGTTTATACTGTTCCTGGCTGGCGCCGACCATGAGGCTCGTGCTTAGGCGATCATCAAAAAAGTTGCGTTCATATCGCGCGGTCGCATCCATAAAGTTTCTGAAAGTCTTTTCATTGTAATTATAAATGCTGGTTTGGCCTACTCCGTCCGTATACAAAGTGTTCGTCTGGAAGTTGTACAGCGGAACAAAATTAGGTTTGCTTTCTTTAAACTTATCATAATAATCATAAGTATAAGAACCTTGGATCGTCAAGCCTTTCAATGGTGTCAGAATGGCATACAAACGGGTTTTCAATGTATTCATTTGGATATTACCGGTCGTATTTCTCAGACGATTGTAAGGATTGTTCGCCGCATTTTGAGGATCATCTTCCGCGTTTGCATTGATACCTAACCGGTTTTGATCGTCCAAATATGCGATACCCGGATTTCCGCCGGTCAGGCCATAAGTATAGATATCATTGATATTTTCACTTACAGGGGTCGTATTTGCGGTATATCCACTTAGGTTTACTCCCAGTTTCAACCAGTCTTTGACTTGAGAATCGATATTCGCACGAAGACTGAAGCGTTCGTAGCCGCAATTTTCAAGGATACCCGGATTGTTCAAATAATTGAAAGAGGTATAATAGGTAATCTTTTCCGTACCGCCGGAAGCAGACAGGTTATGTTGATGGGAAACTCCCGTTTCGTAAACATCAAAAATGTCACTGTTCGGGTAAGCCAGATAGTTAGGCATACCATATTCGTTCAATCCGTTCGGATCTTTCGATTTTTCACGCCATAGATTGATCACATTCTGAGAGAAGGGGGCCGGCTTATTACTGTTCGTCATACCTTCATTCAGATATTCCATGTAATCGGCATAGTTGGATATGACATCATAGGGTTTGTCCAATGTCTGGAAAGACACGTAACCCGTATAATCCAATTTCATCTTGCCGGACTTACCGGATTTGGTCGTAATCAGGATGACACCGTTGGCGGCACGCGAACCATAGATTGCAGATGACGCCGCATCCTTCAATACGCTGACTGTCTCGACATCTTGCGGGCTGACACTGTTCAGGCTGCCTTCCACGCCGTCGATAATGACCAGAGGCGAAGAGTTGTTCAATGTACCCTGACCACGTACCTTGATATCCGCATCTCCATTATTGGACGGAATATTGTTGCTGGATGTGATCTGTACACCGGGGGCAGTACCGGCCAATGCTGTTGAGATATTTGTCAACGGACGGCTTTCTGCCATTTCACTGACATTAACGGAAGTGACGGAACCGGAGAGGTTGACTTTTTTCTGCGTACCATAACCGACGACTACGACTTCTTCCAATGCTTGAGAGTCTTCGGCAAGTTTGATAGTAATGTTTTTCTGGTTATTCACCGGAATTTGTTGTTCTTTGTATCCGATATAAGAAACAACTAAAATAGAATTAGGTGCGACTTCAAGAGAAAAATTACCGTCCATATCGGTAATAGTTCCATTGGTTGTCCCTTTTTCCACCACATTTGCGCCTGCAATAGGTCCAAACTGATCTTCTACCACACCTTTAATAACGTGTTTATTCTGTTGTGGCGAAGCGACAACAGGATTAGGCTCTGCAGAACCTAAAGCATCGGTTGAAGGATTTGCTGTAGCGATCCCGATTGATGCCAAGAACATGGTTGCTCCCAGGAACATCGCTCTCGATACATAAAAGCGTTTAAAATCTTTTGTCATAATAACACCAGATTAATTAATAAAATGATAATAATTCTCGTTTTTCTAAATTGTCACATTGTGCTTTTCTATTGTGTTTTCCACCTAAGTGCATTTTGATCTGAGTCCTTCAAGAACTAAGGCTTACCGGCATTTATTATGATCCGATATTGTCAAGTTATGAATTCGTTTACGATAGCTTTTGAGGTAGTTTATGGTACATTTTGTATTAGATTTGTCTATAATTTCTTACTTTTTTAAGACATCATCAATATAATCATATTGATAAATCTGTTTTTTGTGGTCCACAGTGGCAAATTATAAATATCAACCAACAATGACATCGTTTTTCAGTATCAATATGCATGCGTGCAAATACCCGAACATGAATTCTAAATAAATATGTTGCTCATTAAGCCCCTTTTATATGTTATACAAAATACAATAGGATTTAATGCACTAATATGCAAACATTTAATATATTGCTAAAAACTCGCTGTTGGAAAATTAGTGCATATCAAATGGATAAAATTATACATCCATGCCCATTTTTAACATCTAAATTTACAGCATTCTGATTGCAGTTCTTGAAGAACTATGGTGATATTGAACAGGTAAGCACAAAAATGATAATAAAATGAATTATAAATCGAATTTACTAATCAAAATTACTAATCAAATCTAGTGTTATTATGACAAAAGATTTCAAACGCTTTTATGTATCGAGAGCGATGTTCTTAGGAACTTCCATGTTCTTAGCATCAATCGGGATGGCTTCCGCTAATCCCTCAATCGATACGTTAGGTTCTGCAGAACCTAATTCTGTTGTCGCTGCGCCACAACAGAATAGACACACTATTAAAGGTGTAGTAGAAGATCAGCTTGGACCTATTGCTGGTGCCAATGTGGTGGAAAAAGGAACAACCAATGGAACTATTACCGATATGGACGGTAATTTTTCTTTGGAAGTATCATCCAATGCGGTTTTGCTCATATCCTACATCGGGTATCAAAATCAAGAAGTGCCGGTAAAAGGCCGGAAAGACTTTAGAATTAGCCTGAAGGAGGATTCTCAAGCGTTGGAAGAGGTTGTTGTGGTTGGTTATGGCACGCAGAAGAAGGTGAATTTGACTGGTTCGGTTTCATCTGTTGATTTTGCCGATCAGGCATTGTCGCGTCCGATCACAAATGTTTCGAATGCCTTGGCCGGTATCAGTGCGGGGGTACAGGTCATGCAAAATTCAGGACAACCGGGTAGTGATGGCTCGAAGATCCGTATTCGCGGTATCGGAACTTTGAATAATTTGGAACCATTGGTTTTGATCGATGGTGTAGAAGGTTCGATGGACTTGGTTAATCCGCAGGATATTGAAAACATTTCCGTACTGAAAGATGCAGCCGCCTCTTCTATTTATGGTTCTCGTGCAGCAAATGGCGTAATCTTGATCACAACTAAAAAGGGAAAAGCCGGAAAATTGGCAGTCGCTTATACTGGCCGTGTTTCTTATGCGCAGCCGACAAACTTGATTGACCAGATTACGGATTATACCGATTACATGACTTGGGTTAACGAATCTTTTGAAAACATCGGGCAACCTAATCATTTTGCTCAAAGTACGATTGACACTTGGCGCGAGAAATCAAAAGATCCGAACGGATTGAATGAAAACGGCGTACCCAATTACATCGCTTATCCGAATACGGATTGGCAGGATTATCTGTTCGGACATGGCTTGATCAACGATCATAATGTGTCCGTAAACGGAGGATCGGAAAAGATTCGTGTTTTGATGTCTGCCGGTTATCTGGATAATCCTGGGCTTGTGGAGAATACGGGTATTAAAAAATATTCTTTGCGTGCGAATATCGAAGCAGACATTACAAGCTGGCTGAAAGTCGGAACTCGTACATTTGCTTCCCAGGAAGACAAAGAGGCCGGTAACTTTGATAATGCGAACAACTATCTGCGACAGACGACTCCGGGGCTTTATCCGGAATGGAACGGAGCTTATGGTTACCCGGAAGCTCCCGAGGAAAGTGCAACAGCAAACAGCATCGGTGCATTTTTGAATGGACAGGACGGAAAAAAACAGAAGACGAACTTCAATACAACTTTGTATTCAACAATTACTCCGCTGAAAGGCTTGTCATGGGATTTCAATTTGAACTATAGACGCTATTGGGAAGATAACCAAACTTGGACGAACCCGTATGAAAAAGTACGTTTTAGCGACAATACGGTTATGTCTCCGGCAACGGAACCTTCCGAAATGACGACCTATTTCTATAACCGTTCGGATTATAGCTATACGTTGCAAAATATTATACGCTATAATACAACAATCAATAAAGATCATGACTTGGGAGCGCTGGTCGGTTATGAAGAATATTATTACAAGCGTGATACTCGCAATGCAACGAAAAAGGGATTGATCGATTCAAGTATCCATACCCCCGGATCAGCAACGGAGATGGTCGGTGTAGGAGGAGGGGCTTTCGATCGTGCTCGCCGCTCTTTCTTTGCTCGTGTGAACTATGCTTACCAATCCAAATATCTGTTTGAGGCTAACTTGCGTCATGATGGCGATGCACGTTATCATTCGGATTATCGTTGGGGTAATTTCCCTTCATTCTCTGCCGCTTGGCGTGTCTCGGAGGAAGCGTTTATGGAAAAAACCAAGGACTGGTTGGATAACCTGAAGTTACGTGTCTCTTACGGCTCTGTGGGTAATAATGGTGGTGATGATTCGTCTCTTATCAGTGAGTATGAATATCAGTCTACTTATGGTGGGGCCAAATATCCGTTGGGGGGAAAATTGGTTTCCGGCTTGGCTTCCACTTCTATTGCAAACTCGATGTTGTCTTGGGAAACATCGACGATGACTAACGTAGGTATCGACTTGAATGCGTTGAACAATCGTTTATCTTTCACTATGGATGCGTTTGTGAAGAATACGACCGGTATTTTGTTTAAACCGTCTATCTATTTAACTGCTGGCGACAAATCGGCTCCCCGTAAGAATATAGCGGAAATGCGTACGAAAGGTATCGAATTTACGTTGGGGTGGAAAGATCAAATCGAAGACTTCAGCTACTCTGTGAGCGGAAACTTCTCTTATACTCCGAATAAAATTCGTAAATATAAAGGGGAATTTGAAGCCGGTTACAATGAAAATGGTGAATGGGTGAGCAATATAGGTGATGTGGCGTCCAGTACTTCGGCTGTCAATCCGATCGTACAAGGGTATAGTGCGAAGGAATTTTACCTGCGCAACCCGTATAAAGGTTCAGGTAAAGGATATGCAACCGATGGTGTGAATGGAGGTCCCACGGATGGTATGATCCGCACGGAAAGCGATATGGAATGGTTGAGTGCAATGATTGATGCCGGACATACATTCATGCCGAATAAGAACATAGGTAAGGACAAAATTTGGTATGGCGATTATATTTATGCGGATACCAATGGCGATGGTATTTATGGAGGGGCTGATGACAAAGAATTTCAGGGATTCTCGGCTGATCCGAGATATAACTTCGGTTTGCAGTTCTCTGCTGCTTGGAAAGGTTTTGACTTTTCTATGAATTGGGCTGGTGCGGCCGGTTTTAAATTGTATTGGGGATCAGCAACGGGTTATAACTCTCCGACAACACGTGTCGGGGTTGCTTTGGGAACGGATATTGCCTATAATCATTATTTCTTTGACCCGGAGAATCCGTCAGACTCACGTACCAATATCAACGCTAAATATGGACGTTTGGTTAATGGGGAAAGTGGCTTCCAAAACGTGGAGTCTTCCTCTTTGTATTTGTTTAATGCAAATTACCTGAAACTTAAGAATTTGACATTGGGGTATACATTGCCGGTTCCTGTTTCAAAAAAAATATTTATGGATAATCTGCGTGTGTATGTCTCTATTGAAAATGTATTTAATATTACGAAATACCCGGGACAAGATCCGGAACTGGGGGCAACACCTACTTATACTTCATTAAGACAGTTTGCATTTGGTGCTAATATTTCATTTTAAAGGAGGATAGATAGTTATGAAAATAGTTAAAAGCATTTGTTTATTATACGCATCGGTCGCTTTATTGACAGGATGCCAGGGTGATTTGATGGATTTGTCTCCTTATGATTCTATAGCTTCCGGTAATATGTGGACGACTGAGAATCTTGCAGATATGGGCGTTACTGGTATATATAATGTACTTCGTAAGGAAAATGTAGCAGGTGATTTGTATAAATTCGACAGCTATGGCGTTTCGGCTGACTATCGCGATGGAAACGATGCTTTGCTAAGAGGCAATGTGACAACGGGGAGTGGGTTGTTTTCCGGTTATTGGAAAGCTCATTATGAAGGAATCAGCCGTTGCAATGATGCGATAGCCAATTTGTCGAAGGCTCCTTTATCTGAAGAAAAGCTGGCTCGTCTGACGGCTGAATCCAAATTCATGCGGGCTTATTTCTATTATAAGTTGAACATGATGTTCAAAGGTGTACCTTTGTACTTGGAACCTTCGGAACTGGATGATTTGGTCAAAGGACGCAGTACGGAAACTGAAGTCTGGAACCAGGTCATTGTTGATTTGACGGATGCCGTCAATACGAACAGTTTGCCTGATAAATATGCTGCCGGAGATGCTGCTTACGGACGTGCCACCAAAGGGGCTGCTTATGCTTTACGAGGTAAAGTGTATATGTGGATGAACGAATGGGCTAAAGCTGAGGCTGATCTCCGTAAAGTCGGTAAGATGGGCTACGGCTTGTTCCAAGGCGGATACAAACAATTATTCAAAGAAACGAATGAACAATGTGAGGAAATGATTTTCTCCTTACAGTGTATCGGGGAGAGTGGGTATGGTAATGATTTTAGTTTTCGTTATGGTACGCGTAGCTCTTTCGGCTCTTGCTGGAATACATATCTGGTAAGTACCGATTTTGTCGAAACTTATGAATGTGCAGATGGTAAACCTTTTGATTGGGATGATTTTATTCCGGGATATGACGCGATGGACGTGTCTGAAAGATCGGTTTACTTTTTGCGTGATGGAATGACGGAGGCTGAAAAGTCGAAAATGACGGAAGATGGCGCCGATTTGTCTAAATACTTGGATAATGGAAACGAAGCTCGTATTAAAATGGCTTATGAAAACCGAGATCCTCGTTTGATGGTGACGGTAATCACACCGTATGCGGAATATTATGGAGCGAATGGCGCTACATCTTATACTTATACACTTCGTTGGCCGTATAGAGGATATGATACGGCAGATCCTTTTGATTTGAAGACGGATACGAATAACCGTTACTACTATCTGTTCCGTAAGTTTGTTGCCGAAGGTGCAGCTGAAATACCGAACCGCAGCTATTCCCCGATAGACATTCCTATTATCCGTTATGCAGACGTTGCTCTTTCTTTGGCAGAATGTTTGAATGAACAAGGGAAAACGGATGAAGCAGTCGAGTGGGTGAATAAAGTGCGTGCCCGTGCCGGTATCGCATTGCTTAATAGTAATGCGTATACGCAGGTTTCCGGACAGGATAATATGCGTATTCGCATCCAGAATGAACGTCGTTGGGAATTTGCCGGTGAAGGTGTGAACTTTTTTGATGAAATACGTTGGAAAACGTGGCATCAGACAAAGTTCAAAGCGAATGCTGGCTTGAAACAAATTTGGGGCACTATGCAGGCTTCTTATTCGTGGGGAGGCAGCCATTTGTATAATTGGGCTATTCCAAGATCGGAGATTCAAATGAATGACAACCTAAAACAGAATGATGGTTGGTTAGATTAGTCTGATTTGGCATTATAGTTTCAACATAAATTTTATCGGAAGGCTTCGGGGAAGGTTGTGAGACTGGGAACCAAAGCCTTCTTTTATGGGTGAACTTCTTGTTTTTTTGTGTTTGGACAATCTGTGCACATGAATTGGAAAAATAGGACGCTTTTTTACCGGGGGAAACTTTTATTTTTGCGATATTGAAAAGTAATACCTATGAAAACACAACGATTTATCACAACCGTGTGCTTGTTGCTTTGGACAGTCGCACACCTGCATGCGTATGAAAAACGCAATTTGTTGCAGAATGAAGCTAATTTCGAGAAAGTAAAATCTGCTTTGGTAATGGGGCAGAAATGGGTCCCTTATCCCAATTATTCCGATCGGTCCGCTTGGAACGCATTCCTGGGTAATTATAAAGAGGAATATATCCGGAGAGGGGAGGCTTATCTGGACTATGAATGGAAAGTGGTAAAAGCAACCGATTATCTGGAATTCGGGCGAAGTGGTAACCGGACGATTATGGAAAGTCCGTTCAATAAGAATAATACGGCATTGAGCAGTTTGTTTATGGCTGAGATGGCGGAAGGGAATGGACGGTTCGTTGATCAGATTATCAACGGGGTTTTTGCAAGTTGCGAAATGACGACTTGGTCACTGTCCGCCCATTTGGGACTGCAGAAGGTCGGAGGGTGTTTCCCGAGCTATGAAGAACATGTGATTGATTTGGGGGCTGGAAATCTGGCCTCCCAGTTGGCTTGGATCTATTATTACCTGAAGCCGTCTTTTGATAAAGTAAATCCTTTGATTTCAAAAAGGCTACGGCATGAATTGCAGAGCCGTATCCTCGATACTTATATGAATGAAGATCATTTCTGGTGGATGGCGTTCAACTTGAAACCCGGCGGATTGGTGAATAACTGGAATCCGTGGTGCAACTTCAATGTGCTGCAATGTTTCTTCCTGCTCGAAAATGACCGGGACAAATTGGCTGAGGCGGTCTACCGGACGATGACTTCTGTGGACCATTTCATTAATTATACGCATGCAGACGGCGCTTGCGAGGAAGGGCCTTCCTATTGGGGGCATGCTGCAGGGAAGATGTATGATTATCTTCAGATGTTGTACGACGGGACAGGTGGCACTGTCTCTGTGTTCGACCAGCCGATTATAAAGAATATGGGCGAATATATTGCCCGTTCTTATGTTGGAAATGGATGGGTTGTGAATTTTGCTGATGCTTCTGCCAAAGGAGGAGGAGATGCCGATCTTATTTTCCGGTATGGGAAAGCGACCGGAAGTCAGGTCATGATGGGCTACGCGGCTTTTCTCAAAAGTCTTTCAGCAAAGGATGTTGCTCCGACGGGAGACATATTTCGTCTTTTCCAGACTTTACTCTATAGCAAAGAGATGGCAGGAACGGATGTGGCTTATGAAGTCCCCGCCTATTCTTGGTATCCCGAAACCGAGTTCTGCTATATGACCAACAAGAACGGCTTTTTCGTGGCCGCTAAAGGCGGGTATAATAATGAAAGCCATAATCATAACGATGTAGGAACCTTCTCCCTCTACTTAAATACGACGCCTGTCTTTATCGATGCCGGAGTCGGGACGTATACCCGACAGACATTCAGCTCCGAACGCTATTCTATCTGGACGATGCAGAGCAACTATCATAACCTGCCTATGATTAACGGCGTGCCGGAGCGGTTCGGTTCGGAATATAAGGCTACGGATGCGCGGTTTGATCCGAAACGGATGTGTTTCTCTGCTAATATAGCAACGGCTTATCCGGCTGAGGCGAATGTGAAAAAATGGATCCGTTCGTACCAGATAGGAAAGAACTCGCTGAAAATAGAAGATTCGTTTTCTTTGAGCAAGGCGGACAAACCGAATCAGGTCAATTTCCTCACTTGGGGAAAAGTAGATGTCTCGGTTCCGGGAATAGTCACGGTTGAGGTGAACGGCGAGAAAGTCCGGATGACGTATGATAAGAGTACCTTTACGCCGGTTGTCGAGACGGTTCGGTTAGACGATCCCCGCCTGTCGAATGTCTGGGGCGGGCAGCTCTTCCGGATATCGTTGAACGCCAATAAGCAGTCGCTTTCCGGCTCTTATACTTATACAATAACAACAATAAAATAGAAAAGACATGATGAAAAATTGGATTGCGTTTGCTTTTTCGGCCTTTCTGCTCTCTTGCGCGGATGCCCCTAAAACAGAGGGAAAAAGTTTTATCGACGAGAATATCGATTTTGCCCGTGCACAAATAGGGAATGAGATTGATGTGATCGAAGCGAGTGGAAAATGTTTGAACCCGGTGACACTTAAGACGGACAGCTCTGTCTACTATTGCGGTTATGCGGATTGGCGGAGCGGCTTTTTCCCCGGATCGGTCTGGTATTTGTATGAACTGACGGGCGAAAGCACGTTGCTGCCGTTGGCTGCCAAATATACGGATGCCATAGAGGAAGCCAAGAATCTGACCTGGCATCATGATATCGGGTTTATTGTGAATTGCAGTTTCGGAAATGGACTGCGGTTGGCCGGAACGCCTTCTTATAAGGATGTGATGGTGCAGGCAGCCAAGTCGTTGTCTACCCGTTTTCGTCCGGCAGCCGGGATCATCCAGTCGTGGGATGTGGAACGCGGATGGCAGTCCGAGCGGGGTTGGGAATGTCCGGTTATCATTGACAACATGATGAACCTGGAACTGATGTTCGAAGCTACGCGTTTGTCCGGCGACTCTTCTTTCTATAAAATAGCACTGTCGCATGCCGACCGTACCATGCAGGAGCATTTCCGTCCGGACGGCAGTTGCTATCATGTGATCGACTACAGTGTCAAGGATGGCAAAGTGCGCCATCGTCAGACGGCACAGGGGTATGCCGATGAGTCTATCTGGAGTCGCGGACAGGCATGGGCCATCTACGGTTATACGATCTGCTATCGTGAGACGAAAGATCGTAAATATCTGGATCAAGCCTTGAAGACCTTCAATATGATGAAGAATTTGAAGAATATGCCGGAAGATTTGATCCCTTACTGGGATATGTCGGCCCCGAACATTCCCGACGAACCGCGCGATGCCTCGGCTGCTTCCTGTATCGCTTCCGCCCTTTATGAGATCAGTACGATGGATGTGCCGGATGCGGCCGGCTATAAGGCGTATGCCGACAGTATCCTGGTTTCGCTTTCTTCTCCGGCCTACCGGGCTGCTTTGGGCACGAACGGAAACTTCCTGCTGATGCATTCTGTAGGCAGCATTCCTCACAATTCGGAAATAGACGTCCCGCTGAACTATGCCGATTATTACTATCTGGAAGCCTTAAAACGTAAACGGGATATCGAGAAAGGTCTTTAATCCGTGCCTGAATGTCATATACATAAACTATCTTTGCGTACTTAATTATAATAGTATGAAAACAGGAAAATTGATTTTTGCGTTGGCATTTCTGATGTTGTTTGCCGATGCTTCGATGGCTGCCAAATGGAAAGCCAAGCATGTCGTTTTGATCGGCCTGGACGGCTGGGGCGCTTATAGCGTGGAGAAGGCCGAGATGCCGAATGTGAAGAAACTCATGGCCGAAGGGTCTTATACGTTGAAAAAACGCTCTGTCCTTCCATCTTCCAGTGCCGTGAACTGGGCTTCCATGTATATGGGAGCGGGACCGGAACTTCACGGTTATACGGAATGGGGATCGCAAACCCCGGACCTGCCTTCCCGTGTGGTGAATAAGAATGGTATTTTCCCGACCGTATTCAGTTTGCTCCGCGAATCCGACCCGAAAGCCGAAATCGGCTGTATCTGCGAATGGGCCGGAATCCGGTATGTATGCGATACATTGGCGTTGAGCTACGATGTAAACATCACGGATAAGCCGCAGAATCCGTCAACAGCTAAGTGTGCGGTCGAATATATCAAGCGTGCCCACCCGGCATTGGTGAATATCGTTTTTGACGAACCCGACCATGTCGGTCATGCTGAAGGCCATGACACGCCGGCTTATTATGAAAAGCTGAAAGAACTTGACGGCTATATCGGCCAGATCATTCAGGCTGTCAAAGATGCCGGTATGCTGGATGAGACTATCTTTATCGTTACGGCCGATCATGGCGGTATCAAAAAGGGACATGGCGGCAAGACGATGGAAGAAATGGAGACGGCCTTCATCATTGCCGGCAAGGGGATCAAGAAAGGATATGAATTTCAGGAAAGTATGATGCAGTTCGACTGCGCTTCGACAATCGCTTATATCTTCGGGCTGAAGCAACCGCAGGTTTGGATCGGCCGTCCGATGATTCAGGTGTTTAAGTGATGAATTGAATCGTTTCGGGACCACAGCAACAGTGGTCGAAGAAAGACTTCCGCAGCCGTCAATCGGCGTCTGCGGAAGTCTTTTTTTCTGTCCTTTTCCTGTATTCTGCCGGTGTGATTTCGAACTGGGCTTTGAAACAACGGGTGAAATAACGCGGAGAACCGAAGCCCAGCCGTTCGGAGATGTCGGCTATCTGCAGGTCGGGATTGTCCGTCAACATGGTTGCAGCCCGCTTCAGTTTGCAGCTGAGGACGAAGTCGTTTGGCGTCATGCCTGTCAGTGCCTTGAATTTGGCATACAACGAACTGCGGCTGAGTCCCAGTTCACGGGCCATCATATTCATGTCGAAGTCGATGTTATCCAGGTTCTTTTCGATGATCGAGTTGACCGTGTCCAGAAATTTCTGGTCGATCGGGTTACTTGCCAGCGATTGTGCATCGAAATCTTTCTGCCGGCTGAATTTATTTTGCAGGATAATACGGTTGCGGACCAGGTTATTGCAACGTGCCACCAGTACCTTTGCGTTGAACGGTTTGTTGATATAGTCATCGGCGCCCCGTTGCAATCCTTCGATGTTTTGCTCGGCGGAAGTGAGTGCCGTCAGCAGGACGACCGGAATGTGGCATACGTCAAAATCATTTTTTATCTTCAAGCACATCTCCGTACCTGACATTTCGGGCATCATGACATCGCTCACGATGATGTCCGGCCGTTCTGCGCGTGCCTTTTCCAGTCCCTCTTTGCCGTTACGCGCCAACAGTACGCGGTAGGCAGGCGAGAACAGGGACGCTAATATCTGGAGCAATTCTTCATTGTCTTCGACCAGCAGGATCGTACGGGGAGAATCGTCTCCTTCGACCAGCACCTCTTTTTGCTCGGTTTCGGAAAATTCTTCCAAATGATCGGTAAAGGCGATCGTGTCGGGAATCAGGCTTTCCGTTTGCTCCGGCTGCTTCCGGGCTTGTTCTTCCACGGAAAAATGCGTGCTGCCTTTCTGAAGGCAGACAATGAAAATGCTGCCGTAGCCGGGAGTGCTTTCCACTTGTATCGTTCCGTGGTGCAATTCGATAATACTTTTGGTCAAAGAAAGCCCGATCCCTGTGCTGGGCGTCTTGGTGATATTCGAAAAGCCGTTTTCGGCCTGATAGAAGCGGTCGAACACCTTGTCTATATCTTCTTTGTTGATTCCGATGCCGTTGTCGATAACCTTAATGACAACTTCGTTTTCTTTATTTTCCAGAATCATTTCAATGGTCGCATTCGGTTTGGTGTATTTGAACGCATTGGACAGCAGGTTGTAGAAAACCTTTTGCATTTGTTTCGGATCGAAACTGCATAAAACTTTCTCTTGCGGAGCCGTAAAGTTGTAAGTGATGGAACGGCCGGATGCATATTCGTAAAAAGACAGGTAAATCTCCTTCAGGAACGGGACGATGTCTTGTTCGTACACTTTCAGTTTCATGTGGCCTTGTTCCAACTTGCGGAAATCCAGCAATTCGCTGATCAGGTTCCGCATATGATAGGTGTTCTTGTACACTTTCAGCAGTTTGTTGTATACGGAAGGAGACAAAGAACTGCTTTGCAGTAAGAGTTCGATCTGGGATATGATCAGTGTCAACGGTGTCCTGAACTCATGAGAGATGTTGGAGAAGAACTGTAGTTTGGCTTGGTTCAGTTCCTCGATCGCCTCTTTTTCTTTTCGTTCTATTTCCAGTGAAGTTTGCAACATGTATTGCGATTTCTTGAAACGGTAAATGCTGTACAGTATGCTGACGATCAAGAGGAAGTAAAGGAGATAGGCCAATTGGGAAGCATACCAGGGAGAGTGAATCTGTATGTCCATCTTGATGGTACGCGGTTGTTCAAGATTCGGATCGTATTGAATTTCCCGGACGATAAGCGTGTATTTTCCGGGATTCAAGTTGGTGTAGAAGATATTATTGTTCTTGCAGGGAATCCATTTCTTGTCGAATCCTTCCAGCATGTATTCATAAGACGCCTTTTTCAGCGTATTGACATAGTTGTTTGACGTAAAGGTGAAAATCAGGTTATTCTGATTGTAGGCCAGTTCTATTTTCCGGGTATAGGGAAGGGCAGCGGTCAAGGCCTTGCTGGGATCGCCCGGAAGAACGGGCTCGTTGTTGATAAACAGGTCTGAAAAATACAGTTGATAATCTTTGGAGGAATTGAACAACTGTTGTTCGAAGAAGGTTGCCATGCCGTTGCTGCTCCCGACGAATATTTCCCCGTTCTTGCAGACCAGAATCCCGCAACCGATGTTTATGTCTGTAAGGGGAAGGGCTGTTCCAAGCTCCACAACCTTGAACAGGTTTTGATCCGGATCGAAGAAGGTGATGCCTTTGTCGCCGGTTATGACGAGTTGGTTCTGTGTGGATAAAGCGAGTTCGTAACAATAATCGCTGGCGATAAAGCTGTTCTCTGTCGTGTATCCGGTGAACTGTTTGTTTTTCTCGTCATAGCAGAACAACCCGGATCCTCGGGTCCCGAGAAAGATCCGTCCCTTTTTATCCTCGATTATTTGAGATATGGGAAATTTTCCCAGTCTGTTTTCTCCGGAAGGAAACAGCATCTGGTCCTTTTCGTCTTCGATGTTAATCCTCCAAACACCTTTACCGTAAGACAGCCACATATACCCTTTGGAATCGACTAAGAAACAGGTATTGCCGTAGTATTTGCCACTTTTGAATAACGATGAGACCTTTTCCGTTTCCAGATCCATTTTGAAGATTCCTTTAGGGCCGGTACAGATCAGTACGTTCTTGTATATTTTCATGTGGTTGATCCGGTCACCGGCAATAACCGCGTATGACGGGTCTTCGAAATAGGGATTCTTAAACTTCTTATTCTTGATGTCGTAGATTGAGAGCCCTCCGGTGTGGGTTCCGATATACAGTTTGTTGCGTTCCGGGCTGTAGGCGATTGCCTTCAGGTTATTGTGAGCAATGGAGTTGCGGTTCTCATCAGCCATGAAGTAGGTGAACTTTTTCGTTTTCCGGTCGAAGAAGTTCAATCCGCCGCCTTCGGTACAGATCCAGATGTTGTTGTCTTTGTCTTCTACCATTTTGCCGACGAAAGGATCGTTCAGGCAATCGTTTCGGGTGTTGTTGGAGGCGTAGACCGTGAAAAGGTCCGTCTCCGGGTTGAAATAGTTAACCCCGCCATAATAGGTCCCCAGCCAGATCGTTCCTTGCCTGTCTTTGTAAAGAGGGAAAACGGACGAATGGGTCATGCTGCCGGGCAAAGGGGTACGGGTATAAACTTCGAACCGGTTACTGGTCGGATTGTATTTATTCAATCCGGTGAAGGTCCCGATCCAGATGTTCCCGAAATTGTCTTCCGCAAAATCCCGTACCTGGTTGCTTGAAATATTGTTGGGATTCGATGGGTCATAACGGTAACGGGTGAAATTGCCGTGTGCGTCTCTTTTGTACAAGCCGTTCATGCGGATGGATATCCAAAGGTTACGTTTGGAATCTTCAAACAGGCTGTAAATGTCTTCGCCAACGATTTGGCAAGTGAGCGATTTGTCTTCATTCATCCTGAACAAGCCGTCTGTAGTGCCGATCCAGTACCGGCCTTTGGAATCTTCCCGGAAACAAGTCGCATGTTGATACCGGCTCTCCAGCTTTGTGACGAAATCGAGTTTGTTTTTATCGGAATTCCAGGTGAAGACGGAGTCGGCTATGCCCACCCATATCGTTCCGTTGATGGAGGCGACGCTGTGTACGGCGGATTCTCGGAGGCGTGAGAATTTCTGTGTCCGGATGTCATAACGGATCAAAGCATAGTCGGATTCGAAGAAAACATTTCCATCTTTGTCGCCGGCGATGGAGCGTGTCCAATTGCCTGTCGGGTTAGTATCCCCGCGATGATATTCGGAAGGTTTGTAGACCGTAGTCCGGACGCCGTCGTATATGCTGATGCCTTCTTCCGTCCCGAACCACATTCTGCCTAAATTGTCCTGGTAGATTGCCATGACGGAAAGTTGCGACAGCCCTTCCCGCATGCCTATATGTTTGAAATAGATCGGATATATTCCGGTGCAGAATCCTACAAGCAAGATGAATGATATGATGGTTCTTCTCATAGTATATGATATTAGCCGTTATTTGTTTATGGGGCTAAGGTAAAGAATTTTTTCTAAAAGCATTATCTTTGCAGGCATGAAAAAGCAAGCCTTTATTTTTTATCCGCTTTTGTTGGTTTTCCTGTTGTTGCTGTTTGCTGGCGGGTTGGTTTATGGTGCCGTCTCGATACCGGTAGAAAGTGTGGTGAATATATTGCTGGGAGAAGGAACTGAGCGGCTTGCGTGGCAAAATATTGTGCTGCAGAGCCGTTTTCCCCAGGCCGTGACGGCTTTGTTGGCTGGTGCTTCGCTGGCTGTTAGCGGATTGTTGCTACAGACATTGTTCAGGAATCCGCTTGCCGGTCCTTCTATCCTCGGAATCAGTGACGGGGCCAATCTGGGTGTTGCCGCTATCATGCTCTATTTCGGTGGTACGTTGAGTACGGTAACCGATTTGCCGATCAGTGGCTATCTGGCGGTTATCCTGGCTGCCTTTAGTGGCGCGGCTTGTATTTTAGGATTGATTATTTACTTTTCGGCAAAGGTGAAGAATAACGTTATGCTGCTGATCATCGGTATCATGATCGGCTATCTCGCCTCGTCATTGATTTCGGTCCTGAATTATTATGCTTCGACAGACAAGGTTCATGCATTTGTGATGTGGGGATTGGGAAACTTCTCCGGAGTGTCTTTGCAACAGTTGCCCTATTTGGCCGGTTTCACTTGTGTCGGGTTACTATTGGCCATTCTTTTGATAAAACCTCTGAATGCATTGCTCTTGGGAGAAATGTATGCCGCCAATTTAGGGATCAAGATCAAGCGGACGCGCATCCTGATCCTGTTGTGTACGGGCCTGCTTACTGCGACTACGACTGCCTTTTGCGGTCCGATCTCCTTTATCGGGCTGGCAGTCCCGCATGTCGCGCGTTTGATGTTAGGTTCTTCTAATCATAAGATGCTGGTTCCCGTTACGCTGCTGACCGGTTCTTGCATGGCGTTGCTTTGCAATTTGCTGATGGTGCTGCCGGGCACTCATAACATTCTGCCGCTGAATGCCGTGACTCCGATGCTTGGCGCTCCGGTGATTATTTATGTGATTGTGAATCGGAAGAATATCCAATACTTTGACTGATAGGCGTATGACAAAAATAGCTGCAATAGAAACAATAGGGCTCGGCATCGGTTACCTGCTGAAAGGCGGCAAGCGGAAAGTTGTCCATGACGATTTGAACCTGCAACTCGTCTCCGGCGAAGTGACCTGTTTGTTGGGACTGAACGGTGCCGGCAAATCGACGCTGCTCCGTACGCTTTGCGGTTTCCAGCCTCCGCTCGGCGGGGAGATACGTTTGATGGGAAAACCGCTCTCCGGTTATTCTCAGGCGAACTTTTCCTTGACTGTAGGTGTTGTACTGACGGAAAAAACGAATGCGGGAGGAATCACGGTCTATGAGTTGGTTTCGTTGGGAAGACATCCTTATACTGGCTTTTTCGGACAGTTGAAGAAGGCGGATCGTGCTATCATCGAGCAATCGCTCGAAGCTGCCGGTATAGCTCATAAAGCCCAAAACTATGTTTCGGAGCTGAGCGACGGTGAACGTCAGAAGGCTATGATCGCCAAGGCGCTCGCCCAACAGTGCCCGATTATTCTGCTGGACGAACCGACAGCCTTTCTGGATGTGACCAGCCGTATCGAGACGATGGTTTTGCTGCATCGCCTGGCTGTCGAGCAAGAGAAGGCGATTTTGCTCTCCACCCACGATCTGGATTTAGCTATTCAGATGGGCGATTGTCTGTGGTTGCAGGAGAAAGGGCGCCCGATGGCTTGTGGAACTCCGGAAGACTTGATTATGAGCGGGGCTTTCGAATCTTTTTTCAGCAAGGAAGGAATCGTTTTCGATCCGGCTACTGGGAAGTTGAATACGGAAGCCCCCACGTCGCCTGTCGGTGTGGAAGGTGAGCCTTTGACTGCTTATTGGGTCGGAAATGCCCTTATGCGTAATGGCTACCGTCCTTCGTCTGTAAAGGAAGGGCAGTTGAATATCTCTTGCAAGGGACCGCATGAGCTGGCCGTGGCTTTGCCCGAAGGTGGCAGGAAAGAGCTTCGGACGGTAGCGGAACTTGTCTCTTTTATCAACATGAGAAAAAGTTTTCATGCTGATGAAAATAAATTTTCTCCCGGTGAAAATAAATTTTCCTGCCGGTGAAAATAAATTTTCATCAGAAGGAACAGAAGTTTTATTTAAGATTAAAAGGTATAAATATGGCAAACGAAATAACGTGGCGGCTGGAGCATGAGAAGATCGGCCGGTTGTTGTTGCATTATGCGATACCGGCGGTGATCGGTACGATGGTGAATGCTCTTTATAATATTGTCGACCGGGTTTTTTTTCTTTTTCTTATTAACATCTTTCGATGCCGTCGGGCGAGCTTCTTGGGATTTTTGGGGGGGCCGTTAGCTTTATAAAAAAAAACAGATAAAAACATAAAGTATAGGCTATGAGTA
>OJKP01000718.1_pt1 | contig 22971 bp, 21 predicted proteins | sample 1596521 | NCBI WGS metagenome assembly OJKP01 (sample SAMEA4350130, study PRJEB24818) | metagenome | biome: human; feature: gut; material: faeces | place: Denmark | collected 2013-09
CATGTATCGGCTTGCGTACATTCGGATTCAAATGCATCGGATAAACAAAATCCACTTCCGGATATTTGTCTGTCAATGTTTGTATGGCACGGCACATTTGGGCAAATCCGTCTCCGAAATTTTCCCTCCGGTGTCCGGTTATCAATACCAGCTGTTTTCCATCGCTCAGGCGGTCGGTATCATAGCCCGATGCCTTCAGTTCCCCGATCAGACGATTATTCAATTTTTCATCCTGTTTGATCTTCTCAATCACCCAATAAAGTGCGTCAATCACCGTATTCCCGGTCACGATGATGTTCCGGTCATCAACACCTTCCCGCATCAAGTTGTTGCGGCTTAACGGAGTAGGCGAAAAATGATAGGTTGCCAATCGTCCGGTCAGCAAACGGTTCATCTCCTCCGGCCATGGACTATATATATTATGGGTACGCAGACCGGCTTCCACATGCGCCACCGGGATCTGTTGATAAAAGGCAGACAGTGCAGCGGCTGTCGAGGTTGTTGTATCTCCGTGTACCAACACCACATCCGGCTTTACTTCCTTCAGCACATCACGCATTCCGGTCAGCACCCTTGCCGTCACGTCATACAAATCTTGCCCCTGCTTCATGATGTTCAAATCATAATCCGGTCGAATATCGAATATCTCCAACACTTGGTCCAACATTTCCCTATGTTGCCCTGTCACGCACACCACCGTATCCACCCGCTCCCGCTGCTTTTGGAATTCCTTCACTAATGGAGCCATCTTGATTGCCTCCGGACGGGTACCGAAGACTAACATTACTTTCTTCATTTCTATTCGCTTATAGTTTTTTTATTATCAACCACCAAGCATACTTTACCAGATGGATCTGACGTTTGATTCTTTTCGGTTCCTTTATCAGCCGGTAGGCAAATTCAAGATTATGGTCTACCCACCATTTCGGTGCACGTTGCACATGACCGGTATATACATCGAAACTGCCTCCTAATCCCTGGAAAATGGCACGGTGCTTCTGTTGTATCTCTTCCATCAACAATTCCTGTTTTGGGGATCCCATCGCCACAAATACCACATCAGGCTTTTTTTCCGCAATGTCGGCTATCAACCGTTGTTTCTCCTCATCCGTCTTGATATATCCGTCACGGTAACCCACAATACAGATACCCTTATATTCACGACAAAGTTTTTCCACGGTTTCCTCTATCACCCGTAGCTTACTACCTATCAGATAAAATGTCTTTTCTCGGTAGAAACGAGTCACTATTTTTAGCCACAATTCACATCCGGGGATCTTACAGGCATTCCCGTATCCTTTCTGTTTCAATGCGATCTGTGCTCCAGCTCCGTCGCAGTATCCTATGTTCCGGTTGATGATGGCACGTGTCTGTCCCGTGGCGTGTAGTATCTTCTCTGCATTGATGGCCACAAGAATCCCCTTATGCGTGTCCACATAATACAATAACTGCTCTTCGGAGACAAAAGGAAAAATTTCAACCCCGTTCAATGAGACTTTATCCATAAAAAATGTATTTGATAATTTATTGATTTAACAGGTAATGACTGATTGCATTGAACATAAATGCATTACTCCATCTCATATATGGTATCTTGGAACTGATGCCCGGTTTAAGTTGGTAGTAGAAGTAACCTTTTTTGTCCTGCATGTTCTTAATAGTCCACAGTAGTACCTTTTCGGCCAATTCTGCATACTCGTCCATTTTGTGTAAGCGAGCCAGTGTTATCAATAATTGCCCCGGACAATGGATGTCTATCGGATATGTCCGATTGTCATAATACTTAGGTGTACCATCTTCTCCAAAGAAATGGGTGATATAGTAATTGAAACCTTTTTCGATATATCCATTGAAAGAAGTATCTCCTGTCAATTCCTGATAGGTAATCAGTGCATCCAGATTATAACCTGTATGGAAACTATCCACCCATCTCTGTACGGGTAGCATTCCATATACCCAAGCTCCATCCTCCCGCTGCCCACCGCAACAAGCCTTGATACTCAGTTCTGCCAATGTCTTATATTCCTCCTTGTGTGTATAATGATAACAATAACTCAGCAATCGGGAACCGAGTAATGATGCATTAAATACCGTATCATTCCCTTCCAAAGGACTGTAGGAAAACAGGAAACCATCCTTATAGGGAGTACGGTGCAAATCATTGATTACAAAGTCGGCCGTACTTAAAGCGATGTATAGATATAGTTCCTCTTTTGTTATCTCATATGCCTCCATTAGGGAAGTAGCACAAAAATTAGTAGCCACTACGGTTGGTGTATATTTTGGAAAGAGAAACAGTCTTCGTGCCTGCCAATCGAAATTATACCCCCAACAAGCACCGCTATACCCCTTTGACAGCAAGGAGATCAGCAAATCAGCCAATTCAACTATTCTTTGCTTTATCTTAACCAAAGCCCCTAGTTGAACTGACCATTCAGGATGTTTCTCCACTGCTCTATACAAACTACAATATCCAGAAAGAAACAGTCCTATTCCCTTGGCATTATATTCTTTAGGTACAAGAGCAATCCGCCTTAAATTGAAAGGACAACGCTTGAAACCCTGAATGACTGCCAATCTGCACAAAGCCGACCGCTTCAAGAACGGAATCGCTTGAAACACCTTAGAGTTTAGGCCGTCATATGGATCCCAACCCTTAAACCGCCCCCGTTCACAATAGTCTTTCAACAGGAGAAAAGAGTTTATGATATCATCTGTTTTTGACATTTTATGCTTGATTTATTTTTTATTTGGTACAAAGTCATACTGAAATCCGACCAAAATTCTCAATGCTTTGGCGTTGCCCTCAATCGGAAAAGAAAGCATCGGTGAAACCGCCAAATTCTTGACCGCAAAGCGTAAACCGGCTTTGATACGTTTTTCCGAAATCCTATATTCCGGAATAGTACTGTATTGAGCCAATAATGCAAGTTCATCACTTACATGAAAATCAACTCCCAACATATAGCATGTCTCATATTCATATTCCGAATCATATCGTGGATTAATTTCTGCGCCTATTCCCAACCATTTCAATGGGTGACAAGTTCCTTTGACACTAATGCCAAAATCGTAGAAACTGTTACTGTAAGTTATACCGGCAAATGAAGATGCTGCAAGCGAAAAATATTTTATATGAGCCTGATATTTTCCGGTACAACGAATGTATTGATATTTAAAACTCTCATCAAAAATGCTTTGATCCAATTTGATATTCCAACCAGATTTCCATTTATATCCAACGAAAGCATATTTAGTATCTCTCAATCCTATATGAAACTGCGCATTAACCATTTCACACAATATCATTGTCAACAGCAAAACACAGATCCGCTTCATAAAAGACTTTTTATTTTCTTCGTCAAAATTTCATATCCGTATTCATTCAGATGAATGCCATCATAGCTTAAATTCATATTCAGCGTGCCGTTTTTCAGGAAATCGGCATATACATCACAATAAAAGACAGCTCTTTCTTCTTTAAGCCCATCGGCAATCATTTGATTCAACTCTGAAATCAACTGATTGATATCATGTGCACCGCTTTCATTGTTCCTCGGAATGATGGAAACAACGATAAGCCGTTTGGCATTCAGACCTAACATCGCTTCAACATACCGGTCGGCATAAGACTTCAGATTTCTATTGTCCAATTTCTTTAAGTCGTTTGTACCCGTAAGGACAACAACATATAGATCGCTAAATAAGCCACGGTTTTCTTCTATCCATTCGACACCGCTTCCCACCAACCCTACATTGCTGATTTTATTTGCAGGGAAAGAACGCTCAACATCCCATCGTGCAATCAAAGAGTCGCCTATAAATACAACAGCAGTTTCGTTATCAGCTTTACCACAAGCATTAACTACCATTATGATTAAAAGCAATAATAGAAACTTCAACAACTTTCTCATTTCAAATCATACAACACAACTTCTTCCAATCGTTCTTCCAAATAATGAAAATTTGATGTGTTATAATTCTCAGCCAACTGATCTATCGAACCGTATGTTCCAACATCTATAGGATAACCATGCTTCAATTGCTCAATTTCATTATTGAGAGGATGAGTGATTCTAAACAATGTTGCCAACAGAGGACAATTCATTTTCCCCTTCAATGGCTCTTTAACAGGTATTGCAACATTATCAGACTTTTCAGATGGATACTCGAAATCAACACTCTTATGAGCAGACGTATAGTAAACCCCATCCTTTTTTTCTTTAATAAGCCATTCTATTAACAATTGCGGAATAATGTATTCCGGTTTATACACATCTTCATTATCTTTTACCGGAATCATACTCGCGATAAGAAGGGGAAACAACTGGACATACTCAAGGAATTTGCTTTGAAAAGTGCTTTCATCAGGAATTCTTAGATCCAATAATTGAATCTCCGCTTTGGTACTTAACTTAGAAACCCAACAATTGCTCATCATGGGTCTTCCCATTTCTTCCCAACATCCATAAATGCTATTACCTAAATACAAACAAGGAAAACCCGGAATGCTGTATCTTTGAGTTTTAACCATTCGCCTTTTGTTAATTGGGACATGAAACATTTCCTTGTATTTTATATTTGTCCTCCGCCCATCTATCAGGCGCATCCTATAAAATGTTGTATTTACAGGAATATTTACCCACATCAATTGATTTTTGTAATCGCCCAAAAGATTTCTTAATTGAGCATAAGCCGTAGATGGTAAACCTTTATAACTATTGGTTGCTATATCATTCAATTTATCAATACACTTACTGGTTTGCTCGACAACAATATCCCATTCTTTTGGGCATTCTGCTTTATCAAGCACCGATAGCAATGTCGTATAATTGCACAAAACCTCTTTCAGTATTACTCTGAAATCAGTTTTTTCTGAATGGTATGGAGTCAAATTCAGTACCTCTTTATATAATTCATTCTTAGTCATTGATTTAATTCTCTATTTTTCTAATAAACCGTGCAGGATTCCCAGCCCATACTTCATTCGCTGGTATATCCTTAGTAACCACAGAACCGGCTCCAATAGTTGCATTTTCTCCTATCTTTACCGGTTTTACAACCAAACATTCATACCAAGATATGCCCTTTTACAAATATGTACTTTACCACGATTGTAACGTTTTTCTGTAGGGTTCATGAAATGCGTTACGATTTTCACTCTGGATGTCAGACAAACACCCTCCTCAATAATGATATCCTCTGGGAAATTTGTATCAAATAACACACCTTCTCCTACAAATGTTTTATATAAATTCCTAACATTCATCCTATCATTTTAACAAATAACAGTCTCCAACCTTTCGATTTCATAGGTAAATGTTGAAGATGAAGGAAAACTAATTTTTTTAATCTGGACACTTTCATGCTGTATCGGTTTATATTACTTCAATAATTCTATTTATCAGCTTAGATGGATTATCTACCAACTCTACAGCAGGAATAGATACCATTTGTTCCTGTTGTCGGGAAAAATCGTTCCCGTCCAAATTGCGCACAAAATCTGCTATCCTCTGATTGTCTGTACAATCTATATCATATCCGACTTCTAATGCCTTAACCCTTTCAGCTAAAAATGTATCTCGGCTTACAACAATAGGTGTCTTAAAATAAATGGATTCGTATAATTTGTTCGGCTCAGCGATTTTTACATTATCAGATTGTGTATCATAACATACAATGTTTACATCTATCGCTTCGTATATAGATTGCAGGTCCTGAGGGTTCCTGAATCGCCCATGGAAATAAACATTTTTGTACGATGACACTTCTTTGTCTATATAAGCGGGTATCTCAGGTTCTCCATAAAAATGAAATTCATGCATCGGAAATTCTTTACCTATTACCTTTGCAAACCGGATGATTGTATTGGGATACCGAATCAAACCTACAAAACCGAATTTTATATGTTTTACATCAACGGCCTTTACATCAATTCCGTTTCTTATTCCATCTGTAAATACAGGGTGTAATTTATTAAGCTGCAATTCTATATTGGATGGTATCCTTTTTCCGTCAAACAAATATTTTACAAATCCTTCAGATGTACTTACTACGAGTTTTGCTTTCCGGTATAGCATTCGGTCATACCAAAGCAGCAGGTTCTTCAACAATTTATTTTTGATTCTTGAAGCGGATACATCCGCTTCCTCGTAAATATAACTCCAGCATCCTAACAACCATGCAATAGACGCAAGTTCAAAACCAAACAAATAAAATATTCCGCCTTTATTCTCTGCAAGTATCCTACGAATAACCTTTGCGAAGAATGTGATTTTTTTTATTTTTCCAACCCCTTTATCCCGTTTTATAATCTCTGTAACAGGGAAAGGCAAGTTGCTTAAATTATCATTATACAGACCGCTGTCGAAACCGTAAACTTTAATCGGAATACCGGCATTGGCGATTGATGAGATTCGCTTTATACAACGAGGTTGTGAAAGCTGTAAGGTAATAAATATGATTGTTTTCATTCTTTTTAAATTTGTGAGTCATTAAAACATGGATATTCTTCTATGTTTTCCACCAAATATTCTCTGTTCCCCATTGAAAAGAGCAACGCGAAGAAGTAAATGTTTTCGGTCAAATCCCCGCTGGCGTTAACACGGATAAAAATGGCGAGCAAAAGCAGAATGGCATACGTACCGTTGGCATTGACGGATTTCCAAGAGAATCCGTTGCACTTCATTGCATACAGGGAAACAATGATTATGACCAGCAAATTGACAAATCCCATCTCGTTGATAACCTCTAAAAAAATATTATGCGGGTATGCCACTTTGCCGTTGTAACTGTATCCTCCCAATCCACGACCGAACCAAGGGTCTTTTTCCATGATTTCCATAGCCTTGTCGTAAGGGCGGTTTACCATCTCCTCAAAATTCTTGGCTTCGGACATAGCCTTGAATGCGTCGGTCTGGACATCGTTGATCAAAAAAAGCCCGATTCCGGCAAGGAGCAGAAGTCCTGCCATTTTGTAAGCCGTGTTATTTTTCATCAATATGATATATCGGAAAAACAACAGGATTACTATTCCTAATATACCTTGCCGCATCTGGGATATCAATGCCATAAACAGTAAGATGAGCAATAAGATGACGGATTTGGCTTTTAAGATATGCTTGTCGTCCGTGGGTGACAACAGGAAAACCACCCCATATAGTGCAGCTAAACCTACCGTATGATACGAAAGGGTAAAATTATCACTTTGCTGGACATGTCGCCCGAAATACCCGAAGTCTAAAATAGATGACGGAGTACCGAAGCGGTAAACCGTAACACCCATCACGATATAAGTTACTCCAGCAAGGGCGAATATGTAAGCCGATTTCATCGGATTGATATTGCATTCTTCGTTGTAAATCAAGAATGTCCAAAAGCAAAGCAACCCGTACAAAAATATACGTACCAATTTGATATTGCTGTACGCGTGTTGAGGACCATACAAATAGCTAATAAAAAAAACTATCAACAGAAAAAAGAACAGGTAGTTTACCATCCTGTTCTGCCGGAATAGCGGCACTATCCGCTGGGCAAGGATAGCCAACACCACAATGTAAGTAAAAAACTGAGGTATGACCGTGAAACCCATGAATATGCGAGCTACGGCACCGAAATATTCCGCTCCGGTCATCAGCATCATGAACACAAATTCTTCCTTGTTAAGACGTGTCAGGGCTACCACAAACGCTGCCACGCAGAGCCACACGTTAGCATAACCCAAGTACACGCCCCCCAGCAGGAAGAGTATGACCAGTATCGGAAAATAACTTTTCAGTTTTTCTGTCAACATAAAGCGTCTTGCAAGAATTTTATCGAGATTGCTCTCAATGCGTCAGTTTTGGCACGGACATCTTCGTGCCGAATGGTATTATCCACGACCGTTTCCAAAGGAGTGCCTTCCTTGCAGATGCGATCCAATAGTCCAGTCTGTTCCAGCAGCGAGTAGAAACGGGACGAGGTCTTCATACGGTCGTTCACCACCGTAAAGAAACGCCGGCCGAGATTCACGGCGAAAGCCGTCCCATGGAAAGAGTTGGTTATCACGAACGAGGCGTTGGCAAAGAGCGACACGAATTCCGGCGCACTCACGTCGAAACGGTAGTCCACTTCTGGGTCTTTGAATGCATACGTAACTTCGGAACAGATGTAAACGATTTTCTTTATTCCGTGACGACGTGCCATTTCCTTTGCCAACTGAATCGTGTACGGGCGGTATGAGCGCAAATAGACGACTATCGAATCATTGGGTTTGTCCTCGATGTTGAATATCTCACACCATTCTTCGGGTGTAATCAGGATGGTGGGGTCGAGCATCGTTTCCACAGGTTTGCCCAGCAGTTCCGACACTATTGCGCTGCCTTGCAGTTCACGCATGGAAATGGTGTCGAAACTCTGCAAATGTTTCCGGTAGTACTCTTTTTGCGACTCAGGCAGCTCAGAGTGTCCTATGCTTGCAGCATAGGCTATCTTCTTCCCGTTCTTTACGAAAGAGAGGAAATAGGGGTCGAGCGAAAACGGATACTCGAAATTCCACACTTGGTCGCTTCCTACGATGTAATGAGTGTAACCCAAATCTGCGACATAAAGCTCATCGAAATTACGATACCGATGTTTTGTGAAACAATTGTACCGGGCGTGGAACTCGTTGGAATTACGTTTTTTCAATGCCGAACGTTTATGGTTCAATGCCCAAAACAATCTCCGTTTGCAGAATCTTATTTTCTCTTTCCATCGGGCTTTGAAGGTGTCGTTATACGACATTTTCAGCAGTTTGCTCGGCTTGGCATCTATATCGAAACTGGGGCGTGCCAAGTTCAATACCTCAGCATCGTAGCCGAGCATCCTCAGTTTTTTCCCCAACGAGAAAACCTGCAATTCCGCTCCGTAATTGAATGGGTTACGAAATGACAGGATCAGTATTTTCTTTAACATATATAAATTCCTTGTTTCATTCTTCGTTCGTGTTCGGCACGGACTATCGGAAGTATTTCGTCGGTGTATTTGCCGAACAAGGCTTGCCCTTGCTCCAATTCAAAGAGATTGCAAAAATTGGTGTTATACTCTATGAATATAGGCTGCTCATCCTCGCCGATAGCAATATCCCATGCCAAAAGCAGGAATTGCGGCATTGCCAGGTGTGCCTTTTTGACAAACGTCTTGACATTTTCAAAGCCCGGAATTTTGAAATCCTTCAGCACGACACCCGTGTAAGTTTTGTTCTTTCTTTCTGTATAAACCTTTGTATAAGCATATTCCGATAGGTAACCGTTCTCATTCACGACACATCCCATACCTCCGGCGGCGAAATTGTCAACCACGTTGCCCGGCTTGCCTATCCGGCAGATAGCCATGCAAATAAGTATTTCATCATCTTTACGGAAAGTGATCACCCGTATGGTATTCAGCGAACTCGGATTGAGCGAGGCCATTGCGGGATGCTGCTTGGCAAGTTCCTCAATTACGAAATTCTTTCCGTATCGGTCGAATATTTTATCAATTGTAAGGTTATCCAAGTTTGTGATACCGTTTTTCACGACAAGTCTCTCCACATTTCTTCCGCTGTTGGAAAATAGTGTCGGTTTGATGATTGCCTCGTCAATATTCTTGCAAAGCTCCATTGCCTGCCTACGGGTCATAGCCCCATCGGCATTATAAAACAGACCGTTGGCGCATTGCACTATTTTGCGAGGATAATTGACAAACGGAAGCAGGCGTGTGAAAATATTCTTGTCATCATAGGCAATCTTCATACGATAATCAATCAATGCCAGCTGGATATAACCCACATAGAGGTCGTTTGGCAGGATGTGTTTATCATAGATTCCCGTCAAGGAATAAGCTAATTTATGCCATTTAGTAGATACATTCATGCCGAGCATGGACTTGTAATACATTTTAATTTCTCGTTCCTGATGTTTAGTTAACTGTTTAAAAATCACCCCCCCCGAAATTTGTTTAAACTGTTTATCGGTATTATATTTTGTTCTCCAAACCTTCAAGGTGTAATAACACCAGTTTATCATCCGTTTTATTTTCCGAATCATCTTCTTTCTATTTTAATTTAACATCGTTTTTAAATTTATTTCTTTGCGACAGTTCCGACAAGTCAGCATACAATTTCTGCCAAGACGGGATGTTTTTCATTGCCTCTACCAGTGTATAGAACTGCCTCAATGCATCTTCCAACGGCTTGTACATCACGACAGCCGTATCTTTCCGGTGTAGGTAGGCATTAGCAGTTACCTGATTGAGGTAAGTGGCCTTGAAGTTGGTGTTCATGTTTTTCAAGCGTGCCAATGCCTCGGTCAGACCGAGAGTCTCAACGATTGCCGCATTATCGGTATTTCCCATTTCCTTGCAAAATCCCGTTAGGGCTGCCGACTGTTGCGAGTATGTCTTTTTATTCATGTTACCGTGTTTTTGGAAAATCGACAGTATTTTTTCGGTATCGGCGAATTTCGAAACTTCATGGGCGGAACGGCTCATGCCAATTACGATTTCCTTCAATCCGAAATACATGTTGTCGTTGTGAGCATCTTTCTCCGCTATTTTCGTTTCCAATCCACTATTGTTCAAGACTTTATTGTACGACCCGTAGGCTGCGGATATGGCAAGGAATAATTCGTTCTAGGCAAAAGTGTTGTTGTCCGTATCCGTCACGAGTTTCATCGTGACGGATACCAAATGAGCGAGTACTTCATTGGTCAGGCGGGTAAATTTCTTTTTCAACATGATGTTTTATGTTTATATAGTTACAGACAAGGCAGCACGGTGTCTTCCGACGTTCTTCGAGTGCGGAACGGTCTGCCCGCCCGAGATGTGTTTGCCCTTCATCCTTCAAATGTTTCGTTATTTTGTCAGGACTATATCTTCATACGCACAATGTTTCTTTTCTATGTAAGAGATTGTTGCGCTATGTATTATTTTCCGCCACGCGGGTAGAGCAATTTCCGCAACAACGGTATTCTTGTGGTGAGCCATGCGCCCAAACAGGAAACGGCAAGCGTTAAAATCAGTACGATTATGCCGTCTGTCGACGTCGGCGGACAATGGAAATGCTTTACGATGAGCAGCAAACCGTTGAACACAATGACGTGGTAGAGGTAGATTTGCAATGACATCTTACCCAAAGCTGCCAACAATCGGCTTTTCGCCAGCCAATCCCTGAACTGCAACAGGGTCAGAAAGGCAGCTACAGGCATCACAAAATAGAATGCCATGCGCCCCGTGCAGATGCCGTAATGTTCGAAAACCCACAACAAAACCGAAAGCAGCACGAATACTAAGGCTGTTACTCCTCGTGCCATGAAGTTGTATTGCAGTCTTTCCACCAGCCACACCGTCAACAGGCAGACAGGCAACAGTCGGAATGCGGGGACAAGTGCAAACGGAACATAAGTACCTAGTGTGCTGAATTTCACACTGTCCGACACCACTATTGCCCACATGGTAAGTCCTATTCCCAAGAGAATATATCGCACATATTTCTGCGATGAATAATAAAAGTCTTTCAACAGCAGGAGTGAGAACATGGCCGGCAGAAACCAAGGGAAATTAAACCCCATGTTCTCGACGAGTAGTCTGTCGCTTCCGAACACAACCGCGTACAGCAAATTTTCCCATCCCTTGAACAGATTGCCCAGTACGGCCATACTTAACATAGTGCATACCGCACATATCCACATATACGGATAAAGTAGGCGTAGAGCGTATTTTCGGAAGTTCCCTTTTCGGTAAGGATTTTTGTTGTAGATGAACGGGAGTAGGAAGAAACAATACACGTGGAATGTGTACAGCCACTGCCAGTGGAAAAGTGCTCCTGTACTCATGCATCTGTCCCACACACGGCACAATATGCTGTTGTGCCCCAATACGACGAGCACAATCAGCAAACCTTTGATGGCGTTGGACGCTTCTTTCGAGATGGATATATGGTCTATCTGCTGCATAAATGATCGTTTTTCTTTACCGGTTTATTTCCTATTCAGATGGAGTTTTGTCAGTGCTGTCGTTTTCAGTTTTTCCCGCATCGTTTTTCCCAGCGCCAAATAATATGTCGCGATTGCCATAGATACAGCGGAAGCAGTACAAGTGAAAATCAACCGTGACCAGCCTTCGTCCATGTAAAAATGTACGAAAAACGGGAGAACAGAACCAACAGCAGCAGTAAAAAACGAGAGAACCAGTACGTTTTTGCAATAGTTTGGCACGGATAGTTGCGGTATCAGCTTCTTCGCAATAAGCAATCGTGCGATAACCACAGCAATATACATCAATATGGCAATCAGCATGGGAAGATAAACTTGTCGCGCTCCAAGTTTTAGAGCAATGTAGGATATAACAGGTATCAATATATACAACGTGCCGGAAATAACGCTTGCGGTTTTCATCTTCCCTGTTGATTGGATGGCATAGTTCAAATTCAGATGCAACACCTCTAACAACGTCATCGCCAAGAACAGTTGAGCGAGCAAGGCTGCATGGTCAGGAGCATCACGTAGCCATATTCCCAAAATGAAGTCAATTTCCATAATCACCGGCATTGCCAACGTGAAAAGCATCAGAAACGAGTATCTGGTCGTGGAATTCATCAGCGCTTCCATGTCGCGAAGTTGCTTCGTGGCGTAATACTTGATGATTTGCGGTTTGACGGCAAGTGTGAAATTCTGAACAAATGTGTACACAGCGTTACTCAATTGATGGGCGATGCCGTATGCGGCATTGATTGCTGTTCCGAAAAACAGATTCAGTATGACATTTACACCATTACCCTGTGCCTGACGTGCTAGATTGGAATATAAGTTCCACCCTGAGAACCCAAGCATTGGCTTGATAATGGTTTTGTCAAAGTGAAACTTGTATCTGCATTCCGAATAGCGGGTAATGCAATATTCCCTATAAATCAAAGTGATGACAAGCGACACGCACACCGTGAGTATAGCGTACAAAATAAGTTTGTCCAAATTCCCTATCATCAAAAGGAAAACAATACCCAATTGGAGCAAAGTCTTGATTATCTCAATATAAGCATAGACATTCATCTTTTCACGGGCTATAATCACAGCAGAATACGGTATCTGCGTGATGGTAATCACCGCACTGAGCAAGGAAAGATGGTAAACCCATCGGGCAGCAATCATCCTGCCTTCCGGAATTACCATCTTATTTTCCAGATACCACAAACCTACCGTTTCTCCCAACAACACTACGATGGCGGCAATAGTAATATGGATGGTCAGCGCAGCCGAAAAAGTTTTTTCCAGTTTGGCGTAGTCTTGCCTTCCCAATTCAAAGATCAGGAACCGTGAAGTGGCTCCCGACATGGAATTGTTGAGAAAATAAAACATCACCACGATGCTTCCGACCACGCTGTTCAACCCGAAGTCATCCTGACCGAGTACGGCAAGAATCACCCTCGACGTGTACAAACCGACCGCCATGGCAAACAGTAACCGGACGTACAAGAACAAAGTATTTTTAGCTATACGCTTGTTATTGGCAGAAACATCGCTCATAATGTTCTCTTTTTAATGAAATGGAGCTAAGGTTTCCTAACTTATTTCTTAAAAATACCACAAAAATCAAGGATCACCTTATCATCACGCCACGGTAGTTCCTTGAACGGAGTATGTGCTGTAAGGAATACCACGATGTCTGCTTTTGAGTAGGCTTCTTTATAATCCGTAAGTTTGAACACATTATGTTCTTTCACGTTCGGTTCCACCACAAGAATATTCGCATTGTTGCAACTCTGCATTACTTTGGAAACAATGTTCTTGGCGGGACTTTCGCGTAAGTCATCAATGTTCGGTTTAAAGGCTAATCCCATCATTGCGATACAAGGTTTTCGATTATGTTCCAATTCAAAACGGAGCATCGCATTTTGCACTTTTTCAGCACAATAGAACGATTTATAATTGTTGATTTCACGTGCTGTAGCAATTATGCGGCTCTCGACCGGAAAATCGGCTGTAATGAAATAGGGATCGACAGCAATGCAATGACCTCCGACTCCGCAGCCAGGTTGCAGGATATTAACACGCGGGTGCTTGTTGGCAAGACTGATAAGTTCCCATACGTTGATACCAGCCTTGTCGCAAATCAAGGAAAGTTCATTGGCAAAGGCTATCTGAACGTCACGGCTGGAGTTTTCTGTCAGTTTACACATCTCGGCGGTACGGCAGTTAGTTTTATGAAGCGTGCCCTGCACAAATTGCGAATAGAATTCAATGGCTTTGTCGGTTGATTCGGGATTCAAACCACCGATGACACGGTCATTGTGAATCAATTCATAAATCACATTTCCCGGTAATACACGCTCCGGACAATAAGCAATGTAAATCTTGCCTTCCAGTTCAGGACGCTCGTTAAAGATGATACGGGTCATAGCTTCTGTCGTACCAACCGGTGAGGTTGACTCGATAACGTAGAGATCACCTTCCTTCAAAAAAGGAATTACGGCACGGGTGGCAGCTTCCACATAGCTTACGTCTGGTTCGTGGTTACCCTTGAAAGGAGTAGGAACTACCATAAAATAAGCATCACTTTCTTCCGGCTTCACGGAAGCCTTCAAAGTACCAGCCTTGATAACTTCCTGCAACATTTCTTCCATGCCTGGCTCAATGATATGCAGATGTCCCGCATTGGTCATTTCCACTACTTGTGGATTGATATCAACTCCCGTAATCCGAATGCCGTGCTTGGCGGCAATGATGGCTGTGGGCAATCCGATGTAGCCCAAGCCCATAAAACAAACTTTCATTGACTTGTATTTTTAAGGAATTATATACGTTTGAATCTGAACGATTTATATTATAGTCAATCAGAATAAATTTATTGCTATGTTCCAAAATAGCAGCGATGAACCTAAGCAACCTGACGAATCACTATTTCAGTGAACAGTAAACGAAGCTTTAAACCGATAGTTGTTCACTCGAAAAGTCGTTTTCAAGTCTCATAGAAAGTCCTTGGTTACGCAGCATTTGCCATATTTTCTCCGATTGTTTTGACTTAGTGAACGTTTCTACCCAAATCTCCATCCGGTGGGTATCACCTCCGCATAGTTGATAATAGTTGTTTTTCAAAAGCCATTCCGCCTTTTCCTGTACATGCCTACCATACATTCCGACCAACGAAGGCACATTGAGCTGGAAAAAGATGTGTCCTTCCTTCAATGACTTGTAATCCTTAATCTGCATGTATTCGTATCGTTCCGGATGTGCCAGCAACGGATAATAGCCTTTCTTTTGGATGCGTTGCAGGACAGAGAGAATATCCATAGGCGGATTAAAATAGGATGTCTCCACCAAAAGGTATCGTTTACCCTCTTCCAATGGCAGCAAGTCATTCTTTTCAAGCCGCTCTTCAAAAAGATTGTCCATCATGTATTCTGCTGCCAAAGCCAGCTCCAGTGTACCGTCATAACTATGTTTCAACTCTTGAAACCTCCCTTGCAAGGCTACAGTCTCGTTGGGAATGTCCTCCATGACATGGGGGGTGAGCCACACTTTCCTGACACCCTGTTTTTCCATCGCTGCCAGAATTTCAAGTGACTCATCCAAAGTCTCCACGCCGTCATCCACTCCAGGAAGGAGATGGCTGTGACAATCGGTCATCCCACTCAGGATGCCACTGCGAGCGAGGGTTGTTGTCTTACGAAACGGCCACATAGTGTAATAGCCTGTTATATATCAGATTATTTATTTTTAATTATTTGACAACCATCCATTTACCCCCCCCCTATTACTTCCATAGTAGGAGGCATAGCCGCTGTGGTAGCCATAGCGATATCCGTAACGGTAACTGTACCGGCCTCCGGTACTTTCCGTACCGTTCAGTATCAGGCAGAGATTCTTGAAGCGTTTCTCCTGATAGATGCTTTCCAGTTCAGGTAACATGTTACGGTCCAGCACACCGCTGCGAACCACAAAGATGGTGCGGTCAGCCAATTTTTCGATGATCTGCGCATCGGCAACAATGTCGATGGGCGGACAGTCGATGAAGATATAATCGTATTCACCACGCAAGGTTTCCATCAGCGTAGCCAGCTTGCCGTCCTCCAGCAGTTCCGTCGGGTTGGGAGGAACGGTACCGATGGGAAGGATATGAAGGTTATCGTATTTCTCGTCCTTCACGATGATATCCTTATAATCATCGACCCGGTTTCCCAAATAATCGCTCAGTCCAACCTTTGGAGAATTTACATAGGAGGAGGCAGAACCATGCCGCAGGTCACCGTCTATTACCAATATCCTCTTTTTCTTAATGGCAAAGCTAATGGCGATGTTCATGGTAAGGAACGACTTGCCACTGCCGGGATTGAACGAAGTAAGCACAAACACGTTCTGCCCCTGATCCTTGCTTGCCATGAAATCCATATTCGAGCGGAGCACACGGAACGCCTCGTTGATGATATCACGACTGCCTTCCTTTACCACGATGGATTTCATGCGGGTTTTTATCTTTTTATAGAGTCCCCATTTCTTTTTTGTACTGAAGTATTGGGGAATCTCTCCAATGAACGGAACACTCAGGTTTTCCAGATCCTTGCGTCCGCGTACCTTGACATTCATGCTTTCTTTCATGAAGATAATCACAGCCGGAACAAGCAGACCGATGGCGAAAGCCACCAGAAGAATGTTCATTTTCCGGGGAGCGGTAGGGAACATGCTGCCTCGGGGAGCAGTAATCATACGGGTATTATAAGCAGTAAAGGCCTGCGAAAGTTCGTTTTCCTCACGTTTCTGGAGCAAGTAGAGATACAGTTCTTCCTTCACCTTCTGCTGCCGTTCCACGGAAAGCAGATATTTGGCCTGGTTTGGATTGGAAGCCAGCTGGCTGGTAGTCGTGGCTTCCTGCTGGCGGATGCTGCGTATCTGGGTGTTTAGAGAAACAATCAGGTTATCCACCGACTGTATGATGGTTCGCTGCATACTTTGCAGCGAACTGGCCATGTCCTTTGCCAGAGGATTCTTCTCGCTACTGTTGGCTATCAGACGGTTGCGATCGAGTACCATGTTGTTGTATTCACCGATCTGGCTTTCGATATTGGCATTGGCGATACCGGAATTAGTAGGCAACAACTGGCTGAGTTCCTTGTTGTTCAACTCTCTTCTGATATACTGTGCCGTGGAAAGTTGGTTGTTGAGCACCAACAACTCCTTCTTATTTTCAGCGGATTGGGACAGATAGAGGCTGGATGCCGCCTGCACGTCCGGCAACAGGTGCTCACTCTTATAGCCGGCGATATTCTCGTCCACATTTCCCAACTCACTTTCTATCACGTTCAGGCGGTCACCGATAAATTGTGAGGTACTGACGGCAATCTGGTTCTTGTCCTGAATCCATTTCTCATTATATACCTCGATGAGGGTATTCAGTATGTCCTCCGCCTTTTGGATGGAAGCATCATCTATGCTCAGGTCGATGATCGTTGCATCCTCGTTACCCAAATTCGCACGCAAGGCATCCGCATAATAATCCGTTACAGCATCGACACTCCCCTTGGCATAGCGGATGGAAGTCCCCACGAATGAATCGTCCCAATGTTTGGTGGGATTGATGACGAGTGTGCCTATCTCTATACGGATGGAGTCACCCATTTTTCCCGAAAAGTCTTCACTCCGTGCCTCTCCGTCTATTTCCATATCGGAAATGACAAATGTCTCTCTGGACGAAATGTCTATCGTGAAACTGACAGATGCTTCATCCAAGTGACGGTAGGTAACCGCTACCGGAGCATTTTTATACAGCTCCGTATTCCTCAGTCCCCTACGGACAGTATAGCTCTCGTTCAATCCCAGCCGTTGCACCACTTCAGTCATCAGTGTAGGTGATTTCAAGGTTAGCAACTCATTGTTGATGTTGGTATTCGACTTGAAGATACCCAGGTCGGAGAACTCACTCATGGCATTGGTAGACGAACCGCTCTTGGCATCATCCTTCACCAGAATAGCAGCAGTACGGGTATAAATGTTTGGGGTACTCAGCAGATACAAGGCGACTACTGCCAAGGCCACAAACAGGGAGAGGACGAACCAGTACCACCGGGGCATGAACATCCCCCACAGGTCCTGTATCCGTATGAAGTCATCGGCAGGCTTGCCAACGGTTGTTTTCGTTTCTATCATATATGTAACAAGGTATAAGGTGAATATTTTTTCGGTTACTTGAATAGCAAAACGCCCAATGAGGAGAGGAACGAACCGATACTGATCCACAGGGAGACGGATTTCACACTGTTCTCGTTAAGCGTGGATTGTCCAGCACGCACCTTGTTGGGCTGTACATAGACCACATCGTTCTGCTTCAGGTAATAGACCGGGGACTGGAAGAGTTCTTTGCTCCGGATATCCACCCAGTGGGTAACCCGTTCGCCGTTCTCCTCGCGGATGACGAAGATGGCATCCCGTTTGCCATAGATGGTAAGGTCACCCGCCATGCTGATGGCCTCCAACAAAGATATCTGGTCCTTGGTAATGCTGTATTTACCGGGAGTCTTCACTTCACCCAATACGGAAAAATAAAGGTTCATGAATTCCACGGTCACAACCGGGTCTTTCACCAGATCCCCTTCAACCAACCGTTTCTTGATAAGAGCAGCTATCTGGCTCTTGGTCATGCCGGCGATATGCAGTGTACCGATGATGGGGAAGTCGATGTCACCATTGTCGTCAAGTGTATATCCGGATACCTCACCGTTGAGGTTACCACCACGCAGGTCTGTATAGCCGGCACGGTACTGCACGCGTGTCAGATTGAACAACGCCGCCAGTTGCGGGTCTTTGCTGGATATTACGATAGAAATCTGATCCTTGGGTTGCACGGTGATGTCCCTGGCTCCCTCAATCGTTTCGGGTTGGTTCACCGCCACATCTTGAAAGTAGAGGATTTCCTTGGAGGTATTGCAGGATGTCAGCAATGCCACACCGAGGAAAAGTGTTAAAAATCGATTTTTCATATTTTATTTTTTATACAGTTATTCTCACCTGCTTGCATTTCCGATTGATTTTCATCGTAATATAACAATGCAGCACCGTCCAAACCGCCACGTCCAACACGAAAAGGACGGTGGTGGATAGATAGTGGACCAGGAGCACGTTCGCCACGGCAAAGGTGAGGGCTATACCGATAATACATACCAAAGCCTTACGTTGAGACATACCCAAGGCTATGAACTTGTGGTGGATATGGTTCCTGTCCGGCAGGAAAAGGGGCTTCCTGCTCCGCCAACGGTGCAATACGACCCGTACCACATCAAGCATCGGCACGATCAGGAACGAGAAGGCAGTCACGATAGCACCGGGAAAGACACTTTCCTTCACCGGATCGGACATACTCAGGCGAATGGCCATCACCGCCAGCAGCATTCCGATGGTGAGCGAGCCGGTGTCGCCCATGAATATCTTGCGTCCGCGGCGTATCTTGCCGAATACGTTATAATAGAAAAACGGCAGCAACACACCGATAGCGGCCAAGCAGATGAAGGCATACATCCACCACTGTAATCTGATGAACATGCAGCTGAAAGCGAAAAAGGCGATGATGCTCAATCCGGAGGCAAGCCCGTCAATACCATCTATCAAATTGATAGCGTTCAGTATATAAACGATGACGAACACGGTGAACGGTATCCCTATATAATTAGGTAAGGCATGGATGCCAAACAGCCCGTGCAGGTCGTCAAAACAAAGTCCGGAGGCCACTAACAAGACGCCGCAAAGTATCTGTATCACGAATTTGGAGCGGTAGCGCACACCTATCAGGTCGTCCATCATCCCCATAAGGTAGAGCAAAAACAGGCTGCAAGACATGGAAAGCAGATGGTTTGTCAGCTCCATGTCGAGCATGTTGCTACCTAACCGGAGGTTATGGCCAATGATGGCGAGTGAGACCGTGACCGTGATACAAGGGAAAAAGGCTATGCCACCCAATCGCGGTATAGGAGCGGTATGCAACTTACGCCCGTCCATCGGATCGAACAGGCGACGGCGGAATGAGACCAGCGAAATATGGGGCAGGACTATCGCCCCCAATGTCCAGCCGATTATGGCCGTGAGGAAAAATTCAATAAAATGAGAAATATCCACGATATGATTTTTTGATGTTTTCCTTACTCCTGACCGATCCGTTGCAGAAAAGTCTGCGGGATATAAGTGGTGGCCACGGCACATACACCTTGGAGGGTAATCACCAGGCGGCTGTTTTTCTTGATCCGGCAGATGATTCCTTCCGCTCCCTTGAACTTTCCGTCAATCACCCGCACACGCTCGCCACGATGAAACTTGGGATCATCCTCCCCGAAAAACTCCATTCCCTGCTCGCCAGACGAAGTGACCAGCATGAAAATGTTCATTTCCCGTTCGGGGATGGCAAGAGGTATTCTTTTCAAACCCTTCAGCCTTGTGTACAGGATTACCTTATCTGTGAACTGCCGCTGTACCTCCAGAGCATGGCGGACAGTGGAACGGAAGAACATAAGCGAATTAACGACCGGACGGCGGACTTTCCTCTTCACGCCGTTACGCTCCATCAAGACCTCCTCGCAAGGAATATAAGTCTCAACCCTGTCTTTCTTCAACAAGTCCTCTACCTCGAAAACTTTGTTATAAAACACTTTCAAGGCAAACCAATGTTTGCCTGTATACATTTCTACGTTCAATGGAAAGTAACGTTGCCGGGTTAATGAAAAAGATACAATCTCCATTCCTGCACCTCATGTTTTTCAAGTGGGAAAGTGCAGCAAACAAGGTTAATCCGGCTCTTTCACAAGCAGGAAATTCCGGAATGCGGGTCGCTCCTGACTACAGTGAGCGGATACCGTAACCCCGTATCCTTACCGTCTCTACGTAAGAAACGGTAGCGTATATTATTTTATTGATAATCAAGAATATAAATTATTTAAAAGGATTTTTTTGCTCGGTTTGCTCGGTTTTGAACTCGAAAATATGTTCAGATGGAAAAATGCAATATTCTCCTTTCATTTTACATCCTTATTACGACATTATTTTGAACGGGTTTGAATCAATGATACATATCACTGTAAATCAGCATGTTATTAACGGGGGGGGTAAAATAAGGAAACAAAAATGGCAATTTTATTTTTCTGTTTTACTGAAAATCATTACCTTTGCAGTGTATTCTTACCGTTTCTTACGTAGAAACGGTAGCGTTCAAATCCTTCAAAATCCCCTTATTCGCATTGTCTATTACGACATTGTCTAAGGAATCCAGGTAAATAAGCGTAGTCCTTTCGCTGCTGTGCCCCATTCCGGCACTGATGACTGCGACCGGCACATCATGGTTACGGGCAGCAGTAGCCCAGCTGTGACGCGGTGTGTAGGAGGATAAAGGCAATGGTTTATCGAGTAACCCACCCAACCGTTTCAGTTTCCGGTTGTGGTAGTTCAATCCAGTCCGGTATTGACGATATGCCGTTTCCGGCTCCTCGTCGGTAAGGATGGGAAAGAGATAAGGACTTTCCGGGCAGGCCTGTCCATAACGTTCCAATATCGCCGCCATGCACGGCTCTATGCGGAAAGTCAGGCGTTGCCCGGTCTTACGGCGACAATAGGAAATCCGTTCTCCGTCCACATCCTCTTTCTTCAGATAAGCCATGTCCGCAAACGCCATCCCGCGGGCACAATATCCGAACACGAACATGTCCCTTGAAAGTGCCAGGGCAGGCGAGCTGGAGAGGTCGAGTCTCTGCAACTTCAAGATGCTTTCCTCGTCCACGGCACGTTTCGGCGTACGGGCTATACCCGTATAAACTTTCCGGAACGGGTAGACCTGCACTGTTATCCCTTCTTTTACGGCCTTGTTATAGACGGCACGCAGGATTCGCATATAAAAGGAACTGCTGTTTCTTTTCACCTTCCGTTGCCACAGCCATGCCTCGTAGCGGCATGCCAGGGCGGAATCCACCGAGAAGAGGGGGATGTCACTATCATCCAGAAAGGTAGAAAAACTGTTCAAAGTACGCCGGTAATTACGGGCGGTACCGTATTGCCCGTTGTTCCGGAGAGTCTCCATCTCTCTTTTTAAATAGCAGAGGAAACCCAATTCGGAAGGCAAGGTTCTGTAACGGTTGAGAATTTCCGACAAAGTATATGCCTCCCCGCCACAGTCCAACCCGCGAATGATCTCACGGATGCTCCGCATTTCCTTCTCAACCCGCTTCCGGTAACCGGTGATAATCCCTTCGTTACCCGGAACGGTGACAAGTTCACGTTTCTTTTCATCCCACCACTCGGGAAATATCCGCATGTCGGTGGTTATCTGCCTGTTCTCCTGACGGTGGCAAAGCTGGTAACAGAGCGTGCCCGCCTTACCCCGTACCGTCGATGGACGGAATTTTAACTTGATGGTAGCCATAAGGTCTGATTTAAAAATGAATAAATGTATATAAGAACAAACGGATACCGGTGAGTTCCTATAATCAAAGGTAAATCAAAACCGTATTGTCACGGTCGTTCCGGCTTCGCTTTCCATGAGTATTTTCCTTGCGACAAGTCGCTGAAAATACTCATGGAAACAAACGCCCGGACAATGGTTTTGATTTCGGGAAGGATTATAGGGACTCACTGCGACCGACGCGACGCATGACCGTGTCATTAATGAAAGTAAAGGAGGCATCCTTTATATCTCCATAAATTCGGCAGGAAGCGCGGGGTATACGAGCAGACCCGACAATGCTTGAGAAAAAATCCGCCCCATGAAAAGACAGGGACTTCAGCTCCCTCTGCTCTGCATAATCCTCCCCCCTTTGTACCCGTGCCGGCTTCTTTGCCCTCCCTCTGCATATCATAACCTTGTTTTCACGGCTGTTTTTCCTCACGGAAGTAAGCGTCTCCGCGATGACGTATAGCGCATCTCAAAAACGACTTTTACTTTTGCATAAATCAATAAAAAAACGAATCATGGTAATAGAAAATCCCAACCCGATTTCCTTGGAATATCCTACATTGT
>OJKP01000721.1_pt1 | contig 22921 bp, 24 predicted proteins | sample 1596521 | NCBI WGS metagenome assembly OJKP01 (sample SAMEA4350130, study PRJEB24818) | metagenome | biome: human; feature: gut; material: faeces | place: Denmark | collected 2013-09
TACAAAGATACATAAAATAATTGAGAATCAAGAAGATACGAGGTTAATTAACTATAAAGAGCAAAAGAAAAATGCTCAATTCAGTTGTTTGCTTCCCTAATTAAGTTTTCGGACGGCCTCCCCCATTAACATGGTTAGTCTTTTTGTCATAATTTCTCTCTCTAAAAATTAAACAACTTACAATTATCGGGTGCAAAGATACACACTTTTTATAAAATAAACAAATTTTTAGCTAACAAAATGCAAGCCAAAGTGCATTTTTCCCTACTTTTCGCATATTTTATGCATTTTTCCCTACTTTTAGCCACCTTTTCGGACATAAAAGCAACAAAAAGTAAGTTTTCAACAAGACTCCATTACACAAAAGCAGTTTTCAAAGCAAAAGATAAGCGTGACGTTAAGAAACAAAACATCACGCTTATCCCATTATTAATTACGAAATAAAACCCAAAATTCTCCAGAGTTTCATTCTTACTGAATTACCCCATACTCCAACAGAGCATTCCTAACTCCATCTTCATCCACATGGGTGGTAATGAAATCGGCTACCTGCTTCAGATCTTCGCCAGCATTGCCCATTGCCACACCCACTCCAGCTTCCTTGATGATGGAGATATCGTTGCCGCCATCGCCGAAAGCCATGGTTTCTTCAATGTTCAAACCCAGATAATCAGCCATGGCATGAAGTCCCTTTCCCTTGTCGGCTCCACGCGCCGTGATGTCGGTAAAGGCAGGGTGCCATCTGCCGGAAGTGCAGTTTTCGAGCGTAGGCATCAGGAGCGCTTCCTGCTCTACGGTACAGAAAGGAGTGACCTGCAGAATTGGCTCTTCGCCCAAATCGTTTACATCCGTAATGAAGATACTGCTATCCACTCCCAGTCCCTTGCAGAAAATCTCATAAACCTCGTCGGTATAATGATGGATGGCAAAACGGCTCTCGCTTACCACGATGGCAGGATAGTTGTCTCTATCAGCAGCATCGATGATCTTCTTCACATCCGAAGGAAGGATGGCATGCTGACTCACCACCGTATCCTGGACAAAACAGCGGGCACCATTGGTAGTGATGTAACCGTCGATGAGATGCTCTATCTGACCAAGATTATTGATAATCTGCTTTGGGCGACCTGTAGAAATATAAATCTCTACCCCATTCTTCTTTGCCTGTTCCAAGGCATCTACCGTGCTTTGCGGAATCCTGTGGGTTTTGAAACTCACCAAAGTGCCATCAATATCGAAGAACAAAGCCTTCACCTTTTTATTCTCTTTCTTATCCATATATCATACAATAATTTTCCTTTTATTATAATAATGTTATATATATAATAAGGTGTAATCATAAAAAAACACTTATTATCGGGTACAAAATTACAAAAAATCGGATAATTCACAAAAAATATAAAGAATTATTTGATTTTACTTGCAATCATCAAATAAAAAATGTAAATTTGCGATGACTTCCATGCACAGGAAAAATTCTTGATTCATGCAAAAGGAAGAAAGCTAACTAACAAGAAAACAATGAAGAAGGAATGCTACAAATTATTGGCAGCAATCATTTTGATGCTAGTAGCGACGCTCACTTCATGCGAAAAGTTTTCTCTCGATGAATCGGGCCAAAGCTCAACACATGACGCAAACGCCAACGTAACGGTGCGCATACACCAAGTTCAGAACCGCACTATCGGAGAAGTTACCAAGGCAACTACTTCGGGAACAGCTCTCCAGGATGTATGTTCCAGAGTTTCCTTTGTGGTCTTTGATGGCGAAGAGAAAATAGAGACCATCAACCAAGCCAGCGATGACGAGAATTTCGGCATTGCCAGTTTCAGTCTGGATGAAGGCGAATACAGACTCGTTGTCATTGCCCATAGCGGCAAGGGCAACTGCACGATGAGTGTGCCCGAAAAGGTAAAATTCACGAGCAACAAGCTTACCGACACCTTTTATTATTATGGCAGATTGAGCATCAAGAGCGATAAGGTAGAGGCAGATGTGAACCTGCAGCGAGCCGTAGCAGCCTTCAAGCTTCATATTACCGACGAAACGATTCCGGAAGAAGTCAGGAGCATCAAGTTCTACTATACCGGAGGAAGCAGTACGCTGGATGCAACCACGGGATATGGCTGTGTAAACAGTCGGCAGACGGAAATCTTCAATTTCACAGACAACAACAGAGACTTCACCGTATATACTTTCCCGCACGAAGAGAACAAGGCTATCAAGATGACCATCAGCATCTTAGATGCCGATGCCCATGCCATCAAGACCTTTACCAAGTCTGGTTTCAAGATGAAAAGAAACGAAATCATCAAGACTGACATTTCGCTTACGAAATCATCAGGCGGAAGTTTAGATGAAGACGATGACAGAAATGTAGGCTTAACGGTTGATGCCGACTGGGGTAAAGAAACCGTTGTACGTTTCTGAGAAAAGGGAAAAAGTAACACGCATCATAGTAGGAAAACTATGATGTATGTTCCATTTTTCCACAATATAAGTTTTTTTTCAGTTCTTAAAGATTTCATAAATAAATTTTCTTTGATATTTAAGAATAATTCGATAATTTTGCATCCGATATTATATAATATTATATAAGGATGAAAAAAATAATAACTATTTTCATGCTGATGGGAGCATTGATTCCTGCCGGGGCACAAGCGCAAGCGTTGAGCCTCGACAGTTGTCGCGCTATGGCTCTGCGCAACAACAAGCAGATCAATGCCTCGAAGCTCAAGAAAGACGTGGCGTATAACCTGAAGAAATCGGCACGCACGAAATACTTGCCTAAGGTGGATGCCTTGGGTGGATATGAATGGTTCAGCAAAGAGATTTCCCTGCTGAACAGTGATCAGAAAGCAGCATTCAGCAATTTGGGTTCCACTCTGGCTGGAGGAATCTCAGGGAATGCCAGCAATCTGATGGGACAGTTGGTTGGTCAGGGCATCTTGACGCCAGAACAGGCACAGAAGATAGGAGGCTTGCTTTCTGATAAATTGGCTCCTGTCCAGCAGCAGGGCAATGCTATCGGACAAAATGTAGTGGATGCTTTCAGAACTGACACCCGAAACATGTGGGCAGGAAGCGTGATGGTAAGACAGCCTATCTATATGGGCGGTGCCATTATTGCAGCCAACAAAATTGCTGACATCGGAGAAGAAATAGCTGAGAACGATCTGGATCATCAGACACAGCAGACTCTCTACGCCATCGACCAGGCTTACTGGCTGGCAGTTTCGCTCAAACAGAAGCATAAGCTAGCCACCAGTTACCGCGACCTGGTACAGAAGCTCAATGATGATGTTCACAAGATGATCAAGCAGGGTGTTGCGACGAAGGCTGACGGCTTGAAGGTAGACGTAAAGGTGAACGAGGCTGAGATGAAGATGACTCAGGCAGAAGACGGACTGGCTCTTTCCAAGATGCTGCTCTGCCAGCTCTGCGGAATCCCGATGAATCAGGAAATCACACTTGCTGATGAAGATAAGGAGACCTTGGCTCTTTCAGGAACACCTGTCGACACAGAACAGCAAAGAGTAGCAGCTGCCGACTCAGCGATGAATACCCGTCCGGAATTGAGAATGCTCCAGAATGCACTCGATATTTCCAAGCAGGCTACCAATCTGGTGAGAGCCATCTACATGCCACATGTAGCTCTGACCGGCGGCTACACCATTTCAAATCCTAATGTTTTCAATGGATTCCAGAAGAAATTCACAGGAGTATGGAACGTAGGAATCATCGTCCAGGTGCCAGTATGGAACTGGTTTGACTGCGCCTATAAGGTGAGAGCATCTAAGGCAACCACCAATATCGCCCAGATGAACCTGGATGATACGCGCGAGAAGATTCACCTTCAGATTGTGCAGAGCCAGTTCAAGGTGAAGGAAGCTCAGAAGAAGCTCAATATGGCGATGAGAAATATTGCCAGCGCTGAGGAAAACCTCAGATGCGCAAACCTCGGATTCAAGGAAGGCGTAATGGAGGTTACTGACGTGATGGCTGCACAGACTGCCTGGCAACAGGCTCAGAGCCAGAAGATTGACGCCGAAATCGACGTGAAGCTGACACAGGTTGGGCTTAACAAGGCGCTCGGTATCCTGCAATAACGGCACCGGGGGCAGAAATCCTGGGGCAGAAATCCGATGGAATCGGATTTAACGGTGGCTAGAGGGGGACTTTCTTCCTCAGTTTCATCTTTATAAAAGAAGTTTTTTAAAAATTCAAATTCAGAAAAAATGTCTAAGAAATCACAGCATAACAACATATTACTCGCTGTCATCGGATTTACGGCGGTAGTTATCCTAGTGGGCGTCATCGGTTTCTTTACCTTGGAACAGAAGGACGACACCATCCAGGGCGAGGTAGAAGTTTCAGAATACAGAGTATCCTGCAAGTTGCCTGGCCGTATAGTAGAATTGAGAGTAAAGGAGGGCGACTATGTTCACGTAGGCGATACTCTCGCCATCCTCGAAGTTCCTGAGATGAAATCACAGGAGCAGATGCTTCAGGCAACCAATGCTGCTGCCGAAGCCATGAAAGATTTGACCGATGCCGGTGCACGCAAGGAGCAGATTCAGGGTGCTTATCAGCTGGTTCAGCAGGCAGAAGCTGCTGCAACCATCGCCAAGAAGACCTACGACCGCATGCAGAACCTCTACAACGAGGGCGTCATCAGCGGTCAGAAGCGCGATGAGGCTTTCGCAGCATACAAAGCAACTGAGGCTCAGGTGGCTGCAGCCAAGAGCCAGTATGAAATGGCTAAGAACGGAGCACGCGAGCAGGAGAAGCGCATGGCTGCCAACAACACCCAGGCTTCCAAGAGCGCCGTGGATGTAGTGAAGAATCTCCTGAAGGAGACGGTTCAGATTGCCCAGTGCGAAGGCGAGGTAAGCAATGTCTATCCAAAGGTAGGCGAGCTGGTGGGTCTTGGTTCTCCTATCATGAGCATCTCTATCATGAGCGATATGTGGGGAACCTTCAATGTCCGCGAAGACCATCTCCAGGGCTTGAACAAGGGTGATGAATTCACCGCTTTCGTCCCAGCCTTCAACAAGGAAATCAAGATGAAGGTTTATTACCTGAAGGACCAGGGTTCATACGCTACCTGGAAGGCAACCAAGGACAATGGCGATTACGACCGCAAGACTTTCGAGGTAAAGGCACGTCCTATCACCAAGCTAGAAGGATTGCGTCCGGGAATGTCACTCATCATTAAATAACATTGAACTTTGAGATTTGAACTTTGAACTTTATGATTAGTTTTCTTCTTTGAGTTTACAATAAAATTTTGAGAAATTAAGCATATCATAAAGTTCAAAGCTCAAAGTTCAATGTTCAAAGTAAACAAGTTCTATGTTCAAGAGATTATATCATATTGCCCTCAGAGAATGCGGCATCATGTGGAAGAATCCTATCTATCTCTTCTGCATGGTCATCTTCCCCATCGTGGTGGTGATTTTCTTCACTACCCTGATGCAGGGAGGTGTGCCTACCGACATGCCTGTGGGCATTGTTGACCAGGACAATTCGGCCACATCCCGCCAGCTAGTGCATAAGCTCGACGCTTTCCAGACCACCAAGGTGGTGGCTCACTATGAAAACATCGCTGAGGCAAGACATGCTATCCAGAAGAACGAAATCTATGCCTTCCTGGTGATTCCTAACGGAACGGAGGCAGGATTGATGGCTCAGAAACAGCCTAAGATTTCCTTCTACTACAGCAGTGTGTCGCTGGCGGCAGGCTCCCTGCTCTTCCGCGACTTGAAGACCATTTCTACCCTGGGAGGAGCAGCGGCAGGAATGGCGAAGCTTTCGGCACTGGGAAAGACGAATGATGAAATCATGACCTTTCTGCAACCTATTGCTGTAGATTTGCACATGATAGGCAATCCATACGCCAACTACAACTACTATCTCTCCACGGTGATGGTGCCGGGACTCATCATGCTGTTCATCTTCCTGATTACACCTTATTCTATAGGAACGGAGTTGAAATTCAACCGGACAAAAGACTGGATGCGAATGGCGAACAGTAATCCTTATCTCGCCATTGCCGGCAAGATGTTGCCTCAGACGCTCATCTTCCTGAGCATCTTCCTGCTGTTCGAGTTCTATATCTATCATGTACTGGATTTTCCTCATCCGGGCGGTGCGCTGCCTATCATCCTGCTGGGCATTCTGAGCGTATTATCCTGCCAGTGCTTTGGCATTTTTGCCTTCGGGCTGATGCCTTCGCTCCGTATGTCGATGAGTATCTGTTCGTTGTGGGGCGTGGTTAGTTTCTCCATCTGCGGAGCCACCTATCCGCTCTTCGCCATGGATTCGCCTATCCAGGCCATCGGACAGCTCTTCCCTATGCGCCATTACTACATGATTTACCAGATGAACATCTTCAATGGTTTTCCGATGAGCGATGCAGTATTGCACTGGGGGGCGATGGTGCTCTTCTGTGCCCTGCCAATGCTCACTATCTGGAACATCAAGAAGGCAATGCTGGTTTACAAGTACCTGCCGTAGGAAAGTGAAGAGTGAAGAACGAAGAATTCAACAGCTTTACTAATCATAAAGTTCAATGTTCAAAGTTCAAAGTTAAAGAGTTCAATGTTAAAAAGTAGTTTATTATATAAGATTATCAATGGCATCTGGGACATGTGCTTCATCTGGAAGACGGAAATGCGCAATGTGTTCCGTGATGAGGGTGTGCTCATCTTCTGCATCCTGGTACCGCTGGGCTATCCGCTGCTCTACTCGTGGATTTACAACAACGAGGTGGTGAGAGAGGTGGATACGGCGATTGTAGACCTCAGCCACAGCCATACTTCCCGCGAGTTTATCCGGGATTACGATGCCTCTCCTGATGCCAAGGCAACGTATTACTGCAACAGTCTTGATGAGGCGAAGCAGCTGGTACAGAAGCAGGCTGTACATGGAATTATCTATATTCCTGCCGACTTCGACACCAAGCTGAATCGTGGCGAACAGGCGCATGTGGGCGTTTATTGCGATATGAGTCTGATGCTTACCTATAAGGCGATTTATCAGACGGCTCAAGGCGTGGCAAGCCATATCAATTCGGGCATTCAGATTTCGAAAGGTGGAGGCTTTACGGATAGAGACGATGAGATTACCACCGAGCCGCTGGCTTTCGATGAGGTTCCGATTTTCAACACCACTGGGGGATACGGTAATGCAATTCTTCCAGGCGTTCTGGTGCTGATTCTGCAGCAAACCATGCTGCTGGGCATCGGAATGGCAGCAGGAACATCAAGAGAATTGAACAGAAATCGCGAACTGATACCGGTAAGCAAGCATTATGGCGGTATTTTCCGCATTGTTTTCGGTAAGGCGATGGTTTATTTCATGGTTTATGCCGTGATGGGAATGTATCTGACGCTGGTAGTTCCGAAAATGTTCGGATTTGTCAGCATGGTAACGTGGACCACCATTCTTGGTTTCCTCTTGCCATACATTCTGTCGTGCGTTTTCTTCGGTTTGATGCTGTCATGTCTGGTAAGATATCGTGAAAACGTGATGCTTCTGGTGGTATTTACCTCCGTTCCATTGCTTTTTATGACGGGAATTTCATGGCCACAGAGCAATATTCCGGGCTTTTGGCAAGGATTTTCGTGGGTTTTCCCATCCACTTTCGGCATCCGGGGATTCCTCAGAATCAGCAGTATGGGAGCATCTCTTGCTGATATTCTTCCGGAATTCAGAGCGCTCTGGATACAGACGGGCGTCTATTTCCTGGCTACCTGCCTGGTTTTCAGGCAGCAACTGAGATCAGCAAGACTCAAGGCTAACCTCACAGCTGAAGTAGCAGAAGAAGAGGATGAGGCGGAAGAAATCGTTAATAATGTACAATGAATAATGTACAATGAATAATTTCGGGGTGACCATGCAAAAAACAGCTGTTAACTGTTAACCTGTTAACTCCTGAGAAAAAAGAGGGTGTGTCAAAAGCGCACCCCCGCCAGGCGTCCCGGCGGATTTGAAATCCGCCGTAAAAAAAAGGTTCGACCTATTAAACCGGGGATTTACAATCCCCCAACATAAGGTAAAGCATACTCCTTTGCTGCGGATTGCAAATCCGCAGAGCCTAAATAGGTTAGGACATTTTTTATGCCGGATTGCAAATCCGGCAGGACGCCAGGGGTGACCATGCAAAAAACAGCTGTTAACTGTTAACCTGTTAACTCCTCTGATAAAAATAAAGCTAGGACTGCTTGAGGGCAATCCTAGCTTTTTATTTTATACCCTTATCAAATAGGATATTACTACTTGTGTGTACTTACAATCTTGGTTGGAGCCTTCTCGGCATTTCTGCGGTTCACTACTGTCACGATGCTCTGGGCAAGGCTCAGGAAAGCCTGACCGGTGATGGAATCAACCTTGGTTGCAGCAGGAGCGCCATCATCTCCACCCTCGCAGATGCTCTGGACGATAGGAATCTGGGCGAGCAATGGCACGTTCATCTCCTTGGCGAGATTCTTGCATCCCTCCTTACCGAAGATATAATACTTGTTCTCAGGCAACTCAGCAGGAGTAAAGTAAGCCATGTTCTCGATAAGACCGAGGATTGGCACGTTCACCTTGTCATTCTGATACATGTCAATACCCTTACGGGCATCAGCCAGAGCCACCTGCTGAGGAGTACTTACGATAACCGCACCCGTGATGGCAAGCGTCTGGAGCAGAGTAAGATGAATATCGCTTGTGCCAGGAGGAGTATCAAGGATGAAGTAATCCAACTCACCCCAGTCAGCATCAGCAATCAACTGCTTCAAGGCAGAGCAAGCCATACCGCCACGCCACAAGGTTGCCGTGGTAGGACTTACGAAGAAGCCGATACTAAGAAGCTTAACGCCATATTTCTCGATAGGTTCGATGAGGTCTCTTCCGTCCTTGTGAACAGAATAAGGACGCTCCTCCTCTACGCCAAACATCTTAGGCATGGAAGGACCGAAGATGTCAGTATCGAGCAAGCCCACCTTGTAACCCAACTTGGCAAGTGCAATGGCGAGATTGGCAGAAACGGTACTCTTGCCTACTCCACCCTTACCGGAGCTTACAGCGATGACGTTCTTCACCTGTGGCAGCATCTTTCCCACCTCAGGACGAGGAGCCGACTTGAATTCAGTAACTATCTCAACCTCAACCTCCTTGGAGATATGATAATGGATGGCAGCCTCAGCCGCCTTCACGGTACTCTTCAGGAAAGGATCAGTATCACGAGGGAAAAGCAAAACCACCTTCACCTTCATACCATTGATGCTAGGCGTATCAGCCAGCATCTCGCTCTCGATGAGGTTCTTCTTCGTACCCGGATAGATGACCGTAGCAAGAGCCTCTTCTATTAATTTCGGATATAATGTCATAATTCTTCTGTTTATTTGTGCAAAAGTAACAATAAATAATGTAATAAGCAAATAAAAACTAAATAATTTCAGATATTAAACACTTTTATGTATCTTTGCAGATTGGAGAAATGTGGAGATTTCACACTTATCCACGACCAACCCGTTTAAAACGCAAAGAAATGAACTATAAAAAGATTATTATAGGTGCTGCATTGACCTTGACCTGCTTCTCTTGCCTTCCTGCCAATGCCCTAACCTCAAACAGAAGCAAGAAAACAGAAGCACAGGCCGTTGCCCCAAAGGTTTATTGGACCGACAGCAACGGCAGAGTGACCTACTCCATCAACGCCACGACAGCACCCGTTGTGAAAATAGCGCTCAGAGAGTTTGCCAACGACATGAAAGCCGTTACCGGCTTAGAAGCTAGGGAGAAATCGAACGCTCCGATACAGATTTATCAGCTCGATTTGCTTTCGAACAAGGAGTTTTCGGCTGTTGAAAAACTCAAGATTCCCCTTCATCAGTTTATTACAGTCAAGGACGCCTTCTACATCGGCGTGAGGAAGAACCGCCTCATCGTGGTAGGAAGCAACGCCCGAGGCACCGCCTACGCCATCATGCAGCTGTCTCAGCTGGCTGGCGTCACTCCCTTCATGGCGTGGCACGACCTTAAGCCTCAGCCACACAGCTCCATCTCTACCCCTTCCAAGCAGGAATGGCTGGAGATTCCGAGAATAGAATTCAGAGGACTGGCGCTCAACGGAAGCCAATGGATGAACCCGAAGAACTATAGCCGCATCGCACGACTGATGCTGAGACTGAAATGCAACACCCTCTGGAAGGTAGACGGAATGCACGATGCTGCCTACAATAAAGCCGTCGTAGACAGCTTTGACATCTGTCTGGCGGACAACTACAAGGTGACGGAACTGACGGGCAAGAAGCACAAGAAGAAGCGCAGAAAGACCATCGAGAACGTGAAGATGGTTTGCGACAACAACCAGATGGAGATGGGACAAACGGCTCCGGGACTGCTGCTCGAAATGCTGAACAACAGGGATTACCTGGAGACCAAGAACGGTCATCGTGACAAATCGCACCGCTCTACAGTCCACAACGACGAGGATTGCGCCTGGATAGCCAACCTATCCAATCCGCTGACAGCATCGCTGCAACTGTCGATGATGATGGATCTGGCATGGGATAAAAATGCGCAGACAAAGGATTGCAAGAGCTATCTGGGCAATTGGCTCAGCAACCTTTTTGGAGCCGCTACAGGCAAGAAAATCGCGCCTCTGATGGAAGAATACTATCGCCTTACCAGCATCCGCCAGCCGGCTTATATGATCATGCCTTACGGCGATACGGAATTCCATTCGGGTGAGTTCGGCAATGAGCTGGAGCGCCATCTCTACTATTTCGACCAGCTGAAGGCGAAGGCTGTAGCCATCGAGCGTACCCTGCCAGCCGGTCAGAGAGACGGTTTCTTCGAGATTGTGAAGTATCCTATCTTCTCTGCAGCCCTTATCGCCGAGAAGGAATTAGAGGCGCAGGAAGCCCGCCATATCGCCCGTCCGGGACTTTTCTACAAGGACGATGAAGCGAAGGCAGCAGCAGCCGTCAGCCTCAATGCCTACAATACGCTGAAGCAGCTCAATGCCTATTACGCAAGGATTGGCAAGGGGAAATGGGCAAACTTCATCAACGTCAAAAGTTCAGAGATGCAGGCTCCACAGCTGCCGGGCACGCTCAGAGCCAACGAAATCAAATCGCTGATGGCAGATGCCTTCAACCGGAATACCGATTTCCTCGCGCTCTCTACCTACACCAACGACATCATCGCCAAGAATGCCTATGAGTGGCAAAAGGGCTATAATGCCCCTCAGAGCCAGGGAAAAGACGCAGAGCGCATCAGACTGATTCCGCTCCTGGGACACAGCAACAAGGCCGTTAAACTGCCTAAGGGAGCCACGCTCAACTATACATTCTATAGCAAAAATGGAGGGGATGCGAGATTTACACTGGCTGTAATACCAAGTTATCTGGAAAATGTGAAGAACATGAGGGTAAGCGTGAGCATAGACCGTGCCGAGCCGGTAGTGTGCCAGATGAAGGAAATTTTCAATTCAAAGGAATGGAAATTCGACCATTGGAGGGGTCAATCCCTCAAGAATTTCTATGTTACGCTGTCTAGCGGCAACCACACCATCGAAATCAAGGCATTGGATGATAACGTGATTATCGACCAGTGGGTAGTGGATTTTGATGTGGATAGAGAATATTATGTATTCCCAGTATCGAGATAAATGCAAGCCTCTGCTTCAAAGCAGGGGCTTCTTTTATGACCAAGGCTTACCACAAATGATGATCAGGGCTTGCCATAAATGATGGCTAAGACTCTACATAAGAGACGGTTAAACAGCGCTTCCATTCCTGCTTACCAAGCAATAATAAAGGCAAAAATACATTAAAAATACTAACTCGCTCTAATTTGGACTTTGATTGAATATCAAGAAGTTGGGCGTTTGCCTACATAATATAGGTAACAATATGGAAACGAGCGGACTTCTGCTCGTTTCTGTATTTTGCAATATGCAAAGAACACCTCAATTCGGGGGCAAAGATACGATATTTTTCTAAATTTTCCATGATTTATAATAAAGAAAATATCAAAATTAAAACTTTTTGAGAAAAGTTAGTCAAGGTAGAGCTTTTGGTGAAAATCTCGCAAGATTATGCTTCTCCATATGTAACTAAAACATGTTTAATTGTTAAAAAGTTGTTCGATAGTGATTTTTACTTCTATAAAATAATAGATTTCAAAAATAAAATACTAACTTTGCTAGTAGCTTACATGAAATTAATATGTAACTTGAGTATTAAGTAATATTTTAAGATATTTACTGTATAAATAAGTTCCAACTTAAAACGTTTTAATTATGAAAGCAAAAGTGTATTTAAAAATGTTAGCTTGCTTAGTAGGATTATTGACATTCTATTCTTGCAACAATGATTTAGAGCAAGACAAGAACGCTTCTGTTGAAGCGCAACAAGTTCAAAACGGACAGGAGGTCTCTCTTCAAGAGAATGCTTATGCAGATTATCTTGAACTTATGAAATCATTAAATAGTTCGCCAACAAGAAGTATGTCCACAGCTGAAATCCCTGCTTATTATGGTGGATGCTATATAAATGATGATGGAAATCTTGTAGTCTTAGTAAAAAAGGGAGAAGGTGTATCTGTTCTAAAAACTAGAGCAGCATTATCTCGTTCAACTATTTATGAAAGTTGCCAATACTCTTATAAAGAGTTGCAGCAAGTGGTTGAGGATATTCGGCAAAAAGCACTTGAAGGCAATAACTTTCTATATCAAAATGTGACAATATATGGCATATCTGAAAAAGAAAATATAGTAGAAGTGGGGTTGCTTCATAAAAATTCATCTACAATCCAAGAATTCAAGAAAAAAATCTGCGATAGCAATAAAATCAAATTTGTAAATTGCGGAAAAATCATTCTTAATGACGGAATTGATTGTGCTGGTGAAATCAAGACAATTCGTGATGGCAAAACACACAATGCATCTATAGGGTATAGAGCTAAAGATAAAAATGGCAATATAGGCATTGTCACAGCAGGTCACTTTATAAAAGTTAATGATATTTTAAAAGATTCAGCCAACGTAGAAATTGGCAAGTGTTTATATTCAAAGGAAGAGTATTATGTTGACGCTGCATTTTGTTCAATAACATCAAAAAAACATGCTCCAACTAATAAAATCAAATTCATGAAAGATTTGCAAAAAGATACACTTTCTATAGCTTTGGCTCAACCGCCAAAAGGCTCTTGGATAAATATGGTTGGAATGGTCTCTAAAAGAAGTTCAGGAACTATATTTAATGCAAGCTATGACGTTCCTAACTCAGCACAAAAAACTATTTACAAGGATGTTATATTGGCAAAATATACTTCAAATAGTGGTGATAGCGGTGGTATTGTTTATGCCTTGACAAAAGCGACAAATACGAGATATACTGTTGGGATTAATTTAGGGAGTATCACATACAATGGTATCACTTATGGAGCGTGTATTAAGGCTTATTTAATAAATCAGACCTTCGGCTTAACAAGATATTAAATTATGAATAGATTGACATTGGGTTGTTTCGTCTTCATTTTACTAATATTGGGGACTACTTCTGTTTCCTCAAAAGAAGAATATAATATTAAAAATGAAAGTAAAACATACTTGAATGATTCTTTAAAAATCAGTGCAATTGTCCATGATAAAAAACCTTCATTTGTAACAATTACAATTGAAAATTATGGTAAAAAGCAGATTAGTATTGGCAAGGTTTATGGTTTACTTACATATATAAACAATAGATGGACATATTTGACAAAAGCAAAGAATAAATTTATAAAAATCAATCCAAAGAGCGCTAAGACTATAAGATACAGTCTTTGCATAGAAAAAATTAGAAATTCAGAAATTAGCTTTACTTATTCAGAAAATCGAAAGAACAGAATCAGATTAGATGTGTATAGCAACAATGAATTTATGGGGAAAATTGATTGCGATTTTGCAACGCCTTTTAATGCAGTATGGAGTAAACATGATGGGGTGATAATCGTGAAATACGACTAAAAATTATAATTATGAGGGTGTGTCATAACTCCATGACGTACCCTCATTTTTTGAGGCTAAAAATTCATTGACATTCTGCTACAATCTCTCAATTGTTCATGAATTATATTATGCTATTTTCATTGATAAGTAGATCCTATCTGTATGCTTGGCATTCGACATGCTATTTATAATGGTACGATTATATGTCATAATCCTGTAAACAGAATGAAAAAAGCCGCATCAATACCTGGTTGGGGCAAGATACGGCTTTATTGATAAAATGTGTATTGTCCACATTATAATGGAGCTTAAATGTCCAACATTCTAATGATGTACTTACCATCTTTCTTGATAAACATGAATGGGTTGAAATGCTTATCCTGTGCATTTATTCCATACCCCAAACATTTGTATTCAGCAGGAGCGACAGACGGAAGTGGATATTCCTTAGTCTTTCCGTTTTTCCTATTTACGATGACAAAGGAATATCTGTCTTTTTGGAAGTTGTCTGTCCTTGGCATGCCATGCTTTACAAGACAATAGATGTTCCTCTTGTCCATCTTTACTGTTGTGATGCACTTTGTGAAGTAAGAACTATACAGATTTCCATATTCATGCGTATAAAATTTTGTGGAGTCTGGTGCAATCATAGGAACTGTATCTGTGTCAAACACCATGTAAACCTTATATTTGTCAAGATGAAGGCTATCTGTCACATACAGTTTTCCTGTGTAACCATTTCCATACAAGAAAGTTTTTCCTTCATGTGCGAATACATTATTAAGATAATAATAGCCTGTTCTGCTATTTTCTTGAATACGCTCTAATTTGCCGTAATGTCCATCACACTTTCCGTCATTGATACGAAAAGAAGCTATTATTGGATTGAAGGTCTTATAAAAGCTGCCATTAAAAGGGTCTAAATCTTTCTGTCCTACAATATCCTCTTTCTCAAATCCATCCATAGGCCATGTCAACTTTTCGCTTCCTATCCATAATTTGTTATTGAACAAGTCGAACACAAAGTGAAGATAGAAATACTTGGAATGTTCCAAATCGAAATCTGGTGAAATCATCTTGCCTGACGTATAATTGTTGATGTCTCGTATCAAGACAGCAGGGGCATTGTAAAAGCTAAAGTTCCATTCGTTGCCTACTTTTTCTCGAAGAATCTTTGGCAGGGAATAGGAAATTCCAATATGAGAAGAGTCCAACATATTTGCAGACAATGCTATGTAAAAGACTTGTCCTTGTTTTACTAAGTTTCTGAAATCCTTATCTGGCACGGAAACAAATTTCTTTTTCTCCGCTTCGTCTGCTTGGAAGAGTCGCTTGAATTTAAACAAACCATTTTCTTTATTAAACAGCATTATACCATTGTTCAGCATGTCGTTAAAAAAAAGGTGTCCATTCTCTATTTTGGGAATATCATATATTGATGATATTTCTACTCCATCTTTCGTGTTGACCTCGATGTCCGTTTGTTTCCATTTTGGCATAGGAACATTTATCATCGCAATCTGGTCTGCCACCTCTTTATATGAGTCTTTCTTATCCAATTCATACATGTGAGGAGCAATTCTCTTTTTACAAAGTACCAACTGCTTCACAAACTCTGCCCCTAAGACCGTATATTGTCCACCTGTGACGAACACGCCTTCTTTTGGAACTAATTTGAGTATATACAATCCGTACATTCCTTCAGAGTTGAAACTGAAGATGTTGCTATAAACTGATTTCGTATCATAAATGTAATAATCAGCCTTATAGTTGTTTTTAGAATTATACCAACTTGCTGTTTTAGAATCCCCATATGCAGTTATTAGTAATAACTTGTTGTTCGGATTATTGCGTTTCAGTTTATCATAAAATGCAGGAATTGCAGCTTCACATCTAAAACATTCAGCAGGACTATAAAGAATTGCAAAAATTGTATCTTCCTTAATGTTTGCTGAATGCAAATAATCAGACAGAAGCCCTTCAGTGTTAGGCTTCTGTCTGATTTGCAAGTCGTTCTGCTCCATTTCATTTATATAATCACGCCCCTGTGCAAATATGGTCGTGCAAAACATAAAGAAAAGGAGTGCTAAAATTTGCCTTATTTTCATTCTGCCACATTTGCCTTGAACGTTCCACCCAATTTCATTGTTTCAAGCTTAATATTTGCCTTTGTTTCTGACACGGAAGATGGAGCAAAGAAATTGTTTGTAAATAATGTGTTACCATCAGCATCCTTTACCTGCTGCATCACCAAAGTTTGGTCTTCAAATGACACCAAACTTGACTCTATGGTTCCGCACTTTCTGATAGTTGCTCCCTTGCAAGGATTGTTTGCGTTAGTTGAAGCCTTTGAACCATAGAAAGTAGATACAATCTTGTCTGGTGTAGATGTGCTAAGATCATCATCTGATACTGCTGAAGCCTTAATCTCATTTAAGTTTCCTGCAAATGCAGTACCACACACAATAGCGGCAATCATGCCCATGAAAAACTTCTTCATTTTTTTACTCCTTATGCAACCTCTACAATAATAGCACAGCTTGGTCGAGGTTTATTAAAGCCAAGTCATGTAAGTTTACAGGTGCAAAAGTAATAAAAAAAACTATTTCATCAAAATGTATCAATCAAAATGTTTTTGTTAATTAATGCAATGTGTTAATTTGACACATATAAAGCGTTATTTTTAACAAAGTGAAATATAACCAACATAATAAACGGTTTGTACTTACAAATTCGTATTTTGTATAACAAACATATACAAAACCATATAATAAGAGGTATGCATATTATATATATATGTCTACCCCTTATTATATAATTTAAGACATTAGTGTCCAATATAAATTGGACACGTTAATTAATTAATCAAATAGTCCCTTAAAGAGGGAATAATCGAGTTCTTTGACATCGTTGAAAATAGTCTTATCAAATAGATCTCTTAGGTGGGTTTTGTCCGTCAATGAAATGCTTAGAATCTGCAAAACTTCATATGTTGAGCGTTTCAATTGCATATCATGGTGAACAATAGCCACGAGACAATAAGTGATAATGGCAACACTAATCTGTATGCGTACAGCATTCTCCGTTGTGCCCCAGAAGCTCTTTATCTTAAGATGCTGCTTTAGCCATTTGAAAAACAGCTCGACCAACCATCTTTTTTATATAGATTCACGACATCCAACGCAGAAAGATGCTTTGCATTCGTCAGAAAAGTAAACTCACGATCATCTTCTTCATCGTAGTATCGAATGAGTCTGAATGATTCAGGATACTTCGGCTGCAAAAGTACGGCTTTTTAGTTACAGTATCATTGCATCAACATTAAGAATCTATGTAAGAATGAAGAAAATAGGCATAGGCTCTTTTACTTTTTAAGCCTTTCTTTTATGTCGTTAGCTTCTTTGTTTAATTGTTTTGCACGGCTATCCTTGTAAGCCCCAAAAGACTTGATTGAAATTAAAGTAATGAACTGAGCTTTGCGGAATCGTTAGCTCCGACTTGGTGCCCCGGTTTGTCCATCAGCATCAGCCGTATGGAGTCACCCGAGAAATCCTGCCAACGATAGTAGCCTTACAGGTCAGTGGTCAAGGGAGCTACCTTGAACCAAAGTTCGCTTCCATCAACTCCGCCTGGCGTTTGGGCTGAGGTGCCAAGAGAGACACCCAACAACAATAACAAGGTGAGTTTTCTCATTTTGTAGTCAATTTGTAGATTTTAAGCTAAACACAATGCTAATAGACTCTGCCACAAGGGAGAGAATGACGAGAGGAAAAGGTCTGTCAAGAAAAGAAAAACAATAGTCGTTTTTTCATGAAGTCCCATAACTAATGTGGAAAGTCAATAGACAATACCACCCAAAAAACGACACAAAGATACAAAATTGACACAAAATTTATGTAAAATATTTATAAAATCTCATAAATATACTAAATATTATATTTTTTTTCTACACAAAAAGCTATTTTACAGAGAACTTTTCTTGTTTTATAAATATTTTATGTATTTTTGTAAAATTGAATTAGTATCTTATTGTAAAATTGTGGTATGAAAAAAATATTGATTATTATAGCGGTATTATTATTTTTACAAGCCAGTGCTCAAGGGTATCGCAGTTGTGAAGATAAGCAGTTGCTTGTATCAAAATTAAGCCATATCTGTAAATATCCTATAAAGCTTCAAGCCAGTAACCAAGAGGCAATTGTTGCTATTGAATATAAAACAGATAACAAGGGAAATGTTGTCAAAAGAAAAGTTGTGGATTGCAACAATAAAAAATTCAAGAGTGCAACTTTGGAGGCTTTTGATAAAGTAAAGAATATCCGAATTAATAAACTTCAACAAACAGACACCATTTATTTTCAGTATAAAATACAAGGTTCACTGACCCCGATCCATCCTCTTACAGATGTTGAAATTATTGGTTATGGAAGTTATGACATACCTATATTGATGAAATAGTTTAAGTATTTTTATAAATAATCAAAGAGTCCTGGATATTTTTATAACATCCATGACTCTTTGGTTTAAAATATATAGAGTTTCAACTGCATCTTTTCAAGCTATACATTTTACTTTTTTGTAATAATTCTAGAGTCATATATTTCAGTAAAAGCCGCCTTGTTATTTTCGCCACCAAGAACAGGATCATAATATATGAATTTCCCCGCATCTGCATCAACTCCCAATAAAACAACGGCATGACTTCTATCGCTCCCCAATCTACAGCAAGCTATTTTACCATTGGCTATTTCGTTTATCAGGTAAGCTTGGCTATAAGGATATGTAGCCGTAAACCAATTGTTTAATGCTGCATCCCAATCAGACGTATTTAAGGCTATTCCTGTGATGTTGCCATTTCTGTCTCTTTGAACCTTGTCTCCGAAATATCTCACAATTTCATTCTTTGAGATGTTCTCGTTAAAATGATTTCCACAATATTGTATCGCACCGATAACACATTCTCCATTTAATACTTCTCGAGTTGCTCGTGTTGTATTGAAAAGAGACTGAATAGGCTTGTCTTTATACATTTCATAAAGACATTGCAACTTTTGTTCTGTCTGTTGCTCCATTGAAGTTTTGCTATACATCACTTCTTCTGGCGAATCATTTTGACAACTCACAACAGAAAATAGTAAGCATGCAAAAACTGTGATTTTTAATAATCTTTTAAGTTTCATATACACCATATTATGTTAATTACTAAATCTGCTCGCAAAAATATAACAAATCCTTGATAAAAATATATTTTATGCAAGATTTTTCTAAGGAAAAGCTAATTTTTAACACAATAATACGATATAAGTTATGTATATGTAACTATATTCTGATATTAATTCAAAAATGAAGTCCATTTTATTTTTCAAGATATATAATTTAGAGTCTCTTGCTTTTGGCTCATTCCCAAACGAATCTATCAGAATAATACCGCTGTCATTCTTCACCTTATAAAATATGTTGTCACCACTTGACGGATGTTCAAGCATCAAAATACTGCCGTCAATTACTTTGAAGATGCCATTCAACACTTCACAACTATCCGATTCGTTCGCAGATTTCCGCTTCAAACGATAGGTGCCATCTGCATTTAGCGTGAGTATTGTTTCAACATTAGGAGGCAATACACCGCAATATGTTCCTGCAATGGAATCCAAGTCAACACTGTTTTCTAAGACTGCCGTATATTCTTCGACTTTAACAGGATCAATATCGGCATCATTTTGTTTCGTATTACATAAGATATAAGATGCAACAAGTGAGATAACCAAAACTGCTATAATTATCAATTTCCTCTTCATAGCTACCATAAAAGAAAAAGTGTCCGCAATGTCAAGCAAGTGGCATCACGGACACGAATGAATAGTTGAGAGTTTAATGAAAGTTAGTATGCTGAAACATTATTGATGCACGGACAAGCTCTTGCGCTGTCGTAGACAATGCGAATGCCGTTGGTCTTAATCTTGTCGAAACGAAGGATGCGCTTGTACCAAGATGGTCGTTGTCTATTATTTCTGATTAATTTTCTTTTTAATTTCATTCGCCTCTTTAAATAGGCTATTAGCAATGCTATCTTTAATTGCTGCTATTTCTATCATTTCATAATGGTGGCGGACAGAATCCTCATAAGCAGTAACACGATTTCTCACATTCTCAATAACTTCTTTATTTGGGCATACAGAAAAGTTCTTTTCGATGTATCGAACATTGGGGTCGTTAGATGGAAGCACCATCTTCAAAGCCCGATACTTCAAATCTGCCTCCTCCCAATCTTGATGCTCTCGCCATTGGGTGAGATTGCCCCAAATGGAGAGAACAAGAGATAGAGCCAAGCCACCAATGAAAAGAAGAACAGACTTTGAAGTTGGCTCGAAGCGATGAGTCACTACTTTCTTCAGAGGTGTGTTATCCATTGCGTGAAGTTTGTCCTGCACAATTTTTGATGTGGCATTCAGCTCTTGTTTCACCTGATTAACAGTATCAAACAAGAGTTTACTTCGCTGTTCATCTTTGCTTGCTTCTTTTTTGGTAAGGTCGGTAAAAATGCAGATAGCTTCTCTTAATCTTACCAATTTGTCAATAGACTCCCCTTCTTTTACAGCCATAGCAAGGATTGCTTTTTCAAGCTTGCTTATATTAACACTTACAGAGACTGGAGTGCTTTCCGCCTCTGTATTCTTTGGTGAGGCAGAAAGTTCATCGACTTTCTGCTCCAATCTCTCAACTGTGCCGTAGATGGCTTCCAATAGTTCTTCTTTCATGTTTCTTTTGTTGTTTGAATGGTTTGTAACTTGCATCAAAGGCTAAAGCCTCTTCTGCGTTTCTTCTTTTTCTTCTTAGATGATTCGTCCTCTGGGAATGGCTCGAAGGTCTGTGCGTTGGCAGGAGCAAAAAGCCCAATGGAAAAAGTACTATTCCAAGGGGCTTCGCAGCTCTCCGACATGGATGATTCCCGCTTGTTCTTGTGTAAACCTTGCTCGTATTGCTGAATAGAGTTGGCTCTTGCTGATACATGATTCTCCATTTTCGCAAATCTCGTATTCAGCTTGCCCAAGCTATAGTCTCGGCTAATCTGCGTTCCCTTGAAGCTATATCCATCCTTACTAAAGCGGATGCCTTGAACTTTGCTTTGCTCCTTATCCTTATAGACAAGTTCCAAGTGAACACCTCGTTTTGCAAGCTCGTTTCTGAATTCTTCCCAACTATCTGCCGTACTCAGTATGCTCTTAACAACATTGTGAATCTCGTATTTGGCACGCTCCGCATTGCGCAATTTGCGAGTGTTAGTCTTGCTCTTGTCCGTTCCGTAAGTCAGCCCATACTTTGATTTTAGAGCCTTGGTCACTTGCTCATTACACCTATAATCATTCCTGTCTGATATGAGTTTGCCCTCGTTATTGATGCGGTTATATACGATATGACAATGTGGATTGTCTGTGTTGTGATGCCTTACGATGATGAATTGGGTATCGGTGATGCCCATCATCTGCATGTATTCAAGGGCTATCTTAGCCATGAACTCATCCGTCAAACGTGGCTTGTCCTCGGGTTTGAAGCTCAATGCAATGTGTCCCACAGGCTTCTTAATCCTTGGATTTAGCTGCCTTTGCAGCTCGAAACTTTGCGTTATCTCGGCATTCGTGCCGAGTAACACTCCATCGGATGCAAGGATTTTCGCCTCGTCCTTGCCTGTCACATAGCGAACGCAACCACCAAAGGATGCACCTTTCTTTAGCTTGCCTATCATGTGGTATCCTCCTTTCTGCCCATACTGCTTGGCTTCGGTTTATAACTTGCTTGGCGATACTCGCCAAGGATTGCTTTCAATCTTCTCAACAAGTCCACCACATATACATGGGTTTCGTGGAAACCTCTCTGATGCGACAGCTTGGTAAGTTGGTTGAGATTGTTCGCCATGCCAATGAGATTCTTGGCGATGGCTATCGTCTCAGTGTTGTGTCCGCTGACCACCTCGCCGTTCAAGGCGGACTCACGGATGTACTCCGCCAACTTGCGGTTGGCTTTTCTCGCCCTCAGCCTCAGTGCCTCGTAGCTTGGCTTCGAGAACTTCACCGTGACAGATTTCGACAACTTGCGAACCCTGCCTGTAGGCGGTCTTCCGCCCTTTCTCCTGTTCTGTTCCTGCATGCTTGTCATTCGATATACTGTTTACAGTTGGTACACTTACTTTCTGCGACCGTCGGGAGCAAAATTCCTCCGCCCTCATGGTGGAGCGAGGCGTTTTGGGGTTCCCAAAACATAACCTCGCTCCCTCTCATAACACGTTAGTTGGAACTACAGCCTTTCAGCTATCCACGTCCAAGGTCGCAGACCTTAATTCTCACAATTTGCGCCAAGCCTCGAAGTCCTCTTCATAAAGGCTTAGGTGGTGGCGCACGATGTTCTCGATGATGCCCGATACGCTCATGCGCCTTCCTCCGAGGATGCGGACGACACGATCAAGACGGTCTCGTACATCGGAACTGACGAAGACTGGCTTGCGGTCGTCAATCCTTGGAACTTGGAGGAAGGTCTGCTGATACTCCTCTAATGTCGCCTTGCGCTGCTTGCCACTGATGCGCTTCTGCGGATTCGGTGGCGATTGAACCTCGTTCGTCAGCTCGTCCTCCATGTTGGAGGTTGTTGCAGCCACATTCTCTGTCACAACTTCTAAATCGGAGTTCTCCACCTCTTCAAAGAAAGAGCTATGTTTTTGGGCATAGTCTTTACCATAAGTGGATGGGTGAAGCGAAGCCATCACCTCCTGTGTCATTTTCTCCTGCTGTTCAGGAAACATTTTCGTTTCTTTTGTTCTTGCCATAGCTTATGCTGTTTTATTTGTTAGTATAGTGGTCACGGTTTGCACCATTGACCGATTGTCGGGTGCAAAGTAAGTGTACTGAGTGCAGCCATGCAACTGATTGGGTGTAA
>OJKP01000722.1_pt1 | contig 22893 bp, 18 predicted proteins | sample 1596521 | NCBI WGS metagenome assembly OJKP01 (sample SAMEA4350130, study PRJEB24818) | metagenome | biome: human; feature: gut; material: faeces | place: Denmark | collected 2013-09
CATAGGTGCGGCGCTTGGCAATCATCGCCTCGCCCACATTGCCGATGGTATATATATAAAGATGTGGAACCACACCAATCAATCGGTCACTCCAGTCGTTGCTGTCGAGTGCCACCTGCTTTCTCGGAGTATATTCCAGCGAACCGTGGGTTCCGAAATGGATGAGTGCATCGGCACTGAAACCATAACGTGCCCAGAGATAAGAGGCAACATAGGTGTAAGGTGGTGCCTGGTCGGTGCCATGCACAATCTTGAAGGAGTCGCCTCCCACGCCTGCCATCACCTGTGGAAGCAGAGCCACATTGCCAAACTGCAGTCTTGCCACCGCCAGCTTACCGTCATCGGTAGCCATATATTTGCCAGGGAAGGAACCATAGAGCTGATTCATCTCCTTGATCATCTTCTTAGACAAAGCCTTCTGGGTCCATCCGGCAAACTGCTGGGCGGTAACCAGGGCAGGATGTCCAGACTTCAGAAACTGGGTATAAGCACCCTCTGCATAGGTTCCGAAGACGGCACCCTGAGCCTGAATCATCTTTGCCAGTTCCTGAGGATTGGCTGGCAACTTGCCTACATTGTATCCCTCATTCTTCAAGCGAACCAGGAGATTGTAGAGCGATGGAACCACTTCCATTCCCGAAGCGGTAAGTGCATTCTGACCAGGACCCTTGAAGTAGAAGATGGCGATGCGCTTGCTGCTGTTCTTCTTGTTCTTCAGATTCACATAGCCCTGCACGCTCTCCACGAAACTCTCCATTCTGTCTGGGATGCCGTAAACCTCCTGCAAGCCCTCCTTGTTGATGCGCTGACCGAAAACCACGTATGGACGGATGGCACCATCAATCTCCGGAGTCACGATGCTCTGCGACATGAAGCCGCCGTTCATTCCCTGCTTGTCGTTCTCCCACTCGGTAGTCAAGCGGTTGATATTAAGAGGTGAGAACAGAGGAATATTCTTCTGCTTCAGGAACTCTACGAAGTAATCGCCCAACCTGCCGTGCGCCATATTCACAACGGCATTCGCCTGGATACTGTCGGCATGATGACCGGCGATAAAGCTCTGCAGCTGGTTGATGCGATACACCATGAATCCCTTCTTCTCGAAAGCTTTTTCCATATCAGGAGCCGCACCCATAAAACCGGTAAGCAAGATGGTAGGAGCACCTTCTTTATATAAACCGTTCTTTACCAGGAATGCATTGTACTCGCGGATGCTGTTGAAGCCCAGCTCATCGCCCTTTTCATCCTTCGGATCGAAATGAGTCAGGAGATAGTCTGGTCGCTCATTTACACGTTCCGGCTCTGGAGCCATGAACTTCTTTCCGTCGATAAACTTACGGATGTAAGCGAGCATACTCTGATAGTTCTTCTTGCCGCCGTTCTCGATATACTGCATCAGATAATCGGCATCGAAATTATCTACTGATACGATATTGTTGGCTGGGTTGGTAGCAGCATGAGTCAGGGTCGGCACCTTGTAGGAAGCCTCTTCCAACTGCTTGCGCTGATTCTCGTCGATACGGAGTCCCATACCATTCACGATAATCATATCATAATCATCCAGATGATCGAAATCATCGGTCGTGATTTCACTCAGTTTAATCATCGCATTATCGTTGGCATGCGAAATCTGTCCCAGCGCAATAGCCTGATAGTTAAGGAAAGCGATGCGGGTAGTACCCACCCAGGCAGAGTAAGCCTTCGCCAGACCTCCCAGAACGATCACGACCAATAAGGCCAGGAAGATGTGTTTCTTTTTAATCTTTCTGATTTTTCCTAATCCTTTTTTCATATCTATTCCTTTTTTCGGGCTGCAAAGATAAGGCTTATTTAGAAATCGTACAATACCTAGAAATTGTGATTTTCACATTTTTTATACTTACAAGTAGGTATCAGAGTGAAAGGTTCTGCTTACAATCTCCTAATAAATGAGTAGCTAGTTCACGGTTTTACGGAATTAAGTTTGGTAGTTTCGCATAAAAACTGTAACTTTGCAACATAAATCAAACAGAAACTTTATAATAATGAAGAAACTGATTCTTAGCGCTGCTCTTCTGGCAGCATCTCTGGCATCCCAGGCCCAGCAGGGTCCGTTGTGGATGCGCTACCCTGCCATCTCGCCTGATGGCTCTACCATCGCTTTTGCCTATAAGGGCGATCTCTATTGCGTTCCTGCCCAAGGTGGCGAGGCACGCCAGTTGACAACCAACGCAGCTTATGACTCTCAGCCTATCTGGAGCCCTGACGGCAAGAAGATTGCCTTCACTTCCAACCGCGAAGGCAGCCTGGATGTTTACGTCATCTCTACCAAGGGTGGTGCGCCAACCCGACTCACCACCAACAGCGGCAAGGAGACTCCTATCGCCTTCAAGGACAACGACCATGTACTCTTCTCTGCCAACATCATGCCTACAGCCCAGAGCAACCTCTTTGCATCTAACGAGTTTTCGCAGGTTTACGAGGTAAGCACAGAGGGCGGGCGTCCTAAGTTGTATTCCGTTCTTCCGATGGAGAACATCAGCATCAACAAGAACGGTCAGGTGCTCTATCACGACAAGAAGGGTTACGAGGATGCATGGCGCAAGCACCATACCTCTCCTATCACCCGAGATATCTGGATGCTCGACAATGGAAAATATCAGAAGCTTACTACCTTCAAGGGCGAGGACCGCAACCCGGTATGGGCTGCCGACAACCAGAGCTTCTACTATCTCAGCGAGCAGGACGGTTCCTTCAACATCTACCGCCGCAACATCGCAAGCGGAAAGGATACACAGATTACGCAGCAGAAGAAGAATCCTATACGATTCCTCACCTCTTCCGATAATGGTTTGCTCTGCTATGGTTTCGATGGCGAAATCTATACCGCAAAGGAAGGTGGACAGCCGCAGAAGGTCAACATCTCCATCACAACAGATAACGATGAACCAAGCCTCATCCGCAAGGTTCAGTCTTGGGGTGCTACCGAGATTGCGCTTTCTCCAGATGCCAAGGAGGTGGCTTTCGTGATGCACGGCGATGTATATGTTACCTCTACAGAATACAAGACTACCAAGCGAATCACCGATACTCCTCAGCAGGAGCGCAACCTGAGCTTTGCTCCTGATGGCAGAAGTCTGGTCTATGCTTCTGAGCGCAATGGTGTATGGCAGATTTTCCAGGCTAAGATCAAGAACGAGAAAGAGAAGAACTTTACTTACTGCTCTGAGATAGAAGAGGAGCAGCTTACCAAGACCAATATTACTTCTCAGTATCCAGCCTACAGTCCTGACGGCAAGGAGGTGGCTTTCTATGAGGATCGTGCTACCCTCCGCATCATCAACCTGAAGTCGAAGGAAGTGCGCACCGTGCTCGACGGCAAGTACAACTTCTCTTACTCTGATGGCGACATCTGGTTTGAGTGGAGCCCAGACAGCAAGTGGATCATGTGCAGCTACATCGGCAATGGCGGATGGAACAATACTGATATCGCCGTGGTGAAAGCTGACGGAAAGGAAGTTCACAATATTACCGACAGCGGCTATAGCGACAGCAACGGCAAGTGGGTGCTCGACGGAAAAGCTATCCTCTTCGAGAGCGACCGTGCCGGTTATCGCAGTCACGGTTCATGGGGTGCAGAATATGATGCCTATCTCATGTTCCTCGACCTCGAAGCCTACGACCGCTTCCGCATGTCTAAGGAGGAACTCGAATTAGCCGAGGCCAACAAGGACGAGAAGGAGAAGAAGGCTGACGAGAAGGAGGAGAAGAAGAAGGAAAACAAGAAGAAGAAAGAGGAGAAGACCGGAAAGATTGAGGTGGATAAGGTGAAACCTCTCGAACTCGACTTCGAGAACTGCCGTGACCGTGTGGTCCGTCTTACCGTCAACTCATCCAATATGGGTGATGCTATCATCGACAGCAAGGGAGAGAAGGTTTATTACCAGGCAGCCTTTGAAGGTGGCTACGACCTCTGGTGCCATGACCTGAAGGAAGGCAGCACTACCCTGATGATGAAGGGTATCGGTGGCGGTGGCTTCGTTGCCGACAAGGATATCAAGAACCTCTTCCTCTGCAATGGCAGCAGCATCAAGAAGATTGACCTGGGCAGCAAGGCTACTACCAACATCGACTTTGAGGCTCCATTCAACTACAAGCCTGCCGAGGAGCGCCAGTATCTCTTCGACCATGTATGGCGCCAGGTGGCTGACAAGTTCTACGATCCAAAGATGCAGGGTGTGGACTGGGAGTACTATCGCAAGGTATATGAGAAGTTCTTACCTTATATTAATAATAACTTCGACTTCGCTGAGATGTTGAGCGAGATGCTGGGTGAGCTGAATGCCAGCCATACCGGTTGCCGTTATTATGCTGGCGGTGCATCTCTTTCTACCGCAGCTCTCGGTGCTTTCTTCGATCCTAACTACGAGGGTGACGGCTTGAAGATTCAGGAAGTCATCAAGCGTGGTCCTTTCGCAGTGAAGAAGAACGAGGTTACCGCCGGCTGCATCATCGAGAAGATTGATGGAGAGGCTATCAAGGCTGGTAAGGATTACAACGCATTGCTCGATGGAAAGGCTGGCAAGAACGTGCGCCTCACCATCAAGAACACCAAGGGCAAGACTTTCGACCTGACCATCAAGGCAATTTCGCAGGGTTATCAGCAGGAACTTCTCTACAAGCGCTGGGTGGATAGAAACCGTGCCATCGTGGATAGCGTTTCAAAGGGCAGAATCGCATACGTTCACGTCAAGGCGATGAACAGCGAGAGCTTCCGCACCGTATATAGCGAACTCTTGAGCGACAAGAACCGCAACAAGGATGCCGTAATCGTGGATGAGCGCCACAATGGTGGTGGCTGGTTGCACGACGACCTCTGCACTCTGCTCAGCGGAAAGCAGTATCAGGAATTTGTACCTCACGGCAAGGTAGTGGGCAAGGATCCATTCAACAAGTGGACCAAACCATCCTGCGTTCTGATCTGCGAGGACGACTACAGTAACGGTCATGGTTTCCCATGGGTATATAAGGAGTTGGGCATCGGTAAGCTGATTGGTGCACCGGTGGCAGGTACAATGACCGCCGTATGGTGGGAGACCTTGATGGACCGCAGCCTGGTATTCGGTATTCCACAGGTAGGTTGCCGCGATATGCGTGGTACCTTCGGCGAGAACACCACCCTCTATCCAGACGTCGAGGTGTATAATTCTCCAGAAGATTACATCACCGGACATGATACCCAGCTCATCAGAGCCGTAGAGGAAATGATGAAGAAGTAAGAAAAAGGAATAAAAAAATCAAGAAGAAGAGGGTGTGCCATAAACCAATGACACACCCTCTCGTATATTTACAGGCTTGGCATCTGAATCTCAGGAATCACCAGATCAGCCTCATCTTCTATCTTGTTGCTAAAGAACATACAATAATATATAGGCATATAAGTGATTCCGTTTTCTGTATAAACCTTCTGCTCATTGCTCAGCACCACAGCCTCATGAATATGATATTCCGGGGTATCCAGGAACTTATCAAGTGCACTATGCACCATATAATCCTTACCCGACTTGATTTCCACAGGCAAGACTGTCAGGTTTCTGTAATCATCTATCAGATAATCCACCTCACCTTTCTGCTTGTTATCATAATAATGAAGCACATAACCATGGGCATGAAATTCCTGAGCTATGACCGACTCATATACAGCACCCAGATTCACACTCCGCTCATCCCTCAACACGGCATTGATATTCGTACCATAAAGAATACTGGTCAATAACCCCACATCGTTCATATAGAGCTTCAGTAAATTCTTGCTCTCCGACTCTATCAGTGGAAAACTAGGATTGCTGATAGCCTGCACCGACAATGCTACCCCTGAATTCGTAAGATATTCAAACTCCTCAGCGTAGTCGCTAAACTGCTTATGCGCCTTCAAGCCTTCGATGTTCTTTACGATGATACGCTTTTTCTTATTTTCCATGTTCGATGGAATCATATCATATATCTTTCTGATAACAAGTTTGCGCTCATCATCATACTGCGATGCATCTATCTTATAAAGCGCATGAATATCCTGCTGAATACTTCGCACTTGAGCCATATTTCTATTTTCAAGAAATTTATTGACGGCATCAGGCATTCCTCCCACGAGCAGATAAATCTTAAACTGCTGGAGCATATAGTTATGCATCGACTCATTCAAAGCTTTCCTATCCAGAAAACTCTGCCGCATGCTCTCTATCGCCTCCTTTCCACACCCCATCGCCCACAAGAATTCCTCGAAATCAAGAGGATACATCTGTTGGACAGCGATACTGCCGATGGGCACAGAAGGGGTTTGCGACAAGGCGACACCCAGTTGGGAGCCACTAGCAACATATCGGTATTTACCATCCTCGTTGAGAAACTTAAGCATAGTCATCAAATGAGGATAACTCTGTATTTCATCAAGAAAAACCAGGGTATCATCCTTACTTCCGAGATTGTTACCTGCCATGGCACCCAACTGCAAGTAAAAGTCTTCCTTGCTCCTTACTGTTTTAAAAATGCCATCTCCCTCTTGGTCTGCCTTGAGATTTATCTCAACAAAATGCTTGAAAAGTTTCTTTCCCACATATCTTATCAGATACGATTTACCTATCTGCCTTGCACCATTGACAAGCAGTATCTTCCGAGGTTCGTGAAGGAGAAATTTCTCCAAACTTTCAGCAAATTTACGTTCTAACATAAGCCTTTCATTTAATCCGGTGCAAATATACTCATTTTCAATTAATTACACAAGTTTTCAGGACTTTTTCTTTTATTTTAGACCCCCAAAAGAGGAATTATTCCGTTAAAATAGGGGATTAAAACAGGAATTATTCCGAAAAATCATCTTATACATTAAAAGAGCGTGATCGCCAAACAAGGCAATCACGCTCTTTCTTTATTAACATTATAATATTCCGAAGATAAAAGAAAAACTTAGCAAACTTTTTTCTTTCGCTCACAATAGCGTTCGCATTGGGCACAGATATCATATCCCAGCATGGCACCCAGGATGAAATCCTCTTCCGGCGTAAGCTGGCATAATGGTTTGGTGACTATCATGCGGATAGCATCCAGGCATTCCTTCTTACCAAAGAAGAGATTCAGACGGTCGTTGCCAACCGGCTGGATGATGTAATCAATGTTCTGACGTTCTAATCTTGTTATGGCAAAAGACTCATATTTCTTGTTGAAGGTGTAGAGCACCAGGCGGCGCACGCCCTTCTTATATTCATATATATGATTCATCAGAACCTTCAAATCTACTGGTGTTGCGATTTCCTGCTGCATACTATCCGAATTAATCTGTTTTTAAACCAAGAATCAGAGAATTCCATCATTCTCTAATTCTTGAAAGATATATTTTAGAAAAAATTATAACGCTGGTTTGATGGCCTCGAGCCATGCATCGATGCGCTCCTCTGTCTTGTCATCCTCGTTCACCTCATCGAGTGCAAGTCCCAGGAACTTGTCGCCATCAATCGCCTCACTGTCATCATAGGTGTATCCGTCTGTAGATACGCCAGGCAATACGGTAGCGCCAGCCTCAACGGCAGCATCATAGAGTTCCTTCATGCCGCCGCAGAATGTATCAGGGTAAGACTCGCTGTCGCCACAACCAAACAGGGCTACAGTCTTGCCAGCCAAGCCGGCACTCTTCAGCGTCTTCACGCCATCATACCAGTCATCCTGCATCTCGCCGGCACCCCAGGTAGAAGTTCCGAGAATCAGATTCTCATGACTTGCGATAGTAGCATCATCGATGTTAGCTACATCTACAGCTTCCATGCCCAACTTAGAGGCGATGGTTTCGGCAATCGACTGGCATGAGCCAGTGGAAGAGCCATAAATTACGATTGTTGTTTTCATTTGTCCTTAATCTCTTTTAGTTACATTTATTTTCGGGTGCAAAGATACATCCTTTTTCCATCATCTGCAATACCTAAAAATGATGGTTTCGGGAAAATACCTAGATATGGGGATAGATTTCAAATAAGGTAAGAGCAAATATCAAGAACATTGATAAACAACCAATTCTCTTGGGAGGTTGATGATTTTCAACCTCTCAAACCACAATTTCATAGAACCTCCCTGATGTCGCTTCACATGACTGTTGATGATATAATAGTCTGCCTGATACTCATCCATCAAATCAGAAAAGGCAGCCTTAATACGAGAACACTTCTCGTTTATCGCATTATCAAGCGGATTCACCAGACGGTTCACAGTCTCGGTAATCTTATCCATATCTATTCTATTCCCTATCTTTTGGTAAAGCAGAAACAATTCTTCCCGATAATCTACCAGATTCTTGAATTCAATACCTTCCGGATGGTTCAGGAAGAGCAGATAGAGTGCCTTGTGGATAGGACTGAGCTGTACCTCTTTATTACCAAACTCAGGCAACAGGAAACGATAATCCGCCGTTATGACCAAAGGACTGAGGGTAGCCCTTGCTGCCTCAATGCGAAGCTGCTCCAATACGGGCACACTGATAGCTTTCAGCAAAAGGTCAGTTCTTCCTTCTGCCAAAAGTTGGGAGGAAAGCGTTTGTATAATAGCAGCTTTCTCCTCTGCACCCATATTTCTCAGTTCATCTTGCATACTGGATGCAAAAATACAAAAAGAATAGGAAAAAACGTTTCTCTGCATCGAAAAATCTTCTTTCGCAAGCCTTGCGTTTCTTTTATTATTGTATAATTACTCCTTTTTTATTATCTTTGTGCCCAAAATAGAAATATAGATAAGATGACAGAAGATTGGACTCCTATAGATTTCGGACAGACAGAAGACACCACCAAGAATATCATCAAGGTGATAGGTGTGGGTGGTGGCGGATGTAATGCCGTTAAAAATATGTACTCAGAAGGTATTGTAAATGTGAGCTTTGCCGTTTGCAATACGGATAGCCAGTCGCTATCCAAATCACCAGTGCCTGTAAAAATCATGCTCGGAAAGAGCGGTTTGGGAGCAGGTGCTAACCCTGAAGTTGGACGAAGTGAAGCGCAGAACACCCAGGAAGACATCCAACGACTGCTGAATGACGGAACCAAGATGGCATTCGTTACAGCCGGCATGGGTGGCGGTACCGGAACAGGAGCAGCACCTGTCATCGCCGGCATCGCAAAAAGCATGGGCATCCTGACGGTGGGCATCATCACCATCCCATTTTATTTTGAAAAGCGAAAGAAAATCGTGAAGGCCCTGCAGGGTGTAGAAGAGATGCGCAAGAACGTAGACGCCCTGCTCATTGTCAACAACGAGCGACTTTGCGATGTATATGCCGATTCTGAAATTACCGTAAAGGATGCCTTCAAACTGGCAGACAAGGTGCTGAGCGATGCCACCAAGAGCATCTCTGAGCTGATTACCGTAGAAGGAACCATCAATCTCGACTTCCGTGACATCGAGACCACCATCAAGAGTGGCGGCGGTGCCATCATGGCGATGGGCAGGGCCAGCGGAGAAGGCAGAGTTCAGAATGCCATTCTCAATGCCTTGGATTCCCCATTGCTCTACGGCAGCGACATCAGCAATGCACAGCGCATCCTCTTCAACATCTATACCTCCAGCAAGCACCCTATCTTCGTTAGGGAAATGCGAGAGATTGATGCCTTTTTCGATGAATTGAATCCAGACATCAAGGTTATCTGGGGCCTTTCAGATGATGACAGTCTGGATGAGGATGCCAAAGTAACCATCCTGGCAACAGGTCTCAACAACGAGCTGGCAGATGAAATTCAGGACAATCCAGTCACAACCACCAAGGATGAAGATGATTACCAGAGAATTATCGACAAGCTTTATCATCCGATACGTGACGACTTCCAAACTCAAAAGAAGGCAGATCCCCCAGAAGAGGATATTCCTATAAAGCCATCAAACACAGAATCTACAGACATCCCTGATGATGAGCAGCCCCCACTCATCCCCGATGCTCCGACAGAAGAATCTCCAGTCGTAGAAGAAGAGCCCCCAAAGCCTGTCATTCAGCAAAAGCAACCAACCTTGGCGAAGAGGATAAGAGACAGACTGAAGAAAATAGCTGAAGATTTAGACATCATTACGGAAGAATAATAGCCTTTGCTGATACAAAAAAATCCTGCTGGCAACGATGCCGGCAGGATTTTTTGCGTTTTATCAACCTCAAGATGTCATTTATTTTATCACCCAATCCTCTATGCTTCGCTGGTCTTCCGAGAAGTTAACACCCACTTTCACTACCTTCCGTCCATCATCAGCAAAAGCCTTGGCATAGTCCTTATCGCTGATTTGCGTCATGGCGGTATCAGCAGACTTCTTATATTTCAACTCAAAGATAAAGATACTCTTATCCGTCTTGAGCACTAGGTCTATTCTTCCATCCGAAGTGGTATGCTCCACCTTCACATCTTCGCCAAGCATGGTGAAGATGGTGAACATCACGGCTTGATAGTGACGCTCATTATTGTTGATAATCGTATATGGGAACTTATCATAGAATGCCTTCAAATGAGGCATAAAGGCTCCCATATCGTCATTGATGAGCACATTCTTTTTATAAGCATATACGATTGCATCAAGTTCGCCTACCTCTGAAGGGGTATAATATTGGCAAAGGCTTTCCGAAAAGCCTTGTCTAACTTCTTGATTAGGAAAACTGAGGTAATACATACCCAACTGCTTGTCATATCCTTTAATCGTAAGATAGCCACTTTGGAAAAGGACTGGCACAGGGTCAGTAATAGTCTCAGTAGGAACATCGAAGCGTTTTGCTCTAGCCCAGATATCATTTAAGTCCATCATATCCAAATTCTTCTGCTGCATCAGTTCTATTAAGAACGTAGGCGTTCCAGATGTAAACCAATAGCTATTAAACTCCTTATCGTCCAAAGCATTGATGATGCTGTAAGGATTGAAGATATCCTCGCTATTAATACTGAAATGGTAGCCATCATAATGCTGCTTGAGTTGCTGCAAGGTCTCCTCATAAGTGAGTCCATTATGCTCAGCCATCTCCTCGATACCCTCACGGAAATACTGAGTCAATTCACTCTTGGTTATACCACAACAGCTACTGTATTCATCCTTCAACGTGAGAATCTTGAGATTATTCAACTCGCTAAAGATGCTGAGCTGACTAAACTTGGAGATGCCCGTGATGAATACAAAGCGAATGTTTCCCTCTTGCTGCTTCAATGGACTGAAGAAATCTCGCATGATGTTGCGGATGGTCTTCTGTAAGTCTTCGTCACTGACAGAATCATGCATTGGAGCATCATATTCATCGATGAGAACGACTGCTTGTTTACCTGTTTGAGCGGTAGCTGCAAGCAAAATATCCCTAAAGCGACCCCCAAAGCCTTCACGCTCAGATTCTGGAACTTCTATTCCATATTTCTGCTCTTCAACTTTAAGGATATTATTTAATATGATTTTAGTATTCTCCAAACTATAATACTTACCACAGCTCAGATCCAGGTGGATGACAGGATATGCCGTCCATTCCTTCTCCATCTGTTCGATGGCAAGGCCCTTGAACAGTTCTTTCTTACCTTCAAAGTAGGCCTTGAGAGTAGATACAAACAAGGATTTTCCGAATCGACGTGGGCGACTCAGGAAATGAAATTTGGCATAATGAGCCAACTGATAGACGATAGCCGTCTTGTCAGCATAGAAGTAATTTCCCTTCACGATTTCGGAGAACGTTTGTATTCCCAAAGGATATCTCTTTGAAGCCATAATCTTACTCTTAATAATTCAGGTACAAAGATACAGATAATATTTCAGAAAGCAAGCGTTTTTCTTATTATTAACAATAGTTACGAGCTATCTTACTAATAAAACAATGCTTACATTCCCCAACTTTTTGGGGAATATTTCCACATACTTTCCTCATTTTCCACACCATCTATTCCTGGCATATTCTATATAAACACCTGATAATCAAGACATATCATTTTTTCTCATCGATTTGGCACGCAGATTGTGACTATGAATAGCGGGTTCGACAACGAATCCACATAGAAAGTAAGTAACATTAAATAGTAACAATTTAAAAAAGATAAGATTATGAAGAAGTTTATGTTTGCAGCTATCGCAGCTATGGTAATGGTTTCAGTAAGCAACGTTTTTGCATCAAGCAGAATGGTAGGTAACGCAGAGGTAACACCAGTTGATACCGTAGCTCCAGAAGCACCTTCAGATACATTGGCAACAGGTACTTCTATCCAGCCACAGGCAGGTGTTGAGGATTCTACACAGCAGGAGATTGCTACTGAGGCTACAACAGAGAATGCTACAGAGCAGCAGACAACTGCCGAGTAAAAGATAAAGAACAGTTCATTTTGCAGCGTTATTCATATAATAGGATTTAGTTTTTAAAGGTAATTAGACTTATTCAGGTTACAATAGATATTGCATAGATAGAAATTACAAGGTAGAATTTTAGGTTCGGTTTTTGAAAGTGAATCCTGCTGGCAGTGATGCCGGCAGGATTCTGTGTCATTATGCTCTAAAACAAACCATTCCGTTTCATTAAATTCAATAATTCTTTATCAGAGATAGATTCCATTTCTGATTTATCATAAATGGTCAATAGTTCTATAAAACCATCCTCTTCATTCATGATTGCCACAAAGGAAATAACTCTGGCACCACCACTTTTTCCTTTACCTTTAGAAGCAATACTCATTCTTATTTTTCTTAACCCTTTACCCAAATCTACCCCTTGAAGAGGATTAGATTGAAGAGAATGCAAAAAATCTTCGTAATCTTGCTTGATAGACTTATAGCGCTTACTTAATTTCTTCAATCTACGGGCAAACTCAGGTGCAACCTCTATCCTATAACTCATTAAGCAAATCCTCCGCAGGAATAAAATCCATTTTTCCTTCGCGATGAAGCTTCAATTCCGTAAAAGCCTGATTGATACTAGCAAGGGCTTCTTCCTTAGCCTTTGCATTCTCCACGTCTCTTTTAGCTTGCGCCAATTTTTTAAGATAACGTGCTGCTTTTTCCAAATAGCTCTCGTCATTAGAAAGTACGCCCAAGCTATTATAAATATCAGTATTCAATTGCATTACATTCATTATCGAATCCTTTCTTTTAGCTAGTAATTATGCAAACGAGCAATATGAAAGTCAGCTTTAAAATTGCCGAATGCAGTCTATTTGGTGCAAAGTTAAACAAAAAGCATGAAACCCGCAAGAGATTTCGTACTTTTTATTTGTTTTTATCGATACATTGCGTAGAAATTCTGCACCTTATCATGGAGCATAGAAGCATAGAGAAGACAACTTCACTTTTTAACGACAACACTTATTCCCTTTTATGCTCCTTCAGATACAAATTAAACTCATTAAGAATCTGACGAAGATTATCATCAAGCACATTATTATATACACAACAAGCCAGTTCTTCCGGCAATTCCATCCCTTTGGTTGCAACAGCTATTCCTCCAGCCATACACGCCATAGTATCAGCATCACCGCCAAGAGAGATGGCATTACGGATAGCCGAAGTATAACTATCAGCTTCTAGATATGAGATGATAGATTCAGGAACACTTGTCTGGCAAGTATCCGTAAATCCATAATCTGGACGAATTTCAGCAAGAGTACGATGGAGATTATAACCTTCGAAATGAGCCTCAACATAATCGCATATTTGCTTCTTGTCTTTTCCCTGACGAGCCAGGAAGATACAAGCAGCAATAGCCTGCGCACCCTTTATTCCCTCAGGATGGTTATGAGTCACCTCTGCTGAAATCTTAGCAAGCTGTAAAGCCTCATCCAATGATTTGGCATAAAAGCCACATGGACTTACTCGCATGGCAGAACCGTTACCATAGCTGTTGTAAGGTTCCGTTTTCCTACTAATAATCCACCGTAAAAACTTCTGCCCATAGCCGGCAAACATATACTTCCGTCCCAATTCTTTCATGCACTCCACGAGCTTCTCGTGGCTATGTTCCGGATCAATCGTCAGCCATTTTGCAACAGCCAAGGTCATAACCGTATCATCCGTAAAACGAGGCTCTTTGTATATATCGAAGTCCCCATGCTTTACCGGATGAAATTCATACGCAGCCCCGAAGCAATCGCCTGCGATTGCTCCAATGATACCAGTTGTTGGAAAGGGCAACTCTGCCCTCCCCTTCGTCTCCTGCATCACCTTTTGTTTCCCTTTTTTACGAAGAAGTGCACTCCGTAAATCCGTTATTTTCTTTAGTAACATCATAATTGTAAATTCCTTTTAGCTTTAACACATGCGAACGAGCACTATGAAAGTTTGCTTGCAAATATCCGAATGCTATCTATTTGACAATATCGACGAATCGGTACTACCATAGCACTACATTCGGTATCATCGTATCACCAGAATCGGTACCATCATAGCGCACCAATCGGTACCAAAATCTTGCTATCTAGTGAATAATACTATAATAATGCCAACCAAAATAACAACCAAGACTATGTTTATAATCAAGCTATAATTCAGTTTGGACTCTATTTTGTTCAATGAATTACTGAAAGTGTCTGTTGCCTCAAAAAGGTTTTGGGAAGCAGAATTGGCAGATTCAATAATGGATTTGCAATTTTTATCAAAATCTGCTACTTTCTGCTTATAATCCTTTCCAACAATTGTAACTAATTCTTTGACTTTTGCAGTCAAGTTTTCAAGTTGAGCAACGTATTCCGATGTGGAATTTTGTAATCCATCATACGAATTTATTGTATTTTCTACTTGCTTACGAGCTGAGTCTATATCTTTTAGACTTTGCTCCAACTCTTTTAGAGAGTCATTAATTCTTTGATCTATCATAATTCTGTATATTTTTTACTAATATCAATTAATCCCTTCACATGTTCTTCGAATTGGATAATCGCTTGAATCTTATCTATGTATTCTGCATCCTTCAAAGCAGCATGCTTAACAAGAAGTTGAGTAAACTCGTCTATCAAGGCGGAGTTGCCATCACTTAAATATTGTATATAAACCGCTTTATAATCATTGTATAGTTCTTCCTCTAACATCTCGTTTGTTTCCAGTCCAAGATATAGGATGCAGAATACATTGAGAAGGTTTAAAACAGGATTCATTTCTGCTATGGCTCGACGTATCAAACGAACAGCACCCTGCAGATGCTTTATATTGTCCATTTGCGAATCGTTGTTAACGATCTCTGAATCTACAACCCTCATGTATTTTCTCACCAGATCAAAACTTGTAATTTCATCTTCCGAATGGCCATCATGGTTTGTGTCATCCTTTAATGAGAAAGGCACATCTTGCTGTAATTTTGAATCGTATGTGACAAATCCTTCACGTGCATATTTAGAATTGAAGTAGTAATAAATGAAGTCTTTGAGTTCCTCATTTGTTTCCTTCCAATCTTGTTTCGAACTAATAGCCATGTTACAGAACTGTTCCATATCGAGGATTCCTCTTGCTCGCTTATCAGCAATACTCTTATAAATAAAAGATGTAAGATGCTTCAAGCAAGCCATGATTACTCCTTCGGTATTGGCAAGCGCTTTTACCTCTGTCATCATACTTTCTACCCTTTCGGCGGAATAATACTTGCGATAGTATAGTCTGAGATGTTCATAATATTCTGACTCATCTTGGCAAATTGTCGTGATACGGAAAGTTCGTTTTGAATAGTCTTCTGTAAAATCATCAATTAGGCCTATAACGCACATTCTATAAATAGCCTTCTGTATGGCATCCTTATATTTTGCAGAACCATAGTCCTTGATAAACCCAAAACCTTTAGCTGTTTTTAGTTTTTTTGCATTAGCTGTTTCAAATACGGGCATGAGTTTTGCAACAAGATACTGGTTATACCTATCGAGTACCTGTTCGTCTTCTTCATAAGACACATAATAGGTTAAGACATGACCTATTTCATAACTTTTTATAAACCTAACAATACCTTGTGTATCAACAATATGTGGCACATCAATACCTTAAAACTCCTCATTACTAATCTTTACTTGTAGGTTATTCATAAGCAGTTCCATGACAAACAATTCAAACTCTTCACCAAGGAAGTTGCTATCATAGAAGAATTTGTTATTCGTGTAATCTGCAGAAAATTCTTGCCATTTATCAGTCTTTACATTTTTTACCCAAAATTTCCTCGGAGAATACATAATTGTAGCTAATGCCATCTTCTTGTCACGCCCAGCACGTCCTGCCTCTTGGACAAAAGACTCTAACGAGCTTGGATAATTCAAGTGGAATGTCATTCGCACATTAGACTTGTCGATACCCATACCAAAAGCCTTTGTAGCTACCATTATGTTAGTCCCACCTTTAAGAAATGAATCTTGACAGGCTGTATCATCACCACCTTTATATGTTGAAATGCTTCTTAACCCATAATTACGAAGAGTGGTTTCTACAGTTGGAACGCTGTTATACACATTTGCTTTATATTCCCTATTAGCCCGCAAGCAGAATACTATACCTGCAGTATCAGTATAGGTGCGATTATACCAATCCGACTCCACGTCAACACTAAGGTCTGTATGATATATATGACTAACCTTGTCGGAGTCCATTAAATTCTCTCGCTCTATAAAACGTTTTTTGATAGTCTCAACTGCATCTTCGTTTTGTATTTCAACTATCTTTCGAGTAGCATCGTCAATAACTTCCAACAAGGTGTTTTCCTTAAGACAATCAACCTCCTTCGATTTTTGAATGTCTTTTGCGTCAACCTCATAAACATTATATTGAAGCTCTAGACGATTTGTGTTTTCATACCTAACAGTTGCATCATCTTCTAAAGAATATGCATTCGGACCAGACAATTCACGTTCTACATCAGCGAGGACATCGAATGATGCCGTTGCTGTAAGCCCAAACAATGATATATGGTTATCTTCTCCTTCCACTTCTTTTGGAAGTACATAATTGAATAAGTTTCTGCCAAGATGAAGATATGCAAGACGGAAATCATGTCCCCACTCAGATACACAATGAACCTCGTCTATTACACCATAAGCAAAATAGACACCTGATTCTCGCATAGAACGCAAAACCTCTCGGAAGCGATAAATACTCAAACGTTCTGGAGACAAGAACATTATTTGAACTTGCGAACCCGTCAATGCAAGTTCACGTTTTCTGCCTTCCTCATAATTCTTTGTGATGTCACTATTGATGTATGATATACAGTCTATGCCAATATTTAACAACCCATCATATTGGTCTTTCATCAAACCTTTTAATGGATCCACAACAAGTGTCACAGATGGTTGCAACATAGCTGCAAGTTGATAAGTCAAAGACTTACCTCCACCCGTTGGGAGCAGACCTATAACACTCTTTAATTGGAGTGCCCTGTTTAATATAGGTAACTGTCCAGGTCTGAAATCTTCTTTCCTAAAGATGAGATTTAAGAAATACTTGAGTCTTGAGCAATTATCTTCAATCTTATGATATATTCCGTGACTGTCTTTTTCTACAAATGGCTTATAGTTAATACGCTCAGTTGTATAAAGGATTCGGTCTTCATACACTCTTTCTGATGAGCGCACGATAAAATAGCAATCATTTAAAACCTTAAATTTAGAGAAAGCAACTTCTTTTGCATTACATAGTTGATCTATTGATATGTCAATAATTGCATCATATTCTGTTCTATATGACGCATTATCTTTGGTGCAAACAGACAATTTAGGCAATACCATATCATCATAATCTTTGGTCATAGCAATGAGATTATGGTAAGTCTCAGAAAAATCCTCTATAGAAATCTTTGCAACAGAAGTATTGTCCTCCATGATGAGAATCTTCCATTCCTGTTTGTTTGTATCCAGTCGTTCTGAAATTATTGCTTCAATAAATGTCTTCTGGATACGTGCAATGACGTTAAGACTCTTTGCTTTTTGAGTATCGGACATATTAGACACATAATCCAGTATTTTTTTACTTGCCAAAGTTGGACAACCTCGTGAAATCAGATTGCTCATTAATGCATAGACAGGACACAAATTCTTATGAGCAGTTATATCAAAAGGAGCTAATATTTCAAACGCACTCTCTTTAAGGGACGATTTTGTTATCGTGTCTGTAAAGGATGCAAAATACTGAATAGGTGCAAAATATTTGTATTCATGCAGAATCTCAGACGTTTGTGAAAGACTATAACTGAAACTATTAATCAAGCAACCATATGCTTTACGGTTAGGATGGAGACCGAAATTAGTCTCTCTAAATTTAGTAAAGATATGAATATGATTTTCTACGAAATAGTTGCGAAAAGATAATATTCGGCTTTCGTTAAGATTGGCAGGTCCAATACAAAGTACAATATGTTTTTGACCTGAAGAGGTTATCATTTTTGAAACGCCCTTCAAGCTCACTGCTTCAATATCAAGTATGTTAGAAAATATGTGGATAGCAGTTGGCTGTTCTACATTTATAGAAGTGATACAATTACTATTGTCTCCATTGTCCGATGGTAGATACTTTGAGACTGCAATAACATCAGCATTATAATCCTCCAATGCTTTTTTTACATGTATGACAGCTCTATCTCTTGCAACATTAGAAGGCTCTTCAAGGACAACTTTACAGAGCTTTCTGAGCATATTATGTTGACGGAGCTTTTCTATTACAGCCATTGTTCCTATACCCTGACCACATCCCCAATCGTAAATTTCAATGCCGCCAGTTAAATCTGAATAAGGAAACTCCTTTTCATCCAAAGCACGCATAAGCTTATGACGATGCATAGGTCCATATGCAGACATGTAAGCACAACACTGCTCTTCTGTTTTTAAGACTGCAGTGCCATGCTCCAACGTACGCCCTTGACCATCCATGTACTTCCATGGTTCTAATTTATACCGATTAGGTACATACTTGTTGGAAATCCGGATAATCTCATTGATTGTCAGATTGGTTATTCTATGAATGTCGTCTATATAGCTCATTTTCCAGTAATTGTTTCACTCCAAGGATTTTCTTTGTGACATTTATAATTCATTACCGCAGCCTGCTTGCTCGCATTTGCATAGCAATATTCGCAACCATGCACACAAGTATTGTATTCACCTATATCCTTGCTTTTTATACAACCACAAAATGCTCTTTGGCCTTTGTCCTTGTTGTCTCCATGAAGTGCATACATTCCATTAGGAAGTATGATAGCACTATCTGGTATAGACTCAGAGTCTCCAAATAGGTTTTTTTGTGGCATGGGATAGAATTTGACTTTTAGATAATCCATTAATTTTTTGTCATCATAGGCTAACTTAATGATAAGTTCATCATCAACACAATGATTCTTTTTAACTCCAAACTCTGTCAGGTCTATTTTCTCTCCACATGTTGCCAGCTCATATCCCCATTTTTGATTAAGTACAGATAATCGACGAGCGAACTCTCGCATTTGATTTTCTTGCCAATCTATATAATTTATATTGGCTTTTTGAAGATTGGCTTGCACCTTGCGATAGGAAAGTATATCGGCAAAACTAAACACAAGTTTCTCTGTATATCCCAGTAGCTGGTTACCAATATTTTCAACTTTATCAAGCAACTTATCGATATTTATGCTATCTGTGAGAACTAAAGGGTCAAAACGCCAAATCACATGCCCCTTACCAAGAGCATTGGTAAGTTGTTTGAATGTTTCTATACGTTGTTCTATAGGTGGTACATTCTTTTCCAACCCCTCTTCCTCATAATCATTCAATGAGTATTGAATATAACACCTGATTCCACGTTGTTTGAGGATTGGCAGATGACGCAACAATGGCTTAGGGTTCTTCGACCAAAACACAATAAACCGTGTGTCCTTGTAAGACACATAACTTTTCACCCCATTAAAAGGGTTTGTCCATGCAGAATAGCCAGCTTTATCAAGACGGTAAAAGAACCAATCTGCATAGAAAGCAGGTATGTCCGTGCTTCTACTTGCAGAAACAAGAATAGGAACTTGCATATCTACAAGTTCCCCATTCTCAAGTGGAAGTTTTTGTTTAGCCCATGTTGCCATAAATTCTATCTGTATATTTTACTTAAGATATATTCTTTTAGATTTTTTTGTGGAGCATATGATATATGTTCCACCATTTCTGCGACTTGGTTAACCTGTCCTGTAATTTGATCTACAATTAACATAGGAACAAAACCTGCATTATCATAATATGACTTTATCATACTCAATGCATAGTTCGCAACAATATCTCTTGACTCATCTGATGAATGTTGGTTAGACGCAAGCATAGGAACAAGCTCTCTGGCAAAGACATCTGTGATGTCTGGAATTGCCCGTCCTTCAGCAAGTTTCAAGTCTTCTGTAATATTGAATGGATTGTATGAGACTTTCTTTGGGTGTACTTTAAGAGGATTGGAAGGCTTCTTGCAGTTTTTACCAGAAAGCTTCTCTATAGCCTTGGTCACTGTATGTATATTGCTTTCCATTTTTTTCAATCTATTACCTGCTTCGTTGTCATCAAGTTCCAAATTGAATATAACCTGTAAAACATCAGACCAATTATCAGCTAAATCCCGAACAACGTTTCGTCTGTGAGAATCATCAGACATGCTTAATTTAACCAAAACATAATGAGAGGCAATATTATTATCGGTTATATCAGAAACTTTACCATAAGCGTATTCTTCCTCATAATAGTAGCCAAATATACCTGCGTATGAGAATAGTCTACTTTTCATTTTCTCGTTTCTGCCTCCAACTAAACGGTCTGATTTCAAAAAGATATAACTAATGTCGGAAAGAATAGCAATTATTGACTTCAGTTCATCTTTAGAGAACAAAGCTGTTGATTGGCTTGTTCTTTGGTATTCCAAATCAACATTTCTATCATACATATGTAGAATGCATTTTTGAATTATGCCATTCTGCCAAATTATAGAAAAGCCATAATCCGACAAATCAATCTCTTGCCATCCAAAAGGTGTTTGTGCAGAGACACAATATCCCTTAAGCAAAATCTCAGAATCCGAGAATTTTACTACACGCATTGGTTTGGGGGCAAACTGTGGTTGTCCTGTATCTCCATTTGTTGCAGTCAAGATATACCCATCTCCAGGTGTAAGCTGATACCCAGAACATCCATTGATGTTCTTTTTGATTTTTATATATCTCGGACAAACTTGTAATCCTCTTACAGGTTGACCATTTTCATAACGCTGATGACAGGTAGAATCAAATTCGAAATTAGACAAGAACGATTCTTCACGCCTTTGTTGCTCTTCTTGCTTACGACGCTCTGCCAATCGTCGTTGTTCTTCTGCACGACGCTTTTCTTCTTGAAGACGCAATTGTTCTTGTCGTGCTTTCTCTTTCTTTTTATTGTTTAAAAAATCGAATATTCCCATATCAAAAAGTTAGTCCATCAGTAGCCTATAGGACATATTAGTTAAACGAAAAGCGTGGCACTGCTATAACCACGTCTTAAAGTGCAGGCCCTGAGAAAACCTTAATCAACAGATATGGTAAAGCAGCCCACGCTATAACGTGGGAACTGCCATGCCAATTCTTGTTGATTTTGTGTTTCAGTTTCTCAGGCTTTGCACTTACAAGAGTAGCATAACGCTCCTAATATTTCTTAATGTCTGGAAATGGTTGTACCAAATCCAATAGCAAAAATACAGAAAATATCTGTAAGTCATGAAGAATATCTGAAAATCAACGAAAACATTACGTAATACTTCATTTTTAGATTTTAAAACAGAATATTATGGGTGAATGCTCGTACTTTAATTATTCAATCCCCAGTATGTCTTGAAGAATGAATCGGAATGGATAAGTGAATCCAACTCTTGATAATTCCTCTTTCTCTTTTCATCCATGATAACCTTCTTGTAGAAAATGCGGTTGGTCCTGTCAAAATCCATAACCCGATTTTGATATAGAGATGAAAAGAGAACACAGGCGATAATGCCAAGAATGACAAGATACCATTGGAGCAATCCTCATTTGTCAGTCCTTTGTTTGAATCTGTTCCATCTGTAGAGCCACCACGATCTCTGTGTAGGTGGAGAAGTTGGTTTGGGACTTGTGATGGTTTGCAGGGAATCGCCCCATATCTTCAAAATCGCATGTGTCTTTTCTACAGATTCATTCTCATCAAGAATTTTCATGCCGATGTAACGGATTGTCCGTTGAATCTCAAGAGAATATTGTGGAGCCCATTCTGCCACTTGCTCAATGGTCATTAAGCCTTGCGCTTTTCGCTTTTGCAGATACACGTTGCGTTTGCACTCTTTTTCTTTTTCGTCTTTTTCCAAGTATGTTTCTATTTCTTCAACATACAGTTCAATGAAGATAGTCCCCAGGCGTTTGAGGGTCTTATCCGATAGAAGTTCTGCAGAATCAGACATGGCGTTAAAATAACTATCCATTTCTTCATGGACTGCATTTTTTATCTCGTCATACGGAATGGAAGCTGCTGAGGTGCTTGCAACAGGCGTTAAAAGAAATACAAAGTTTAACCAAAAAGAAAAATCCGCATAACTCATTGAGCTATGCGGATTTATCTATCTATACCTTTCGGTAGTTATCTATACTTACTTAACCTCCTCAAAATGCAAACCGTTATTAAACAAGCCATCTGCGTGAACGTGCTGCAAATGTGCTGCAAATATGGAAATAAGCAACGATAAGCAAACACGCACTCAACTAATGCAAAGGTAGTGCAAACCGAGAGAAATACAAAAATAAATCACACATTTATTTTTTATTTCCGAGGTGCAACCTACCTTATTAAAATAATGTCTTATCGCAAAAATTACGGTTCTTCGTCAATTTAGGTGGTAAAAACAATGCTTATTTATGGCTTAAATATTTGATTATCAGCACGTTAATAAGTATAATAAAAGTTGCAGATGTTCGTATTTTTTAGTATCTTTGTGTGTGAA
>OJKP01000730.1_pt1 | contig 22553 bp, 17 predicted proteins | sample 1596521 | NCBI WGS metagenome assembly OJKP01 (sample SAMEA4350130, study PRJEB24818) | metagenome | biome: human; feature: gut; material: faeces | place: Denmark | collected 2013-09
ACGCCCTGTAAGGGCAAAAGCATTCAATGTTGGAAATAGATATAAAGCTTCTGCCCTTTCAGGGCGTCACTAACGAACGTGCTTTGACCCAGGGTGTCGCTTCGCTTGCCCTGGGCTATGCGCTCCATTGGGCTTTCAGCCCGCCCTTGCTAAATCCTAAACTTCAGTTATATATAAAGGAGGGGTACATATATATAATAGGAGCATAACACTAAAATGACAGAGATATCAACTTTAGGAGAATTTGGACTAATAGATCGCCTCACTGATGGGATGAAGATGCAAAACGTATCTACCCTTCGCGGAGTAGGCGATGATTGTGCCGTATTGAAATATAGTGCCGATCCATCGGACGACCGACGTGTGCTAGTCACTACGGATATGTTGATGGAAGGGATTCATTTCGACCTTACCTACACTCCCCTCAAGCACTTGGGCTATAAGGCTGCGATGGTCAACTTTTCTGATGTGTATGCCATGAACGGGAAGCCCCGGCAGTTGCTCGTAAGCCTCGCTGTGGGGCGACGTTTCAAGGTTGAACATATGGACGAACTTTATGCTGGCATCCGTTTAGCTTGTGAGCGCCACGGTGTAGATATCGTGGGAGGAGATACCACTTCTTCACTCACAGGATTGGCCATTAGTATTACTTGTATCGGAGAAGCTAAGGCAGATGAAATTGTATACCGCTCAGGAGCACAAAATACAGATTTGCTCTGTGTGAGCGGCAACCTCGGCGCAGCTTATATGGGGTTGCAACTGATGGAGCGCGAGAAGCGAGTATTTGAATCGCAGAAGGGCAATGTTGAAACGGCTGCTCAGCCCGACTTCTCAGGTCGCGAATATCTGATAGAGCGTTTCCTTAAGCCCGAGGCTCGTCGCGATATCATCAAGCGTTTACACGAAGCGGGCATACGTCCCACTGCAATGATGGATATCAGCGATGGACTTTCGTCAGAAGCCATGCATATATGCAAACAGAGTCAAGCAGGATGTCGTATTTATGAGGAACATATCCCCATAGATTATCAAACCGCAGTGACCGCTGAAGAGTTCAACTTCAACGTATATACAGCCGCTCTCAACGGAGGGGAGGATTATGAACTGCTTTTCACTGTTCCACTGGCAGATTATGAGCGCATCAAGGCTGTAGAAGACGTCAAGGTAATTGGTCATATCACTCCAGCCGAGGAAGGAACGATGCTCTGTACTCGTGATGGCAATACTTTTGCACTCAAAGCGCAAGGATGGAATCCTTTGGCGGAGAAAACTGACGACTAAAATTTATCGTATTTCCCCTTACTGGTAGTCACGTTGCTTCTTCACAACGGAACAAAACTCACGTTGCAGGCTATCTTCATTGTTAGATGAACAATGAGGGTAGCCTGCAATGTTTTGTATACTTTTTCATAGGAAAGAGGAATAAATGTGCGTAAATATGCAATTAATGCGCGTTTTGCTTGCTTATGTCAATTAAAATAGCGAATATTGCAGTCACATTATTAGAATCTAAACTATTTCACAAGCAAAAAGAAAGCCTATGCTACGTATAGCAATCCAAGCAAAAGGACGATTAAACGAAGATACCATGGCGCTGCTCGCCGATGCGGGCATTGATGTGGCACAGAGCAAACGCAAACTGGTGGCCCGTGCAAAGGGCTTCCCCATTGAAGTACTTTACCTGCGCGATGATGATATACCTCAAGCAGTCCACATGGGTGTGGCCGATGTGGGTATTGTAGGTCTAAATGAAGTAGCAGAACGCGGCATGGATGTGACGGAAGTGATGAAGCTGGGCTTCGGAGCTTGCCGTATTTCCTTGGCTGTGCCTCGTGAGGTGGACTACACGGGTGTGGAATGGTTTGATGGTCGTTGTGTGGCTACCTCTTATCCGCATGTATTGAAAAACTTCTTTGCCGAGAAGGGCGTCCATGCCGATATTCACGAGATTGCAGGTAGCGTAGAGATTGCTCCAGCAGTGGGAATGGCTGATGCTATTTTCGATATCGTATCGTCGGGAGGCACGTTAGTACAGAATGGTCTTCGTGAGGTAGAGGAAGTGTTCTATAGTCAAGCCGCACTTGTTGCTACTCCCGGGCTTTCTCCCGAAAAGATGGCAGAGGTAGAGAAACTCAAATTCCGTTTTAGTTCCATTGTGAATAGCCGTGGCTACAAGTACGTGTTGATGAATATCCCTACAGACCTCGTGGAAGCCGCTGTAGAGTTGCTCCCTGCTATGCGTTCGCCCACCATTTTGCCCCTGGCAGCTGAAGGTTGGTGCTCCATGCACGTAGTGATTCCCGAAGATGTGCTTTGGGAGAAAGTGGAAAGCCTTAAACAACTTGGCGCTGAGGGAATCCTAGTGCTTAATCTGGAAAATATGATTCCTTAATAGGGAAAGTAATGAGCAAATAGAGGTATCTTTGGGGGATTGAACGAAAGTAATAAAAGCCTTGTTTGCTCACTCTGCGAATATTCCCTTCAAAAATCTTAAAGGGTAGTTCTATAAATTCTGATATTTATGGTACCCATCATCAGAATTTATAGAACCACCCTAAAAACATACATATATAATAAGAATGGAAATCATCAAGCAAGCCAACGAAGGAAGTTGGGAGAAACTTTGCGAACGCAATGTACCCAACGACGAGCAAGTGATAGAAAGTGTGCAAACGATCGTCAGCGAAGTGCAACATCATGGCGATGAAGCATTGCGCCGCTATGCTCTCGAATTCGACCATGCTACGCTCGGTGCTCTCGAACTGAGTGCTGAGGAACGTGCCGAGGCCGAGCAGCATGTGAGTGAGGAGGTGAAACAAGCTATCCATCATGCACTGCATAATATCACAGCTTTCCATCAGGCTCAGTTGCCCCATACGGTAGAGGTAGAGACTCAACCCGGTGTGCGTTGCTTGCAGAAGGCGGTTCCCATTCAGCGAGTAGGTCTTTATATTCCGGGTGGTCGTGCACCGTTATTCTCTACGGTGTTGATGCTTGCTGCACCTGCGCGTATTGCGGGATGTCCTGAAGTGGTGCTCTGTACACCGCAAGGAGCTGATGGTCATATAGCGCCCGAAATCATCTATGCTGCCAATGCATGTAAGGTAGATCATATTTATCGTGTGGGTGGTGCTCAAGCCATTGCAGCTATGGCCTATGGCACGGAGAGTATACCGCGGGTAGACAAGATTTTCGGTCCCGGCAATCGTTTTGTGACTCATGCTAAGCAGATGGTAAGCACCACTACGGCCATAGATATGCCTGCAGGTCCATCGGAAGTGCTTGTTATGGCCGATCATACGGCAAGGCCCGATTATGTGGCAGCCGATATGCTTTCGCAAGCAGAGCATGGCCCCGACAGCCAAGCCATCTTGGTGTGTCAGAGTGAAGCGTTTGCACAGCAGGTGGCAAGTGAAGTAGAACGGCAAACTGCACTCCTTCCCCGCAAAGAATTGGTGGAGAAGAGTTTAAGCCATAGTCGCATCCTTGTCTTTGAAAGTCGTGAGCAGATGACGGCTTTCTCTAATGCCTACGCTCCCGAACACCTCATCATCTCGATGGATCAGCCTTGGCAAATAGCCGAACACATCACCGCAGCGGGCAGTGTGTTCCTTGGCAATTATTCTCCAGAATCAGCGGGCGACTACGCTTCGGGCACCAATCACACACTCCCCACAAGCGGTTGGGCTCGTTCGTACAGCGGCGTGAATATCGACAGCTTTATGCGTAAAATCACGTTTCAAGAACTCACTCAAGAGGGGTTGCAATCGCTGAGCCCCACCATTGTGAATATGGCAGAAGTTGAAGGGCTTCATGCCCATGCACAGGCAGTGAGAGTAAGAGCTTAATTTGCAAGAGAGAGCAATGCTTATCTTGGCATATCCTTGAAAGAAACCTATGACAACAGATAAAGACCTATACATTCGTCCCAACATAGCGCAGCTTGAACCTTATTCCACAGCACGCGATGAATATAAAGGAGGCGACATTTCCGTGTGGCTCGATGCCAACGAAAGCCCATACGATAATGGTGTGAACCGATATCCCGACCCTCATCAGAAAGCGTTAAAGCAGCAAATCGCAAAGATGAAAGGTGTAAGTACCAATCAGCTATTTATAGGTAATGGCAGTGATGAGGCCATAGACTTATGCTTTCGCATATTCTGTGAGCCAGGGTTGGACAACGTGGTGAGCATTAGTCCCACCTACGGCATGTACAGTGTGGCTGCAGCAATTAATAATATAAGCGTGCGTGAAGTTCCGCTCAGTAAAGACGACTATCTTCTGTCCACTTCGGCAATGCTCGCTGCTGCCGATGAGCATACACGCCTCATGTGGATATGTTCGCCCAACAACCCTACGGGAAATGCATTCCCGCAGAGTCAGCTTGAAACTCTAGCAGAGCAATTTCAGGGCGTGCTAGTGGTCGACGAGGCTTATGCTGACTTCTCTTCGGAGAAAAGCATGCTAAGCGTGATAGACAAACACCCCAACATGATTGTCCTTCAGACGCTGAGTAAAGCTTGGGGTATGGCAGGCCTTCGTCTTGGGTTAGCTTTTGCTTCGCCACGTATTGCCGAACTTTTTGCTCGTGTGAAATATCCCTACAATGTCAATGCTCCCACGCAGCAAGATGTAATACATCGCTTACAGACGGAGCCTCACGATGCCCACGTGGCCGAAGTTATTGCACAGCGCGAATGGTTAGCTCAACAGCTCCCTACGCTTCCTTGTGTGAAACGAGTATATCCCTCTGATGCGAATTTCCTTTTGGTCAAGGTGACGAATCCCGATGCGCTTTATACGCGCCTTGTGAGTCGGGGCATCATTGTGCGCAATCGCAACCGAGTGAAAGGTTGCGAGGGCTGCTTGAGAATCACGGTGGGCACACCGGAGCAGAATCGAGAGGTGGTGGAAGCCATGGTAGAGAAAGACTAACATTTCCTCTTTACGATTTGCCATATATCTTTTTAGCATCCTTAATCGTATGAAAAAACTCCTTTTTATAGATCGTGACGGAACCATCATTCGTGAGCCCGCCGATTTCCAAATAGATTCGCTTGAAAAACTTGAGTTTGTGCCAGGGGTGATTAGTGCCCTACGACAGTTGATGGACACTGATTATGTGCCCCTTCTGGTGAGTAATCAAGATGGGCTTGGCACGGATAGTTTTCCCGAAGATACATTCTGGCCTGCCCACAACAAAATGCTTCAGACACTTGAGGGGGAAGGTATACACTTCGCAGCGCAACACATTGATCGCACTTTTGAACACGAGCATGCTCCCACGCGTAAGCCTGGTACGGCAATGCTTGCCCAATACATGACGCCAGAGTACGACCTAAAGCACTCTTACGTGATAGGAGATCGAGCCACCGATGTGCAGTTGGCCGTAAATCTTGGTTGCCAAGCAATTCTATTGCAGTCTGCTGCAGAAGCAGAAAGAATGCTCACCGAGGAGCAGCGTTCAGCACTCGCTCTAGCCACTACCGATTGGAGTGTTATAGCCGAGTGGGTGCGAGCTACTCAGCGCTGCGCCACTATTGCTCGAAAAACGGCTGAGACCGACATTCACGTGGAAGTAGACCTCGACGGACACGGCACAACGCAGATTTCTACGGGACTTCACTTCTTTGACCACATGTTGGCCCAGCTTCCTCATCACGCAGGCATCTCCCTACTGTGTATCTGTAAGGGCGACCTTGAAGTTGATGAACATCACACCATGGAAGATGTGGCTATTGCTGTGGGCGAAGCTCTGCGTCAAGCCCTGGGTGATAAACGTGGCATTGAACGCTATGGATTCGTGCTCCCCATGGACGAATGCGATGCCCTAGTAACGCTCGATTTCGGTGGACGAATAGATTTCCAATGGAACGTCAGCTTTACCCGTGAATACGTGGGCGATACACCTACAGAAATGTTCAAACACGTGTTTCAGTCGCTAGCCTCGGCCATGCAGTGCAACCTCCACATTGAGGCTCGTGGCGAAAACAATCATCACCTAATAGAAGCTGTGTTTAAAGCCTTCGCGCGTGCTTTGCGCCAGGCCATCCGACGCAATGTATTCAGTTACGAACTTCCTAGTAGCAAAGGCTTATTATGATAGCAATCATCGATTATAAAATGGGCAATCTCCGCTCGGTGGAGAATGCTCTCAGCCGGCTTGGAGCCTTGTATGAGGTGACGGCCGATGCTGCCACCATTCAACATGCAGAGCGTGTGCTATTGCCTGGAGTAGGCAACTGTGCTGAGGCCATGCACAATCTGCGTGAGAGTGGCCTTATTCCTGTAATACGTCAGTTGCGTCAGCCCGTGCTTGGCATTTGCGTGGGCTTGCAAGTGATGTGTCGCGACTCGGAAGAAGGCGCTAGCAATGTCTCCGAGGGTGGTCTTACGCCGTGTATGAATATATTCGATTCTCATGTGCGTCGGTTTCCCACTACTCCCGAAGCCAAAGTTCCCCACATGGGGTGGAACACATTGGGCAACCTCGAAAAGAAACTCTTCGACGGGCTTAGCGGCGATTCTGTCTACTATGTTCACTCCTTTTATCCCACACTCTGTCCCGACACAATTGCCACTACGCGTCATGGCTCCGTGCTCTTTAGCGCTGCGCTCAAGTATGAACAGTTTTATGGTACGCAATTTCATCCCGAAAAAAGCGGCGATGTGGGCGAACGTATTCTTAAAAATTTCCTCAGCTTATGATGATTCTTCCCGCCATCGACCTCATAGGCGGACGCTGCGTGCGTCTGTCGCAAGGCGATTATGAGCAAAAAAAACAATACGATGCCTCGCCGCTAGAGATGGTAGAGGCTTATGCTCGTCATGGATTGCAGCGTATTCACGTGGTCGACCTCGATGGAGCCAAAGCCTCACATCCAGAAAATCTCGATGTGTTGCGTCAAATAGCATCCGTACCTGGTGTTGAGATAGAGTGGGGTGGAGGCATTAAGAGTACTGAAGCCTTAGAACAGGTGTTTGAGGCAGGTGCCCGTTATGCCGTAGTAGGTAGCGTGGCTGCTCGTCAACCCGAGCTTTTTGAAACTTGGCTTCAAGAGTTCGGTCCAGAACGCATGGTGCTTGGTGCCGATGTAAAAGGTGGTCGCGTATCGGTAAACGGATGGCAAGAGGAGGTAAACCTAAGTATCGACCAACTCATCGACCGCTTCTTGCCCCTCGGATTAAACCAAGTAATCTGCACTGAAATATCGCGCGATGGTATGCTGCAAGGCCCTGCTACCAATCTCTACGTAAGGCTTCAAGAGAAATACCCCATGGTGGATATCACCGTATCGGGAGGAATTTCCTCGTGTGCCGACATTGACGAACTGCGTCAGCTTGGTCTCCGTAAGGTAATTGTGGGAAAGGCCATTTATGAAGGACGCATCAAACTTGAAGAACTATGCTGAGCAAACGAATCATTCCTTGCCTAGACGTGAAAGAAGGGCGTACTGTGAAGGGAATACATTTTGAAGACTTGCAAGATGTGGGAGATGCCGTGGAACTTGGTCAGCACTATGCCCGAACGGGAGCTGACGAACTTGTATATCTTGATATTAGTGCCACACGTGAAGGTCGCCACACATTTACGCAACTTGTGAGCCGCATAGCCGATGGTATCAACATCCCCTTTACTGTGGGTGGAGGCATATCGACCATCGACGATGCTGCGCGTCTGCTTGATGCAGGTGCCGATAAAGTGAGTATCAACAGCGCGGCCATAGCCCATCCCGACCTAATAGACCAAATCGCCACACGCTATGGTTCGCAGTTTGTGGTGGTGGCCGTTGATGCGCGCCACGAATCCCTTCCTAAGAATACTGATGAGGCCATGGCTCATTGGACGGTGTGTACCCATGGTGGAACGCAACTCACCTCTCGCGAACTCTTTGAATGGACGCACGAGGCGCAAGAGCGTGGTGCGGGTGAAATACTTTTTACCTCGATGAACCACGATGGTACGCGTCATGGTTATCCTTGCACCACTTTTGCGCGATTAGCCTCTCACTTGCGCATCCCCATCATTGCTTCGGGCGGTGCTGGTTGTGCCGACGATATTGCCCATGTGCTAGCCGAAGGCCGTGCTGATGCTGCCTTAGCCGCTAGTATCTTCCATTATGGCGAGATAACCATTCCGCAACTGAAGGAAGAACTGCTGCGGCAGGGAATACAAGTTAGGAAGTATTAAGTGTAAAGTATCTGAAATGCTCAATTTTGATCAACTGAATTTATCCAAATGCGCCGATGGGTTGTTGCCCGTAGTGGTGCAAGATGCTACCACCCTGCGTGTACTCATGCTGGGATACATGAATCGTGAAGCCTTTGAGAAGACACAAGCCGAGGGACGCGTCACTTTTTATAGCCGTACTAGACAAAAGCTATGGACCAAAGGGGAAACCTCTGGCCACTATTTGCTAGTGGAGAAAATGTATGTAGACTGCGATGCCGACACACTACTTGTTATGGCCCATCCCATAGGTCCCACTTGTCATCGTGGCACAACCGCTTGTTTTGATACTCCAGCCGAGGAAGGCTTTATCCGCTCTTTAGCTCAACTTGTTCACCGACGTCACGAAGAGATGCCCGAGGGCTCCTACACTACGCGCCTATTCATTAAAGGCATAAAGGCCATTACCAAGAAGGTGGGCGAGGAGTGTACGGAGAGTGTTATCGAGGCAGTGGACGGCAATCGCGACCGCTTCATTTATGAGGCTGGCGACTTGATGTACCACTACCTCGTCATGCTCGAGCAGATGGGCGTCTCTCTCGCCGATATTGAGCATGAACTATTGCTGCGCCATTCTTAAAATGACTAGCGAGATGATGGAAGGTTGACTAGCGAATAAAATGGCTTTGTAGCTTTTCCTCTTGAAAGGCAAAATCTCCTCACTTAATCCCCCCTTACAGAAGAGACTGGAAGGGGGGATATTCATTGTGTCGCGTAAGAGAATTTCTCTCCACCGAATGTAAGCCACATTTATAGAACCACCCATTATCAAAACGCGTGGGGAAACGAAACTTTTTGGGATACAACTACACACATCGTTATATTGATGGATGAAAAAGCGCGATTCGTCTATTTTCTTAGGCAAAGAGAGGGGAAGTATAAGAGAAATTCGTAAATTTACCGCGATTTTGAAATAAGAATTATGAACTGTCACCTAATGTGTGTAGCAGGGTTATTTCGAATCGCTAAACGCGAAAAAGTGAAAAACAAAACAACTAATATATATGAAACGAACACTACTCTTCTTTTGTTCACTCCTATTGCTTTGTCTTACTTCGGCACATGCAACACCTGCTTTTAAGTCGGGCACGCGATATCGCATCGTGTGTCACCTTTATGATGACACGGGAGTGCTCGTATTGGGTGCAAACCATAGTTCTTCGGCTTTGCTCTATTATTCCACAACTGAAAGCACTGCTACCGATGGTTGGTGGTATATCGAAAAGTCGGGCAATGGATTTACTATCCAGAATGCGCAGACTAAACAATATATGACCTGGACCGACCAGAGAGTGAATGGAAAGTATAAATATATTTACCTAACCGATGCGTCGAAAGGCGAAACTAGTCAATGGACTTTCGAAGAAGGGAATGGCGATTCAAGCTATATGAATGTGCGCAATGTGGGTCAGACAGATTGGCTATTCAATTTGCGCCGCGATGGTTCCAACCTCTTCGGAGCATACGAAGGAAACGGCTCAGATACAAATGAACTCTTCAAAATCTACGATGAAGAGGGTAATGAATATCGCGCCGACGGCACCGTGATAAAGAGCGGTGGTGGCGAAACTGGGGGAGAAACTGGGGGAGAAACTGGTGATAACATTACCGAGACGGCCGACTTTACGAAGACGAGTGGTATGACCGTGGTGGACGAATATTGGGAGCGTAAGGGGATTACTACTCCCGTGGTGCTCACCACTGATAAGACCAACCCCGTACTCTACTCCATCGTCAACCTCCGCCTCAACGACACAAAGGCCAACTATGCCTACGTGAGAGTGAGCAATGGTAAACTCACGCAGACGCAGGACGCTTCGCTTCGCACGCACTTCTACTTTGTGCAGAGCTATGGCGGCATACAGATCTACTCAGAAGACGGCCAGTATGTGGCTACAAATTATCCGCAGACTTACGATGGCCAGACGGCTGTAGACGTAGCAACAGGAAGCCTCCAATATGGTTCCAATATCTGGACCATCAGTTGGCAAGGCAGCACATCGCCCGCAGGCTATGCTATTGGTAAAGCCGATAATAAGAGCAACAATAGCTGGGGCTGGGGATCCACCACCACACAGAGTTCTTACTATTATTGGAACGACTATCAAGGCACAAAAATTGGCCTTTACAATGTCGACGAAGGTTCCACCTTCGTGTTTACATCGAGTGATTCGCGCCACCTCGAGTCGTTGCTCAGTCAAGGCATCCGTGTGGAGGGAGTAGCTGTGCCGCTCACCATGGCGCTAGACTCTGTGCGATTAAACAATAAACAACTCGTTTACGATCAGAGCGAAGGTGTCTACTATTGTCCGTTGCCAAGCTCTGTGCGCGAGGCTGCTAGCTTCACGCTCCCCTTGACCTGTCGCCCCAAGAGCGGTTACAAGGGAATCCTCAAACTTGATGGAATGACACCCGAAGCTGAAACTAACAACGTGACAGTAGAGAACGTTGATTGCTCAAAAACCTATCCGCTTACCCTCGAAAATGCTAGTGGAAACACCATTGCAAAGGGCAAACTTCGCTTCACCTATCTGAGCATCGTCGAGGTGGACGTGCCCTCGTGCAATAATAACAGCTATACCACGGGTTCGATGCGTGTGACCTATCCCGACCAAGAAGGCTACGACTCTACCTATATCGCTGCATTTAAGTATCGCGGTGCATCATCGAGCAATTATCCCAAGCGCTCCTACGCTGTGAAGATGCGCAATGAAAATGGAGAGAGCGTTGATCGCAAATTCCTTGGTCTGCGTTCGGACAATAATTGGATTCTCGATGCCATGTATATCGATCCCGCTTGTATGCGCAATCGCGTGGCGACCGACCTTTGGAATGATTATTCCGCGAAGCCCTATCAAGCTGCGTATGAGAAAAAGGTGCGCAATGGCACGCGTGGCCGCTTCGTAGAGGTGTTCCTCAACGGATCGTATTGGGGCCTTTATTGCATGACCGAGAAACTCGACCGCAAGCAGCTGAAGCTGAAGAAGTATGATGCTGTGAAGAAGGTGGTTCATGGCCTGTTGTATAAGTCGAAAGATTGGTGCTACGAAACCTTCATGGGACACGAAAGCGGTGATAAGACCTATCCTGGAACAGATCCAGAAAGCTACACCAACACGCTAGGTAAGGAAAGATGGACTAGCTTTGAGCAGAAATATCCCGACTACGAGAAGGAAGCTGTAGAATGGGAACCTCTTTATAATGCCGTGAAATATGTGGCAAAGAGCACTACAAGCTATGTAAACTTCCAAGAAAAAGCGGTAAAAAACCGTTTCGACTATCCCGTGGTGCGCGACTACTATCTCCTTATTGAACTCATCCTTGCCACTGATAATCATGGTAAGAACATGTTCTACTATGTGTACGACAATGAAAGTTCGAGCAAGATAAGCATTGCTCCCTGGGATATGGATGGCACATGGGGTGTACGCTGGGATGGCGGTACTACATATACAAAAAATGCGGCACAGGATTTCGATACTTTCATTTGGAACAAAGAACATGGACAACTCACGCTCTTCTATAGCTTGAAGAAGTTCCTCCACTTCAACGACTCCCTCGCCGTGCGCTATGCAGAACTTCGTCAGGGTGAGTTCGATCCCGACAAATTAGCACAGCGTATTACATCTTATGCAAGCCTCTTCTCCGACAGTCAAGCCGATAAGCGAGAGGAAGGAAAGTGGGGTGTAACCAATAGTAGACATGCCAATATAGCCCAAGCAGCCACTTATGCTGAAGATTGGATAAAGCAGCGCGTGGCATTCCTTGACGAGCAGTATGGCTACGACCCCTCACAGACTTCCATCAATGCGGCAAAGGCTTCCGCTTTCTTCTCTGCTATAGGCGGACGAGGTGCCATAGCCGTGCATGCTGGAGCGGCACAACGCGTGAATATCTACAACGTAGCTGGTCAACTTGTGCGCGTTGCTGATGTGGGCGAGGGACTGACCCCCATCCAAGGATTTACGCCTGGTATCTATCTTGTCAATGGCGTAAAAGTAGTAGTAAGATAATTGAAGAGCGTTCCTATCTATTCTATCTGCAAAATCGAAAATATAGATAGGAAACTCTCTTTCTCAGTGTAAAAGTATTTTCCCGAAATACTCAATCAACTTCAGGCAAGTTTTCTCATTCCTGCTCATCAGAGATGACGAAAGCTTGCTTGATTTTTTGTGAATAGAGAGTGGTTCTATAAATTCTGAAATTTATGGTACCACCCTTATACAAGGTGGGAATGAAACAAACACCTTCGCATGCTAACGTGTAAAAATGCGAAAAGTGCGGGTTGTTGTGAAAAGCCGTACTGCGAAATAAGGAAAAGCCGAATTTTCTGCTTACCTTTGTCGTCGTAGGGCGGAGAATGTTCATTTTCGTCCCCCTCTCGCATTGATAGCCTCGAATGGAAAAAGTTAGAAGAATGGGCTAAAACGTTATGAGAAATAATACAATGACAATATCAATGAAGCACAAACACACGCAAAGCAGTGCATGGCATCTGAAGGGATTGCTAGCTCTGCTCGCTTTTTGCAGCGCTTCGCTCACCTCGTGGGCACAGCTCAGTGAAAGCAAAACTTACTACATCAAAAGCTCCGTTTCGGGGCAGGTGATGTCTAATGGTAGTTCTGGAAAAGCTGGTGAAAATATCAAGCTTGAAGACGTCAGTGACTATTCGTACGGGCAGAAATGGAAACTGCGTAGCACTGGTAATGCTAACGAGTATGCCATTGTAAGCGCAGGATTCAGCAGCATGGCTCTTGATGCCAACCCTTCTAAAGGATATTACTTACTGCAGTGGAATTATAGTGCAACGTCAGATAACGAGAAGTTCGTGATCGAAGCTGTCGATGGAAAGGCTGATACCTACACCATTACGTGGGCAAGTGATAAGTCGCGTCGCATTGCAGAGAATAGTAAGGCAGAACTCTATGTCAACACCACAGCTGCTACGAGCACGGAAGCACAATTCGTATTTGAAGAAACTTCCGAACAGCAGATGCCCGAGGCAGAAGAGTGGGAAAACGAAACAATCTTTGGTGTAAACAAGCTCCCTGGCCATGCCACTTTCATGCCCTATGCTTCTACTGCAAAGCTTCAAGCCGACAAAGCACGCTACGATTATCCGTGGGTTGATCCGACGGGAGCAGAGTGGATGAGCTTGAATGGAGTTTGGAACTTGAAGTGGGGCACGAACATCTTGGCTCGCCCTAGAGAAGATTTCTATGGCGATGAGGTGGATGCTACTTCATGGGACACCATCTCTGTGCCTTCATGTCTTGAGATGAAGGGGTATGGCAAACCATATTATATCAATGATCAGTATCCATTCGCCGATAATTCTCCTTACATCACGATGCAGAGCGGATGTGAAAACTCCGTAGCCTCTTATCGCCGCAACTTTACCTTACCCGAAGGATGGACGGATAAGCGCGTTGTGTTGCACTTTGATGGTATCTATAGTGCAGCCTATGTGTGGGTAAATGGAAAGTATGTGGGCTACACCGAGGAATCTAATAATGATGCAGAGTTCGACCTCAGCAATGTGGTGCGCGAGGGAGAGAACAACGTGTCGGTACAGGTAATCCGATTTAGCGATGGTTCTTATCTGGAAGATCAGGATATGTGGCGCATGAGTGGTATCCACCGCGACGTATACCTTTACGCTACTCCGAAAGCCTATGTCGCCGATCACGTAATCAATAGTGAACTATCTTCTGACTTCGCTTCGGCCGACGTAACCGTGCGTCTGAGCATGAACAACGACGCAACTCAGCCAGTTCAAAAGAAAGTGCGCATTCGCTTGCTTAACTCGCAAGGCGAGGTGAAGGCAGAAAGCACGAATGACGTAAGCCTTGATGCTAGCGAGACCGAACACGTTGAGGATTTCTCGCTTGGCAGTATCGATGGCGTGCAGCTGTGGTCGGCCGAACAGCCCAATCTCTACACCATTGAGGTGGCACAGATGACGGCCAATGGTCAAGAGGAAATGGCCTTTGCTACGAAATATGGATTCCGCAAGATTGAGAATAAAAATGGTCGCATCTATCTTAACGGTCAGCGCGTTTATTTCCGCGGAGTCAACACACAAGATACGCATCCCGTGCATGGTCGCTCTATCGACGTGCAGACGATGCTGCGCGATGTGACCATGATGAAGCAGGCCAATATCAACACCGTACGTACCAGCCACTATCCACGTCAGGCCAAGATGAATGCTATGTTCGACTATTACGGACTCTACGTGATGGACGAAGCCGACATCGAGTGCCACTACAACTGGTACTACAGTCATGCGACAATCACGAATGCTGATTCATGGAAGGCTCAATTCCTCGATCGTACAGAGCGCATGGTGCTCCGCGACCGCAATCACCCCTCTATTATCTTCTGGAGTTTAGGCAACGAAAGCGGTACGGGTAGTAACATGCAAGCCACTTACGACCTAGTGAAGAGCATAGACTCTGAACGTCCTGTACACTATGAAGGCGCCACTCGCGAACGGGCTTCTTATACCGACCTCTATAGTGTGATGTATCCCACCGTGACGAATGCTGCCAACGATGCAAAGAGCAATCGCGACAAGAAACCTTATTTTATGTGTGAATACGCTCACTCTATGGGCAATGCTACGGGCAACTTGAAGGAATATTGGGATGCCATTATCGGTTCTACCTATGGTATCGGTGGCTGTATCTGGGACTGGGTAGATCAGAGCATCTACGACGCTGCCGACATTAAGCGCAATTATCTCACGGAAAAGGGCTATCCTAAATATCGCTCGGGCTACGATTATCCCGGACCTGCGCAAGGCAACTTCGTCAACAATGGAATTATTACAGCCAACCGCGCATGGAGCCCCAAGCTCTCCGAGGTGAAGAGCGTATTCCAACAGGTGGCCTTCGGCTACAGTTCTTCAAAAAAGATGGTGACGCTCACCAATAACTTCAACTTCAGCAACCTTTCTCAGTATAAGCTAGCCTATGCTTTATTAGCCGATGGTGTGGAAGTAAAGACCGACACGCTTGCCATTCCTAGTGCTCTGCCAGGACAAAAAACAACAGTGGAACTTCCCCTCTCCACTCTGGCCGACGATGGAAAGGAATACCTACTCAATCTTTATGTGGTATTGGCCAACGATGCATCGTGGGCACAAGCTGGCTATCCTATTGCTCAGCAACAGTACACGCTCAGGACCCGTGCGGCACAACTCCCGGCAGTGAGCGTTCCCGCTGATGCCGAAGCACTGACCATCACAAAGAACCGCACCAACACCGAGGTGGGTAATAGCAAGTTTAGCGTAACGCTCAATACGAGCTCCAACCAGCTCCAAGGTTGGAAGTACGATGGCACAATGATTATCGGAGCCGTATCGCAAGCATTCTCTTACGACAACTTCCGCTGGGTGGAAAATGATGAGTCTAATGGCAATACGCTCAACTCTAGCAATGGTGTGAGCAGACGCACTCTCCTTCAAGAGCCTACACTTGATGCCACCACAGGTGCTGTGAAATTCTCTGTACAAGAGAATGGCTCATACTGCAATACCCGCTACGACTATACAGTTTATCCCGATGGTACGCTTGACCTCGCTTCCACTTATACCACGCAGACCTCAACCAATCTGCGTCGTATCGGAACACGTCTCGCTCTCGCATCCTCGTTCGACACCATTAGCTACTATGCTCGTGGTCCGTGGGAAAACTATGTAGATCGTTGCCAAGGAACCCCCCTTGGACGTTATACCTCTACGGCTAGCGATTTCTTTACTGCTTACTCTCGTCCACAGTCGTGTGGCAACCGCCAAGACTTGCGCGACTTCACCATTAAAGACAATCGTACGGGTCTCTCGCTCTATGTGCAGACAGAGGGTAAGGTAAGTTTCTCCGTTCTTCCTTATGAAGATGCAACGATTGCTTCCAAACGTCATTGCTGGGAGTTGAGCAAGAGTCGTGTAATTCTTCATCTCGATTATTATCAGCAAGGTTTAGGCAACGGAAGTTGCGGTAGTCCTAGCCCCACCACCTTGAGCAAGTATCTCTGCCCGCAAGGTACTTTTACAAATAAGGTGCGTTTCCGTCCATTCTCAAAGAACGAGCAGACGGGTATCTCGCAGACCACCCTAGATGCTTCTTCTTCCTATAGCGTAGTAGTAACTGATGGACGCGTACTCTGCACGGGTAGCATTCCCGCTAATACATTCCTCACCGTCTACGATCTCGGTGGTAGCGTGGTGGCACGTACCTCTACAACAGTAGCCACCTCACAGTTGAGTACAAGCATTGCAACCTCTCCTAGTGGAACTTATCTCGTTAAGGTAGGAAAAACTACTTATAAGGTAGTGAAGTAATAAACGGATACTGTGTATCCTAAGTTTAATAAGTTTAGGAGTTTAATGAGTTTATGGGATTTACTTTGCGCAAGCAATGCCCTAAACTCACTAAACTCCTAAACTCATTAAACTCCCTAAACTATCCCCCTCCCCAATGCACAAAATACTTTTTATCTGCCTCGGCAATATCTGCCGTTCATGTACAGCTGAAGAAATATTCCGTACACTCACAATAGAGAAAAGCATGGAGCAACAATTCATGATTGACTCCGCCGGACTTATCGATTACCACGAAGGCGAACTTCCCGACGAACGCATGCGTCGTCATGCTTCGCGCCATGGCTATCACCTTACGCACCATTCGCGTCCCATCACCGAGGCAGACTTCTCACGTTTTGACCTCATCGTAGCCATGGATGAAGCCAATCGCTCTCGCCTTCTACAACTGGCTCCCACCGAAGCTGCCAAGCAAAAAATCGTCATGATGGCCTCCTACCTTCGCCACCATCCCGAAGCCGATTCCATCCCCGATCCCTATTATGGTGGTCCCGAGGGCTTCGAACTCGTGATCAATCTCCTGGAAGATGCCTGCGCCACACTTCTCGTCACCCTTACGAATACTCCATCATCCGCAAACGAAGAATCGTTTTTTTGAGCAATACAAAACGCATATCCAAATAAAAGTGTTACATTTGCAAGAAGTTAGTGTGACAACTATAAATACATAATAATCCAACAATAAACAATATAACTTAATATCATGGAACAAAAGGATTTGCAGCACATAGCTGGCCAGTTCGAGATTGAAGGAACCGTATCCGAGGTAAAGCCCCTAGGCAACGGCTTGATTAATACCACCTATAAGGTAGTGACCGAGGGCGATGCTCCTGACTACGTGTTGCAGCACATCAACACAGCCATCTTCCCCGATGTAGATATGTTGATGGGCAATATCGTGGCTGTGACAAGTCACATCCGCAAAAAACTCGAAGCTAAGCACACCGCAGATATCGACCGCAAGGTGCTCAAGTTCGTGCCTTGTAAAGACGGCAAGTATTACTATGTGTTCGACAATAAATATTGGCGCGTAATGGTGTTCATCCCCGACACCGTATCAAAAAGTGGCGTAACTCCCGAAAGCTCTTACATCGTGGGTGAAACCTTCGGTGACTTTCAAGCCATGCTTGCCGACATCCCCGAAAAGCTCGGCGAGACCATTAAGGACTTCCACAACATTGAGTTCCGCCTCCAGCAGTTCCACGAAGCTGTGAAGGAAGACAAGATGGGTCGTGCAGCCGGTGTGAAAGATATTATTGACGAAATCGAAAAGCGTGCAGAAACCATGACGAAGAGCGAGAAACTCTTCCGCGAAGGTAAACTTCCCAAGCGCATCTGCCACTGCGATACCAAGGTCGACAACATCCTCTTTGATAAAGACGATTCTGTGCTCTGCGTAATCGACCTCGACACCGTGATGCCCAGCTTCATTTTCTCCGACTTCGGCGACTTCCTCCGTTCAGCAGCTAATACGCAGGCAGAAGACAGCCCTGAATACGATAAGATCGAATTCCGCATGGACATCTTCAAGGCATTTACCGAAGGTTATCTCAAAACGGCGAGTGCATTCCTCACTCCCATTGAGATCGAAAACCTTCCCTACGGCGCAACGCTCTTCCCTTACATGCAGCTCGTGCGCTTCTTCGCCGACTACCTCAATGGTGATACCTACTACAAGATTCAGTATCCCGAGCACAACCTCGTACGTTCTAAGAACCAGCTCACCCTCCTTCAGCGTGCTGAAGAGAAGATTCCAGAAATGGAAGCCTTCATCCAGGAGCAGCTCAAGAAGTAAGGGTTCGTCTTCAGAAATAACTATTCCGTAAATCTTTATATATACTCCTATATATAAGGACTCGTGTTTTACAATTCATTTGTTTAATCGTAAAATCTCCATCTGCATATAAGCAGGTGGAGATTTTTTTAGGTTCGTATCCAAATGTTCTTTTAGAGAACTATATGTTCTATGTTTCCCTTGCGCTTAAATAGTTATAAATGAATCATACCAACAAAGTTCTCTATCGTCAGCGAAGTGTGACTTACATGCCGTCGGATGCCCATTATACTTTTTCCAGATGAGCGTTTATGTTTGCGTCCCCCGACCGAAGGACGCAAACTTCATTGGGCAATGAAAACTAAACAAAAGCTCATCCTTGAATGGATAGAACCCCTACTTATACAATAATTCTGTGTGTGAGGCTAGGTAGAATCCTAATGACTTTGTATATTTGCAACAATATTACTCACTTCGCTTTCTATCTGAAAAGCGTGATTAGAATGAGACGTTTTCTTACTTAAATTTTTCTAATATACAAAAACATGGAAAGAAAGAAATTGAACTTAAACGATTTAGCTCAAATGCATAGTACCAAGGTTGCATCAAATCCCGTGAGCAGTGCAACAAAAGGGACAAAGGATAATCCATATACAAGTGGTGAAGCATATTCTCTAATAGACGAAGGTGCTTTTAAGGGTGGTTACGTAATTGATAGCAACGGGCTAGTTAATTATTGGTTGGGCGAAGCCGAAGTGGTGGCGTATAACTCCTCTAGCGAAGATGAGTTTATACCGATATATGACTTCAATAGCATATTCCATGAAATCTTTTGGAGAAGTTACTATGATTCCGATTGGTATCCTTTTGGAACGGATGCATCATCTGTTAGTCTCCCATATGCAGATGGGACGGCTTCAAGCATTGTCGGTGCGGTAGATGCAGTAGGGGAAGCCTTGGAGAAAAATCCTAAAAAGATAAACTATGGTAGCAATGGTAAATTTTATTTTGAGACTAGAACAGGACGTGTCTTTTGCGGAAATCAATATATAGGAACAACTTCGCTCAATGGAATCGGAAAACTTATTTCAGATTACGCAGGAGGAATTAATGCAGTTTTGACTGTCTACAATATTCTTGCCACATATAATAATGAAGGTTTTGAAGCAGGGAATAAAGAACTCGCGACAAGTGCGGGAAGTACGGCTGGAGGTTGGGCTGGTGCTATGCTTGGTGCGAAAATAGGTGCGGCTATAGGAGGATGGACAGGACCAATAGGAGGTGCTTTAGGAGGTATAATCGGCGGTATAATAGGTGGAGTAGGTGGAGATTTTGCAGGAAATCGCCTTGTAGAAATAGCTATTGAGTAAATAAATGAAGATTATACGAGAGTTTATAGTTGGAAAGAATGACCTATTAGCAAATAGAGTGTTATATGCTATATATGAAGTTTGGGTTCTTTTAACCCGACTTCTTACTTGGCTTTTCGATTGGACTTTTGGACGTCCCATGTATAGTATTCCATTTGTAAGAAAAAGAATAAACAAGATCAATGGTGTAAAAGAATATGAGTCTTTTAAGAAAGGATTAGAAATACCGAAAACTGCATTCTTGCCCAATAAATTGGTATTCTTTGTTTTCTTCCTTCCAATATCATTGTTATTCAATATTGTAACGATTGTTGTTGGTCGTCCTTTAACGCTACTATATTGTACATTCCCCTATCCTTTTATAATGATAACTATCATTATGGCTTTGTCTATCTTATTGTGCCATTATTTCTATGAAAGAGACAATAGATATATTGTGTTTTTTAATAGATTTGAGAAGGATTCTTTGCTAAAGAGAGTGGTATGGGTAATTGGAACCTTCTTCGCTTTTATCTTGCTGCTTGCATTAAATTTGAAACTGATGTTCAATATTATAGATATGGGTAGACATCAAACATTTGTCTTGCATTGATAAAGTACATCAATAAATATGCGGATTGCTTATATCTCAAACAATAATCCGGAGGATATCAATAATTGGTCGGGTACTCCGTGTCATATAGTCTCTGCGCTGAGAAAATACCACGAAGTGGATTGGGTTGGAGGTGGTGTCCTCAATGGTGCTCTGTGGCATCATCGTTTTTTGAATAAGAAGAAAAGGTTTAATCTGTTGGACTACAGCGAAGAAGTAGGCAATGTAGTTTCAAGGTTTCTTGAGAAGGGAAAGTACGATATAGCCATTTCTTCTACCTATTCTATGTGTTCCCATCTGAAGGTTGATGTTCCCTTGATAGCGTTTAGCGACCTTACCTACAACCTTTGTACTACTTACTTAAAGAAAGCTGCGCCTGAGGCCTTGAAGGAGCGTGCCATACAAGTGGAGCGTGACTTTCTGCAATTGGCTGATGCTATTGTCTATCCGTCATCGTTTGCCAAAAACGCAGCTCTGACTGATTATCCGATAAGGGAAGATAAAGTCTATGTGATCGATTTTGGTGCTAATATTCCTTCTCCAACAGGAGTGAATGTTGATGAGTTTAATAGGGATGGTGTATGCAAATTAGTGTTCGTCGGTCGTAATTGGAAACTGAAAGGTGGAGATAAGGCTTTAGCTGCCTATTCCTTTCTGAAGTGTCAAGGCTTCCCATGTGAATTGACTATCATAGGGTGTGAACCACCACTCAAGATCGCAGATGCGGGCGTAAAGGTTATCCCATGGTTGGACAAATCAAGAGCTGACGATTTGTTGCGCTATGATAGAATCATGAGAGAAAGCCATTTTCTAATACTGCCCACAGAGTTTGACGCCTATGGTATTGTGTTTTGCGAAGCATCGGCCTATGGCGTTCCGAGTCTTGCTCCCAATGTGGGTGGTGTGAGCCAGCCTATTCGTGATGGCGTAAACGGATTCTTGTTTTCTCCGCATGCAGCAGCATGGGAGTATGCGAATAAGATAAGGGAAGTCTTTCAAGATAAAGAGAAGTATAAGTCTTTACGTAAAATGTCACGCCGTGAATACGAAACAAGGCTCAATTGGGATGCATGGGCTCAGTCGATGAACGAGATTATGGGTGAAATAGTTCAGAGCAGACGCGGTCAAAGTATACCGAAAGAATGTCATACGAAAGAACATAAAGAGGCCAAAGACGAACACACCGCCCATCAATTCTTCATACCGGTATATTCATTCAATCTCCAATCTCGCCCCGACCGCTTGGCTCATCTACAACAACAATTTCAAGGTAAGTTTGAATTTGAGGTCATACTAGTAGAAGCTGTTAAGCATGATGTGGGTGCTATAGGACTATGGCAGAGCATATGCAAAGCAGTAGAAATGGCTCAAAAACGAGGTGAGGACGTTATCATATTGTGCGAAGATGATCATGAGTTTACATCCTATTATAGTGCCGACTATTTATTCTCGAATATTGCTGAAGCCTATGCGCAGGGTGCAGAATTGCTAAATGGCGGTATTGGCGGATTTGGCAATGCGGTTCCTGTCGCTATGAATAGATGCTGTGTAGATTGGTTCTGGTGTACACAGTTTATCGTCGTCTTTAAATCTCTATTTTCCAAAATATTAAACTATAATTTTAAAGAGGGTGATACGGCAGATGGAGCCTTGTCTCAGATAGCTAATAATCCTCAGGTGATGTATCCACCAGTCTCCACACAAAAAGACTTTGGATATTCGGATATAATACCGCGTCAACCGATGTTCCAAGATAACCTATTTCGTTCTTGCAATCAAAGGCTTGCCAATCTGCATAAAGTTTATCAAAAATTTATGAATGGAATGAAGCATTAATTAAATTGTTCTGCGGTTCGGAAAAATAAAGATTTCAAAGAGCGTTTGTTATAGATGAAACATACCAACAATGCTCTCTATCTTCAGCAAAGTGCGACTTGCATGCCGTTGGACGCTCATTATATTTTCCCAGATGAGCGTTTATGTTTGCGTCCCCCAACCGAAGAACACAAACTTCATTGGGCAATGAAAACTAAACAAAAGCCTATCCTTGAATGGATAGAGCCCCTCCTTATACGCTGAATTCAACTTGCAAATGCAACAGAATTCTGATTAATAATTTGTTTAAATTTTTCGTTTGGCGTGAGGTATCCAAGTCTTTTACGAGGTCGATTATTGAGTTTATTTTCAATCCACTTAATCTG
>OJKP01000740.1_pt1 | contig 22360 bp, 24 predicted proteins | sample 1596521 | NCBI WGS metagenome assembly OJKP01 (sample SAMEA4350130, study PRJEB24818) | metagenome | biome: human; feature: gut; material: faeces | place: Denmark | collected 2013-09
CCTTCTGTTCGCGCGCGCCTGCTTGTTTTTACCCCGGATCACCCACGGGGGGGCACATCACCCTTGTTCTGCCCCGCCGCGGAGGCGGTGGAGTGACACGACAGCACACACGGGCGAGCGCCGCCCGCCGCTTCGGGACCCTCAGCACCAGCCTTCGGGGGGGCGCCCGTCCTTCCCTTGGCCACAACCGCGAAAGCACCGCCAATAAAGTTAACCCCGACATTTTTGGCCGCGCGGTCAAGCGCCTTGGCAAACGGGACATAGTCTTCCGTCTCCGACGCGGCGGCGACCAGCGCGATGGGTGTGACGGAAACCCGCTTATTGACGATGGGAATGCCGAATTCCCGCTCGATCTCTTCTCCCGTTGCGACCAGGTGCTCTGCATAGCGGCTGATCTTGTCGTAGATCTTTTCACACGCACGCTCTGCGCTTCTGTCCGCGCAGGAGAGGAGCGAGATGCCCATCGTGATCGTGCGGATATCCAAATGCTGCTGGTCGATCATACGGATCGTTTCCAGAATATCATTGCGGCTTAGCATGATTCTTTCCCTCCCCGCTCAGATCTTGTGCATCGCGTTGAAGATGTCCTCCCGCTGCATGCGGATCGCAATGTCCATCTCCGCGCCGAGGGCGCTCAGCTTTTCCGTCAGTTCCGTAAAAGAGAGCGAACAATTTTCGAGATCCACCAGCATGACCATGGTGAAATTTTCCTGCAAAATCGTCTGGCTGATATCCAGAACGTTCACGTTCCACTTTGCCAGCAGCGAGCTGACGCCCGCGATAATACCGACCTGATCTTTTCCCAGTACCGTGATAATGGCTTTCATCCTGTGTTCTCCTTTCAGTTCCTGCCGGTAATTGTATCACATCACCGCAATAAAGTAAATGTTCCGGATGCGCAACATACGCATCCGGAACATACATTTATCGTACTATTCGACAAACCGCCCCGCTCAGTCGAGGAAGTAGACCGTCGAGTTCTTCTGGCGGCCGAACTGCTTGCACTCCTGATAGGAATTCATATAGAGGTCGATCGCCGCGCCGCGCACGCCGGTGTCCTCAGCCACAGCGTTGCCGTAGGTGTAGCCCGACGAGCCGACGATGAACATCTCTGTGCCCAGCGGAATGACCTTCTTATCCACCGCGACAGTGCCGACATGGACCGTTGTGCCCGTGGCCGTTCTGGTGCCCACGCCGCCGTAGCCCGCGGTATAGGCCGTGCAGGTGACCTTCATCGAGCCGGAGAAGTGGACGGAATCGCCGGACTTCATCAGAAGATAGCCGCTGCCGTCGCTCTCGGTGACAACGGACTTGACCGTGTCGCCGCTCTGCGCCTTGTCGACGAGCGTGCCGGTGTAGGTGATCTCCGCGACGGAGGTGTCGTTCTTCTCCTCCACCGCCTGGCGGGAGACGAACTGGCCGTCGGCGTACACAACCTCGTAAACGATGTCGCGCGTGCCGTCGATGCCCTGCTGGACGACCTGCGTCTCGCCCTTGGGGATGCGGTACGACGTGGAGGTCAGCGTGGTGTGGGGAGCCGCCTCGGTGGCGGTCTCATAGTAGGTGAAGTCAGAGGCAACGGTGATCTCGACCTCTTCCTCCGTGACGTCGACCAGCACCATCTCAAGCGGGCTGACCGAGATCTGCAAACGGCGCAGCAGCTCGCTGACGCGCTCGCCGTTTCTCGTGGTGGCGTACTCGATATCGTCGCCGTGTGTCACCGTCACCTTTTCACCGGCAGGGAGCGTGACTTCCGCGTCACCGCTCTGCGCGCCGGTGACAATGACGCGCTCCTGCGGGATGTCCGTCGTGCCGTCGAGCACGCTGACCGTATCGCCGTCGGCGATGAGGTACAGCGCGTCCGCGCGCAGCTCGGGCGAACTGTTCAGCAGCATCACAGCCGCGAAGAGCAGAAAGAACATCGCTCTGCGGCAGCGCTGGGCTGTGAACAAATTTTTCAAAAACTTCTGCATGGGATACTCCTTTTTTCGCGGCGTGAGCCGCCGCAGCTTCGCGCAGCTGAGGAAGTGCGCTGCGTCCGGAAAAGATTACAAAATGTAACTTTTCCAAAACTTGCTGGCAGTATACCGCCTGAAAAAGGATTTGTCAAGTTTCCGCCGTTTGTTCGCCAAAAGTTCTGTATTTTATAAAATTTTCGATATTTTTCTTATTTTCATCTTCTAAAAGTTGCGATTTAAGTCATCGAATTCGTGATTTTCTCGATTTATGTAAACCATCGTCACCCCTCTCCCCCGCCTCGCCGCCATCTCGGCGTCGAAGAGGCGGCGCACCTGCCGACGCTCTTTGTCCCGTCCGAGCGGGCAAAAAACTCTTGGGAGCAGGCCGGGTGTGTCCCGCTCCCGCCCCGCAAGGCGGCAAAAACGCGGAAAGCCCTGCAAACACTGGCTTTTTTGCTTCTCCGCCGCACGCTCTATCCCCTCGGACAGCAAAGGAACGCCCCCTGTGCCCTTTCCGGGCGCAGGGGACGAAAAGCCGCCTCAACAGCGTGTCGCGATGCCAAAATATGCAAGTTTGACTTTTTGAAAATTCATTTATTGAAATTCATTTATGTCAACCTGATTTTTTGATTTTTGTTGGCAAAGGTCACAAAAATCGCGCTTCTTTTTCGCTTTTCCCGTCAAATGGGCGATCGCAGAGGAAGTTACATTTTCTCCTCCTTTTCGCCCGTTTCGCCGTGAAAATGAAGGTAGACGGACGCGGCGGCGTCTTTTGGCAGCACACGTTCAAGGGCGAAAATGTCCGCCTCCCGAATCGCCTTAACGCTCTTGAACGTCTTGAGCAGCGCCTGCGCGCGCACCTTGCCGACGCCCGGAATCCCGTCGAGTGCCGAGCGGGTCGAGGACTTCGAATGGCTCTCGTGGTGGAACGTGATGGCAAAGCGGTGCGTCTCCTCCTGGATCTGACCGATCAGGGCGAAGACGTTCGGCGCGGCGTGCAGGTCGATCTCGCGGCCCTGTGCGGTGACGAGCGCGCGCGTGCGGTGGCGGTCGTCCTTGACCATGCCGAAGATCGGCACACGCACATGCATCTGCGCGCACACGCGCTCGGCGACGCCCGCGTGCGTGATGCCGCCGTCGATGAGCATGACATCCGGCAGGGGGCTGAATTTCTCGTCCCCGTCCAGATAGCGCTGGATGCGGCGCGTGAGCACCTCCTCCATGGAGGCATAGTCGTCTGGGTGGGCCGACAGGCTCTTGATCTTGAATCTCCGGTAGGCACTCTTCTTGGGCTTTGCGCCCTCATAGACGACCATCGACGCAACGATGTCGCTCGCGCCGGTGTTTGAGATATCGTAGGACTCCATGCGCTCGGGCGGCTCGGGGAGCGAGAGCATCCCCGCAAGCTGCGTCAGCGTGCGGTTCTCGCGCTCCTGCGCGGTCGTCACGCGCTCGACATCCTCGCGCGCGTTGCGCTGCGCCATGGCAAGGAGTTCCGCCTTCTCGCCCCTCTGGGGGACGTGGAGCGTCACCTTGCGGCCCGCGCGCTCGGTCAGGATCTGTGCGAGCTCGTCCGCGCCCTCGATCTCGCAGGGCAGCAAAATTTCGCGCGGCAGCACGCTCTTATTGAGGTAATACTGCGGCAGCAATGCAGACAAGATCATCTGCTCGCTCTCGTCCTGCGGCGCGGCGAAGAGGTTCAGGTCTCGACCCGTCACGCTGCCGTCCTCAATGTGCAGCACAGCGCTGCCGCATTTGAGCGCGCCGCGGTAAACTCCCCAGATATCGGTGTCGGCGCAGATGCCGGCGATGACCTTCTGCCGCTTGCCCAGCACCTCGATGGCGCGGATGCGGTCGCGCAGTGCCGCCGCCTGCTCAAAGTGCAGATCTGCGGCCTCCTGCTCCATCTCCTCGCGCAGCGCGCGGGTCAGGCGGCGGTAGTGGCCGTTCAGCAGCTCTTCGGCCTGCCCGATGCGGCGCATGTACTCGTCCTCATCCGGCGTGCCGCGGCAGAACGCGTCGCAGCGCCCCATGTGATGGTTGAGGCAGGGCCGCTCCTTTCCAATGTCGCGCGGGAATTTGCGGCTGCATGTCGGCAGGCGAAACGCCGCACAGATCGCGTCGATGGCCGCGCGCGTCTCGTTTCGTCCGCCAAACGGGCCAAAGTACAGCGCGTTGTCGTCCGCAGGCTTAGAGGCCATCGTAAAACGCGGATAGTGCTCCGTGCCGAGGCGCACAAAGGGATAGCCCTTGTCATCCTTTAACAAGATATTGTAGCGCGGCATGTGCTGCTTGATGAGCGAGTTTTCCAAAATCAGCGCCTCGAACTCGGTCGAGACAAAGATCGTGTCAAAGTGGTCGACCTGTGAGACCATGCGGCGCGTTTTCTCATTGTGGGAGGAATTCTCCTGAAAATACTGGCTGACGCGGTTTTTGAGTTTTTTCGCCTTGCCGACGTAAATGACGCAGCCGGTCTTGTCCATCATCAGATAGACGCCAGGCGCAAGCGGCAGGTCGTTTGCCTTGTCCAAAAGCTCCTGCTTTGTCACGGGACATTCCCTCCTTTCTTTTCATCTCTACATTATAATATATAATAGTATATCCGGTCGAATGGTGCCGGTAAAATGGAAAAAGGCGGCTTCCTGTGGAAGCCGCCTTTCCTGGTTGTTTGTTATTCGCCGAAATTGTTGGAAACCAGCTCGCACAGAGCGGTCACGGCTTCCTTTTCGTCCGCGCCGTCGGCCAGCAGCGTGATGGTCGTGCCCTTGACGATCCCGAGGGACAGCACGCCCAGCAAGCTCTTGGCGTTCACGCGACGCTCATCCTTCTCCAGCCAGATGCCGCTCTTGAACTCGTTGGCCTTCTGAATGAAGAACGTGGCAGGACGAGCATGCAGGCCTACTTCATTGTTGATCGTAACATTCTGAGTATACATCGTTACTACTCCCTCTCCAAAAAAATCTTTCGGACTTTATCGTATCATATACCATCGGGGGCCGATTCGTCAATGCCATTTCGCGCGAAATGGCGCGGATTTGGCAATAAACACAGACAAAGCGCTTCCCCGGGCGGGCATTTATTTCAACTCGACCACAGTGACACCCGACTCGCCCTCGCCGTAGTTGCCAAGGCGGAAGCTCTTGACGGCTTTGTTGCGCCGGAGGCTCGCGTGCACCGCCTTGCGCAGCGCGCCCGTGCCCTTGCCATGGATGATCGTCACAGTCTCAAGATGCGCCATGACGGCAGCGTCAATGTAGTTATCGAGCACGCTTTCGGCCTCCAGCGTCTCCATGCCGCGGATATCGAGCTCGCGCGCAGCGGACGCCGTGCGCAAAATGCGCTGCGAGGGGGCAAACTGCGGCTGCTTTTTGGCCGTGGCCGCGCGCTCCGCCGCCTCAATAAGGCGGACCTCGTCGGCTTTGACCTTCATCTGCAAAACGCCCGCCTTGAGCGTCAGCGTGCCGTCCTTGACAGCTGTGACCTCGGCCTGACGGCGCGTACCGGGGATCTCGACCAGATCGCCGACCTGAATCGGGCGCGAGGGCTTGGGGATGGGCTCCGCGCTCTCGTCGCGCACGCCCGCAGCGTCGCGCGCCTGCTTGATGTTGTGCATGATCTCGGCGCGCTGGGCGTTCATCTGCTGGGCATCGAGCTTTTTCTGCTGCTTGCGCAGCGCGTCGAGCTCGCGGAACGTGTCGTCCGCGACGGACTTGGCCTCAGCCAAAAGGCGCTTGGCCTCGGCTTCGCCGCGACTTCTCGCGTTCTCCTTCGCGCGCTCCATCTGCGTGCGGAATTCGCGCGCCTTGCGCGCGTCCTCCTCGCGCTGGGCGTAAAGGCGGTCGACCTCGGCTTTTTCTTTCTCTAACTGCTGCCTCTTCTGCTCCAGCTGCGTCAGCACGTCTTCAAAGCGGATGCTCTCGCTGTCCATCTGCGCCTTGGCTTTTTCAATGACGGCCTCGGAAAGCCCCAGCCGCTTCGAGATCGCAAAGGCATTCGACTTGCCGGGGATGCCGATGAGCAGCTTGTAGGTCGGGCAGAGCGTTTCCACGTCGAACTCGCAGCTCGCGTTCTCCACGCCCGCGGTCGTCATGGCGAAGGTCTTGAGCTCGGCGTAGTGCGTCGTCGCAGCGATCTTCGCACCCTGTGAACGCGCCTGCTCGATGACGGCGATGGCCAGTGCCGCACCCTCAACGGGGTCGGTGCCCGCGCCCAGCTCATCGAAGAGGATCAGGCAGTGCTCGTCCGCCTCGTCCAAGATCTGCACGATGTTTTTCATATGCGCCGAGAAGGTCGACAAACTCTGCTCGATGCTCTGCTCGTCGCCGATGTCGGCCAACACCGAGGAAAAGATGCTCACGGCGCTGCGGTCGTCGCAGGGGATATGCAGGCCGCACTGCGTCATCAGGCAGAGGAGGCCGAGCGTCTTTAAGCTCACGGTCTTGCCGCCGGTGTTCGGGCCTGTAATGACAAGCGTATCGAAGCTGCGGCCGAGCTCAATGTCGATGGGCACGGCCTTCGCGGGGTCGAGCAGCGGGTGGCGCGCATGGCGCAGATACACGCTGCCGTCCTTTTTGAGCTCGGGGCGCATGGCATTCATGCGGTAGCTCAGCTCGCCGCGCGCGAAAATGAGGTCGAGGTGGACGAGAATGTCATAATCCCACAGAATGTCGCGGCTGAAGCTCGCCGCCTCGCCCGAGAGGGCGTAGAGGATGCGGTCGATCTCCTTCTCCTCTTTCGCTTCGAGCTCCTTGAGCTCGTTGTTGGCCTGCACCACACCCATCGGCTCGACGAAAATCGTCGCGCCGCTCGAGGACGTGTCGTGCACGAGGCCCGGCAGCTCGCCGCGGCACTCGGCCTTCACCGGCACGACGAAGCGCCCGCCGCGCTGCGTGATCAGCGCGTCCTGCAAAACGTTCCGGTAGCTCGGGGACGAAATGATGCGCTGCAGGATCTGGCGGCCCTTGGCCGCCGCCGCGCGCTTGTGGCGGCGAATTTCCGCGAGCTCGGGCGAGGCCGCGTCGGCGATCTCGTTTTCGTCGAGGATCGCGGTCGTGATCTTCTCCTCCAGAAAGCGGTTCGGGTGCAGGGAGAGGAAGAGCTTGTCGATGACCGTCCCCTCCTCGTCCTCCTTATAATAATCCTGCACGCGGCGCACATTCGTGAGAAGCCCCGCGATGTCGAGAAGCTCCCGCGTGTTGAGCATGCCTCCGCGCTCGGCGCGGGAGAGCGCTTCGCCCACGTCGCGCACGCCGCCAAAGGCAGGGCTGCCGCGCAGCATGATCATCTTGCGCGCCGCGTCCGTCTCGTCGAGCAGGCGGTTGACCTCGCCGAAATCATCCGATGGCGTCAGCCGTCGCGCCCGCGCCTTGGCCTCCGCGCTCACCGCGTGATGCTCGAGCATCTCCAATAGCCGCGGCAGTTCGAGCACGCGGATGGATTTTTCAAACAGTTCACTCATAGTTTTCTCCGAAATTTTGATTTCGATTCGTATTTCTTTCGACAGATATTTCGTTTAGTTGTCAATTTTCATGCTTTTGTAGAAGTCCAGCGTCTTGAATCGCCGGTCAAGCTGCACCTGCGCAAACACCTCGCAAGCCGCGGCAAAGCGCTTTTCCGTCTCGCCCGAGAGGGAGAACGACAGCATCCGCTTCGGCTCGGAAAACAGCACATGGCGCATCGCCGCGAACGAGCCCGCGTCCAGCGGCAGAAGGCCGCCCCCGCCGTGGCCCGCACACTCCCTGCACAGCAGCACGCCCTGCTGCGCGTCAAACACCGGCTCTTTCGGGTTGTGCGTGCCGCAGACGGCGCAGCCGTCGAGCAGCGGCTCGTAGCCCGAAAGAGCGAGTAACTTGAGCTCAAACGCCGCCTTGACGATGCTCTGCGGTTTTTGCAGCGTGTCGAGCGCATAGAGCGAGTTGAGCAGCAGCGATAAGATCTCCGGCACGGGCTCGTCCTCCGCTGTGACGCACTCGGTCATCTCGGCAAAATACGACGCGAGCGACAGTAGCTCAATGTCCTGCCGGATACCGTCGAACAGCGAGATCGTCGACGCCTCGTCGAGGTAGTACCAGTTCCCGCGCTGATAGAGTACGAGCTCGGAAAAGGCCAGAAGCTCACTGCCCGCGGCGATGCGGCTTCCCTTGCGCCGCGCCCCGCGCGCCACGACCGCGATCCGCCCGAGCGAGTCGGTCAGAATATTCAATATGTAGTCGGCCTCCTTCGTCGCCGTCGCGCGAAGGACGATGCCTTTGGTCACGAGTTTTTCTGACATAAAACTCCTCTAAATTGTTTTACACCAAGGGGTGTAAAGGGTGGTTGCCTTGCAGGTGGGATGGTTTTTTCCGCGCACTGCGCGGAGGGGGAATGCAGCGCGTAGGCGCTGCTGCCGGTCAAAGGGGGTATTCTCTTTCCAAAGAGAATACCCCCTTTGGAACCCCCGGAGAAAGACGAGGAGAGCCCCCCTCGACCCCGCACATTGGCAGTTTGTAGCTCGAAGAGCTGCGCAGCCTGCGGAATCGGGTGCGGTGTACATGGCTTCGCCATGAATCCCTACTATCCGTTACCGATTGCAACCGCGCCTTACTGTCGTGAGGCGCGTGTGACGCTACCTCGGCGGCAGACTGCGTGCCAAATGCGGCATTGCTGCGCTCGCCGCATTGTGGAGACTGGCAGTAGGCGGAAATTAGGCTGTACTTCTACAAGATGGGCAGAGCGGCACCCGCAAGGGGTGTACCGCATCCGTAAGGCGGCAAAGCCGCCAACGGCTGCGCAACAGCGGATGATAGGAGCAAGTCAAATCGTATAGCAACGCCGCGCACAGGGCAGTGCAATCGGCAAGCATTGCAGCTCTTCGAGCTGCTCGCTTGCAATGGGAAACGCCTTTCTTTTGGACGGGCGACGCCCGTTTTCTTTCTCGGGAAAGAAAATGGGGGTCGCATCACGCGGCACTTGTGCCGCATTGACATTCGCACCTGTGCGAAAAAGGAAGAATTCTCTTTCGAGAAAGAGAATATCCCCCTTTCCCGCATTCCCTGCACGGTGCAGGGGAAAATTCCTCACCCCTCAAGGGGTATCATTTACTGCCAGTAAATAAAAAATCGGCTCCCCGGTTTTCAAAAACAGCGCGAAATATCCGTTTCGCAAATCCCTCACCTCATGCTTAGCATGAGGAAAACGCCCGCGAACTATGGCTGGGAAAATTTATTACTGCTTTTTGATGCAGTCAATGAAGCAGCCGATCGCCATACCGATGCACGTACCGCTCGCCATACCGGCGGCCATGTTGTTAAAAAGCGGCTGCCCCAGTGCAAAGCCGATGCTCATGCCGATCAGCATACCAAAAATCATACAATTGCCGCTGTCATCGGTCTTCTTTTCTTTCTTATCGGACATGTTTTTCCTTCTTACTGCTCGTCGTAGCCGAACGAGCGGATATAGTTCATATTGTCGCGCCAGTTTGTCCCACGCAGCCTGCCGCCGCGCGGGAACCCATTAAGCCATTGACGGGCGAAATGAATTCGCCCCATGGCATTCTCCGCTGACGCTCCGAATGACGCCGCGCACGCGGCGGCTTGCTCACGCTCGCAGGAAAACCGGCGTTTCCCCTCTTCTGCGCAGCTTACTGTTCGTCGTAGCCGAAGCTTCTGATATAGTTCATATTGTCGCGCCAGTTTTCCTTGACCTTGACCCAAGTCTCGAGGTAGACCTTTGTGCCCATGAAGCGCTCAATGTCGCGGCGGGCCTCAGTCGAGATCTTCTTGAGCATCGCGCCGTTTTTGCCGATGATGATACCCTTGTGGCTCGCCTTTTCGCAGTAGATGGTCGCGTCGACCTCGATGACCTCGTCGTCGCGCTCAATAAAGCGCGTGATCTCGACGGCCGTGCCGTGTGGGATCTCTTTATCGAGGTTGCGCAGCAGCTTTTCGCGCACGATCTCGCCCACGACCTGACGGTCGGGCTGGTCAGTCGTCATGCCGTCGGGGAAGAGCTGCGGGCCCTCAGAGGCGTACTTACCGAGCTCGTTCATCAGATCGTCCAGCCCCTCGTGCGTGCGCGCGGAAATGGGGATAATGGCGTCAAACGCATACGCCTCGCTGTAGGCCGCGATGACGGCGAGCAGGTCGTCCTTTTTCTCGACAGTGTCGATCTTGTTGATGCACAAAATCGCCGGCAGGTGAGAAGCCTTGATCTTTTCGATGAGCTCGGCCTCAGGGATGCCGACGTGCGCCACTGGCTCAACGAGCAGCAGCACCGCATCCACGTCCGCGATGGATTCGCGCGTGACCTTGACCATGTAGTCGCCCAGGCGGTTGCGCGCCTTGTGGAATCCAGGCGTGTCGAGCAGCACGTACTGCGTGTCGCCGCGGTTCACCACGCCGTAAATGCGGTTGCGCGTGGTCTGGGGCTTGTTCGACACGATGGCGATCTTCTCGCCCACAAGGGCGTTCGTCAGGCTGGATTTGCCGACGTTAGGCCGTCCGCAGACAGTGATCATAGCGGTTTTCGTTTTGTTCATGATAGGTGATCCTCAACTTTCTTTTGTTTGTTGAACGTTTTTTATTCATACAGCGAAAGCTGTATTCTCTTTTTGGATGCCCAAAGGGCGCGGTATTCTGTCCCACTGCCGTGGGGACGCGGGGCAAAGGGGGTATTCTCTTTCCAAAGAGAATACCCCCTTTGGAACCCCCAGAGAAAGGCGAGGGGAGGACCCCTCGACCCCCGACATTGCCGGATTGGAGCTCGAAGAGCTGCACGCGCTGCGCATTGCACAGCCGTTGGCAGCTCTGCTGCCTTACGGATGTGGCATACCCCTTGCGGGTAATCAGGTGCGGTGTACATGGCTTCGCCATGAATCTTCTGCGAGTCGTTACGTCTTGCAACCGCGCCTTACTATCGTGAGGCGCGTGTGACGTCAGAACGGCGGCAGACTGCCTGCCGAATGCGGCATTGCTGGCGCTCGCCGCATTGTGGAGTGCTCCGGTAAACGGATATTAGTCAGCACTCCTACAAGATCAGCAGAGCGGCAGCGGATGATAGAAGCAGAGGCAAGTCGTATCGCAATGCTAACGCGGCTTTGCCGCGCGCAGGCATTCCCATTCCGGAGGCAAAAGGCTTATTCAAACCTGAGACTGCCAATCTAAACGCCTTTCTTTTGGACGGCCACACCGCCCGTTTTCTTTCTCGGGAAAGAAAATGGGGGGTGTGGTGTTGCCGCCCGCAGGCGGCATTGCCCTCCGCACCTGTGCGGAATCTCACCGCTCGAGTTCGAGCAATTTCATAATTGCCTCTTCATGTTCCCGCATCTGCGCTTTCATCGGCCCTTCGTCCAGATGGTCGTAGCCCAGAAGGTGAAGCACCGAGTGCGTCACGAGGTACGCCAGCTCGCGGCGGTTGGAGTGGCCGTATTCCTTCGCCTGCGCGGCGACGTGCTCGAGCGAGATGACCATATCGCCGAGCGGGACGAGGCCCGTTCCGGGGTCGGCGTCCTCCTCACCCGGCAGCTCGCCGGGGGTAAGCTCGAACATCGGGAAACTCAGCACGTCCGTCGCGCGATCGACCTCGCGCATTTCGCGGTTGATCTCGTGGATGGTCTCATCGTCCGTCAGCCGCACGTCGATCTCACAGGGAAAGTCCACACCCTCGGCGGCGAGCGCCGTGCGGATGACCTTGCGGATGAAGGCGCATTTGCTGTCGCTCACGCCGGGCACGTCCGACGTGATGGGAATATAATGTCTCTTTGCCATCACTTTTTCCTCTTTTCGTTTCGCGCGGCCTCATAGTCCGCGTAGGCCTTGATGATGCGCTGGACCATCACGTGGCGCACCACGTCCTGGTCCGTGAGCTCGCAGATGCCGATGCCCTCCACGTCTTTGAGCACGCGCACGGCCTGCTTGAGGCCGCTCATCTTGTCCGCCGGCAGGTCGATCTGCGTCACGTCGCCGGTGATGACCATTTTTGAATTAAAGCCCATGCGCGTCAAAAACATTTTCATCTGCTCGCAGGACGTGTTCTGCGCCTCGTCCAAAATGATAAAGCTGTCGTCCAGCGTGCGGCCGCGCATATAGGCGAGCGGCGCGACCTCGATATTGCCGCGCTCTAAATATTTCTGGTACGTCTCCGCGCCGAGCATGTCGAAGAGCGCGTCGTACAGCGGGCGCAGGTACGGGTCGACCTTGCTCTGCAGATCGCCCGGCAGGAAGCCGAGGCGCTCGCCCGCCTCGACCGCGGGGCGCGTCAGGATGATGCGGTTCACCTTGCGCTCGCGGAACGCCGCGACCGCCGCGGCGACGGCGAGGTACGTTTTGCCCGTACCTGCGGGGCCGACGCCGATGGTGATGGTGTTTTTCAAAACGGACTCGATGTATTTTTTCTGTCCGATGGTCTTGGGCTTGATGGGGCGGCCCTTGGAGCTGATGCAGATGACGTCCTGCGTCAGCTCGCTGATGCGGTCCTCCTGTCCCGCGTGCACAAGCGAGATCACGTAGCGCACGTTCTGCTCGGTGATGGGTTCGCCGCGGTTCGAAAGCGTTAAGAGCGCGTTGAGTGCTTTCGTGGCGAGCATCGTGTCCTCGACCTCGCCGTTCACGCGCAGCTCGCCCTCGCGATTGGAAATGGTGACCTTGAATTCCGATTCGATCAGCCGCACGTTCTCATCGAATGAGCCGAACAAATTGACCGCCTGCTCCATGCGTTCGATGCTGATGCGCTGTTCCATGCTGTGTTTCCTCCTGAAAAAATGTTGACGCCGGCCGGTCGCGGCTGACGGTGTTATCCTTCACTGACGGCAATGGGCACCTCTTTTCCGATCTGCTCCTCACACTCGGCGGAGAGCGTCACGACGAGGGTGTCGCCCTCCACAGCGGTCGAAAAGCGCCGCTGCGTCACGCTGCCAGTCTCCCCCAAGAGGGCGGCAAGATACGTTTCGAGCATGTCTTTTCCCTGCGCCTCCGCGTCGGCGCGGGAACGTGGTGTTATTTCCAATTCGTAGGGCAGCAGCGTTTCCGTCTCCCATGTGACGGGCAGGGCAAAAAGGCCAAAAAGCGTCCATTGTGTTTGATTCTTTATTTTATCACAATCAACATTGCAAATGCTACTCCCTTTTGCACCAATTTTCAACCGATTCTCGCCCCAAATCAAGGTATGGCTGCGCTTTTCTTTTCCGGTGTAAACCTTCTTTTCATACGTGAGCGGCACGCGGACGGTGAGGTCGTACCATGTCCGTGCCCAGACTTCGCCCTTGCCCGCTAAAAAGCGCGTCGTCACGCTCGGCTTTTCTGTGCCGCCCGTGTCCACCACGCCCGCGATCAAAAGCTGGCCCTGCTGTACGCTCGTGCCGGGCAGGACTCTTTTCTCCCCATCCAGCGCGCGGACCTTGGTGATAAGGCCCGGCTTTGCCGCGATGACGTTCGTCGGCTCGCTCTCGTTTACCCGCTCGGGTGCGCGCACGCGCTCGCGCACCTGCACATAGGCCTTGCAGCCGCGCACGTTGACCGCCACCCAGCAGAGGTCCTTGAGCTCCGGCAAAACGCGGTTGCAGATATCCTGCGAGCGGAACGAATAGATGAACGTTCCGCGGTGGACGCCGTGCTCGCGCAGGGCATGCAAAATCGTCTCAGTCGGGACGGTCTCGTTGCCCGTGACCTCAAAATCCCAGATGAAAAGCGAGTTGACGAGCAGCAGCGCCGCACACAGAATGCCGCCGGCGAACAGTGCGTGGCGTCGGCGCAGGCGCGCGAAGAAAAACGGCGTGCCCGCCGTGCGCTCGATAGATACCTCCGCCCCGCAACCCTCGGCGGCACGGCGCAGCGCGCGCAGGTCGCCGCGTGCCACGCAGAACGACAGCGCCGTATCGTCGATCCACCTGACGTCCCAGAATTCGATGCCCCGCGCGGAGCAGAGGTTCAGCATCCGCTCGGGGTACGCGCTCTTTGCGCGCACGCATACACTGCCGCGCAGCAGCTTGACGGCTTTTTTCAGCATAGCTCCCTCATCTCACATATTCCACGGCGTCGATCTTGCCGAAGATGCGCACCTCGCTGTCGGTCATGCTGCGCAGCGTCAAATTCTGCCCGCGCACGCGCAGGATGAGCGAGCCCGCCCCCACGTCGATCTGCTCTGTTCCGTAGGATAAGATCCCGCTGTGTCCCTCCAGAAAGAGCTGCCGGTCGCCCAGCATCTCCACATGGCACAGCCCCGCCACGATGTCCGCCGGCAGGTCAAAGAGCTCTGCCATGCGCGCCAGCATGCGCTGCGGCCGTTCGTTTCGTTCCATCGTCCATCTCCCCTTTGGGCAAAGCCTATGCGCCCTTTCGCGCGGATTTGCCTGTCCCAGGCGGGCAAGTTCGGCTTGCCCCGCGCATAGACTCGTCTGGAAGGTCAGGTGATGGCATGAAAATAAGAGACCGTTTGCCGCTTCTGGCGGTGCTGTGCTGCTTTTCCGCACTGCTGCTGTTGCCGGAGGTCAGCGCACAGGCGGCGCGGGACGCGATGCTGCTCTGCGCGCAGACGCTTATCCCGTCGCTGTTTCCGTTTTTCGTGCTCTCGTCGCTGCTCATCGCCTGCGGCGCGTCGGAGCTGCTCTCTGCGCTTTTGTCGCCGCTGATGCGGCCGCTGTTCGGTCTTTCGGGTACGGGCGCGGCCGCGCTGGCACTGGGTCTTTGCGGCGGCTACCCCGTCGGCGCGCGGACAGCTGCCGAGCTTGTGGAAAACGGCGCGCTCTCGCAGGAAGAGGGCGAGCGGCTGCTCGCCTTCTGCAACAACGCAGGGCCAGGGTTCCTGCTCGGCGTGTGCGGCGCGGGCGTGTTTTCGTCCAGCCGCGCGGGCGCGGCGCTGTACCTCATCCACGTCGCCGCGGCGCTCTGCGCAGGTCTTCTCACCTGCCGCGCGCTGCCGCCGGTGCCGCATGGAACATATCCGCACAAAAGCGCAAAAGCGCAGCATCTTTCCACAGCCTTTCCCGCGGCGGTGCAGAACGCGCTGACGGGATGCCTCAATGTGAGCGCGTTCGTCGTGTTTTTCACGGTGCTTGCGCGGCTGTTGCTGCACTTTCTGCCGGAGGCCTTCGCCTCATCGCTCCCCTGCGCACTGCTGCTCGGATTTTTAGAGCTCACGAGCGGCGTGCTGGCGCTTCCCTGCTCACGCGCGGGTTTTCTCGCCTGCGCAGCGCTGCTCGGCTGGGGCGGACTGAGCGTCACTGCCAGACGCTCAGTGTGCTCGCGGCCACTCCCCTCTCCGCGCGGTATTATCTCAAGGGAAAGGTGCTGCAAGCGCTGCTGTCGCTGCTCCTTGCCCTGCCCGCGCTGCCGTTTCTGTTTCCCTGACGCTCACGGCTCCGCCCCTGTGATGGCGCTCGCCACCTGCGAGACCACGTCCGCCACCGCGTCGTCGAAAAGGTGCATATACACCGCGCTCGTCACGGATGTTGAGCTGTGCCCCAGCGCCTTCGAGATGCTGAACATCGGCACATTCTATCTGTTGGCGACGCTCGCAAAGCTGTGGCGCAGCCTGTGGAGCGAGATCGGCGGGAGGCCCTGCGCGGCGATGAACTGCGCGATGCGCTGGCACAGAACGTCCGGCTGATAGGGCTTTCCCGCTTCGTTCACGGCGACGTAGCCCTCGGGGTTATATTTAGGGTCCTGCTTCCGCCGCCTTTCCCAGTCGCGGTACAGTCGTTTGAGTAGCGCAGCCAGTCCTCCACAAAAACGTCCCCCGGCGCGCTCATGCCGCCGAACAGCTGCGCGCGGCGGTACTCGGCGATGACCTGCTCGGCCTGCTCCATCATGGGATAGGTGCGCGTGCGGCGCACGCGCCTGCCGTCTTCGCCGTCGCAGTAGAGCGAGACACAGGAAAGGTGGTTCCTGTCGTCATACGACAGGTTCCGTTTGAGCGTTTTTCTCATGCGTTTCTTCCTCTTTCCGTCGTTATAATCTTTTCTACATTTTGTGCAGAAAATAAAAAAACACCGCTGCTTAAAGAGCGTTGACATAGGAAAACAAGCAGAAACCCAGTAAAATCAACGCTTTTAAGGGCAGAGGGCAAACAGGTTAGCTCAAAAATTGAATAACCAAGCGACAAAAGGGATGTTACCGTAAGGCAGCATCCCTTTTCGCATACGCCCACGCCGTAGATTTTGAGAAAAGTCTACGGCGTTTTTTCCGCCCAAATCTGAAAGGAGGTGCAGCCACAATGTACTTTACGAACGGCAGCAGCCGTGCGTTTGAAATGCTCATGCGGGGAAAGCCCGGTTTTGACCGCTACGAAAACGGCGGCTGTGCCGACTGTGAGGATTGCAATACCTGTCACTTTTACCGTCCGCATTGGAAGTACCAGTTCTGTGTGTACGTGGAATGTCCGTATGAGCCGGGCAAGCTGACCGTCCCTCCGGCGCGGCACGGTGAAGTGAGCGAAAGGAGCTGATAACCTATGGCAGTATTTCGGGTGGAGCGCAACAGCGGGTACACCGTCATGTCAAACCACCATCTGCGAAACAAGGAGCTGACCTTGAAAGCCAAGGGGCTGTTGTCGCAAATGCTGTCCTTGCCGGAGGATTGGGACTATACCCTCGCAGGGCTGTCCCATATCAACCGTGAGAGCATCGACGCGATCCGCACCGCCGTATGGGAACTTGAAAAAGCCGGATATATCCTGCGGCGGCAGGGACGCGATGAAAAAGGTAAAATGACTGCTATCGAATACACCATCTATGAGCAGCCGCAGCCGATATTGGAAAATCCAATACCGGGTAAACCGATGTTGGAAAATCCGACAACGGATAATCCGACGTCGGAAAATCCAACGCAATTAAATAAAGATAGATCAAGAACTAACTTATCAAAGAAAGAAAAATCAATTACGGATCTATCAAGTACCGATTCCTTTCCTATCCTTTCCCCTGACCCCTCACCTTGCAGGGCTGCGCCGGAACGGAAAGGAACGGAAGCGTTCAAACAGAGTGCCGTAGATATTTACCGTGAAATCATCATGGAGAATATCGAGTATGACACGCTCACGCAGGACCCAAAAATGGACAAAGAGCGTTTGGACGAGATCGTAGACCTCATGCTGGAAACTGTCTGCTCTGCGCGAAAGACGCTCCGCATCGCTGGCGACGATTACCCCGCCGAGCTGGTAAAGAGTAAATTCTTAAAGCTGAACAGCAGCCACATCGAGTTTGTCATGGACTGTATGCGGGAGAACACCACGAAGATCCGCAACATCAAGCAATATCTGCGGGCGGTGCTGTTCAATGCTCCGTCCACCATCGACAACTACTATACCGCCCTCGTCGCGCACGATATGGCAAGCCCTGATTGGGGCAAGCCGAAATCAGGCATCCCGGACTATTCCTGTTCGTCGGACGAGAGCCTATGAGAATATGGCTGATCTGGCGGGTGCGCCCGCCCTGACTGCGGCAGAAAAATCGAAAGGAGTGATAACCGTTGCAGGAAGAAGTAACCCGAAAGACGATTGCCATTGCAATCAAGACGGCAAAGCTGGACGGAAAGGTGCTGCAAGCCGCGCTGCGGAAGCTCTTGCAGCTCTACCGCAAGGCAAGGGACACGCCCCATCGCGGCAAGCAAACGCTGAAACAGCTTATGCGGCACGGCACGGGCGTTTCCAATATCGAAATCACCGATGCGAATATCAAAGCCTTTGAAAGCACGGCGAAGAAATACGGCATTGATTTTGCGCTGAAAAAGGCAGATGACCGATACCTTGTGTTTTTCAAGGGACGGGACGCGGATGTGCTGACGGCAGCGTTTCGGGAGTTTTCCAAGAAAAAGCTGGATAAGGAGCGCAAGCCCTCCGTGCGGCGCGACCTTGCCGAGAAGAAAGCCGAAGCCGCGCAGACCGCCAAGCGGGACAAGGTGAAAAATATGGACAGGGGGATCGACCGATGAAGCCGGAAATCAAAAAGCAAATCATACTCCATCTTCCGTATCTCGCCTTTATCTATCTGTTTGGAAAGGTCGGACAGGCGTTCCGGCTGGCGCAGGGTGCGGATCTGTCTGCAAAGCTGCTGCATATCGGGCAGGGCTTCTCCGCTGCCTTTGCCAGCGCCGCCCCCAGCTTCCATCCCACCGATCTGCTGATTGGGCTTGCCGCAGCCGTGATTATCCGGCTGGTGGTCTACTCCAAGCAGAAAAACGCCAAGAAATACCGCAAGGGCATGGAGTACGGCACGGCGCGTTGGAGTGCATAATTTTAAGTGTAAATGACACATACATGGACGCACAGGAGGTTATGCACATGACTGATTATAGCAAAATTACAGCCCTTTACTCCCGCCTTTCCGTGGGCGACGAGGACAGGGACGGCGGCGAGAGCAACAGCATACAGAACCAAAAAATATTTTTGGAGAACTATGCCAGAGGGCAGCACCTAACCAATATCCGGCACTACATCGACGATGACGAAAGCGGCAGATTTTTTGACCGTTCCGCCTACTCCCGCATGATGGACGATGTGGAAAACGGGAAAATCGGTGTCTGCATTATGAAAGACCTTACCCGCTGGGGGCGCGACTATCTCCAAGTAGGCAATGCGATGGAGATATTCAGACGGAACAATGTGCGCTTTATCGCGGTCAACAACGGCATTGACAGCGAGAAGCCCGACACATTGGAGTTTGCGCCCTTTATCAATATCATGTCGGAGTGGTATGCAAAGGACATCAGCAAGAAAGTGAAAACGGGCATTAAGACCAAAGGCATGAGTGGAAAGCCGATTGTCACCGAAGCCCCTTACGGCTATATCAAAGCCCCGGATAACAAGGACTTTTGGATAATCGACGAGGAAGCCGCCGAGGTTGTACGCCTTATTTTCCGTCTGTTTTTGGACGGGAAAAACCGAAACCAAATCGCCGTATATCTGACACAGGAACAAATCCCGTCCCCCACTTTCTACATGAAAGACCGCGGGCGGGGAACCTGTAAAAATAAGACACTCAACGAGGATAACCGCTGCAAGTGGAACAAAGCCACCTTGACCAATATCCTCACACGGCAGGAGTATTGCGGCGATGTGGTCAACTTCAAGACTACAAAGCATTTCCGGGATAAACATAACCACTATGTAGACCGGAGCCAGTGGCACATCACAGAAAATGTGCATGAGCCGATTATCAGCCGCAGCGATTTTGAAACCGTACAGCGGATTTTGAAAAACGCGCCCGTCAAACGCCCCAACGGGGACGGGGAAATCCACCCTCTGTCCGGCTTGCTTTTCTGTAAGGACTGCGGCGCAAAAATGCACATTCGTATAGATTACCGGAACGGCGGCAAGCGCCATGTTGCCTATTGCAGCGAGTACCACAAGGGAAAAGCCAAGAACCCTAAATGCCACTCCCCGCACATCATGGACGCGGACTTGCTCATGCAGACCATCACGGAAGTGCTGAAGAAAATCGAGGACTATTCTATCAGCAATCGGGCGGAGTTTGAAGCCTTAGTGAAAAAGAACCTTGCCATGCAGCAGACCGACCAGACCAAGAAACAGCAGAAGCGTATTCCGCAAATCACGACACGCCTTGAACAGATTGACAAGGTGCTGAACAAGCTCTATGAGGACAACGCCCTCGGCACGATCCCGCAAGACCGCTATGAGCAGATGTCGCAGAAGTATTCAGAAGAATACTACGCGCTGAAAGCGGAACTTGCCACGCTACAAGAGCAGCTATCCGCTTATGAGAACGCGGGAGGACGGGCGCAGAGGTTTTTGAAGCTGACGGAACGCCATGCCGCCTTTACCGACCTTACACCCACCATTCTCAACGAGTTTATCAGCCGGATTGAAGTGCATGAGCGCGACCAGAAAAGGGCGAGATACGCAATCCAGCACATCAGCATATATTTCAATTATATCGGCAAGTTTGAGAATGAAGTGACACAGCTTGCAGAACCGACCGAGCAGGAAATCCGGCAAATGCGGGAGGAAATCGAAGAAGCCAAAAAGGAAAAGAGCCGCGCCTATCACCGGCAGTATTCAAAGGAGTACCGGGCGAGAAATCTTGAAAAGCAACGGGAGTATGACCGCATGAAAGCGCGGGAATACCGGGCAAGGCGAAAGGCACAGGCAGCCGCACAGCCCACACAGTAAAACAGAATAACCGTCAACCAAGAGGGATTTTCCGAACTACGGGAAATCCCTCTTTTGCGCCCAAAGAAAGGAGCCGCCTATGGCAGAACAGACCCCCGACAGTATCATCACGACCCAGAGGAACGGGCAGACCATTGTTGCGGAGTTATTTTTCAATCACAGCAGCACAGAAACATTCCGCGACAAGCTGCTCAAACTGGTACTTGCCGACAGCTCGCGTTTATCCGCGTCTGACGGTCAAGAGCCGGAAAAAACAGAAATCTTGCGATAACAGCCGCCCTGACGATACACTCCCCGTCCGGGCGGTTTCTATTTGAAAATCCTCATTTTCCCCAAGTCAAGAGCCGGGAAAAACACCCGAAAAATGCCCCTATTGCGTAACAGGGGCGCAGAAAGGAGAGTTTATGAGAACAGGGCTTACGAAGCAGGAAAAGACCACCGATATTTGGTTTGACGAGAAAGACCCCCTTATCCATATCCGCACCCACAACACCGACTTAAAGAAGCGGCTTGCCGCCTACGCCGGACAGCACCCCGACCAGTGCCGCCAGACCGACGCAGACCCCGAAACGGGCTGCATGGAGTTTGAAATCCGCAAGGGGCGCTTCTCTTTCCGTCTGACCGCCCCATACAGCGAGGAACGACGGGAAGCAACGCGGCGATATGCCAGAGAAAACAGCACTACAAACTTGTTGAAATAATGTGGATTTGTTCATATTCTTGTGCTATACTTTTCTCAAAGGCACAGAATGGCAGATATAAATTCGTTGGAGAAAAAATATGAAGAAGCATAGAAAATGTAAAAAGATAATAATAGCTTTTGTAACAGTGTTGTTTATAGCATTTGTTGCAGTAATTGGGCTACACAAAACAGGGATTTATCGTTTTGATTTCTTAAAGGACATCTATAAAAAAATTGATTTTCAACTAAGTACGAACGAGCTTAACATTCCGCAGGACGCTCTTTCATTTTCTGTTTATGATATTGAACAGGAGGAATATTTATTTTACGAGGGCGATAGCCAACTTCCCACAGTAGCAAGTTTGGCAAAACTATTTGCCATTGATTATGCTTTGGGAAAAGTAGATTTGGAAGATATTGTTGAAGTAAATCAAGAGGTATTAGAACTTGTTCCGGCGGGTTCATCTTTAGCAAATCTGTATGCTGGGGAATACACAGTTAAACAAATCATGGAGGCTATGCTTGTTCCTTCCGGAAATGACGCAGCCTATGCGTTGGCATATCATATCGCTAAAAACGAATTAGGCGAAGGTTATACAGCAACGGAATATATAGATTATTTCATGACAGAACTTAGTGAGTATTTAATCGAAGCAGGCTATTCCAAAACAAATTTATATAATGACCCAAGTGGCGCGTCTATGCAAGCTGACTCTCATTTAGATGACATTAACCGCGTAGCGTTGAAGCTCCTTAACTACGATTTTGTTAAAGAATGTATTGGAAAAAGCGAATTTTCAATTCAAACTCCGCAAGGTGAATTTACATGGAAAAATACAAATGAATTTTTAGATGAAAATTCACCGTACTATAATGCAAATGTTAAAGGAATGAAAACAGGAACAATGGCATCTTCCTATAACATTGTTGTTCTGTATGAAAAAGATGGAAAAGCATATTTAATTACCTGTTTAGCGGCACACTCAAATGAGGGGAGATATAAAGCGGTACAGTCTGCTATCAACACGATTATTGAATAATGATGATGAAATATCCCGTTATAAGTAAAGTGTCAAAACAATAAGGGTAAGATAAAACAGCACACAATAAAACTTAATACCCACCCACAAGGGACAGCCGAGAAATCGACTGTCCTTTTTCTGTGCCTATAGGCAGAAAGGAGCGACCAACTATGACAAAGCCAAGAGAGAAAACCCGCGAGGAGCTGCAAGCCGAGATTGAGGACGGAAAGAAGAAAATCCGGCAGTTTGAAAATCGGGAAAAGGTATTGCGGCAAAAGTTAAGCATTGTGAACAACTCCACTCACTTTGACATCTCCAAATCAACTTTAGCCCTGTGCTGCGTATTGAGCGCGGCACAGGGCTTTTTCCGTTTCTGGCGATTTTGAGCAACACATTCGATGCCCTGTACGCAGGACGCACCTTTGTATTTCGTGGAATCGGACGATAATCAGCCAAACCGCAAAAGGTCACGCAAAGCCGAGCACCGGCTGCACGATACCGTTCTTCCTCATGGAAATAGAAGGAAGGCTCCAGATCGTCCTCCGGCTGGCAGGCAAACCGGAGAAAAACGTCCCGAAAACTCCATGCCCGTTCAAACATTT
>OJKP01000741.1_pt1 | contig 22339 bp, 19 predicted proteins | sample 1596521 | NCBI WGS metagenome assembly OJKP01 (sample SAMEA4350130, study PRJEB24818) | metagenome | biome: human; feature: gut; material: faeces | place: Denmark | collected 2013-09
CTATTATAAAGAGTAATGTATCATGGTTTCTTTAAAGCTTATAGTTTCGTTTTTTTCATTTGTAACAATTAACTTATTTGTCGTATATATAACACCGTTCCATATTCCTGATATATCAGAAAAATCTCCATCGACAGAATTCTTGACTTTCATCGAAAAATCTGCAAATATTTGATATCCGCTATTAAAAGATTCCAACTTGTATTCACATCCTGCTGGTATTTCAAAAGAATGTGTATAAGCAATCGAATCTGTAAAAATACAAGCAGCCCCGTTTTCTAAAATATATTTAAAATCAGAATCACCTATGAATTCTCCATTTACATTAAAAACAGGAAGTCGTGTTTCTACATTACAAATATTTTTGGGAAATAGAACTCCGAGAAATACACAGCTTTTCTTTCGATAGGTACATGTACTACAATAGGGGAACTATGATCTTTATTATCATATATTCCTATAAATACAGGATCTTCCAATGCTATAACCTCTTTTACTCGATATTCAATGAAAACTGATTCATAAAGCGATATCTTTTCGCCATAAGAATCGTCATTACAACCAAACAAAATACCCAATAGGCTTAATAATGATATTTCAATCGTCTTTCTCATAACACATCTAAGGTTGGTTTCAAATATAGAGATTTAAATCCGCCCAATCTATTTTGCAACTATAAATAATATTAATAAAATATTTTAAGTATAACATCTACTTTATTTAAAGCTATCTGTATGTTGACCGGGCAAAAAACATCAAACCCGTAACCATTTCTGCTCAATGGACAATACCGGCAAATCAGAGAAAGACCGATTTGACATTTTGCCACTTTTACAGAGACTATGCTACCCCTTTGCTATGTTAAAAAATATTACCCCTAAGTGTATATTCCAAAATATGGGGTAGTAATTCGAAATTAACAGGGTGTAGTGACATTTTGATATAATACAAATCTGATTTTCTTTTTTCTATTTCATCTTCTGACCTTGGTCTGGATGCTATCATTTATCGTAGGGACAGAGATCGAATCCGGTGAATAAAAGCGAAACAGATACTGTCCAAACAAAAAGTCACGAAGAAGAAGAAGCGATTGATTCTAACATTATATACTCTGAATATCAAGCGATTCTCCAAAATGCAATCAATTGCCTTCCTCCACAGCGCCAAAAGATATTCAATATGAGTCGCATGAAAAATATGTCTCATAAGGAAATTGCCTCTGAAAGTCGTGTATCTTGATATTTTCTCGTATCAGCCCGAAGATGCTATTCCCGGCTTCGGGAATGCGTCACCCCAAAAAACTTTTTCAAATCAAATAATGGTTTGATGTAATAAAATCTGAACAATAACCCCTATTTCCTGCTTTTTCTCTTTCGATCAAAATATCAGAGTATTTTAGTTTGATGTTTTGATGCTGTTTTTTCTGTTTTGTTGATAAACGGATATATGAGACCAGCAGAAAATGAAAATATATTGTTTAGAGAGATATAGAAAAGGGATAAACGCTTGCATTTTGGAAAAGCTTAACCTCCGGAGATTTGTCTGTAGCAAAAAAGATTGGTGGCGGCTTAGGATATTTGAAAAGGGATTCAAGCCTTTATGGCCATGAAGACGGTCGTTATTGAGATGAAGACGGTCATCGTTACCGTGAGATGCCGAGATCATCATGCATGAAGACGGTCGTCAAGGCAATGACGACCGTCTTCGTGGGAAAAAACAGTGCACCTCACGGCAAGAAGGCCTTTTTTTGTCAAAAAAGCCTGAATTTAATGCAATTGACAAAAGATACGTTTCTCTGTTAAAGAAACAATATTATACAATAAGTGTTCTTCGGTAGTGTAATTCAGTTTTTTGTTACGACCGATATGATAATTGTATCCTGCATAAGCTCTTCATAAAATGACTCTTTAAGTCCATTTATAAAATATACACACAATAGTTTTCAATGTAGGGGGTGCCCCTCATGTTTTTTAACCTACATTGATATGATAGACTAAAATATTACCAAAACAGAAGTAAAAAACAGAACAATCGATCTTGATGCCATTACAATTACATATAAAATTAGTCTATCTCAGAACTTTTCACTAATTTCGCACCAATATTTTAAATGAATGTAAAAAAGATACGACGATGGTAAAGAGATCTGTTTTAGCGTTATTTATTGTATTGTTATTCAGTAATAATCGGGTAGAAGCACAAGACGTTAACATAATCAGCGGAAACCAGTTGAACCAATCTGACCTGGTTGCGGTTCCCGATACGCTTCCCACATTAGACTTGGAAGAAACGGAACTGGATAAAATTCCTGATCTCAGGACACAGTTTGAAAGACTCAATAACAGCTACTCATCTCCTGCTACACCGAGTGAAAATTTGATCCGCTTTTTAAAGAAAGACGAGATAGAGTTATCGCCGGAAGCACAATACTGGGTGGATTGGGTACGCGACCCGTCTACTATCATCAGCCCGTGGGCGACCTTGCGGGATACGGCAATCATCAATCCGCTGTTCACCCCGATCCTGTTCAAGGGAGGGCTTATCCCGGAAGACCTGCAATTGTATGATAAGGACTTCGCGGCGAAACAGCGCCCCAACTTCCCGTTATTCAAACCGGACACGACGCTATTCCAAGACGAAACTCTAAAGAACAAGTTAGAAAATACGGCTTATAATTATGTACGCGTGAATTATCCGGAATATTTCCGCTACTCAGAGCGCGACCTGCCGACAGATGTCGTCAAAACGCATGTCATCAAGAAAGTGACATACGAACCGGAACTGATCAAAATAGAAAAAGACCCGAACGCATTCAACGACGTGGACGCTCCGGTCAAGTTCATCCCGGAGCGCCGTTATTGGGTTTCCCATTTCGAAAGCGCCATCCAGTTCGCTCAAAATTATATTTCCCCGAACTGGCATAAGGGAGGTGTGAGCGCATTGAACCTGACCAACCGCCAATACTTCGTTTACAATTACAATAAAGACAAAGTTCAGTTCACAAACGAACTGGAATGGAAAACGAATGTCTATACGGCTCCAAAAGACACGTTGCGCGATTATAAGATCGGTGACGACGTGTTGCGTCTTCACAGCAACATCGGTTACAAAGCATTCAACAGGTGGTTCTATACTTTCGATGCAACTTTCCAAACGCAGTTGTTCAGCAATTATGCCGAAAACACGGACAACAAGCTGGCAAGTTTCTTATCACCGTTCAGTGTCAACCTCGGTATCGGTATGAAATATGACCTGAATAAAACATTCCCGAACAGACGGCATAAAAAAGTGACCCTATCAGCAAACATGGCACCGCTTTCGTACACATTCATGTACAGCACGAATGAGAACATCGATTTGGGACGTCACGGTTTCAAAAAGGATGAAGCAACGGGCAAATACAACCGCCAGCTCAGCCAGTTCGGTTCCACGATCAATGCAACCATGACATTCCAATTCAACCGGAACGTAAGTTGGTATTCACGTTTTTACTATTTTACCAGTTACGACCGCATGTTGGGTGAATTTGAAAATCGTCTGACAATGGCCATCAGCCGCTTCTTCTCTACGACCATATCTTTGAACCTCCGGTATGATGATGCCGTGGCAAAGAAAGAAGATTTCAACAGTTATCTTCAGGTCAACGAGCTGTTAAGCTTCGGGTTTAATTACAAATGGTAAGACAAAGTCTATTATTTCCATAATAAACTTTGTTAATCGTGACATAATTTCCAAATTATACGTACTTTTGCCTCGGTTTTGCAATGTCGAGATTACAAATATGAGCGAAAGTATCAATCACAATGGTGTTATAGAGAAGATCGACGGCGGTACGGTCTATGTCAGGATCATTCAACAATCGGCTTGCTCCGGGTGCCATGCGAAAAGCATGTGTACGGCATCCGAAAGCAAGGCAAAGGTTATCGAGGTTCCGGACAACTCTGGTAAGTTCCATGTAAATGAAGAAGTCCAGTTATGCGGGCGAAGTTCACTGGGCCTGCAGGCAGTGCTTCTTGCATTTATATTTCCGCTTATAATAGTTTTTGCGACTATTGTAACAGGTACAAGTATGCAATGGGAAGAAACCACATGCGGGTTAACCGGATTACTGCTATTAGTTCCTTATTATTGCATATTATACTTTTTACGCGACAAACTAAAAAAGCGATTCATTTTTACTTTGAAAAAACTTAATTGACAAACATATCATGATTTTAATTGCCGTTATTTCATTAGGAGCGATTGGAGCCATCGGCGCAGTTTTTCTATACGCCGCCTCCAAGAAGTTTGAAGTATACGAAGATCCTCGTATCGCACAAGTACAGGAGGTATTGCCTGGAGCCAATTGCGGAGGTTGTGGATATCCCGGATGCGGTGGTTTTGCTACGGCTTGCGTGAAGGCTGACACTTTGGACGGCCTTCTATGTCCCGTAGGCGGAGCGCCGGTAATGGGAAAAGTTGCCGCCATCCTCGGAAAAGAAGCTGCCAGCGCAGAACCGATGGTAGCCGTTGTTCGTTGCAACGGAACTTGTGCCGCCCGTCCGCGTACAAACCAATACGACGGTGTGAAGAGTTGTGCAATTGCCTCGACCCTGTATGGAGGAGAAACCGGCTGTTCGTTCGGTTGCTTAGGCTATGGCGACTGTGTGGCAGCATGTAACTTCGACGCTATCCACATCAACCTTGAAACAGGACTTCCGAATGTGGACGAGGACAAATGTACTTCATGCGGTGCTTGCGTAAAAGCTTGCCCGAAAAACATCATCGAGCTGCGTAAGAAAGGGCCTAAATCTCGCCGCGTCTTCATCAGCTGTGTGAACAAAGACAAAGGCGGAGTGGCCAAGAAAGCTTGTGCCAACGCTTGTATCGGTTGTGGCAAATGTGCAAAGGAATGCGCGTTCGAAGCAATCACAGTGGAAAACAACGTGGCTTATATCGATTACACCAAATGCCGCTTATGCCGCAAGTGCGTAGCCGCATGTCCGACCGGTGCCATCCACGAATTGAATTTCCCGCCACGCAAAGAGGCTGCTCCGGCTGTGAACGCTGACAAAGTAAAACCGGCAACAGCTCCGAAACCGGCTGCCCCAAAGGCAGATGCGCCGAAGACGGAAGTTCCGAAGGCAGAAGCAAAACCGGAAGCGCCAAAGGCTGAAGCCCCGAAAGAAGAGGCTTCCAAGGCAGAAGTTCCAGTAACAAACGCTACGCCAAAAGCAGAAACTCCAAAAGTTGAAACAAAAGAAGAAACAAATCAAAAATAAAATCTAATAGTATGCTAAGGACATTTCGAATCGGAGGTATACATCCGCCCGAAAATAAATTGTCTGCCGGTAAAAAAATTACCGCGTTAGCTGCTCCTAAGCAGGTAATCATACCGCTTAGCCAGCACATCGGGGCTCCGGCCCAGGCAGTGGTCAAGAAGGGTGATCTGGTTAAAGTAGGAACACTTGTCGCCAAGGCAGGAGGTTTCGTTTCCGCCAACATCCACTCGTCGGTATCCGGTAAAGTAAACAAAATAGATAACGCACTCGACTCAAGCGGCTACAAGCGTCCCGCCATCTACATCGATGTGGAAGGAGACGAATGGGAAGAAACGATCGACCGCAGCGATGCATTGGTAAAAGAATGCACGTTGTCATCCAAAGAGATCGTCGACAAGATTGCAGCAGCCGGTATCGTCGGTTTGGGTGGGGCTACCTTCCCGACACAGGTGAAACTGATGCCGCCTCCCGGAAGCAAGGCTGAGATCATCATCATCAATGCAGTCGAATGTGAACCTTATCTGACCTCCGACCATTCTCTGATGATGGAAAAAGGCGAACAGATATTGGTTGGCGTCACATTGCTGATGAAAGCCGTGAATGTAAGCAAAGCCGTTATCGGCATCGAAAACAATAAACCCGACGCAATCGCCCACTTGACGAAACTGGCGGTAGCCTATCCCGGAATCGAGATCATGCCGCTGAAAGTGCAATATCCGCAAGGGGGTGAAAAGCAGCTGATCGACGCCGTGATCCGTCGCCAGGTAAAGAGCGGCGCCCTGCCTATCTCGACCGGAGCCGTCGTACAGAATGTTGGAACCGCCTACGCCGTCTACGAGGCCGTCCAGAAGAACAAACCGTTGTTCGAACGTGTCGTGACCGTAACAGGAAAGGCCGTTGCCAACCCGTCGAACTTCCTGGTCCGCATGGGTACGCCTATCAACACACTGATCGAGGCAGCCGGTGGCATTCCCGAAAACACGGGTAAGATTATCGGTGGTGGCCCGATGATGGGTAAAGCGTTGGTAAGTGCCGAAGTTCCGGTAACCAAGGGTAGTTCCGGCGTGTTGCTCCTGACAAAAGAAGAATCTGTCCGCAAGCCGATGCAGGACTGTATCCGTTGCGCCAAGTGCGTGAACGTCTGCCCGATGGGGTTGAATCCGGCCTTCCTGATGAAATTCACGATCTATAAGGATTGGGAAAAGGCCGAAGCCAACTACATCCAGGACTGTATCGAATGCGGTTCATGCAGTTATACTTGCCCTGCCCACCGTCCGCTGTTAGACCAGATCCGATTGGGTAAAGGCAAAGTTATGGGTATTATTCGTGCAAGAAAGTCATAAAACAAGAGCAATATGGAAAACAAATTATACGTGTCTCCCTCGCCCCACATTCATGGCGGCGACAGCATAAGCAAAAATATGTACGGTGTACTGATTGCCCTTGTTCCGGCTTTCTTGGTATCACTCTACTTTTTCGGACTGGGTGCACTGGTCGTAACCGTAGCTTCGGTTTTCTTCTGCGTCCTGTTCGAATATCTGATTCAGAAGTTCCTGATGAAAAAGGAACCGACCATCTGCGACGGTTCGGCCATCCTGACCGGTGTCTTGCTGGCGTTCAACCTGCCGTCAAACCTGCCGATCTGGATCATCGCCATCGGTGCGCTGGCAGCCATCGGTATCGGTAAGATGTCGTTCGGAGGCCTGGGTAACAATATCTTCAACCCGGCACTGACAGGACGTATCTTCCTGCTGATCTCTTTCCCGGCACAAATGACCACCTGGCCCGTTGCCGGACAGTTGACATCTTATACCGATGCGACGACAGGTGCAACCGTTCTTTCACTGATGAACGAAGGGGCACTCGACAAGATGCCGACACTCAGCGATATGCTGGTCGGTAACATGGGCGGAAGCCTTGGTGAAGTCAGTGCATTGGCACTGTTGTTAGGTATGTTCTATATGTTATGGAAGAAGATCATCACCTGGCACGTTCCGGTATCCATCTTCGTTACGGTATTTGTCTTTACAGGTATCATGCATCTGGTGAATCCGGTTCAATATGCAAGCCCGTTCGTCCATCTGTTGTCCGGAGGCCTGATGTTGGGAGCTATCTTCATGGCGACCGACTATGTGACTTCACCGATGAGCAAGAGCGGAATGATTGTCTACGGTGTCGGCATTGGTATCCTGACAACGGTGATCCGTCTGTTCGGTTCTTATCCCGAAGGTATGTCATTTGCCATCTTCATCATGAATGGAGTTACTCCGCTAATCAACAGTTATATGAAACCTAAACATTTCGGAGGAAAATAAGCATGGCAAAACTAAAATCAACATTACCCAATATGTTCCTTTCACTCACGATCATCTGTGTAGTGGCAGGAGCGATATTAGCCGGTGTGAACATGTACACCACCGGCCCGATTGCCGCCACCAAAGCTGCGGCGCTGGAAGCAGCGATCAAAGCAGTCACGCCGGCATTCGACAACAAACCGACAGAAGATGCTTATATGGCTGTTACGGCAGACGGCGATTCGCTGAAAATCTATCCGGCGATGAAAGACGGCAAACTCGTAGGAGCGGCTGTCGAAAGCAATACACAGAAAGGTTTCAGCGGCGAGATCAAAGTGATCGTCGGTTTCGATACCGAAGGCAAACTGTTGAACTACTCCGTACTGCAACATTCCGAAACTCCGGGTCTGGGAGCCAAGATGCAGGAATGGTTCCGCGCAGACAAGAACCACCAAAGCGTATTGGGACGCAAGCTGGCTGACGGCGAACTGAAAGTATCCAAAGATGGCGGTGATGTAGACGCTATCACTGCTGCGACAATCTCCAGCCGTGCATTCCTGAATGCCGTGAACCGCGCCTACAGTGCTTTTTCCGGTGCCGACGGATTGACCGGGGCAACCACATCATCCGATAACACAACTAAAGAAGGAGGAAACGAGAATGAGTAATCTGAAAATATTGATGAACGGTATCATCACAGAGAACCCTACATTCGTATTGCTGTTAGGTATGTGTCCGACACTGGGTACGACTTCTTCGGCACTGAATGGTATGAGTATGGGATTGGCGACCATGTTCGTGTTGATCTGTTCCAACATGGCTATATCCGCATTGAAGAATGTAATCCCCGATATGGTCCGTATCCCCGGATACATTGTCGTAATCGCCACATTCGTAACGGTTGTACAGATGTGCATGGAAGCATTTGTCCCTGCCTTATACGCAAGTTTGGGATTGTTCATTCCGTTGATCGTCGTAAACTGTATCGTTTTGGGACGTGCTGAAGCTTTCGCCGCTAAAAACGGGGTTGTAGCCTCGGCTTTCGACGGGATCGGTATCGGACTCGGCTTTACGATCGCCTTGACACTGTTAGGAGCTATCCGCGAACTGTTGGGAACCGGCAAACTGTTCAACCTGACGATCATGCCGGAACAATTCGGCTCGCTGATTTTCGTCTTGGCTCCGGGTGCTTTCATCGCACTGGGATTCCTTATAGCTATTGTTAATAAACTGCGTAAAGCTTAAAACAAGGTAAGATATGGAATATATATTAATATTTATCGCCGCTGTATTTGTCAACAACGTTGTGTTGTCCCAATTCTTAGGTATATGTCCGTTCCTCGGCGTATCCAAGAAAGTGGATACAGCAATCGGTATGGGAGCAGCCGTTGCATTTGTGCTTACCATTGCGACACTTGTGACTTTCCTCGTGCAAAAATACGTATTGGATGTGTTCGGTCTGGGCTTTATGCAGACCATCAGCTTCATCTTGATTATCGCCGCTCTGGTTCAGATGGTGGAAATCATCCTGAAGAAAGTGTCTCCTGCCCTCTATCAGGCATTGGGAGTATTTCTTCCGCTGATCACGACTAACTGCTGTGTGTTGGGTGTCGCCATCCAAGTAATCCAGAAACAGTATAATTTGTTAGAATCTATAGTATATGCATTCTCCATTGCTATTGGATTTGCGTTAGCTTTGATTATCTTTGCAGGTGTCAGAGAACAATTAGCAATGACAAATGTTCCCGATGGCATGAAAGGAACCCCGATCGCCCTTATCACAGCTGGTCTGCTGGCAATGGCGTTTATGGGATTCTCGGGGATCGTTTAAGATTTAAGATTTATGATTTATGATTTATGGCGACAAGCGATATTTGTTATTATAAATTATAAATCATAAATCATAAATCCTTTCATAAATCATAAATCATAAATTTTCTCTCCTCATGAAACAGAAGATTTTAGTAGCAGGTGGAACTGGTTACATCGGATCACACACCACGGTAGAACTGCAAAACGCAGGTTACGAAGTAGTCATCATCGACGACCTGTCTAACTCCAATATAGAAGTATTGGACGGTATCGAACGCATCACAGGCATCCGTCCTGAATTTATCAAGTTAGACTTGAAAGATAAGGAAGGAACGCGCGAAGCACTGAAAGCTCATCCGGGCATCAAAGGAATCATCTTGTTTGCCGCCAGCAAAGCTGTGGGCGAATCCGTACAGCAACCTTTGAAGTACTATCGTAACAACATTGTGACACTGGTGAACCTGCTGGAACTGATGCCGGAATTCAATATCGAAGGTATTGTTTTCTCATCTTCTTGCACCGTTTACGGACAGCCTGATCCTGAAAATCTGCCTGTAACCGAGAATGCCCCGATCAAACCGGCTACTTCTCCGTATGGAAATACAAAGCAGATCAACGAAGAGATCATCCGCGATACGATCCACGCCGGCGCTCCATTCAAGAGCATCATCCTGCGTTATTTCAACCCGATCGGAGCACACCCGACAGCTGAGATCGGCGAATTGCCAAACGGTGTTCCTCAGAACCTGATCCCGTATCTGACACAAACGGCTATAGGTATCCGCAAAGAGTTGAGCGTATTCGGTGACGACTACGACACGCCTGACGGTTCCTGCATCCGCGATTACATCAATGTCGTAGACCTGGCTAAGGCTCACGTGATCGCTATGGACCGCATGTTGGGTGGCAAATCCTTGGATAACGTCGAAATCTTCAACCTCGGAACCGGTAACGGTGTTTCTGTATTGGAACTGATCAATACATTCGAAGCTGCAACAGGCGTTAAAGTCCCGCACAAGATCGTAGGTCGCCGCGAAGGTGATATCGAAAAGGTTTGGGCCAATCCCGAACGCGCCAATAATGTATTGGGTTGGAAAGCAACTGAAACGTTGGCCGATACTCTGGCTTCTGCCTGGAAATGGCAAAAAAGACTGCGCGAACGCGGTATCATGTAATCGAATTTATCTTCATAAACAAAAAAAGGGAAACATCAGCCGATGTTTCCCTTTTTTGATTTATAAAGGTCCGAAATTTTATTGTCCCAATATATTCTGGATAGCCGAACGCCAGTCTTCTCCATTTTCAGGCTGGTAGGTATGAAAACCGAGCTTCTGTTCTACTTCTATATTTGATTTGGCATCATCGACAAACAACGTTTCGGTGGGAACAAGTGGGGCATCCTCTATCATCCGGTCGAAGATGGCGGCATTCGGTTTCGTCACACCAACTTCATAAGAGGTGTACATCTTATCGAAATAAGCGGATATCGGACGACCGGCAGGAGAAAAGGCTTCGCTTCTCGCCCATGACTGAATGATCGGATTCGTATTGCTTAACAGATAAACTTTATGCTTCTTGCGAAGCTCCAAAAGGAAATCCAACTTGTATTGAGGCACATCGGCAATAAAACCCATCCAGGCATACTTGATCTCATCATAAGTGAGTTGCTTGCCGGTATGCTCGCATAATTTCCGGCAGAAGGTTTCGAGATCAATCTTTCCGTTCTCCACTTCCAGGAAAAAACCTTTCTGTTCATACGGATCGAGCAGTTGCTTTGCATCCTTCACTCCGATCTCTTCAAAACGGCGTACAGCCTGCCCATGATCCAGGTCGATTAATACGCCTCCCAAGTCAAATACAACATTTCTGATTATTTCCATATACATTGTTTATACTCACAAACTTACACAAAAATGCCCGAACAGGCAAGTAAAAAAGATGAAGGTCGCACCAACCTGTCCGGGCTTGTGAATATATATAAACTCCTTTTATTCGAGTTTATGAATAACGAGACCGGAACGCAGTTTCGGTTCGAACCATGTTGTCTTGGGCGGCATGATGTTGCCGGTATCGGCTATGTCCATCAGTTGCTTCATAGTGACAGGATAAAGAGCCAGTGCCACTTTCATTTCGCCACTGTCCACACGGCGTTTCAATTCTCCCAAACCCCGGATACCACCGACAAAATCGATACGTTTATCCGTACGAAGATCTTTTATACCTAAAATTTCATCCAAAATCAAATTGGAAGAGATTGTCACATCCAAAACATCGATCGGATCGTTATCATTGTATGTGCCTTGTTTGGCCGTCAAAGAATACCATTTTCCTCCCAAATAGAGAGAGAAGTTATGCAAAGCAGCCGGTTTATAAATATCCGTTCCTTTTTCTTCCACGATGAAATTCTTTCCCAATTTACTCAGGAATTCATCTTCCGACAAGCCGTTCAAGTCTTTCACCACACGGTTGTAATCGATAATCGTCAATTGGTTTGCCGGGAAACAGACTGCCATAAAATAGTTATATTCCTCGTCACCTTTATGAGATGCATTCTGTTTGGCTTTCTCCGCACCTACCAACGCAGCAGCAGCAGAACGATGATGGCCATCGGCTATATACAAGGAAGGCATTTCAGCGAACAGTTCCGTGATGCGGGCAATATCTGCCGGCTCGTCGATGATCCAGAACGTATGGCCGAAACCATCGTCTTTCGCAACAAAGTCATATTCAGGCGTACGGGAAGTATATTTGGCGACAATCTTATCCAACTCGGCATTATCGGGATAAGCAAAGAATACCGGTTCGATATTGGCATTGTTCACCCGGACATGTTTCATGCGGTCCTCTTCCTTGTCACGCCGTGTCAGTTCATGTTTCTTGATAACGCCATTCATATAATCGGGCACATAAGCACCGACAACCAAACCATATTGCGTCTTGCCGTTCATGGTCTGGGCATATACATAATAACATTCTTTCTTATCCTGTACCAACCAACCTTTTTCCTGGAACATCTGGAAATTGGCGGCTGCTTTCAGATAAACGGCAGGATCATGCTCATCTGTCCCGACCGGAAAATCGATCTCCGGTTTAATGATATGATAAAGAGATTTATCGTTGCCTTTTGCTTCTTCACGTGCCTCCTCGGAGTTTAACACATCGTAAGGACGGGAAGCCACTTGTTCGATCAGTTCTTTAGGAGGACGGATTCCTTTAAAGGGTTTAATTCGTGCCATGATATTTTAGATTTATGATTTATGATTTATGATTTATGATTTATGGAGCTTATTTTTAGAGGTAAGGATTATGGATACGAGGATTTTCCTTAATTCCTGACAATCACAATATAAAGAATCAAACTGTGATTGGGATAAATAATCCGTTTTCTCTAATATCGTCAACCAATAAATCGTTTCGTTCGTTTCCTTTTGGGATATTGCCAACTTATGAATAAAATCTGACGAAGATTCCGCAGAAAGAGCTTCGCTTATATTCGCTCCAACCGAAGTCCCGCAACGCAAAAGTTGCTTACTTATAATGAATTCTTTCTTCTCTCCTGTCAAATACTTATATACATTAACAATCCGAATCGCAAACAACAAGGCTTTCTCATAGGTCGGGTTTTGCTCCATAAATCATAAATTATAAATCATAAATCTATTTATTTACTCTGAACTTTTCACATCCATCTTTCAGGAAGTCTTCGATCTGCTTGGCTGCGGCAATACCGGCATTGATATTGGCTTCGGCAGTCTGAGCGCCCATCTTTTTAGGTGTGGAGAAATAGCGGCCGGCAAATTTGGCGGCAAACTCTTCGTTGGCTACGGGCATAATATCGGTTACATATTTCAAGTCCGTGCGTTCTTCCATCAACTTGATCAGTTCGGCTTCGTTGATCACTTCCTTACGGGCCGTATTGACCAGCAGGCCGCCTTTCGGCATCTTGCCGACCAGAGCGTAATTGATGGAATTTTTTGTTTCGGCAGTAGCCGGGATATGCAAAGAAACGACATCGCAAGTAGCATAGAGTTCTTCCGGTGAAGCTACCGGTTTCACCCCATCCGCTTCAATTGCCGAAACCGGGCAGAAAGCATCGAATGCATAGATTTCCATTCCGAAACCTTTCGCGATACGGGCCACATTGCGGCCAACGTTGCCATAGGCGTGGATACCCAGTTTCTTTCCTTTCAATTCCGTTCCGGATGTTCCGTTATAGAAGTTGCGGACAGCCATCACCATCATTCCGAAAGCCAATTCGGCAACAGCATTGGAGTTCTGCCCCGGTGTATTCATCACACAGACATTATGCGCTGTCGCAGCTGCCAGATCGACATTATCGTAACCGGCTCCGGCACGAACCACAATCTTCAACTGCTTGGCAGCATCCAGCACTTCGGCATCGATCACGTCACTGCGGATAATAATTGCATCCACATCTTTGACAGCCTCCAGCAGTTTAGCCTTCTCGCCATATTTTTCCAGCAGGATCAGTTCATCACCTGCACCTTCCACTACTTCGCGGATACCTTTCACAGCTATCGCTGCGAAAGGTTTATCTGTTGCCACTAATATCTTTGCCATAATCAATGCTGTCTTTCAAAATCTTTCATACATGCAACCAAAGCTTCAACACTGCTCTTCGGCATAGCGTTGTACAGAGAGGCACGGAAACCACCGACAGAACGGTGTCCCTTGATACCGACCATACCTGCAGCCGCAGCAAATTTGCTGAATTCGTCTTCCAGTTCCTTATATTCGTCATTCATCACGAAACATACATTCATGATAGAACGGTCTTCGGCAACGACAGTTCCTCTAAACAACTTGTTGCGGTCGATTTCATCATACAGGATAGCGGCATTTTCCACATCTTTCTTTTCCATAGCAGCAACACCGCCTTGTTCCTTATACCATTTCAATGTCTGCAAAGCGGCATAGATAGGCAGCACGGGAGGAGTGTTAAACATGGAATCCTTGTCGATATGAGTCTTGTAGTTCAACATCGTCGGGATCGGACGGTCCACATGGCCCAAAGCATCCACACGTACGATAGCCAATGTCACGCCGGCAGGAGCCAGGTTCTTTTGTGCACCGGCATAGATAATATCATATTTGGACACATCGATCGGACGGGAGAAAATATCGGACGACATATCGGCAACCAAACGTTGTTTCACATCCGGATCTTTGCGAGTTTCCGTTCCGTAAATCGTATTATTGGTCGTAATGTGGAAATAATCCGCATCGTCGGCAATCGTATAATCTTTCGGAATATATGTATAATTCTTATCTTTGGAAGATGCTACGACCTCAACTTCCCCGAACAGTTTTGCTTCCTTGATGGCTTTGGATGACCAAGTACCGGTATCTAAATAAGAAGCTTTCTTATTCAAGAGATTGTAAGGCACCATACAGAACTGCAAACTTGCACCTCCACCCAAGAAAACGACCTCATAACCAGCAGGAATATCCAGCAATTCTTTGATCAGCGCACGCGCTTCATCGTTCACGGCAATGAATTCTTTACTTCTGTGAGAGATTTCAAGAAGAGATAAATCCATACCCGCAAAATTCTCTACTGCAGCAGCCGTATTTTTAATTGTATACTCGCTCAAGATAGAGGGACCTGCATAAAAATTGTGCTTCTTCATACCAATGTCTTTTTAATGTTAATATAATTCAAGTAACTAATTTTCTAAAAACAGGCGACTAATGTACAAAATAAATTGTCAAATATCAATTGTCAATTCTAATACCGATCCCCCCACAAACGTCTCATTTGTTCAATTAGTTTGTGTTCGGACGGATTTTCCTGTCCTTTCCACAGTCGCTCGTTCAAAATCTCCTTTGGAAGGAATTCTTGTTTGACAAAATGATTTTCATAATCATGCGCATATTTGTAATCTTTTCCGTAATTCAACTCCGCCATCAACTTTGTCGGTGCATTTCGCAAATGAAGGGGAACAGGCAGATTGCCTGTACGGTTCACCAGCTCCAACGCATCATTAATTGCCATATAAGCCGAATTACTTTTAGGACTGCATGCCAGATAAACGGTTGTTTCCGCCAAAATGATCCGTCCTTCAGGCCAGCCGATTTTCTTCAAGGCATCAAAACAAGCATTCGCCAACAACAGAGCATTCGGGTTTGCTAACCCGATATCTTCCGATGCTGAAATAACCAGACGGCGGGCTATGAATTCCGGGTCTTCACCACCGGCAACCATACGTGCTAACCAATAGACGGCAGCGTCAGGATCACTTCCGCGAATGGATTTGATGAAAGCGGATATGATGTCATAATGCATCTCCCCTCCTTTATCGTACGCCACCGGATTTTCCTGCAAGCGCTCCACCACCTTTTCATCTGTTATTTCAATCTTTTCATTTCCTTCTTCTGCAGCGACAACGAGTTCCAGTATATTCAGCAGTTTTCGCGCATCGCCTCCGGAATAACGCAACATGGCGTCTGTCTCGGCCAGCACGATATTCATATCCTTCAATACGACATCTTCCGTAACCGCCTTATTCAACAATGTTAACAGATCCGCTTTCTCCAACGACTTCAAGACATATACCTGACAACGGGAAAGCAACGGACGGATGACCTCGAACGAAGGATTTTCCGTCGTGGCACCGATCAAGGTTACCACACCTGTTTCCACTGCGTTGAGCAAGGAATCCTGCTGCGACTTGCTGAAGCGATGTATTTCGTCAATAAACAGGATCGGCGAAACGGTATTGAAAAAGCGGTTGCTTTTGGCCTTTTCTATTACATCCCGTACATCTTTCACTCCTGAACTAATCGCGCTCAACGTATAGAACGGAGCTTCCAGTTTATTCGAAATAATCTGCGCCAGCGTAGTCTTTCCTACTCCCGGAGGTCCCCACAATATAAAAGAAGGGACACGGCCCGCATCAATCATCTTCCTAAGAACAGCCCCCGGCCCTACCAGGTGTTTCTGCCCGATATAATCGTCCAACGTTTTCGGACGTAATCTCTCTGCTAACGGTTGACTCATCATGCCAGCAAAAGTCGCATATTTTATTTACTTTTCAAAGCATAAATACAGTAAAAATTCAAGGCTATTTTAATGTTTGACAACAGAAAAATATGATAAAAAGTAAGCACATACAGCACCACACAGCCTTTCAAACCTAAATCAAGTATCATTTTGTCATATTTATTCTTCCGATCGATCAAATACTTGTCCCCCCTCCCTGCCCTTCTGTATCCATCGTTCTCTGTTTTAGCGGATATTTTCCAGATCACGCACAACTGTCATATCCATAATATCACTATAGATTTCCGTTGTCCGTACGCTTTTATGCCCCAACAGCTTCTGGACAGTCGTGATATTCGCGCCATTATATAATAATAAGGTAGCATTGGTATGGCGTGCCATATGAAAAGACAACCTTTTGTCTATTTCTACCAGCCGGCAGATCCTTTTCAATTGCTTGTTCACATTCGAGTTTGCCGATACAGAAACGCCGAACAGCGTTCTTGAATAGCGTTTGCTATAACGCTCATAGATAGCGAGAGCCTTTCCGTCGAACAGCAGGAACAAAGGAAGCCGGACATTTACATCTGTCTTGACCGACGAATAGATCAACCACAACTTATCATCGATCAGATGGAAATTTTCGGGTCGTATACTCACAATATCGGAAAAGCGAAGCCCCGTATAGCAACTGAAAAGAAACATATCAAGCGTCCGTCTGAGCGTTCGTTGCAAATTAGGAGCGATTTTCTCCAACCTATTCAATTCTTCCGGCGTCAGATGTCCGCGCTTACTCTCCATATACTTAATCTTATACTTGCGGAAAGGATATTTCTGCAATTCAAACAGATCCTTATTAATCGCCAGGTTGACATATCTTTTCAAATGCTTCATGTGTTTGGCAATCGTATTCCTGTGATATTTGTGTTCAAGAAGGAAACGTTCAAAATCGCACAGGAAGTTAAAGGTCAGATCGTCAAAAGAGACTTGTGGCTGAAACTGGCACAGAACCTGCAAAGTTGACAAATGATTTTTCTGCGTCGATAGTCTCAGATTACTATGATCGATCTCATTTTTCATAAAAGAGATAAAAGAGGACGAGACAGGTTCGAAATCCCCCCTCTCCTTCAAATCACTCAAAGAGAATGAACGTCCGCTTTGGGCCATGTCCAATTCGATCCGTTCCAAATAAGCAATATAATCCTTAATATACTGATTGAGTTCATCCGTGTTAGGATGATTTCTCACAACTTTTCTCTTGCTATCCCACTGCGTGGGTTTAACATAGATTTTCGTTGAAAAATACTTCTTTTGCTTATTCAGGTAGGCCTCTACCTGAATCAAAGCTTTTCCTTCTGCATTCAATCGCTTTTTTCGATTGAATGCAAGATTGTAAATAACTTTTTCCATGATATACATTATTTTCTGAATGAGAACACGAAGGAACGATAATAAGTTCTTTGTTTCGTATGAGACAAACTAAAAGTTTGTTATTACATCTTATTACCTTCTCTTTTTTCTCCTATCATCAAATAGGAAAAGCCACGACACACATGCCATGGCTTTTCACGTTTGCAAAAATGAATATTATTATTTCTCGGCAGTGTCTTTACCCAATTGTTCTGTTCAACTCCAAAACCGGAATATATCCTGTAACAACGACCTCGTCAAGGACCTCCGCGTCCGACTCCATAACTACATTAAGAGTCGGCCTAACCCCGATTTCCAAGGGCTTCATTCCCACGAAGGAAATTACCAGAGTCTTTGCAGAACTTATCCGTTTATCACATTATTGATTATCAACATATTAAGCCACAATAAAACCTAAACAGCTATTCACCTACAAAAGGAAATCCTCTTTAATGCAAAAAATCATATTATTCTTATATACAACCATTTAAAGTTCAAAGCATAAATAAAAGCCATATCACCAATGAGCCCAAGCAGAACCATAATTCTACCGGCTTCCCTTCCGGTTTTTTCATATAAATAAAATTATTTTACGGAATTTTGATATATATTTTTAAGCCAGTATTCAAAAGCCGGATCTTGGATTTCGATTATATTGCCCGGCAATATATCGATCAAATCTTTTTCAAGTGTCGCTTTTTTCAGGTTTTTGATGTTCGCTGAAGTTCCCAATTGATATCGCTTCAATACATCTTTAGAAGAAAAATTGACGACTCCGTCAGCAATAGCTATCAGAAAGTTGATTTGACGGGAAGTCAAAGAATCTATTATATTGGTAAAAAGCAAGCTCAATTGTCCTATTAAACCATTGAATGCCTCATTGACAATTGCCTCTGAACAATCTTTTGAAGTACGCAACCAGGTTTGCTGGCTTAATTGTTGAGTATAATACGGATGGTTTTTCATTTTATCGGCAATCATGCCGGACAATACGTCCGATATTTGCTTTCCGGTAGCTGCAAACCGTTGAGATATAAATGTAACCCAGTCTTCTCGTCCGATTTTTTGTAAGAATAAAATATCGCCAAATTTGTAAAAAGGCATACTGTAATCATTGAAAATACTCAGTAACATATGGCGTTTACTCCCATACAGACAATAACAAACAGATGTATGCGTCTGCCAATGAGCGCGAAGTTTGCGCTGAAAAGCAAGCGAATCCTCATATTCGTTGATGTTTTGGAATTCATCAATACAGACGATTATCTTTTTGCCTTTATCTTTGGCGATTTGTTGCGGCAAATCTAATATTTCATCATAAGACAATCGATTATCTTTAAAACTGACACCAAAAGATAATTCATAGCTTTGGCTTCCTTCGGAAAGAGAGACCGTCGGTGCCATTCGGCTCAGGTACTTTTTCACTCCGGCGACGAATTCCTCCCAAGCAGAAGTGGTCACCCGCATTAAAGCATTTGCATAAGCTGTATAAAATTGTTCTTCCGTTCTACAATTAAAAATATCGACCTGGCAGACCAGGATATCTTTATCTTCTTCGGATAAAAGTTTGGCACACTTATTTACCAAAGAGGTCTTACCCCAACGGCGTGGAGATATAATCACTGTGTTAATGAGATTTTTGAAGTTTTGCATTAACAAAGCGACCTCATTTTCCCTATCTGTAAAATTCCGGTCATCGGCAATACGCCCGTAAACAAATGGTGCCTCCATAGAACAATATTTCTTATACAAAAACAAATGTAGCAACAATAGTTGGAAAGGACAAACATGAAACCGGTTAATTTGAAATAAGTTGATTTCAAATTAACCGGTTTCATACATGCTGCTTGATAATAATATGATATAATTCAAGCACGGATTACACGGAATTATAAGGTAGGCTGTGGTGCTGCCGGATTATTATCTGTATCAGAAATACCTGTATTGGTCTCCATTTCACATTGCGGAATGCGGTAAATCATTATCTGAGATTCCGGTTCCAAGTTAAATTGTACGGAAGCATGATAATTCGTATTTTTACGAACAATCGGCTTTTTCAAGCGCAAAAGATCGAACAATGAATAACCTTCACCCCAAAGTTCCATACGTCGCTGTAACCAAACCTCATCTTGAAATTGCTGTGCCGAAGCAGCTTTACTTGTAAAAGATGGGTCACGGTAAGTTTGTACGAAATTTTCCAATGTAGCCTTACCTGCTGCCAGGTTTCCACTCATAGCTTCTGCCTCTGCTTTAATCAAATACATTTCTTCCACACGCATCAATGGCCAGTCTGAAGCATTAGTTGTATTCCCAAACACATTCTGATAAGCACCAAATTTAGTATTCACATACGGTTCAAGACCAAAATACTCTACAATAGAATAACCTTCAACCTTTTCGTTGTCTATCAAAGAAGAGGTGTTGTCCGGAGACAAAAACCATTGTCTACGAATATCTGTATCCGGAATCTGGTCATATAAAGCCGCATTCACTTTTCTGTATCCGTCAGGAACACCTGAAGTATATCCGTTCCCCGTAAAAGAACACAAATGAGAAGGCCAGTTTATGATACCGGTTTGTACGACATCATTATCCGGAGTAATCATGACACCCCATAACCAAGAATTTGCAGTAGCAGAATTAAATGTCGGAGTGGAAACTTCAGCCAATGATTGCGGTGTTCCACCGGCAATAGCTCTTTCTGCATCTTTTGCCGCATCAGTCCATTTCTGCATCAGAAGATTGGCACGGGCACGCAAACCATACACGACCGCTTCATCCAATTGGTCTTTATTCGCTCCATTATCAAAACCAGCCAACAATTCTGCTGCCTGATTCAAATCGCTCATAATCTGCTCATATACCTGCCGAACCGTTGCACGAGGATTATTTTGCATTTCTTCGTCAGACATTTTTTCCGTTACAATGGGTACGGCCAAAGCATCTTCATGCCCTACATAAGTAAACTGATAAATCTGAACCAGATTCAAATAGTCATATGCACGAGCAGCCAAGGCCTGGCCACGATAAATTTTCAAAGAAGCATCGTCTGTGGCCGGGTCAATCAGGTTCAATACGTTATTGGCAGCCTTCAAATGATTATAAAAAGTTTTCCAGATCAGCTCATCCATAGAACTATCATAAACACGGTCTGAATAGTTTTGGGAGGTATTGAACCAATTATATCCGGTAACCAATGCTACAAGATCCTGTCCACCAGACTCCAAAGCCATAGAAACAGCAGGAATCCCATAATCATTGTGGAAAGTAGAAGCATCATCTGAGATTGTTCCGAAAGCATTCAATTTAGCCGCCATGGCATTAACCTCAGCCGTAATCAAGTTAGGTCTGTCTTTGATTGTTTCTTCTTTCTGACCTTCAGAAACATATTGACCTTCAGGATATTTATCCAAATCGCAAGAAGCCAGTATAAAGGTGGCTGTTGCGAACATCATATATTTGTTTATTAATTTCATATTCAAAAACAATTTAATGGATTAGAAATTCAATGATATACCACCAGAAATCGTACGGATCGGTGAATAAACATTATCTGAGGCAACATAGCCTTGACGTGGATCCAACCCTTTACGAGCTGTCAACAGAGCAACATTGTCTGCTACAAAGTACAAACGAACACCTTCAATTTGTAACTTACGAGTCAAGCTTTTCGGTAGAGTATAACCAAATGTGATATTTTGCAGACTCAGATAATCAGAACTTGTCAAAAAGCGGTCAGACTGCCTATTCGTATATTTATCGGTTATATTCATGCGAGGAATGTCTGTATTCTTGTTTTCAGAAGTCCAGACGTTCAACATGTCTTTGTGCAAAGCACTACCTGTAGCTGCAGGGCTCATCAACTCCCGATATGTGTAGTCCAAAATACGACCGCCGACTTGGTAAGCAAACGATATTGACAAGTCAAAACCATAAGCAGCAAAACTCGTACCGAATCCTCCATATACTTTAGGGAGAATATCTCCTGTTGCAAAACGATTTTCCGAGGCAGCAGAATAAGACGTTGTAACAGTGTTACCATTGGCATCTGGCTCTAACAAAGCCCACTGGCTTTCCCCTGTTTCTGGATTTACACCTGCATATTTCGGCAAATAAAGCTGATACATGGATTCTCCTTCACGATAGATACGACCGCCATCAATCATCTGGCCATTCAGCTCAGGTGCCAGTTCCAATACTTTGTTTTTAAAATGAGTCATATTCAAATTTACGCTCCATGAGAAATCTTTTGTTTCGATAATATTCGAATTCAAATCGATTTCAACACCGCGGTTTACCATAGAACCTACATTTTCTGGAAAGCGAGAATATCCCATCGAGGCTGCAACAGGTTTGAAATAAAGCATATCTGTCGTTTTACGGGAGAAGTATTCAGCTGAACCGCTCAGCTTGCCTCCCCATAACGTAAAATCAAAACCGGTATTGAAGCTATGAGAAGTTTCCCATGTAATATCTTTATTTCCTTTATAATATAGAGAAGTTGAAAAATCCCCATTACTGTTGGCCAATGTAAACTGGTCTTGATACGGATAGTAGTT
>OJKP01000744.1_pt1 | contig 22206 bp, 17 predicted proteins | sample 1596521 | NCBI WGS metagenome assembly OJKP01 (sample SAMEA4350130, study PRJEB24818) | metagenome | biome: human; feature: gut; material: faeces | place: Denmark | collected 2013-09
TCGTAGAGGGCGAGCAGTCGAGCGGAAAGTCGTTTGCCAGATACATCATGCGTACCCTGATGAAACCTTTCATCGAGCGCGACAGCGAAATGAGAGCCAAGGAGCAGGAGTATGCTGCCCTGAAGCGACGCCAGGGCAAGAAGGATGGCAAGCTGCCACCCGAACCGAAGACCGACATCACCATCCTGCCCGAAACCGTATCGCTCACCATGTTCATCAAGCGATGCGATGCAGCAGTCAAGCTCTATGGTGCTCCGAAGACGCTCTTCGAATTTGCCGATGAGATTTCTGCCATCGTGCATTCTGCCAAGCGCCAGTTTGCCGACCTCTCGCAGGTTATCAAGACCGCATACGATCTGGGCAGCGTCTATGGTCAGGATTTCATGAGCGAAACCAGCTATAGTGCCATGGTAGATGCCTTGCTGTCGTTCGTTTTCTGCGGCACTCAGAGTGCGGTGAGCAGATATATGAACAAGGCTGCCATTGAGGGCGGTTCGGTTACTCGTACTATTTTATGCCCGCTCATCAGTCATCTGGGCGACAATCCGCCACAGTTTCAGGCGTTGACCGATATGCAGCGTAATGAGCTGGAGAATACGTTGGATAAGCTCTTCGGGTTGTGCTACGAGGAAGATGGAAAATTCCATCAGGAGATAGAGGAAGATATGAGCTGGCTCTACAAGACGGTGGTAAAATGGTGTAACGACTGCCGCCAGCAGGTGGTGAAAACCATGTCCAAGTCGATGGATGTCTTCTACAAGCGCAGTTCGGTTTCAGCCTTCCGCATCGCTGCCCTCATGCAAGTGCTTTACAAAGTGGAAGGGAAGAAAAGCGAGAAGGAAATCCGGAAACTGGTAAGGCAGACCTATCTGGCTTGTGCCGACCACATCTTGCGTAATATGTTGCAGCGATGGGGCAAGGCTTTCGAGCAGATTTCTGCCGAGGGCGAAGGAGAGCCTTATCATACAGTAGACTATTTCAGCGAGTTGCCGCAGGAATTTTCTTATCAGTTCCTGGAGGAATTTCTGACGCAGAAGGGACTCAAGACCCCTGCCCGCAACATGGTATGCAACTGGCGCAGATGGGGATGGCTCGAGAAGCCTAAAAAGGGTGAGAACAAGAAAGTGCTTAGAAAAACGCAGCAGAAAACTACCCATGCAGCTGATGATGATATTCCTGATAAATAGATTTTCACGTATTAAAAAATCAATTATTATATGGCAGAATATATAGATTCAATCACGCTCTCTAAACTTAGAGGCATCAATATACTGGAGGTGGCTGATGCTTTGGGAATAGGCTTGCGTCATCGCAATGCGCTCTGTATCAGTCATAACGATTCTAATCCGAGCTTGCATTTCTGGCCGTCAACCAATACTTGCCATTGCTTTGCATGCGGGTGGGGTGGTGATAATATCGACCTGGTGATGAAGCGGGAGAATCTCTCTTTTACCGAAGCCTGCCAATGGTTGGGAAGAAACTTCGGTATTGTTGTGGGGGATGACCGTAAAGCTGATAGCCGGAATGTAATTCCGCCAGCCCATGAAAGAGATGATGGGAATGGCCGACAGCCGGCAAGGGGTACGGTCGGGCAGCAGAAAACGGAATGCGATACGGACAGAATCAACCTTAGAGGACCATTCCAGCATCAGCCGGATGTAGATTATCTCATGAGAATGCTTGAGGGAAAGAAACTCACCGAGACTGCAAGGGATTTCCTTTTCGAACAGCGAAAGCTGCGCCCCGAATACATCTATTGGTGCAGAGTGGTAAGTACAGATTTTTCTATCGCTGGCTATCGCTTTGGTGGTAAGTTTTTTGATGGGCCTTCCCTGCTCATACCTTACTATGGGGTGGATGGAAGATTGCTAACGGTACAGAGCAGATTTCTGGGGGATAAATCTAAGGAGAAGCCCCGGTTTAAATTTGCACCTGGCAGCAAACCTATGGTATACGGGATGCAGATTTTGCCCCAAGTAGCTGATAATGAACCTTTGGTTATTACTGAGGGATGTACCGACTGTTGGAGTGCTATGTCTATGGGTTATAAGGCGATAGCAATACCCAGTGCTACACTTTGTAATGAAGAATGTCGCAGTCTTTTGTCGGGAAGAAATCTTCACATGTGGCCGGATCAGGACAAACCAGGCATTAGTCTCTATATGAAATTGAAGGAGATGTTTCCGCAGTTGGTGTATCATCAGTTGCCCGAAGGATGCAAGGATTTATCTGATTATTATCAGTCCTCTTACGTTCAGAAAATGTGAAAGTGAATGTGAATTTTCATTGTTTTCTCAATAGCTTTTTGGGTAGATATTGTTTGTTATTTTTATCGGTTATTGTCTGTTATGATGAAATTAGTCTTAAATCGTTTTCGTACAGTTCGTGGCGCCGTAGTGGGTCGCCTCAGTCAGGAAATAGTAGATCGCAAGGGTGGCGTTGTTGACCACGAGCATATTTGCGATACAGTAGAGCGCGAGGGGGGCTGCCTGGAGCCTGGTGAATATCGCGTAGTGGTGGCTAAATGCCGCAGTTTTGCCCGCAAGATGATGTTCTTGGAGGCGGTGAAGAAGGAGGCTTCCTCTTCTTCTGATGCTTCATCAGGGGTGGGCTGTTCGCCTCTTCCTCTCCCCGAAATCTGCGAGCGCTGCCGCCTGGAGCGCAAGCATCATGAGTTCGGGTGTCTGGATGAGCTTCATGCCCTTTCGTGCCCCATGCTCCAGCCGGGCAATGGTCCGTTCCGTCTGCGCCAGGGTGGCATCCTCATCGGCGAGGCTCATGCTCCCGGCTTCGTCCTCAGAAGCCAGGAACTCTTCCTCCAGCTCTTCGACCGGGTTAACAAGGTGCTGAGACGCGGGGGCGAAGTGGTTATCAGGATAGAGTAGGTGGGGAGAGAGGTGAAAGATGGCAGGTCTTTACAAGCAGGCGATGCTTGCCTACAGTCTCCATAATGGTTCGTTTTCCCAATCTTGCGGAAATCCCATGGCATGTAAATCTACATTGGGGTATTCAGCAAATAATTTGAACAGAGAACTTTTCAAGTCCATGCAAGGTGTAATAGTTTGCTCCAAATATAATAAGGTGCATAGCTGATGGTACAACTTGATGGGCTTTTGACTTGGAGTAATCCATTGAAGAGGAAGTCGATTGGGTAATTGAGGCTTCAAGGCAAAACGCCTGTTCCATATACGGGCATGATGAGCACAGCAATTGCGAAGTACAGTTATACACCTTATCCAACTTTCCAAATATGTGTATTGAGGAAGTCCAAGCTCTCTTGCCACTTGCTTTTTTAGCCGATTATCCTTAAACAGGCAAAACAACTTAGAAAGCGTACCAAAAGAAACTACCTCCAAGGTTTTCCATACGGGAGGAAGAGCTGGATAAGTATATTTTTGGGAATGCTCCTTGATGAAATCTTCATTTGAACGAGATACCTCTTTCTTGATATTGTCAAGACAGCCTTGATAAAACTCTTCATTCTTGAACAAGGATGAATCCATAAACCAAAATGCGCCGTGTTCCATTGAGAACATTTGAATCATCTTAGTTCGAAGAGAAATCTCTATATCTTGGATTGCCTTGAATATAAGTTGACGGAGTTCTTTATCAAAGAGATAAAGGTTGATGGCTTGCTCAAATGTACTGCCCGACTTGTATAGATGATGTAGTTGGTCTTCTTCCATATACCTAAGATAACTAGCTATACGGAAATAGCTGATATTGCGGAGCTGTAGTTTAGCAGTTACAATATCTCCTATCATTAGTCCTCTGTTTTGGAGCAAGGCTAATTGTTCATCTATATTTATTGGTTGTTTGTCGTAGTTCATATACCCATATAAAAAGCGAAGTCCCACCGTGGTACGCATCGTTGAGAGGCGTGGTGGGATTTGTTGCTGCAAAGATATGCTTTTTTGTCGGAATCTCCAAACTTTTTCTTGAAAATCTGCTTATAAAAAGAGGAATTTAACGCAAAAAGTTCTAATTTCCATAAAAATCTCATTCTCTTACAGCAGCTTTTCTGTGCTGAATTCTTACAGCCGTTCTGTGCATTTGCAGCCATCGATGTACAGAATAAAAGGGCTATGCCCCAGATAATCTTCTTCATTTTGACTTATTTATTGTAGTGTTAGTTAAATTTGAGGGCAAAAGTACAAAGAATATTCGAGAAAACAAACGGAAAATGGAGATTTCTTCGTATCTTTGCACACATATTTTGTAAGATTATGAAGAAACTGTATATTCTTTTGTGTGGGGCAACGGCGGCCCTGCTGATGGCGGCATGCCAGGGAGGAAAGACGGCTGCTGCCGATGCGGATGCCGGCGATACCCTGGAGATGAAGTACGCCAAGTTGCTTACCATCGTGAAACATGGTGATGGTGAAGATGCTTCCGGTAACGGAGAAGGTGCTGAGTATCAGTATGCTGAGGTGAATGTTGCGAACCCCTGGAAGGCGGGGACGCTGCTGCATCGCTATATCCTTATCCCAAAGGGAGAGGAGGGGGATGAGACGGTTGCCCGACTCGCCCTGCAACGCACTTCGGGCATGGGATGCACTACCGATACCGTGAGGACACCGGTGGAGAGGAGTGCCGTTTTCATCGCTCCCCATTGCCAGCTGATGTACGAACTGGGATGCCAGCAGGCTATCCGTGGCGTCTGCGACCTCAATTACATCAATATTCCGGATGTCAGGAAGAGGGCTGCTTCTGCAGGGAAGGCTTCTTCCGGAAATGCTTCTGCCCAGAATTCCATCGTGGATTGCGGTTCCAGCATGGCGCCCGACATCGAGCGCATCATCGCCCTGAAACCGGAAGCCATCCTCGTTTCGCCCTTCGAGAACAGTGGTGGATATGGCAAGCTCGACAAGCTGCATATCCCCATCATCGAAGCTGCCGACTATATGGAGTCTTCGCCACTGGGAAGGGCGGAATGGATGAAATTCTACGGCATGCTCTTTGGAAAGGCATCCAAGGCTGCTGACGGAAAGGCATCCAAGGCTGTTCTTTCTGCTTCCTGCGAGGCTACTGCAGATTCTCTTTTCTCTCAGATTGAAAAGGAGTATCTGAAGTTGAAGGCTGAGGCTGGAAAGCTGCCCAAGGGACTTTCGATATTGACCGAAAGAAAAACGGGCAATGTATGGTATGTGCCTGGTGGACAGAGCACTATAGGCATTCTCCTGAAGGATGCCAACGCCCGTTATATCTTCTCGGATGATCAGCACAGCGGAAGTCTGCCGATGAGTCCGGAGCAGATTCTGGCGAAGGGAAAGCAGGTGGATGTATGGGCATTCAAATACTTCGGAGGTGCTCCCTTGTCGCAGGTTCAGCTGCTGCAGGAGTATGACGGCTACAAGGCTCTTGCCGCCTTCAACCGGGGCAATATCTATCAGGTAGATACCTCTACGGTGCCTTATTTCGAGCTTACGAGCTTCCATCCCGAGCTGTTGCTCAGAGAGTTCATCATCCTGGCGCATGGCGAGCGGTTCGGCAAATTGAAATTCTATAAGAAATAGTTTTATGAGAACCTTTGTTTTTGGTGCTATAGCCATTATCATCCTGTTTTTTGCCAACCTGGCATGGGGTAGCGTAAGCATTCCGTGGCATGAGGTGGTGGCTATACTCGCTGGAAATCAGGAAGATGAAGCTGACAGCTTCCGCTATATCGTAATGGAATCGCGCTTGCCTGCGGCTATTACCGCCCTCCTTTCGGGCGCAGCCCTAGCCACTAGCGGCTTGCTGCTGCAAACTGCCTTCCGCAACCCCCTGGCTGGTCCTGATGTCTTCGGTATCAGCAGCGGAGCCGGACTGGCTGTTGCCATCGTGATGCTTGCCTTTGGCGGCAACATCGCCCTGGGCGATTTCGTGGGCGATGCCGGCAACTATGCCATCGGCGGTTTTCTCGCCATTCTCATCGCAGCCTTCGTGGGAGCGATGCTCGTGATGGCTGTCATCACCTTCTTTTCTGCCATCGTGCGCAGTCATACGGTGCTGCTCATCATCGGTCTGATGGTGGGCTATCTGGCCAGCAGCGCCATTTCACTGCTCAATTTCTTCAGTACTGCAGAGGGCGTGAAATCGTATATGGTCTGGGGCATGGGAAGCTTTGGCAATGTTTCGGCTGCGCAGGTATTATGGTTCATTCCGCTTGCCCTCATCGCCCTCATCGCCTCCCTGCTCCTTGTCAAACCATTGAATGCCATGTTGTTAGGTGATCAGTATGCCGGCAATCTGGGTTTCAACATCAGGCGTCTGCGCATCATCCTGCTCCTCATCACGGGCTTTCTCACGGCAGTGGTTACCGCCTTCTGCGGTCCCATTGCCTTCATCGGTCTAGCCACTCCCCACATCGCCCGTCTCTTCATCGGTACGGAGAATCATCGCCGGCTGTTGCCTGTCACGATGCTGTTGGGTTCAGTCCTTGCCCTTCTCTGCAATCTCTTCTGCACCCTCCCTTCGGGCGGTGGCATCATCCCCCTGAATGCCGTCACCCCATTGTTCGGTGCCCCCGTCATCATCTATGTCCTGCTGAAGAGAAGATAGGGAAAAGGCAAGAAAAGGGGGACGGCAAAATTAATTTTTTCAAGAGTTTCTTGGATATTTGAATTATTCTTTTTATCTTTGCATAAGATAAGCTGCACTCGGCAATCTGAAAGCAAGCTTTCATTGCGCTCGTTTGCATTATCTTTGCAGAAGATAAGCTGCTTAGTCACAATTTTAAACAGATAGAGGTATGAAAGAGAAAAAATATCACTTACCGGAAGACCATGGCGCTGCTTTTGCTGAAGAGCCAACGCCAGCCTATCATGGAAATACGGCAGTTGTACTTCCTGAAGAAAAGTTCACCGAAGATAACTTCGATGATGATATTGATTGGAATAGAATACCAGCGGGATGGGGACCTGCCAACGAAGAAGAAGCCATAGCTCGTATAGAAGCCATAGAAGCTGACATAGAGAAAAATGGACTCATTGATGAAGAGGATATGATAGACCACCTTAAAGCTAAAGGTTTATGGCTTATATAAAACCATCTAAGCCATTTTACGCCCATACCGTAGTGCCATCATCATGAAAAATTGGAAAATCATCTATCGGTATGATGCGGAATACGATAGAATTATTCTTGTTGACTTATGGGATATGAGACGAAATCCCAAGTACCTGATTAGGCAGTTCAGAAGAAAACTATAAGAAGACAGCCAACTTTCAATTGGGATATTGAAGGTTGGCTGTTTTCTACTACTTAAACGAATTATCTTTACTTATTCACCACATTAATCGGATTGCCTTCGAGGAATGCCTTGACGTTGGCGGCTACCTGCTTGTTCAGGCGCTTGCGAGCCTCGTAGGTGGCCCAGGCAATGTGAGGGGTGAGGTAGGCATTAGGCTCGTTCCAGAGAGGATTGTCCTTTGATGGTGGCTCCTCGGTCATCACGTCTGCACAGTAGGCAGCAAGACTGCCATCGTGAAGAGCGGCGGCTACGGCTTCCTCATCTACCAGCGGACCACGACCCGTGTTCACCAGGATGGCAGTATCCTTCATCTTCTCAAGACTCTCGGCATTGATGAAATGATAGGTGTCGTCATTCAGCGGACAATGAAGAGAAAGAATGTCGCTCGTGGCAAGCAATCCCTCCTTGCTCACCTTCTGAATCCACTCAGGCAATGAGCTGGCACTCTTGCTGGTGAAGGCACAGATGTTCATGCCAAACTGGCGGGCGATGCAGGCTACCTTCATGCCGATATTACCCAAGCCCATGATGCCCAGAGTCTTGCCGGCAAGCTCCATCAATGGGGTGTCCCAATAGCAGAAATCCTTGTTGTATGCCCAGCGCTCGTTGCGGTTCTCCTGAGCATAATGCTCTACACGGTTGGTTACGGCAAGGATGAGGGCGAAGGTCATCTGAGCCACACTGTCCGTGCTGTAGGCAGGAATGTTGGTCACGATGATGCCTAGCTCCTTGGCTGCCTTGATGTCTACCACGTTGAAGCCCGTTGCCTGAATGCCGATGTATTTCAGATTGGGGAGCTGTGCCAGCGTTTCTGCATCCATCTGCACCTTGTTCAGGAGGATGATGTCGGCATCCTTGGCACGTTCCACTTTCTCGGCGTCTGATGTGCGAGGGTAGACTACTACCTCGCCCAACTGCTCCAGAAGATGATAATCCAAATCTCCCGGGTTTGCGGCATAGCCGTCTAATATGACAATCTTCATAATTTTTATCTCGTTAATGATTTATTTACTCTACGTAATCTACCTTTATCACGATTACACGGATAGACTGGTCGTTGGAGTCGTTGTTGATCTTGGCAATGTGCCAATCGTTGGGGAAGAAGATGAAGAACTCGTTGGGATTGCTGTCGTAGAAACGAGCCTTCGACTTGTCGTAATCATAATGGATCACGTCCGGACGATACTTGCAGTTGGGCTTGCTGGTAAGGTGGTCGATGATGCCGAACCGCTCCACGCCCTTCACGACATACTGGAAGTCGATGTGCTTGTAGTGGCTCTCGCTCTGTCGCTTCTCCAGCGGTCCGTTCTCGCTGTCTTCTACGCTGACCGTGAGGTTGGACCCCGGAATCTGATGCTTGCCCTTTGGAATCGTCAGGAGATCGGTCTTGGCGATGTATTCGAAGAGCGCCTTCCACTGCTTGGGATTCTTCTGATACTGCTGGTAGAAGTCTACCAGGTTGACACTGGCGTGAGGGTTTGCCTTGGTGAATCCGTTTCGCCAGGCTCCCTTCTTGGCCCATTTCTCTGCCTTCTTCACCAACTTGGGGTTGTCGGCATAGGATGTAGTGTAAAGGCCTTCCTGAGCGCAGCAGTCCTTGCCGGAAGCCTGCTCAGAATGGCAAAAACCTTTCTGGCAGCACTGTGCCTGCGCTGCCAAAAAGGTACTGGATAATAGGGCAATGCCCATGATTATTTTCTTCATTTTTTCTGATTTGTCTGAAAAACTATTGGTTCTTCTTGCTCTGAAGAACTATAGCTCTGAAAACCTATTCGTTCATCAGGAAGTTCTTGAAGGCATCGAAGTCCTTGGTCATCTGGATGCTCTTCTTCTCGCCCTTCATGAATTCTGCAAGACGGGCTGGTATCTCGATGTCGCTCTCCAGGATGCTGTCTACCTTCTCCTTGAACTTGGCTGGATGAGCAGTCTCCAGGAAAACGCCAACCTCGCCTGGCTTCAACTGCTCCTTCAGGGCGCGATAACCGCAAGCTCCGTGAGGGTCAAGCACATACTTGGTTTCATTGTAGCACTGCTTCATGGTCTCGGCAATCTGCTCGTCCTTGTATGTAGCACCACCGATATAGGCTGCGATGGCATCGTGATCGCCCTTGTAGAGGTCGTAGATGCGGGCAAAGTTTGATGGGTCGCCTACGTCCATGGCATTGGCGATGGTCTGCTTGCTAGGCTGTGGATTGTACTTGCCTGTCTGCAGATACTCGTAGAAGATATCGTTGGCGTTGTTGGCTGCGATGAAGCGGTGGATAGGCAATCCCATCTCATGACCGAAGAGTCCGGCTGTGATGTTGCCGAAGTTGCCGCTAGGCACGCAGATGACCAGCTTGTCGGCGAGGCCCTTCTCCTTCATGCGGGCATAGGCGTTGAAATAATAGAAAGCCTGAGGCAGGAAGCGGGCCACGTTGATAGAGTTGGCTGAGGTGAGCTTCATGTGCTTGTTGAGCTCCTCGTCCATGAATGCCGACTTCACCAGTGCCTGGCAGTCATCGAACACGCCATCCACCTCGAGGGCTGTGATGTTCTGACCCAGGGTAGTGAACTGGCTCTCCTGAATCTTGCTGACCTTGCCCTTAGGATAGAGCACGTAGACGTGGATGCCGTCAACGCCGAGGAAACCGTTGGCAACAGCCGAACCGGTATCGCCCGATGTAGCTACGAGCACATTCACCTCTTCCTTGCCCTCCTGGCGCACGAAGTACTGCAAGAGACGTGCCATGAAGCGTGCACCCACATCCTTGAAGGCGAGGGTAGGGCCATGGAACAGTTCGAGAGAGTAGATGTTAGGCTCTACCTCGACCACAGGGCAGTCGAATGCCAGGGTATCATATACAATCTTCTTCAATGACTCGGCATCAACGTCCTCGCCGAAGAAGGCATCAGCTACCTTGTAGGCAATCTCCTGGAAACTCAGTTTCTCGATGTTGTCGAAGAAGTCCTGTGGCAGCTTCTTGATGATTTCCGGCATATAGAGACCACGGTCTTCTGCCAAACCTTTAACTACCGCCTTGTGAAGATCGGCGATGGGTGCTTTCTTATTTGTTGAATAATATTTCATAATTGTAAGTGAAGAGTGAAGAACGAAGAGTGAAGAATTCAAATGTCTTGTTTCTTTTTCTTTGTCCATTCACAAGTTTTTTCTTTGTTTATATTTCTCTTTATGAAGAATTAGAGCTTTTCCAGAGTGAAGAATCTCACGTCTTGATACATTTGAATTCTTCACTCTTCACTCTACGTTCTTCACTTGATCGCCATGAAGGCGTTCATGAACTCCTGCAGCTGCAGCATGCCGTAGCCGCCACTCACGCAGCTTACCTCATCATACTGCTCTACGCTATCCGGCTCAATGCCAGGATAATAGATGATGAAAGGTACAGGCTCCTTGACGTGGGTACGGATTTCTACCGGAGTAGGATGATCAGGGAGAACAGCGATGCATACCGGCTCGTCCCAGGTGCTTACCTCATCGAAGATAGGCTTGATGAGTCGCTGGTCAAGGTTCTCGATGGTCTTCAGCTTCAGTTCCAGATCGCCATCATGACCCGCCTCGTCGCTTGCCTCTACGTGAACATATACAAAGTCGTCGCCATCCTTCAGTGCCTGGATGGCTGCGGCTGCCTTGCCCTCATAGTTGGTGTTGGCAAGACCCGTAGCGCCCTCAACGATGATGTTGCGCAGACCGGCGTAGTGACCGATGCCACGAATCAGGTCGACGGCAGAAATAACGGAACCCTTCTTGATTTGTGGATACATCTGGGAGAGGGTGAGCATGTGAGGACGGTAACCTCCGCCCCATGGCCAGATAAGATTAGCCATTCGTTCGCCACGCTCCTTGCGAGCCACATTGAAAGGATGGTTCTCCAGGAGTTCCTGACTCTCAAGAATCAGCTGGTTCAGCAGGTCGGCTGTATCACGACGGCTGATGTGACCCTCATCGCCTCCAATCTCCGGCAGGACGGGTTTCACCATCAGCTTGTGCCACTCCTCGTTGGGATGATCATGAGGTGGGGCACAGTCGATATGTTTGTTTCCGTGCTTTACCACCAGGAGGTGGCGGTACTGGATGCCGGTAACAAACTTGACATCAGGATATTTCTTGCCGAGGGTATCGTTGAGATACTTGATGAGCACATCCGCATCTTCCGTTTCCAGGTTACCACCGTTGTGGGTGATAATCTTGCCGTCCTGCACATTGATGATGTTGCAGCGCAGTGCAAGGTCGGTAGGTTCCAGTTCATAGCCGATGCTGGCAGCTTCGAGCGGTCCGCGTCCCTCGTAAACCTCGTTCTGGTCATAGCCCATGATAGAGCTGTTTGCTACCTCAGAACCCGGATGGAATCCATCTGGCACGGTAACGAGTCTTCCTGTCTTGCCTTTCTTGGCAAGCATGTCCATATATGGTTTGCTGGCGTATTGCAGGAGTGTCTTTCCACCCAGTCTTTCCACTGGGTGGTCAGCCATTCCGTCGCCAAGAATGATAATATGCTTCATAATCGATTTATAATTTATAATGAACAATTATTCATTGTACATTAATCATTATTCATTATACATTGTACATTATTCATTATACATTCGCAATACTCATGATGTTGGCGAAGACTCCGGCAGCAGTTACGCTGGCTCCGGCTCCGTAGCCCTGAATCATCATTGGATACTCCTTGTAGCGCTCGGTGGTGAGCAATACGATGTTGTTGGAACCCTCCAGATTGTAGAAAGGATGCTCCGGACCCACCGCCTGCAAGCCTACGCTGGTCTTGCCACCGTCCAGGGTAGCCACGAAGCGCCAGCGTTTGTGCTCCAGGTCGAGCGTCTTGCGCTTGGCTTCGAAGTCAGCATCGAGTTTAGGAAGCTTTTTCCAGAAGTCGTCGAGCGAGCCCTGGAAGAAGCTGTCTGGTACGAAGAGGTTCTTCTCCACATCCTCCTGCTCCACCCGGTAACCAGCCTCGCGTGAAAGGATGACGAGCTTTCTTATTACGTCCATGCCGCTGAGGTCGATGCGTGGATCTGGCTCGCTGTAGCCCTTCTCCTTGGCGAGACGGACGGTCTCGGAGAATGGTACCACGCTTGAAATGGCGTTGAAGATGAAGTTGAGTGTGCCGGAGAGTACAGCCTCAATCTTGAGGATTTTATCTCCCGAGTTGCGAAGGTCGTTGATGGTTCCGATGATAGGAAGACCTGCACCTACGTTGGTCTCGAAACGGAATACCACGCCACGCTGGATGGCTGTCTTCTTCAGCTTTTCATAGTTTTCATATTCGCTTGAAGCCGCAATCTTGTTGGCTGCAATGACGCTTACGTTGTGCTCCAGAAGGCTCTGGTAGAGAGCTGCAACTTCCTTGCTGGCTGTACAGTCTACGAACACGCTGTTGAAGATGTTCATTGCCAGGATGGAATCGCGCAAGACCTCCGGAGTGCTAGGAATAGACTTCTTCAGCTCCTCGTAATAATTCTCGAGATCAAGACCGTCGCGATTGAAGATGGCATTCTTGGAAGAGGCGATTCCTACTACGTTCAGCTTCAGCTTGCTGCGCTCCATGAGGTCGGCATACTGATTCTTGATCTGTTCGATGAGTTTGCCGCCCACGGTACCCACACCGCAGATAAAGAGGTTGAGCACCTTGTATTCTGAGAGGAAGAAGCTGTCGTGCAGAACGTTGAGCGACTTTCTCAGATAATCACTCTTCACTACGAAAGAGATGTTGGTTTCAGAAGCACCTTGTGCGCAGGCGATGACGGAAATACCGCTACGTCCGAGCGTGCCAAAGAGCTTACCGGCGATACCGGCAGCATGCTTCATGTTTTCGCCCACGATGGCGATGGTGGCAAGTCCGCACTCAGCGTGCATAGGGAACATGGCGCCATCGGCAATCTCGTTCTTGAACTCATTGTTCAATACGCTGACAGCCTCTTCTACATCCTGCTCACGCACACCGATAGATGTAGAGTTCTCAGAAGAAGCCTGGGAAACCATGAACACAGAGATGCCCTCGCTGGCAAGAGCGGTGAAGATGCGGCGGTTGACACCGATGACACCCACCATGGAAAGACCGGTGACGGTGATGAGGGCGGTACCATTGATGGAAGAAATACCCTTGATAGGCTTCTGGTCGGCATCAATCTTGTTCTTGATGATGGTGCTGGGAGCATCAGGATTGAAGGTATTCTTCACTCTGATAGGAATATTCTTGACACAAACCGGGTAGATGGTAGGAGGATAGATGACCTTTGCACCAAAGTTGCAAAGCTCCATCGCCTCAATATAACTCAGTTCGTTGATGGTATAAGCTGATTTGATGACACGTGGATCGGCAGTCATGAATCCGTCCACATCGGTCCAGATTTCGAGCACCTCAGCATCGAGGGCTGCTGCAATGATGGCTGCTGTGTAGTCGCTACCACCACGACCCAGGTTGGTGGTGCGCTCCGTGTTTTTGTCGCGGCTAATGAAACCCGGTACGAGAGATATGCGAGGAAGCTCGGCAAAGGCTTCCTTTACCAGCTTGTTGGTCAGTTCGCTGTCGAGGGTATGCTTACCCTTGCCGTTGATGCGTTCGGTCTTGATGAAATTGCGGGAATCGAACCATTTGGCACCACGGATGAGCGTGGCTACAATCTTGGAACTGAGTCTTTCTCCATAACTCACGATGGCATCCTGTGTCTTCTCGCTGAGGTCGTGGATGAGATACACACCGAAGTAGATGCTTCTCAACTGCTCGAAGAGTGCATCAACTGATTTGAAAAGATTTTCTCTGTCTGTTGTTTCGGTAATGATGGTATCAATCATCTTGTGGTGGCGATTAACCATGGCGTCGAATTCGACCTTCCACTGTTCATCACCCTTGAGGGCAAGCTGAGAGGTTTGCAAGAGTTTGTCGGTGATACCGCCAAGTGCGCTCACGACAACCACTACACTCTGTTTCTTAGCCTCATTTTCAACGATACGTTTTAAGCTGAGGATGCTTTTTACGGAACCAACCGATGTTCCGCCGAATTTTAATACTTTCATACGTTCTTGAATTTTTGCGTTGGTAATGTAATGCCATCCCCGAAACGACCGGGGCTGTAGCAAAACTTGTGGGCAAAAGTACAAATATTCTATCAAACTGCCAAGGATTTTAACAAAAAAGTAGCATATTGTAGATGAAAAAGCCCGGATAGTAGTAATTTAATGTTCGTTTTTGCTCTTATACCTTATATATATAGGGATTTGCGGAGAATTAATAAGAAAAAAGTTTGCCAGTTTCGAAGAAAATGTGTACTTTTGCCGATGTAATTCAAAGCATCAGCAATATGGTTACAGAAGTAAATAGTAAGAATCAACTCGTTGAACGCAATTTCAAACGAAATGAGATGCTGGCTGAGTATTTCTTTGGTCTTTCAAAGATGGTATGCAGCGGTATTGGAATTGGGGCATTGTCTCCACTGTTTACTGGTGAGACAATGGGAGTAACTAACATTGTTTGCATGGGATGCGCAGTAATAGCTGCTGCATGTTTAGCCCTATTTGCGAATATGTTATTAAAAGTAGAATTAAAAAAGAAGTAATTATGGAAATGTTGACAATACTTTTTGCTATAGCTGCTATTATCAGTGTTAGCTTGGTTTTTTGGGGAAAGTTTACTAAATCTGGTAGACGTTGGATAGAAGGTGATTATTAAAGAATCAAGTAATGAAATATCTATTATTCTCTGATATCCACGGCTGTTTGCCAGCCTTGGAAAAAGTCCTCGACTTCTTCGAGGCTGAAAAGTGTGACATGATGTGCATCATGGGTGATATCATCAACTATGGTCCCCGCAACCGAATTCCGGAAGGAATCGACCCTAAGGGTATCGTTGAACGACTCAATGCGCTGGCAGACAAGATTATCGCCGTGCGTGGCAACTGCGATGCGGAAGTAGACCAGATGCTCCTCGATTTCCCTATCATGGAGACTTATGCCCTGCTGGTAGATAACGGAAAGCGTTATCTCCTGACCCATGGTCATGTTTATAATAAGGAAAACATGCCAAAGGGTCCTTACGAGGCTATGATCTATGGCCACTCCCATCTCTGGGAACTCTCTCATAACGAGAAGGGACAAGCCATCATCAATACGGGCAGCATCACCTTCCCGAAGGGTGGCAATCCTCCAACATTCGCAACATTGGAAGATGGCAAGTTCACCATGTATCATCTGGATACGCTCGAAGTGCTGGCTACAATGGAAGCATGAAAAAGTGAAAGTGAAAAGTGACAGTGAATTGTGAAAGTGAAAAGTGAATTGTGAATGTAATGTGAAATCCGTCACTTGTCACTCGTCATTTTCATAAAACTAATCATAAAGTTCAAAGTTCAAAGCTCAAAGTTTAAAGTAAATGATTCAAGAATACCAGATAAGAATTCTGCCCGAACAGGCAGCAAGCGAGGAAGGCATCAAGCGTTATCTCGCCAAGGAGAAAGGATTGGATGTGAGAACATTGAATCAGGTGAGAGTGTTGAAGCGAAGCATCGACGCCCGCCAGCGTACCATCTTCGTGAACCTGAAGGTGCGTGCCTATATCAATGAGTTTCCGCAAGACGACCAGTATATTCATACGGAATATCCCGATGTGAGCAGCAGACCTCGTGTTATTGTTGTGGGTGAGGGACCTGGAGGTCTCTTCGCTTCTCTGCGCCTGATAGAATTGGGCTACCGTCCTATCGTGCTGGAGCGAGGCAAGGATGTGCGCGAACGCAAGAAAGACCTCTCTAACATTACCAAGACTCAGAAGGTAGATGGGGAGAGCAACTACTGTTTCGGTGAAGGTGGAGCCGGTGCTTATAGTGACGGCAAACTCTATACCCGAAGCAAGAAAAGGGGAAGTGTAGACAAGATTCTGAACGTATTCTGCCAGCATGGTGCCAATACCAATATCCTGGCAGATGCCCATCCGCATATCGGTACCGACAAGTTGCCACGCGTCATTGAAAACATGCGCAACACCATCATCAAGTGTGGCGGCGAAGTGCATTTCCAGACCAAGATGATTCGTCTGATCCTTGAGAGTGAAGGTAAGCTGACGGCACCTGATGCTGCAGCTGGCGATAGGGTGATAGGTGTAGAAGCCGTGAATCTGGCTACGGGTGCTGAGGAAACTTATCGCGGACCGGTTATCCTGGCAACAGGTCATAGTGCCCGCGATGTATACCGCTATCTCGCTTCGGCAAAGATAGATATCGAGGCAAAGGGCATCGCCGTGGGCGTGCGCCTGGAACATCCATCCCAGCTCATCGACCAGATTCAGTATCATAATAAAAGTGGTAGAGGAAAATATCTGCCTGCTGCCGAGTATAGCTTTGTTACCCAGGTAGAGGGCAGGGGCGTTTACAGCTTTTGCATGTGTCCGGGTGGCTTTGTGATTCCGGCTGCTACCGGACCGGAACAGCTCGTGGTGAACGGCATGAGTCCGAGTAACCGTGGCACTGCCTGGAGCAATTCGGGCATGGTGGTGGAAACTCATCCCGAGGATGTGGCGCAGTTCGTGAAGGAACATCAGGCTATCATCGAACAGACGGAAATGAAGGCGCAGCAGAATGATTCACTCTTCACTCTCCACTCTTCACTCCAGATGATGTACTTCCAGCAGATAGTAGAAAAGCAGTGCTGGCAACAGGGCAACATGAAGCAGACGGCACCAGCCCAGCGTATGGCCGACTTCGTGAACAACCGTCTGAGCTACGACCTGCCAAAGAGCAGCTATGCTCCGGGTATCATCAGCAGTCCGCTGCATTTCTGGATGCCTTCGTTCGTGAGCAAGCGTCTGCAGGAAGGCTTCAAGACCTTCGGCAAGAATGCACATGGCTTCCTGACCAACGAGGCTACACTGATAGCGATGGAGACGAGAACCTCATCGCCTGTCCGCATCATCCGTGACAGGGAAACCCTGCAGCATGTACGCATCCAGGGACTCTTCCCATGCGGTGAAGGCGCAGGATATGCTGGGGGAATCGTATCGGCTGGCGTAGACGGTGAGAGATGCGCAGAGATGTGCGCTGAGTATATGAAGCAGTTATAAGTAGATACAGAAATAATGAAATATAGAAATTTAAGATGTCTTCGACTGAGTTTCTGGGCGATGCTTCTCTGTCTGTTCCTGGCAGCATGCGGTTCAGAATCTTCAGAAACCCGAAAGCAGTTGAAGACAAAGGCAGACCTGAAGGGGGCTGTGATAGGTGTGCAGCTCGGTACCACGAGTGACGGACTTGCCACCGAGTTGGAAAAGAAAGGAGATGGTACCAAGGTGGAACGGTACAACAAGGGTGCCGATGCCATCCAGGCACTCCTGCAGGGAAAGATAGACTGCATGGTGACCGATGAGGCGCCAGCCAAGGCATTTAAGCGGGTGAATCCATCGCTCAATATCCTGCCTGAGACCTTCGACGCGTCTTCGTTCGCTATCTGTGTGGCTAAGGATCATGCAGAGTTGAAGCAGTCCATCAATAATGCCATCCGTATCCTGAAAGCGAATGGCGTTATCGACTCTATCGTAAACCGCCATCTGGAAAGGGGCATTGCCGTGGCTTATACGCCCAAGACTTCGGATGTGAAGAAAGTGGGACCGGAAGCGCTGGAGCATCTGGGACTGAAGAAGAGTCTGCGCTTTGCCACCAACGCTACTTTCGAGCCTTTTGAATATTACCAGAATGGTAAGATTGTGGGTATCGATGTGGATGTGGCGAATGCCATCGGCGATGTGATGGGCGTGGATGTGGAGATTCTCGATATGGAGTTTGACGCCATCATCACCTCAGTGCAGGCTGGTAAGGCAGATGCAGGTATTGCCGGCATCACGGTTACCCCAGAACGGGAGAAGAATATCGGATTTACAGATTCCTATGCCGATGTCAGACAGGTCATCATGGTGAATTCCGGAGATGTGAAAGCTGCTGGCAATCAGCCGGGAATGATAGATAAGTTTAAATCCTGCTTCATGGATGACAATCGTTATCAGTATCTGTTGCAGGGCTTGGGCAATACGCTCATCATCACCTTCTTTGCCATCATCCTTTCCGTGATATTGGGTACGGTGATAGCCATCGTAAGAGCACGTCATGAGCGTAGAGGCGGCTGGAGGATTCCGAATATGCTCTGTCAGCTGTATCTCACCATCATGCGTGGCACGCCAACGATGGTGCAGTTGCTCATCATCTATTACGTGGTCTTTGCGTCGGCAGATGTCAATAAGATACTGGTGGCTGTCATCGCCTTCGGATTGAACTCGGCTGCCTATATTGCCGAGGTAATCCGTTCGGGCATCATGTCGGTGGATGAAGGCCAGATGGAGGCGGGCAGAAGTCTCGGTCTCTCGTATGGAAAGACCATGCGCCTCATCATCCTGCCGCAAGCTTTCAAGAATGTGCTTCCGGCAATGGGTAACGAGCTCATCACTCTGCTCAAGGAAACCTCTATCAGCGGTTATATCGGACTGGTAGACTTGACCAAGGGTTCTGACATCATCCGAAGCATCACCTACGAGGCAATGATGCCATTGGGCGTAGTAGCCTGCCTCTATCTCATCCTCGTTCTCGGACTGAATGCAGGCGTGAGAAAGCTGGAGAAGCGACTGAGAAAGAGTGAAAGATAAAACAATGAATAAAATGAACGAAATAATCAAGATAGAAGGACTTCGTAAACGCTTCGGCGACAACGAGGTACTGAAAGGCATTACAACCTCGGTGAAGAAAGGCGAGGTTGTAGCCATTATCGGTCCATCGGGTTGCGGAAAGAGTACTTTCCTGCGCTCCATCAATCTGCTGGAGGAACCTACCAAAGGTAAAATCTATATCGACGGTATGGATATCACTTCCTGGGATGTAGACATCAACAAGATGCGCCAGAGAGTGGGCATGGTGTTCCAGCAGTTCAATCTCTTCCCTAATATGACCATTCGCCGCAACATCATGCTGGCTCCGGTAGAATTGGGCAAGATGACAAGGGAAGAAGCCGATGAGAAGGCAACGGAACTCCTGACCCGTATCGGACTGCTGGACAAGGCAGACAGCTATCCCGACAGTCTTTCGGGTGGACAGAAGCAGCGTGTGGCAATCGCCCGTGCCCTGGCGATGAATCCCGAGGTGCTCCTCTTCGATGAGCCAACTTCGGCACTGGACCCGGAGATGGTGGGAGAGGTGTTGCAGCTGATGAAGGATGTTGCTGCCGAGGGAATGACCATGGTGGTGGTGACGCATGAGATGGGGTTTGCCAGAGAAGTGGCAAACCGTGTTCTCTTCTTCAGTGACGGCTATATCACGGAAGATGGAACTCCTGAGCAAATATTCAACCATCCAAAATCGCCAAGATTGCAGGAGTTCCTGGGAAAGGTTCTGTAATAGTTGATAGTTAACAGTTTATAGTTAACAGTTACTTGATGACAATAAAAAAAGATGCATTACTGGTATATCCAGCAATGCATCTTTTTTATTTGATGGTCTACAATCAGTAAAATGTTAACTGTAAACTATTAACTATTAACAGTTTCCTTCTCAATAATCTCTTCAGCACGTTTCAGAGCCTTGCTGATGTGATCTGTGATATTATCCTTGCCAAGAATATTGTAGAAACCTGCCTTCTCCAACTGGGCATTCACTTTCTCACATACACCAGAGAGTACAACCTGAATGTCCTCCTTCTGGCTCATCTCGCAGAGGTTGGTGAGGTTGTGGATACCAGTAGAATCTACAAATGGAACCTTGCGCATACGGATGACGCGTACCTTTGGACGATCTCCGAAAGCTGCCATCACTTCCTCAAACTTGTTACCGGCTCCGAAGAAGAACGGACCATTGATCTCGTATACCTCTACACCCTTAGGAATCGTGTAGTGCTCAAGGTTGGTAGAGAGGAAGTCGAACTCCTTGTTCAAGTCAATCTCATCATCTGTGATGGCTGTCACGTCGGTAGTTTCGCTCATTCGCTTCATGAAGAGCAGGCAGGCGATAATCAAACCTACCTCGATAGCCACGGTCAGGTCGAAGATGATGGTGAGGAAGAAGGTGATCAGGAGCACTGTAACATCGCTCTTCGGATTCTTCATCAGCGCCAGGAAACTTCTCCATCCGCTCATTCCGTAGGATACGACAACCAATACACCGGCAAGACATGCCATCGGGATGTATTTGGCAAGAGGCATCAGGAAGAGGAATATCAGCAACAATACCACAGCATGAATGATGCCGGCAACTGGAGTCTTACCACCATTATTAATATTGGTCATGGTACGGGCAATGGCACCTGTGGCTGGGATTCCGCCAAAGAGTGGGGAAGCGAGGTTAGCCAAACCCTGGGCTACCAACTCGGTATTACTGTCATGATGATCGCTGATGACACCATCGGCTACGGTTGCAGAAAGCAAACTCTCGATAGCACCCAGAATGGCGATGGTGATTGCTGGAGATACGAGACTCTTGATGGTCTCCCAGTTCATCTCTGGAACCTGGGCTGCAGGCAACTCATTGCTGATAGAGAAGCGGTCACCGATGGTTTCTATGCTCTCTACACCAGCAAACTGCTTGAGCAATAGTGCTACTACTGTCATCAGGATGATGGCAATGAGAGAACCCGGAATCTTCTTGCTGAACTTTGGTGTGATGGCGATAACCACTACGCTCACTACACCGATGAGGGCACACCATGGATCGATGGTATCAAAACTCTGGAAGTAGACACCCCATTTCTCCAGGAAGTCGGAAGGATTGGAAGCTAGTGTCAATCCAAAGAGGTCCTTGATCTGGGTCGTGAAAATGGTTACGGCGATACCACTGGTGAATCCCACTACGATAGGGTAAGGGATATACTTGATGATGGTTCCAAGACGGAGAAGTCCGAAGAGAACCAGGAACAGACCAGCCATCAGTGTCGCTATCGTCAAACCTTCCATGCCATATTTCTGGATAATGCCATAGATGATAACGATGAATGCTCCCGTAGGACCACCAATCTGCACTTTGCTTCCACCGAAGATGGAGATGATGAGACCTGCTACAATGGCGGTGATGATACCCTTTTCAGGGGTCACGCCAGAGGCGATACCGAATGCGATGGCCAGAGGCAGGGCTACGATACCAACGATGATACCTGCCATGAGGTCAGACATGAATGTTTTCTTGTTGTATGTCTTTAAACAGGAAAACAAACTCGACTTAATTGCTAATGCCTTCATTTGAAAGTTTTAAAATATATGTAATTAATCTTGTTATCCGTTAAAACGTGTGCAAAGGTACTATATTTTTTTTAATTGGCAAAATGTTTTTCTGAGTTTCTCCCTTTTCTTCGATAATATTCTTCTTCGTATAGTAATATTCTTCTTTGATAGATATATTCTCCGGATAATACTTTTCTGGTTGAATCCTGATTTCTTTTCGGTCTTGGAATATGAGTACAATATTATTAATGCGCTTGCGGGTGTGCGCCCGCACATGCAGGCAGGCGTATGCATGTATAAAATAAAGTGTAGTGGTAAGAAAAACTCTAGAAAGTCTTTATAAGTGTTAAAAACGCACTAAAATCTCAACTTTTTTGCGAAAAGATTTGGTGGAATGAAAAATAGTTAGTACTTTTGCACTCGCTTTTGAGAAATACGCTTTCTCTTAGCAACTAAAGAAAGAGTTCTTTGAAAGATTTTACATAAACAGACAAGTAGTACAAGAAGCGGTTTTGGATTATACCTTATTATATATAGGGAATATGAAGAAACTGGGTAAAAGAAACGAACCGTCAAGCAATTGACAAGTCAGGTTTACTAAGCTTCAATAAACGAAAAGGATATTCGTCCTAAGTACAGACAACAAACAAACCAAGCCGCAAGGCTAGGTAAAAATGATATTTTACAATGGAGAGTTTGATCCTGGCTCAGGATGAACGCTAGCTACAGGCTTAACACATGCAAGTCGAGGGGAAACGACATCGAAAGCTTGCTTTTGATGGGCGTCGACCGGCG
>OJKP01000745.1_pt1 | contig 22147 bp, 21 predicted proteins | sample 1596521 | NCBI WGS metagenome assembly OJKP01 (sample SAMEA4350130, study PRJEB24818) | metagenome | biome: human; feature: gut; material: faeces | place: Denmark | collected 2013-09
ATCCCTTTATTATTGCCTGTATCACTAATTCATTTGCAAAATATGATTTTCCTGAACCTGTAGAACCACTTATCAGAAAATGTGGATAATCATTAACATTTAATATATGTTTCCTGTCAAAATATAAATCAAGCATAGGCATACTTTCTATTTTCTTCTTATAATCTGCAAGTGAATATTCTTCTGGCTTATACAGCTTCATAACTGTCTGATCTTTTTTATTAAAAAATAGCCTCTTCCATCTGCATTTTCTGCACTGATAAAGGCGATTTCCGGTCGGTTTTCCTCCACATATTGCAGAACCGCTTCCGGTTTTTCAAAAGGGATCACCTTCTGCTCCGGATCTGGTCTGCCGGATAATAACGGACATTTTCACCTAAGATGTAAGGTTGTATAGATTTATATAGTTTCTAAAAAAAATGGCCCACCAGATGGCTCACTAAATAAGCGAAGAGTTTCGATACAAAATACGGCAGGGAACACTCATGAGTTTGGAGTGTTCCTTGTTTTTGATTTAGATCAAAAGAGTTGTATTGAGAGATTTTGAATTCTTTTTTTGTGCATATTTTTTGCAAATCAAAAGAGCTTATGTTATACTACACAACAAGTGCGAGCTGTGAAATCAGCATAGCTGATTTCCCCTAGCGAGCGGAAGACTTTCCTTCTGGTCGCTTGCAGATACGCTGATTCCCAGCCTTGTTCTTGGACAAGCCATCGGGCGTTGGGGAAATTTTGTGAATCAGGAGGCTTACGGAAATCTGATCACAAATCCAGATCTCCAATTCTTTCCGTATGGTGTTTACATAGAGGAACTCGGGCAGTGGCATCAGGCAACGTTCTTCTACGAATCTGCACTGAATACACTGCTGCTGATTGTCATGCTGATCTCCTATCCGCATTTCAGAAAAAAGGGATATCTGCTTCCGTTTTACATGATCGGCTATGGTGTGATACGCTGCTTTGTAGAGGGACTTCGTACTGACAGTCTCTATCTGATGCCAGGTGTCCGCGTGTCGCAGGTGTTGTCTGGCTGCCTGATTTTATTGGGCGTTTTACTCGTAGGTATTATTCGAAGAAGGCAGGATATACAGGTATGAAACTAATTTGCTCTTTATTTATCACATTCTTAAAAATCGGTGCGTTCACCTTTGGCGGCGGATACGCTATGATTGCGCAGCTTGAAAATGAGTTCGTTGAAAAGAAAAAATGGCTTGAAAAAAGCGAGTTTCTGGACATGGTTGCGGTAGCCGAATCCACGCCAGGACCAGTCGCCATCAACAGTGCGACTTACATTGGTTACAAAATTGCAGGATTTGCGGGTGCAGCCATGTCCACACTTGCTGTCAGCATGCCATCTTTCTTTGTAATTTATGGTATCTCGCTGTTCTTTGATCAGTTTCTCAGTTTGCGCTGGGTTTCCTGCGCATTCCACGGGATTCAGGTATGTGTGATCTATCTGATCCTTACCGCAGGGCTGAAAATGCTTAAAAGTATTGACAAAAATACACTAAACTTGACGATTCTCACGTTGGTCGTGGCTTCCATGCTCTTCTGCTCGATCACAGCAGTTTCGTTTTCCTCTGTGTTTTACATCCTGATCTGCGGCGCGGTCGGGCTTGTTGTTTTCTTTCTGCGAAAAATCCGGAAAGGAGATGGAAAAACGTCATGATATACCTGCGTCTCTTTCTGAACTTTTTGATGATCGGTGCCTTGTCTTTCGGCGGCGGCTGTGGAATGGTTTCGCTGGTACGCGAAACGGTGCTTTCCAACGGCTGGCTGACAGAGAACGAGTTTCTGAATTTTATTGCCGTATCTGAATCCACACCGGGACCCCTTGCCGTGAATATGGCAACCTTTATCGGCTCAACACAGGGCGGAATCCTCGGTTCATTTGTTGCAACGCTGGGCGTGGTGTTGCCGTCATTTTTGATTATTCTCTTAATTGCATCCGCACTAAAGAATCTGATGAAATATGCACCCGTCAACGCCTTTTTATCGGGAGTTCGTCCGTGCGTTGTAGCGATGATCCTTGCGACCGCGCTCAGCATGGCGCTGTCTACGCTGTTTGGCCTCACAGATTTACAGGCCGGATTTGCGCCCGATTTGCGCTCTATCGCAGTATTTGCCATGCTCGGAGCAACGCATCTGATTTGTAAAAAAATCAGAAAAACAGCTCCATCGCCAATTCTGATGATCCTGTTTTCAGCAGGCCTCGGAATCTTGTTTTGGTGCATATTCTAGCATGGCGATTGATTTTATTTCCAACTTCAATAGCAATTCCTGCTGAACCGCGCTTATTTCATTGCGTATAATTTCGAGCGACATCACCCTTCATTCATGATGCCGCTCCGCACTTCACCATACCATTCTGCCACAAATGAGCTGACCATCTCCCTTTTTGTACCTGTTGTGTATAAATGACTGAAATCATGTGCAAAGAAAGCGCACTTCCCCTACCCCATAGAAATTCTTTTTTTGAATCTATGCGGCAGTTCTGTTTCTCATCTTTTTTTTCTGATATTTATATAGATTGTGGCCTATCGCCACAAGTAAAACTTCCAGTTTGACTGAATGAATACCTCTTCGGACAATTCTCTTGTACCAACGGTCGTTTTTCATAATTCCGAAAGTGCCTTCTGCTTGTATCGAACGGTTCATTCGTAATAACGCACCGTGGATACTTTCTAGGTTTTTGATTACTTCCTGATGCATGGAAGTTAATTCCTGATTGATCCGAACGGTTCGATTCTTATCTGTCTTCTTACATTTCTCTGCATATGGACATCCACTACAGTCTTCGAATTGCTTGGCTTATAGCTGCTAGATGATGAATTAGAACTGCTGCTTGTCGTACTGCTCGATGTAGAATGGCTGTACGAACTGCTTGTTCCATACGTTGCTTTTCTCCGCTTTGCATACGTATCATGCTGATAGCAGTAGTCCCCCCCGTGTGTGACTGTCCTGTTGCATCCGGCAAATGCACACGTTGCATCATCTTTTCCGTTACTTTCCAAAGCATAGCAGATTCCAAGTATCACTATCAGACCGATTATCAACAATACTACCTGACCTGTGGTTAAATGCCTGTACTTCATAATGATTACCTCCGTGAGTACTTGCACTATGAATATACACACTTTTTTCGACCAAAAATATGCTTTTATTTTACACCAAAACGACAAAAAGTGGTAGCCCTATAATCTAAACTACCACCTTGCTTCCATCTTTCAGACCATTTTACATAACACGCTCTTTTTCCATCTACTGTTCTATTGCGCAGTATTTTCGATATAATTAACAATATCCCTTTTAACGCTTGTTATAAGATGTGTCTTAGGAAACAAATACTTTATTTTCTTCATGCTTTCGACATACCATTTCGGCACATCACATTCAAGCAAAAGATTTTCCACATTTGCCGGCATACGACCATTCGAATATCTTCCCTTTCTTACCGCTTCTTTTATCTCATACACCTGACCAGAAGGATTGTCACAGCATTTGCCATTCATCATTTTGTAGAGATAGTGATAAACATCCTCTCTGCATGAAATAATCTTATCTAGCGGTATTCCATCCTCCAACAATACTTCTGCATTATCTTCCCATACACCTGTACCATGTAAGCATCCACAAAGTGCTATAATATCAGAAAATTTCGGTTTTGAAATATATTTAAGTGCGCCATCTAAGCATATGTCACGATAGGGGCTCTGAAAATATCCTGACTTGGCAGCACACTCATAAAAATCCTCAATCTGTTTTCTTGAAATATTTAAATCTTTTCCATATATGCTGCCTGCTTGCTTACCCCGATACTCAACAAGTGTTACACCGGGCATTTCTCGCATTATATTCATACATGTCTCGCCATCTACAATTGTCTTTTCGTTTGGATATGCTTTCGCTTGTTCCGCTGATACTAACACATATCGACTTACTGAATAATCAGATGAATCAGCATCCCCATTTTCATCTCCAATCACTATTTCTCGAATAGATCCATACCCTTCAAAATACTCATTAAGATATTTTTTAGCTAATTCAATCCCTTTATTGGGGACATGTAATTCATGCCTATTACTAATTGGGTACATATTCATGACATCTATCGTAAATCCATCTTTTGAAAATTGACTACCACAACTACATTTTTTATCTGGTAAATCTAACCCACACAACTCCCCTTGTACAAACTCAACTTTTTTACACTTTGGACAATAATAATGTGCCGGCAATGGATTTACAATCGTACATCCAAGCAGCCATGCCATAAATGATGCCTCTGTCTGCGGGCTTCTTAACTCAAAATATATATCTTCCTTGCTAAACAGTTCCTGAAGTTTTCCCAAAAATCCCATCCACAAAACAGCATCATTATTTTCAAGCATAAGTTTTTCCATATTAAAACGATTCATGATGCTTATTGGAACCAACTCTCCATAAAGTTCTCTGAGTCTTTGTTCTGCCTGTTTTATAATTTCTTTTTTCATTGCAAATAAGTCCTTTCTTTTTGTATTCAAAGTCACATATTCGCAAGTCAACAGTTCATCAACGCTTACATCCAATACCTCCGCTACTTGCTAATTACATTTTACACCAAAATAGTTCATTTGCAATTTGTTCATATCGAATTAAAGTAGATTTTTGTTGTTCGAAGCAATTGCGATTCCGATTATCACGAAACTGCGTGACTATTCACTTTTATTTGATAACAAAAAAGAGAGCCACAGAGTGACTCCCCCAGTGTAGTCCGGAAACATACACCTCATTCAATACAGATAATATACAAGATTATTATAAAAATGCAAGCACAATCAAATAATAGCCTCTACTTTCGCATCTGCGGCACCTGTGCCAAGATCACTGCGGTGAACACAAGCACGCAGCCGACGATTTCCCGCGGTGCTAACACCTCATGCAATACGACGAATCCACCGAGCACTGCAAACACCGATTCCAGACTCATCACGATGGATGCAACTGCCGGATCTGCATATTTCTGTCCTGCGATCTGAAGCGTATACGCGATACCGCTCGAGAAGATACCCGCATATAGGATTGGGAACCACGCGGCGGCAAGATCACTCCATGCCGGTTGTTCAAAGATTGCCATACAGATCAGAGATAACACACCGTTCGTAATAAACTGGATGCACGAGATCTTCACGCTGTCACAATCGTTAAAATGATCGACCGTCAGGATATGTCCGGTGAAGCAGACTGCGCACAGAAGCCCAAGCAGATCTCCAAAATACAGATTGTCGATACCGCCTGACATGCACAGCATGTACATACCACCAAGGCAGACAAAAACTGCCACATAGACGATCTTATGTAATTTCTTCCCGAGTAATCCGGATACGATTGCAACCATAACCACATACGTTGCGGTGAGAAACCCCGATCTGCCGGAGCTGGCCACGCCTTCCGGATATGCCGCGATACCACTCTGTTGCAGATTCGTTGCGAAAAACAACACACAGCCACAGAGGATACCACCGATCACGGTCCGTTTTATACTTTCTTTTTCGACCGGTTCTCCACTTACCTTTGCTTTCTGCTTCTTCATTCCCGTGCGAGCAAGAATCAATAGCGCAAGAAATGCCGCTCCAACTATGGAGCGGCTTCCGTTAAATGTAAATGTTCCAATCTGATCAGATGCTGTTGTCTGTGCTACGAACGTCGTTCCCCAGAAAAACGCGGCAAACAGCAACATAATACTTCCTTTTGTCTTTTTCATTTCAAGCCTCTTATTCTGCATCAATTGGATCTTTCTTTTTCTCAACTGTCTTGATCACCTGCAACACAACATACAGTAAAATCAGGCCGATTACCAGCGGAATCACAGGACTCTTCATTACTCCCGGAAGTCCCTTGCTATTACCAAAGAATCCGGCAATAATGTAAGTGACGAACGATACAAGTGCGACTGTAATCGCATATGGAAGCTGTGTGCTTACATGATTGATGTGATTACACTGTGCACCTGCGGATGCCATAATTGTCGTATCCGAAATCGGGGAACAATGGTCTCCACATACGGCACCTGCCATACATGCAGAGATGGAAATGATCATCATCGTTGCGTTTGTTCCCTCGAATGCATTTACAACGATCGGAATCAGCATACCGAAGGTTCCCCATGAGGTTCCGGTTGCAAACGCAAGGAAGCATGCAATGATAAATACAAGTGCCGGCAGGAAACTAAGCAACGCATCCGGCGTACTCTTCACGAGCTCTGCCACAAATTCTTTTGCGCCAAGGCTGTCTGTCATCGCCTTCAATGTCCAGGCAAATGTCAGAATTAAAATTGCAGGAACCATCGCTTTAAATCCTTCCGGAATACAAGACATGGATTCGCTGAATTTCAATACGCGGCGGAACATATAATAGATAATCGTAATCACAAGTGCAAAGAAGCTGCCATACATCAATCCAACCGATGCATCACTGCCCGAAAATGCTTCTACAAATCCAACGCCTGAGAAAAATCCACCACTGTAAATCATGCCGATGACACAGGCTGTAATCAGAACGATCATTGGGAATACAAGGTCAATCACTTTCCCCTTTGTCTCAACGACTTCATTTTCCGCGTTTGCATATGGACGGTCCGGTGTCGTGTAGATATCGCCCTTCAAAGCGTTCTTCTCATGCGTCCGCATCGGACCATAATCAATCTTTCTAACGATCAAAACAATCATAAATATAATCGTGAAAAGCGCATAATAGTTATACGGAATTGCACGGATAAAGATGGAGAATCCGTCCTCTCCCTCTACGAATCCGGCTACTGCTGCTGCCCATGATGAAATCGGAGCAATGATACAGACCGGAGCTGCTGTCGCATCAATGATATACGAAAGCTTCGCACGCGATACCTGATGCTTGTCTGTCACAGGACGCATCACGCTTCCAACTGTCAGACAGTTAAAATAATCATCAATAAAGATCAAAACACCGAGCGCAACTGACGCTAACTGTGCGCCAATCCGCGTCTTGATATGGGCGCTTGCCCATCGTCCGAACGCTGCCGAACCACCGGCTTTGTTCATCATACAGACCATAACACCGAGTATTACAAGAAATACCAGAATACCCATGTTATATGAATTGGTCAGCACGCGGACGATTCCGTCTTTGAATACATGGTTTACGGTTGCTTCAAATCTGAAGTTGGACCAGAACAGTCCACCGATCACAATTCCTAAAAAGAGTGAACTGTAAACCTCCTTTGTAATGAGTGCCAGCACGATTGCCACGACCGGCGGGATTAATGCCCAGAATGTTGCGTACATCTGTGGCACGTAATTTGCGATTTCTTCCATCTTCTCTCTTCTCTCCTCGTTTTCTTTCTTATTGTCTGCCGCCCATATTCAGTCGGCGACATGGTATCTGGTGCATCTTACAGCATGGATGCACGAAGCTCTTCCCCTGTTTTATTCACAAGGTAAGCCGGTGCAATATCAAATACGGTCTTGCAACCGCTTGCTCCCTCATTTGCAAGTCTGTGAGCCGCTCTTGCATAAGCAATCAGTACGCTGGATGTAAACTCAGGGTTTGAATCAAGCTTCAGGCTGTACTCGATGATATGCTTGTTCTCCTTGTTCCAGCCGGTCACACCGCTGCGGAGTACAAATCCACCATGTGGAATTCCGCTGTGATTTGCCTTCAGCTCATCTTCCGAAATGAAGTGAACCGTTGTATCGTAATCTGCGAAATAGTTCGGCATTGTCTTGATTTCTTCCTCAACCTTTGCCGCATCTGCGCCCTCTTCAAGCACTACGAAGCACTCTCTTGTATGCTTCTGTCTTGTTGTAAGCGCCGGATTCTCGCCGTTACGAACTGCCTCAAGTGCGGACTCTACCGGAATCGTATACTGCTTGGCATCCTTGACACCTGCGATACGACGGATGGCATCGGAATGTCCCTGACTGACACCCTTGCCCCAGAATGTGTAATCATTTCCCTCCGGAAGCAATGCATTTCCGTACAGGCGATTCAGTGAGAACATACCCGGGTCCCAGCCAACGGAGATAATTCCGATATGTCCGCTTGCTTTTGCGCTTGCGTCCACATTCGCAAAATGCTCCGGGATTCTTGCGTGTGTATCGAAGCTGTCGATCACGTTGAAATATTTTGCACATTCCGGTGTCTGCTCCGGAAGATCGGTTGCGCTTCCGCCGCACAGAATCATAACATCAATTTTATCCTTCCAGTCTGCCATGTCCTTTACGTTGCACACCTTGGCTGTCTGGTTCTTAATAACCAATTCATCAGGATTTCTTCTTGTGAATACGGCAACGAGTTCCATATCATCGTTCTGGTTGATGGCTGCTTCTACGCCGCGGCCGAGATTTCCGTATCCGTAAATTCCGATTCTCGTCATTTTGTTTTCCTCCTTGTATTCTATCTTCCTGCATGAGAGCTTCTATTCTTTCTCCGAGTTATTCTGGATTTTCATTCTACGCAGACGCGCTCTCGCTCACTTCCGCACATAGCAGACACTAAACTCACTACGTTCGTTAAGTGCTGATGTGCTCCAATGGTCTGCTTTAGAATTGAAAATCCAGAACAACTCGAATCTACATATAGCCTCTCATGCCCGAAAGTTGAATCAATATATAAATTTACAATCGAATCCACTTTAGCATACTTCGTTGCTTTTCACAACAAAATTCCGCTAAATCGTATCTTTTTGTACCTTTTCGTATGTTTTTCGGGGTTATTCTTTGTTTTGTTGTTCGGTTGATGTGGTGGTGCTTGTTGTGGTGTTTGTTGATTTCCTGCCATACACGTAGCCATAGAAATCGGTGTTAATGACCTCATCGGACATGTATAGTTTCGTTTCGACTTCCTTGATCTTATCGTCGATATAGGATTGTGAAACTGTTTTTTCGTCCACATAATAGGTCACTTCTCCGGTCTTCGTGTTATAGCCGATCTTGTCTGTCTTGAAGCTATGGTCGGCAAAGATGACGAGTTCTTCCGAATCGGACAGGATATCATGTCCTGCGAGTATGCGTGAATCGTATGTCACGCCAAGTAAATTCAAGACAGTCGGAAGGACATCTACGCTCGCACAGAGCTTCTTGACATGAACCGGTTCTTCCATCGATGCAGACCAGATGCCAAGGCAGGAATGATGTTTTTCAAATGCATCGTCGGATACATTCTTGCCTGCAAGCGCATCGTAGCCGCTGTCTGTCAGTCCATATGGATAATGGTCCGGTGTCACGATGAACACGGTTTTCTCCAGCTTTCCGGCTTCATCCAGCTTGTCGATCAGATCCTCCAGCGCTTTATCGAGCTCCATCTGTGCCGCGATATACGCCACCGCGTCTTCCGGCAAGTCCATTCCTTCTGTGCATTTTTCTGCTTCCTCACGGTTCTTCAGGCACATGGCATTGTAATCGTAATTATATGGAAGATGCCCACTGAATGTCATAAAATACATCAGAAACGGTTCTTCATTAATAAACTCCTTGTATACCGCCTCGATCGTATCATAATCGGAATATGTCACATAGCTTGGGATATCCAGACCATAATCGATTGCCTTGAAATCATATCCCATATTCGCATGTGTCTCACTCCGGTTATAATAATAGAAGTCAAAGTCGTGGTATGCTTTGCTTGTGTAGCCTTTCTCATTCAATGCATTGCCAAGTGCATACGGCTGATATGTATCTGCTGACTTATAAAAGCTCCACTCTGAGGAACACGGATACTGTCCCAGACAGTCTACAAATTCTCCGTCAATCGTACTGTGATACCAGATCGGATTATAGTAATTCTCAAATACAAAGCCGTCATTCATGATCTTATAAAGCGTCGGTGTGCAATTTTCGTAGATACCGTATTTGCACAGGCTCTCCGCGGTAATGCAGACAACATTATACCCTTCGAACATACCCGTATATTCGTTCTGCATGGTCGGTGTCTGCTGCGCGCAATAAGCGGACAGATTCTTCAACTGCTCATCCTCGGCTGCCTGATACAGCTTCTTAAAATCAACTGCCGGATCAACCTGTTCCACATACGCAGGTGCTGCATCCGTATCGGTTGCCGTAGCTTCCATTGCATCACTTTCGGTTGCCGTCACATCATCTGGCTGCATATCTGTATCATCCAAAGTGAATGTCACATTTTTCTTTCCCCCGGTGAGCATCGTCTGCGCATCCCGCACGGTTGTCACACACACGCCGAGCTTGTTCATCGAAAGCTCCAGCACATACTGGTTGTGGAACAACTGATACGGCGAATACATCGCGCGTCCCTGCACATTCAGCAGAAGGATGGAAATGGCGCACAGGCAAACCGCACTTGCTACACTTACAAGCCGCATTTTCATCTTCGGCTTGTCAAATTTTATCAGAAATACGCGCAGCAAAACAAGTGCGATCACCGGAAGTAAAAACAGCAATATCCAACCAACATTCTGGCGAATCTTCTCAAACATCACGACCTTGAAATCCATCGCGTTTCCGGCGCCGCCGACAGACACCAGACTTAAGAATGTTCCAAATATCCGGAAATAGATGAGCTGCACGATATCATACACGCAGAATGCCGTAAGACCGACATATGCAATGATCTCATTTCCGATGCGCGGCAGCCATACAGTGAGTGCCGCCAAGAAAAGTCCCATCGAGGCACCGAACAAAACCGGATAGATGCTCGTGCTTTCGAGTTTATGGTAAATCGCCAGATGAAACAGCACTTCCAGATAGATGCCCGCGCCCGCAAAAAATGGGATGCGCCAATACGAAAATGCACGCTTCTCCTTCTTTAATTTTATTGTCTGTATCTGATTTTTCATTGTAATCCTCCAAACCTCACATACGCTCTATCAATCGCGCATTTTATTATATATGATTTTACCTTGTTTTTCACTATTTTTTATTTTATAATTTAATGTTAGTGTTTACGAAAAATAAGGAGGTGCCCTATGGCTGAAGCATATTCAAATTTTGCTGCTGTCTACGATGCGCTCATGGACAACATTCCCTATGACGCATGGGCGGACTATCTGCACAGCCTGCTTGTGGAATATGATATTTCAAGTGGCATTCTGGCAGAGCTTGGCTGTGGAACCGGAAATATAACCGAGCGCATGGCAGATTTCGGATACGACATGATCGGTATCGACAACTCCCCTGCCATGCTGGATATTGCAAATGAAAAGCGGGAACAGAATCATTCTTCGTCGCTCTACCTGTGTCAGGATATGCGTGAGTTTGAGCTATACGGAACCGTTGCAGCCATTGTAAGTCTCTGCGACAGCGTCAATTATATCACCGAACCGGAAGAGCTTACGCATGTATTCTCGCTCGTCAATAACTACCTTGATCCGGACGGTCTTTTCATCTTCGACTTCCATACGGAGCATTATTACCGGGATGTTGTAGCCGAAGCGACGATTGCTGAGGATCGGGATGATATCAGCTTTATCTGGGATAATTATTATGATGAAGAGGAAGCGATCAACGAGCTTGCTTTAAGCCTGTTCGTAAAGGAACCTTCGGATTCCGACGATAACCTGTTCCGCAAATATGAGGAATTGCATGTGCAAAAAGGGTACACACTAAAGCAGATGAAACAGATGGTAACCGATTCCGGTCTCACCCTTCTGGCCGCCTATGATGCATTCACACACGAACCAGCAGACGAGAACTGTGAGCGGATCTATATCATCGCGAAAGAAACACGAAACAAGAATTCAAAGAAACAATATATACAGTAATTTTGTATACCACTTCATCAATCATAAATAGCAAAACATGCAAGTATATATACAAAATTCAAGCACTCATTTTAAGGAGGATACATTTATGGCAGATACAATGATTCGTGGCATGGCAGCGAACAAGCAGGTTCGTTTCTTCGCCTGCAACTCTACCGATACTGTGGAAAAAGCAAGAATTACACATCATACCAGCCCGGTTGTTACGAACGCACTCGGCAGACTGTTGACCGGAGGCGTGCTAATGGGCGCCATGTGTAAAAATGATACCGACAAATTAACACTCCGTATCCAGTGCCAGGGGCCGATCTCCGGTATGCTTGTCACTGCTGATGCAAACGGACATGTCAAGGGATATGTCAGCGAACCGGAGGTTATGCTTCCTGCAAACGATGTCGCAAAAGCAGTAGACCTCGGTGTCTTAAGCGTCATCAAAGATATCGGTCTGAAGGAGCCATATGTCGGCGACACTCATCTGGTAAGCGGCGAGATTGCAGAGGATCTGACCTACTATTTTGCAACAAGTGACCAGATTCCAAGCTCTGTGGCTCTGGGCGTACTGTTCAACGACGATACATCCGTAGCGAATGCTGGTGGATTTATCATCCAGCTGATGCCATTTGCTGAGGACGCATTGATTGACGAGCTGGAGAAACGTCTGAAAGGATTTTCTTTCACTGCTCTTCTCAAGCAGGGCATGTCTGTGGAAGCTATCGTACGGAAATTGTTTGAAGGCTATGATGTCGAGCTGACCGATTCCATGCCTTGTGCGTATGTCTGCGATTGCAGTAAGGAGCGTGTCGAGCAGGCAGTTATCAGCCTTGGCAGAAAAGAGCTTGGCGCTATGATTGCCGACAACAAGCCAATTGAAGTTGTGTGCGACTTCTGTCACACGAAATATACATTCTCACCGGATGAGCTGTTGAATATTCTGAAGAATAAATAATCCGCTTATCCGATATAGTTTTGCATCACCTAAACAAAACAGATGGTACAAGCTGTGATATAAAATAATACATCAAACACGATCACAAGGAGGTTGGTAATATGGAACGAATCGATTTACATGTACATTCCAATGCGTCCGACGGTTCTCTGACACCGACAGAGGTTGCCGACGAAGCAATGCGGATGGGACTTTCCGCGATTGCCCTGACCGATCACGACACGGTCGATGGCGTGGCAGAAATCTTAGACTATACAAAGGACAAGCCTTTGGAGGTAGTGCCGGGCATCGAACTGTCCTGCTACTATAACAATCGTGAGATCCATATTCTCGGCTTCTATATGGACTATGAAAACCCAGAGCTTCAAAAAGAGCTTGCCGTATTAAAGGAAGCACGTGAGGGAAGAAATGAGAAAATGGTAGCGATGATGCAGGCAGATGGTCTCCCTGTCACGATGGAGAAGTTGCTTCACGGCAATCCGGACAGTGTCATCACACGGGCACATTTCGCAAGAGTTCTCGTCGAGGAAGGTGTCTGCAAAGACAAGGATACCGCGTTCCGCAAATACATCGGCATCGGCTGTAAATATTACCTGCCGAAGCCACAGGTTACCTGTGAGACTGCTATGCGTATCTTAACGACTTATGGCAAAGCGGCATTTCTGGCACATCCTCTGCTCTATCATCTTGGTTATGCACAGATTGATGAGCTGTTAGCATATCTAAAGACACTTGGTTTAAAAGGACTTGAGGCATTCCACTCTTCGAACAACCGCTTTGAAAGTGAGAAGCTCCGCTCGCTGGCTGCCAAATACGGACTGGCAATCTCCGGTGGTTCGGATTTCCACGGGGTTGTAAAGCCGAATATACAGATGGGAATCGGACGGGGAAATATGAATATTCCAATGAGTCTGCTTGACACAATTAAGACTTTATAAGTTTTCTCCGCGAAAAAAAAGGAACCCAAACCGGGTTCCTTTTTCTATATGTTTACAGTTTCATGATTCCGAGTGTCTGCAGCAAAAGCAGGATCAGGAAGATTGGAGCGATGACCTTTACCATAGCAGTGTAAAGCCGCTTTCTTCCCATTTTACAACCGCTCTTTTCTACTTCTTCGATCACAGTCTTCGGTTTGATGACCCATCCAACGAGAATACAGGTTGCAAGTGCTACGATTGGCATCAGCAGATTGTTACTGATGTAATCCATGATATCTAAGATCTGCGCCGTTGAACCATTCGGAAGCTTGAACTCGAAGTACAGCTTATTGTATCCGAGGCAGACAATGATACCAACGATCAGTGCGAAGATTCCCTCGATTGTGCCGGCCTTTGTTCTGCTTGTATGGAATGCATCCATAATACATGATACAACTGCCTCCATGACGGATACCGCACTTGTAATTGCAGCGAACAATACCATTGCAAAAAAGATTGTACCGATTATATTTCCGGCAACACCCATTGCAGCAAATACCTTTGGCAAAGATACAAACATCAGACTTGGTCCGGATGACATACCCTCTGTTCCCATAAATGCATACACAGCCGGAATGATCATCGCACCTGCAAGGAACGCAACAACCGTATCAAAAATCTCAATCTGATTAATTGATTTTCCAAGGTTTGCATCATCCTTCACATACGAACCATATGTAATCATGATACCCATTGCCACAGACAAGCTGAAGAACAACTGTCCGAGTGCATCGATCAGAACCGTAAATAACTTTCCGATTGTCAGTCCCTCGAGATTCGGAACAATATACACCTTGAATCCCTGCAGACCGGTTACTACTTCACCTGCATCATTTGTATTTTTCAATGTTAATGAGAATATTGCAATTCCCAAAATCATGACAAGCAGGATTGGCATGATAATCTTCGATGTAGACTCAATTCCTTTATTGACACCACGGAATACGATAAATGCAGATACCGCAAGGAAGATCACAAATGTAATAATCGGTTCCCACTGTGACGTGATGAATCCGGTAAAGAATCCATCCTGTGCAGCGTCGGCTCCATGTCCTGTCAAAAATACGAAGAAATATTTTACTACCCAGCCACCGATTGTGCAGTAATACGGCATGATGATAACCGGTATAATACTCGCAATAGCACCTAAGAATCCCCATTTATCATGAAGCTTCGTATATGCCGTGAGCGGGCTCTGTTTCGTCTTTCGACCGATCGCAATCTCCGTAGTCAGCAGCGTGTAGCCAAATGTCAATGCCAGAATGATATAGACGACTAAGAATAATCCGCCTCCATCCTTGGCTGCCAGATACGGAAACCGCCAGATATTTCCAAGACCAACCGCACTACCTGCCGCCGCAAGTACGAATCCGATTGATCCACCAAATGAGTGTCGCTTCTTTTCTTCCATCCTTTTTCCCTCTCTTTTTTCGTTCTCGATTCACAACACATACCCTCTTATAAAGAATTCTGTATCATGCATCTTGTCCGTTATTTGCTGTCTGATTTCATTTTGTTGTCCTATAAACAGCAGATAAGAGCCATTTTATCATAGATTCATTTTTAAATCCACATCTATTTGATAAAAACAGCAAAAATGGGCAGATATATGTGTGATACATACATCTGCCCGTACTTATGATTGTTATAATCTTGCAATTTATTTTACCTGATTGGCTTCATGGATGGTTCTATTTTCATAATCAACCGCATTCTGTAAGGTTGTCCGGCTGATTGCCGCAAGTGCTTCCCGCGTCAGAAAACCCTGATGGGACGTAATGATAACATTGGGGAATGAAAGCAATCTGGCTGTGATAGAATGCTGTAACAGCTCGTCCTCCCGGTTCTCAAATACATTGTCTCCCTCTTCTTCGTAGACATCCAGACCAACGCCGAAGAATTTGCCCTGCCGGATACCCTGTATCAGTTCCTCTGAATCGACCAGCGCACCACGGGATGTATTGACTAAGATCACATCGTCCTTCATCTGTGCAATCGTATCCTTGTTGATCATGTGATAAGTCTCGTCTGTGAGCGGGCAATGCAGGGAAATCAGATCACTCTGTTTCAGCACGTCTGCAAGTGACATATATTCCACGAATTCCAGCTCTTTATTCGGGTACATATCATACGCGATTACGCGCATACCAAATCCACGGCAGATCCGGCACATTGCAGCACCGATCTTTCCGGTCCCGATGATGCCTGCGGTCTTCCCATGAAAATTCACTCCGGTTAATCCCACTAAGCTGAAATTATTCTCCCGCACCTTGATGTAGCTTTTGTGTACATGGCGGTTGACCGCAAGCGCCAGTGTAATCGCAAGCTCCGCAACGGCTTCCGGAGAATAGCCCGGCACACGCAGCACCGTAATGCCAAGTTCATTTGCCTTTTCCAAATCTATATTATTAAACCCGGCACAGCGAAGCAGCACCAGTCTGATATTTATTGCAGCAAGCTTCTCCAGTACCGGCGCGCTCAGATCCGAGTTTACAAATGCACAGATTGCATCGCAGCCCTGTGCGAGTGATACAGTCTTCGGAGAGATATCAACTTCGTGGTAGATGATCTCGATGTCCGGGAAATGGTTGAGTTCTTTCTCGAAGGATTCCACGTCGTAGGTTGCTGCATCGTAAAATAGTATCTTCATAATATGTGTCTCCTTTTTTTAAGTACACACATATTATATCCAATTTTTCCTTGGTTATCACGTATCATTGCAGCCGGATACTGATTTCGCCGGTTGAGAGATTTTCGCGGGTGCCATCCTCGTACTCGACCAGAAGGTGGCACATGTCGTCGATATCAAGGGCTGTCGCCTTGCGCTCGCCATCCTTTGTCACGACACGGATACCTTTTCCAAGAACCAGACTGCGCTTCTTGTATTCCGCGATGAATTCCTTCTTCGCAAAGTTTTTGTAGTAATAGAAATAGCGGTTCAGTGTCTCTGCCAGAATCTTATTCTTGATGTCACCGCTTTGCTCCTGCAGGACAGAACCGGCGATGTTCTCCAGTTCTTTGCCGAATCCTTCCGTCGGCATATACAGATTGATTCCGATTCCGACGATCACGTATTCCGGGTCTAAGTTTTCCATCTGGAATGCTGCCTGCGTCAGGATGCCGCATACCTTGTGCGAATCGATAAAGATATCATTGACCCATTTAATCTGTGGTTTCTTGTCCGTGTATTTCTCGATTGCTTCGCAGACTGCCACGGCGGCGATTGTCGTGAGCAGCGTCACTTCCTGATTCGCGATCTGCGGCTTCAACAGGATACTGAAATAGATTCCTGTATTTGCCGGCGACATAAACGACCGTCCCAGTCTTCCGAGTCCGTTCGTCTGCTCCATCGCAGCAAGCACCAGGCCTTCTTCCTCCTGCGTCCGCTCACGGAGTGCAAGGTTCGTGGAGTTGATACAGCGGAACACTTCCAACCGCACTGGGCACTCGACGTCCAGATATTTTGCCGTTCCTTGTACAGACAACACATCCGTATCCTCCGCCAGCTTGTAGCCTTTGTTGTTCACGCCCTCGATTGCAAATCCATCCTCCTGCAATTTGCGGATGGCTTTCCACACTGCTGCCCGGCTGACAGATAGTTTCTTCGCAAGTTGCTCGCCAGACAGATAGGTGCCTCTGTTTTCTTCCAGTGTCTTTATGATTTCATCTCTGACTGCCATATTTCCTACTCTCGATTCTTTGTTTTTCATGTTGCCTGACGGCTCCATGTGTGTGTTCGCAATATGTCTGAATTTCTTCGGACGACTTATTCTGCAAGCTTCGTAATTCTTGTTGCATCATACTCGCCACTCCGGAGCATGTCAATCTCTTCCTTGTATGGTGGAAATGCTTTCTTCGCATCTGCAAGTGATTTCACATATGGTGTCTCCAGAATCTTCGGTACGTCCAAGAAATCCTTATGCCATACGATCTTATATAACGCATCAAATCCAATCGAACCAAGTCCGATATTCTCATGGCGATCCTTCGCCGCTCCGCGAGGATTCTTACTGTCGTTGATATGGAACACAGCAATCTGGTCCTTGCCGATGATCTTGTCGAATTCTTCTATCACGCTATCGAAATCATTTGCCACATCATACCCGGCATCGTTCGTGTGACACGTATCAAAGCAGACACGCAGCTTGTCATTGTAAATGACACCATCATAGATACGCGCCAGCTCCTCGAAGCTTCTGCCAATCTCGCTGCCCTTTCCCGCCATTGTCTCAAGCGCGATATGCACCGGCGTATCTTGGGTAAGCACTTCATTTAACCCTTTGACAATACTATCGATGCCTGCGTCGACACCGGCATTCACATGGGAACCCGGATGCAGGACAAGCGTCTTGCTTCCCATTGCCGCGGTCCGCTCGATCTCTGTCTTTAAGAAATCAACCGCCAGCTGGTAAATCTCCGGCTTCACCGTATTTGCCAGATTGATGATATACGGCGCATGTACCACAAACTCTGTGATATCATTTGCCCGCATCAGCTCCCACGCTTCTTCCACGCGCAGCTCTGACACGTCCTTTCTGCGCGTATTCTGCGGCGCTCCTGTATATAACATAAATGTATTCGCGTCATAAGAGAGTGCTTCCTTCACCGAGCCAAGCATCATCTCTTTGCCGCTCATTCCAACATGACTTCCGATTTTCATACTGTATAAACTCCTTTTTCAATTTTATGATGATTGTCTGGATTGAGGCTGCGTGTTATATCCATTGTTCGGCATTTGGTACATCGGATCACCATAGTATGGTGTCTGTTGCATGTTATTATCCCTTCCGCACAACGTTCCAATCGTGATTGCCAGAAATATCATAGCCAATATATGAAATGGTTTTTCCATAAAATTCCTCATATTATTCAGAATCGAAGCTTTCGCCAGCACTGACGCCCCATAAAAAAAGGCATATTTCCGGTTTACTGCAACCACACATACAACATTTAATACATTTAAAATAATATGACTCACAAGAACAATGACTGAAATCGCCAATCCGGTTCTTTTCTTCTGCGATTTCCGTGTGATGGTGCATGCAAGAATATACAGTCCCACAGTCAGGATAGGACATATAATGCAGCGGATATCAAAGATTCGTTCGTTGTTTACATCCACGCCAAAAAATTGAACATATTTGCCCTGCGGTCCAAAGTAAATAATCCAGTTCATAATCATTGCCAGCACACTGCAGATCATCGCAATTGTAACCAACACATTTGTACATTTTAGTTTCATACGCTTCCCCCATATTTATATTATAGTTTGCTAACCAAATAACCGGAGCATTGTCAAACAATCACTCCGGAACCAGTTTACAATTATTGTGATTATAGCATTTTTCTACAGGAATATCCACAGAAGATTTTACAGAACCTTGCTGCCATTGGCAGTCAGCTTGAATTTCGCTCCGAACAACTCCGCCCCGTGCCGGCACATCTGCATCCGTCCAAGGAAAATATCGAAATACTCATACATCGTACAGATCTTCTCGTCGATTTTGAGTTCCAATGCAATCTGGCGTTTCTCCCGGTTGATCTTCAGGTTTGCTTCCGTGACTGCGTAATTCACCCAGTCGTGAATATCGTAGGTCGACTTATCACGCGAGCGCACACGGCTTCTGCGGACATCCGTCTTATCCGCTATAATCATCGCCGCTGACACAATATCCACCGCACCTCCGGTTGACTCGTCGTGATGCCCAATCGCAGAAACGATGGTTGCACGATCTGTAAAAGGCATATCCATCCGCCGCAGGATATCATTTGCAAGGAGCGCGCCATACTCGGCATGGTGTTCACGATTGACTGCATTTCCAATATCATGCATATATCCGGCAATCTTCGCAAGTTCGATCTCCGCGCCGGCATGTCCGAACTTCTCCAGCAGATATGCTGCCCGCTCAGCCACCAGCGTGCAATGTGTCTTCGAATGCTCCGTATAGCCAAGCGTGGCTAAATTCGCATCGCCCTTCTTGATAAATTCGTTTATCTCTTTGTTCTTGATGATGTCTTTGTATAATATCTGTGCCATTTTCTAAACCCTTCTTCTGTAATATGTAAATAGTTCCGGCAGGATCTGCCACATACTCTTCATGTAAAAACCCCCATTTATTATGATTTCTATTTCATAATAAACAGGGGTTGTTAAATATGTTATCTTGCATATGTTAAATACGCGTAAATGTTAATTTACTTATGCAGTTGTTCTTTGTCTTTGATGTAGGCGAGCAAGCCCTTGCAACCTACCATAACATCTTCAAATGTCTGGTCAAAATCACCGGTATACCACGGATCAGCCACATCTCGCGCCTCGCTCAGTTTATGAGCCTTCTCATAGTCCGCAAACGCCAGCATCTTATAAATCTTCCCTTCCACATCACTGCCACCGGCAATCCGCGTCATATTCCGTATATTCGCACTATCCATACCAATCAAGTAATCATAATATGCATAATCCGCCCGCGTCATCTGTCTTGCCCGATGCGGAATCAACGGAATCTGCTCCTGTTGTAATTTCCGCTTTGTCCCGTGGTGTGGCGGATTCCCAATCTCCTCCGTACTCGTCGCTGCCGAATCAATCTCGAAACAGGAATCGAGATGGGACTGGCGGGCGAGGTGGGCGAATACGCTCTGAGCCATGGTGGAACGGCAGATGTTGCCATGACAGCAGAAAAGAATTTTAATCATAGTTTTGTTTCTCCTTGTTTTGCACAATATTAATCTGTCTTTATATATCAGACATTTCCATAAAAATGCACATCTTAATAAAATTTTGTTTGACGTGTACATCAATATTATAGAAACAGCAAGAAATTACTACCAAAGCATATCTGGTAATTCAGGAATGCATCGCTTTGCATTAATATATGCGATTACTTTTCCTACCCCCGTGATTGAGAACGAACCATCAATAGAATTCCACCATTCATGTAACATTTTCAGAGATTCATATTCATCAGCACCATTCATAAATTTTTCTTTTACTTCATTCTGCAAATCGTCTTTTTTTTCATATAAATTTATTACATTTCTTAATGCTTCTGTCTCATTTTGATTTATCGCCCTTATGTCGTGATTATTAATTATTACTTTACTATTAATATCCTTAAGATTTTCAATTTCTAAATATACATAATCATCCAAAAATAAATTGTCAACTAACATATTTTTGCTTAATCCAACGCTTTGCATTATCTGCAATGCATTTTCATATTCTTGTGTTCCTTTCTTTATTCCAACAGACAAATATCCATCAAATTGTTCTGCAAAAATATCTTCTATCTTATTCATTTTAGAAAATTGTTTAATTCTGATCACACCCAATATATCAAGATGATCTAGCCACTCTATCCCCCTTGGTAATTCTTCATAAATAAGTGCGTTATACATTTTGCTTAAAGCCTTCGTAAGTTCTTTTGCCTTACTTATAGCAGGAAAAAAATGTTCAAGTACAAAAGCTATAGTTAATGCACACAAAGCATCATTATCAATCGTATCAATAATATCTACAGCCTTTACTATTGCAGCACGATTTTTTCTATCATTTCTTTTTTGGACATGACAAACTAACAATTCTGTCAACAATTCATAATCATTTTCTCGCTCTGTAATTGCCGACTTTTGTTGCGTTTTTCTAAGCAATACCTGAAATGCTGGATCTGCAAATGCGGGCAACAACCCCTCTACTTTATCAATTTGTAGCATAATCCTATCTTCAAGCTTATTAACTCTCTCTGTTGCTATCTTCTTTGCCTCTTCTGTATAATTTACTAGTGCCTGAGGAATCATTTCATTAAATACTGCTCTTGCTCTTTCCTCAGTTATTCCTTCATTAATAGTTAAATTACTAATTTGTATCTGTTGTGAATCTTTACCCGCCTTTTGTAACTGATTAACCTCTTTCATTCCTAACATCACCAATCTGCATTTGCTTTGCATTATTTTTTGCTTTTTGTTTCAGGCTTATATTTAGATTAGACGATGTGCCTGTATCGCATGACTCATCATCTTGTTGAACCATTTGATTTTGTTCTGAAAAATTTCCTGATTTCTGTTTCAATTTTATTTTTTTATTAATTCAATTTTAATCGGTTTACTAGGAACATCTTTTAAATCCCTTAAAGGTGTAAAAGATGCTTCGGTAGGAATGTAGTTAAATAATTTATCTAACTCATCTTTATCTTTAGTTACAACAATGTTATCTTCCTTGATATATATAATTCCGAATCTATATTCTTCCATTTTTACTTCTGGATCTTTTTTATAATAATCTTCTAACGGGAATACTCTTACAATAGCAGAATTATCTTTTATAAAGTTAAAAAAGAAAACTTGATTTTTAACATAGTATGTTGCTTCAGTATAAGATACGTTGTAGAAATTTTTAAGCCTCATAACAATTTCTCCAACTTCTTCTTCAGGTAAGTAATTACTAAACCTTAATTCTCCAACAACGTTTCCAAATACAGC
>OJKP01000751.1_pt1 | contig 21988 bp, 14 predicted proteins | sample 1596521 | NCBI WGS metagenome assembly OJKP01 (sample SAMEA4350130, study PRJEB24818) | metagenome | biome: human; feature: gut; material: faeces | place: Denmark | collected 2013-09
ATGCCCAGCTGGCAGTGAAGGAGAAGAAGTGCTGCGGTCATTGTGCAGACAACATGGCTAAGGCTCAGGACGGCAAGAAGGTGAAGGCTAAGCTCATCGACAAGAAGGGCGAGCAGGATATCACCGTTACTACTCCTGATCTGACCGTGAAGGTGAACCGTACCACCGGTCTCATCTCTGAATATACCTATCGTGGCAAGTCGCTCCTCGGCGAGGGTGGTACCCTGAAGCCAAACTTCTGGCGTGCTCCTACCGATAATGATTTCGGTGCAGGTCTGCAGAAGAAGTTCAAGGTTTGGAAGAACCCTGTCATGAACCTGAAGGGTGTAGCTGTTGAAAAGGACAAGAAGGCAAACACCATCAGCATCTGTGCAACCTATGAGATGCCAGAGGTGAAGGGTGAGCTGGAAATCGATTATCTCATCATGCCTAACACCGGTGCTATGAAGGTAAGCCAGGAGTTTGATGCTTCTGATGATGCCAAGGTCAGCGATCTGTTCCGTTTCGGTATGCTGATGCAGTTGCCATACGATATGGACAAGAGCCAGTATTACGGCCGTGGTCCTATCGAGAACTATTCTGACCGTGAGGACTGCATGCGCATCGGAATCTATAGCGATGATGCCGACAACCAGTACTTCCCATACATCCGTCCACAGGAGAGTGGAACCAAGGGCGATATGCGCTGGTGGAACCAGACCGATGCTTCCGGTTTCGGATTCAAGGTGAAGAGCTGCAAGCCATTCTATGCTTCCGCTATCCACTTCGACACAGAAGAATTGGATGATGGTGATGACAAGGATCAGCGTCACAGTTTCAACCTGAAGAAGTCAAAATTCACCAATCTCTTCCTCGATGCAGAGCATTCTGGTGTGGCTGGTGAGAACTCTTGGGGTGCATGGCCATTGGAGAAATATCGCCTCCATTATGGCGATAAGAACTTTACTTTCGTGCTCATTCCATTAGATAAATAGTAGAAAAGCAGGGATTTGTACGAAAATCCAATATATTTAAACAGAAAATCCACCTCATTCGGGGTGGATTTTTTTATCTTTGCAGAAGATTTACTGCACTCGGCAATTTGAAAGCAAGCTTTCATTGCGCTCGTTTGTGTAATCTTTGCAGAAGATTTACTGCACCACCTATATTTAAAAGGTGTAAGTACAGACCTAAAAAATAAAAATAACGAACAATATGAGAAAAGCAAAATTTTTCGCAGCAGCATTGCTGGCGATGTCTTCACTCGGAGCTTTCGCACAGCATCAGTTTACTGTTCAGGCCAACAAGCCTGGAGCAGAAATCCAGCCTACCATGTATGGTATCTTCTTCGAGGATATCAACTTCGGTGCCGATGGTGGTCTTTATGCAGAGATGGTAGAGAACCGTTCCTTCGAATTCCCACAGCGCCTGATGGGATGGAATACATTTGGAAATGTAACCCTCAGCGACGTAAAACCAGCCTTCGACCGCAATCCTCATTATGTAACACTTGAGAGCGCAGGCGCACGTGAGAAGCAGACTGGTCTTGAGAACCGTGGCTTCTTCGGCATGGGCTTGAAGAAGGATATGAAGTACGATTTCACCGTATATGGCCGTCTTCATCTCATCGATGGCAAGCAGGGTAAGATTCGCGTAGAACTCGTCAATTCAAAGAATGATGTCATTGCCAAGCAGGTCATCAACATCACCAATAATAAATGGCAGAAGCTTACTGCTACCCTTACTTCTCCTCAGACCGATGCCAAGGGTTTGATGCGTGTTTATCTGGAGAAGGGTTCTGAGAGCGTAGACCTCGACCATATCTCTCTCTTCCCTGAGGACAACTGGAATGGTCTCCGTGCCGACCTCGTACAGGATTTGGCTGACTTGAAGCCAGGCATCTTCCGTTTCCCTGGCGGATGTATCGTAGAGGGAACCGACCTCGATACCCGTTACGAGTGGAAGAACTCTGTGGGTGCTCCTGAGAACCGTCCTCTGAACGAGAACCGCTGGAGAGATACCTTCCCACATCGCCTTTTCCCTAACTACTATCAGTCATTGGGCTTGGGCTTCTATGAGTATTTCCTCCTTTCAGAGAAGATTGGTGCTGAGCCATTGCCTATTCTCTCTGTAGGTCTGGCTTGTCAGTATCAGAACGATGATAAGGATCCTAATGCGCATGTAGCAGTCAAGGATCTCCAGAGCTATATCGACGATGCACTCGACCTCATCGAGTTTGCCAATGGACCTGTCACCTCTAAGTGGGGTAAGCTCCGTGCCGATATGGGTCATCCAGCTCCATTCAATCTGAAGCAGATTGGTATCGGTAACGAGCAGTGGGGTCCTATGTATCCTGAGCGCCTGCAGAAGTTCATGGAGCAGATTCATGCCAAGTATCCAAAGATCAAGATCTGCGGTTCATCTGGTCCATCTGCTGATGGAAAGGACTTCGACTACGGTTGGGAGCAGATGCGCAAGTTGGGCGTAGACATGGTGGATGAGCACTACTACAAGAGTCCGGAATGGTTCCGCAGCAATGCCAGCCGTTACGACAAGTACGACCGCAAGGGTCCTAAGGTCTTTGCCGGCGAGTATGCAGCTCATGCCGAGCACGACCCTAACTCATGGGAGGCAGCCCTTTCTGAGGCAGCTTTCATGACCGGTTTGGAGCGCAATGCTGATGTGGTTTATCAGGCTACCTATGCACCTCTCTTCGCTCATGTAGAGGGATGGCAGTGGCGTCCGGACCTCATCTGGTTCGATAACCTCAGCTCTGTCCGTTCTGCCAACTACTATGTTCAGCAGCTCTACGGCGAGAACAAGGGTACCAATGTGTTGAAACTTACCGAGAACGGCAAGGCTGTAGCAGGCGAGAATGGTCTCTATGCTACCGCTTGTTTCGATAAGACAACCAAGAGCTACATCGTGAAGATTGCCAACACCTCTAACGAGGCAAAGGAAATCAACGTCACCTTCAATGGCATCAAGAAGTTGAACCCAGGTAAGGTAACCGTTCTCCATGCCGACGATATTCAGGCTGAGAACAAGATTGACAACAAGAACGTGGTTGTTCCTGTTGTATCAGATGCTCAGGCTAGCGGTAACGTCCTGAATGTCAAGATGAAGGCAAATAGTTTTGTGGTATATAAATTCTAAGAGTTGGTGCGTTTTTTAACGCAAGTTTTCTGTATAAGGTAAAAAGATGATGAGAATCCCTTGCGGCAGCGATGCCGCAAGGGATTGTTTTTTCTCCCGATGCCCTTGAAATTACATGGCGACGCAGGAATCTCTGTGTCGGGACGTAGGAATGATTACGTCGCTATGTAGTAAAGTCTACGTCGGGACGTAATTTATGATATCTCCTTATTTCATGATACTTCTCCTTATTTTATGATACTTCGATGATACTTTTTTGTAAAGATATTAGGAAGTATCATTTTTGCATATCATTATATATCAACGCTTTATAATGATTTTCCTGCCCGACAATGAGACTTTGATACTTTTTTCACGAAAAAACTTTTTACGCAAGAAAATAAATCTGCAGAACTTTCGCATGTGGTTCTGGTACTTTTGGACCTTCAGCCCGTTCTTGAACCACATGCAAATGTTCAATAATTAACGGATTGTTCCCTTAAAATATCTAATAGTTTCCTTTATTTCATCCTTTTTTATTAATTTTGTGGACGGAAATAATAGAAATTATATGATAAAGGTCAAATTATATATATTGAGTGTTTTGTTGCTGCTGGTTTCATGTACTGGAAATAAAGTCATAGATCAGCAGATAACTAGAGCAGATAGTCTGATGGAAACCAATTCAGATTCTGCTTTAGTAGCTTTAGGTATGCTTGATAGCCTAAGAAAGAACAATCCCAAGATGAGTAAAGCTCAACAGATGCGATATGTGATCTGATTGAAACGACCTATCTTTGCATATAAAAGGAAACTTGAAAACGTATTTGTTGAATCATTATAATTTAAAAATACATAATTTATGAACAAACTATTCATGTTAGCATTGACGCTACTATTCGTCATACCATGTTTGGGACAAGAAAAAGATACGGTAAATGTAGAAAAAGAGATTGCTCCGATTGATACTACACTGCACTTGAATGAAGTTGTGGTCAAGGCGGCTCGTGTAATTCATAAGGTTGACAGAGATATTATCCTGCCGAATGCCAAGATTAAGGAAAACTCCTCTAATGGCTATGATCTTCTGAGAAAACTGCATTTGCCTAACCTCAAGGTAAATGAGGCACAGCAGAGCATCAGCAGTTATCTTGGGGGCGTTCAGGTTCGTATCAATGATATTAAGGCTACGGTACAAGACATCTTGGCTTTGCAGCCGAATGATGTTACCCGTATTGAGTACATAGATGATCCTGGAGTGCGCTATGGTGATGCAAACCTTGCCGTTGTTATCAATTATGTAGTAAAGAAAAAATATGTCGGTTATGTAGGTGGTGTCAATACAACTCAGGCTCTTTGGGAAAGATTCAATAACAGTAATGCGTTCTTCAGATATAATTATAAGAAGTCTGAGTTCGGCCTGTCTTATGGATTGAACTATCGTTGGTATGATAAGAGACGAATGGACAGCCATTCTGTATATTTGCAGCCTGATGGACTGGAGCGTACTGTAGATTATGTCGGTCAAGATGCAGAGATGACCTATAATGCCCATAACTTACAGCTTAGCTACAACTTAGCTGATCCTGGTAAGTATTCATTAAATGTGAGATTTGGGTTTGACTGGATGAACTCCCCTTACAACAAGAAACTGCAAAAGGTATTTGAAACTGGGCGACAAGATTTGTTGCTTTTTACCAATGATTTTGGGCATGATAGAAATCCTGTATTGGATATTTATTATAGTCTGAATCTGCCTAAAAAACAAAGTCTTGTCATCAATGTTGTCGGCACTCATTTAGGCTCAGATAACACTCATAGACAGAATGAATATGTATTGCTGGGTGATGTCGATGAAACGTTGAATTCCAGTCCTTTACACGACTATGGCTATGAAGCCGATGGTAGTAAGTATTCTTTGATAACAGAGGCAATTTACACCAAACTGTTGAATAAGGTGTTGTCTTTTTCTGGTGGTACAAACTATGCAGTTAGTAGAACTGATAACAAATATACAGGAAGTCAGAATGTTACTACAGTCTTGAATTCCAATAATGTGTATTTGTTTTCGCAATTGGATGGACGCTTGGGTAAAATCGCTAATTTCCAGTTAGGTGTTGGTGCAAACTATATATCAATAGAGCAAGGTAGTGTGGGCTTTCACAAGTGGACTTTTAGACCGAAGTTTACATTAGCCACTAATTCTATTAAGAATTTTAGAATTAGACTTACAGGTTCTATCAATCCACAAGTGCCTTCGTTGTCTCAGTTGAGCGAGGTGCGACAGCAGGGAAGTACAATGCAAGCAAATGATGGTAATAGTACCTTGAAGGCAACATCTACTTATAATGGGGCATTGGGATTCACTTGGAATAATAAGATAGTTGATGTTTACTGGGGTGGTAATATGAGTTACACTCCAGATGCCATTATGACAAGCATTTTGCCACAACAGCAAGCGGATGGTAGCTATTTGTATGTGTGGAAGCCTGAGAACCAGAAAAGTTTTACTTCTTATTTCGCTTATACGACTTTGGTATTCCATGTCATCCCTGATATCTTTGATATCCAAGGAGAGTTGCAATATCAGCATTTGAGAAGCCGTGGCTTGGATTATTCGCACGATTTCGAGCCCTTGCATTATGGTTTAACGGCATCTTTGAATTTGAAGAAATGGTATGTGGAGTATTATTTTGCCAATGCCTGGGAGAGATTTTCTGGTGAAACAAGAAGCGCAGGAGAGAAACAATCCACCCTCACGGTGTCTTATAAACATAAGAATCTTCGTCTGGGTCTAAGTTGTCTACTTTTGGGCTATCCACAGGGATTTGACTATAAGAATAGAACAAATAGTAAGTATTATGTAAGCCGAGGAGTTACTTATATCAAAAATAATGGCAACATGCTTATGTTTACACTAGGCTATACCTTTAGTCATGGTAGAAAATATAAGACAGATAGGCGTAAATTGAACAATAGTGATAAAGAAACTGGTTTAAGAATTTAAATATGAACTTAAAGCCATTTCCTCATTATCTGCAACTCAACGAGATGGACTGTGGTTCCACCTCGTTGAGGATGATAACCAAGGACTATGGCAAGGAGTACTCGGCGGAGATGCTGCGTCAGCATTGCCACATCACCCGAAATGGTGTGTCGATGCTGGGCATCAGCGAGGCAGCTGAGTATCTGGGCTTTCGTACGCTTGGGGTAAGGATTACCATGGAGCAGCTTGCACATGAAGCTTCGCTTCCATGTATTCTCCATTGGAACCAGAATCACTTTGTGGTCTGCTACAAGGTGAAAAAATACAGAAGTGGTCGCTACCGTTTCTATATTGCTGACCCCGCCTCTCAGAAACTATGCTATACGGAAGAGGAGTTTTTGCACTGTTGGCTCAGTACCAAAGTGCATGGGCAGGAATGTGGTATGGCTTTGTTGATGGTGCCTGGTGTGAACTTCGGTAAGCGCAAGGAGGAATGCGAGAGCCATAAGCGTAACATAAACTTCTTTTTCAAGTATCTTAAGCCTTACCAACGTCAGGTGGGCTTGCTTCTCTTGGGAATGTTGCTGGGAAGCTTGTTGCAATTAGTTTTCCCCTTTTTGACACAGGCATTGGTGGATAGGGGAGTCAATGGCAAGGACTTGGGCTTCGTCACGCTAATCCTGATAGCCCAGCTTGTGCTTTTTGTGGCGCAACTCAGCGTGAATTTTGTCCGTGGATGGATTTTGCTCCATGTGAATACTCGCATAGACATCGCCTTGATTTCAGATTTTCTGGTCAAGCTGATGAAGATGCCGCTCCATTTCTTCGATACAAAGAAGATTGGCGACCTGATGCAGCGCATAGAAGATCATTCCCGCATAAAATCGTTCCTGATGGGTAACTCGCTGGGTTTCATCTTTTCTCTTGCCAACTTTGTCGTGTTTTCAGTTGTGCTCGGTTATTATAGCCTTCTCGTGCTTGGTGTATTTTTGCTGGGAAACACCTTATATATATTATGGGTTGCATTCTTCATGAAGTATCGCCGTGAATTGGACTATAAGCGCTTCAGCCAGTCGGCTACCGAACGCAACAAGATGATTCAGCTGATACAGGGAATGCAGGACATTAAACTCAACAACTGTGAGCGACAGAAACGATGGGAATGGGAACGTGTGCAGCGTGCCGCCATCATAGCTAATGCCGATGGTTTTGTGCGCAAGATGCCAATGGGATATTATACAAGAATTGGTATGGAGGGAAGTGGCGTGAGCCAAGGTCAGCGCCAACGCATATTGATTGCACGTGCCATCTACAAGAATCCGGAGTACATCTTTTTTGACGAAGCAACCAATGCTCTTGACACAACGAATGAGGCTGAGATTATGCATCATTTGAATACCTTTTACCACGGAAGGACTGTGGTGGTAGCAGCCCATCGCCTAAGCACGGTGAAGAATGCTGACCAGATACTAGTCATGAGACAGGGTAGGATAGTGGAGCGGGGTACGCATAAGGAACTGGTGGCAAAGAATGGATATTATTATGACCTGTTAAAGAACCAATTGTCTTGAATGTGAAGATGAAGGCGAACAGCTTTGTAGTATATAGATTCTAAGTTTAGTTTTAAAGTTTATGTAGTGTATAACCATTTAAGGTAGAAAAATGGCGAATCCCTTGCAGCAGAAATGTTGCAAGGGATTTTTTGGGAGCACCAGCATAATCCTGTGTCTATAGAAAGCTACTTTCAAATACCTGTATGGTAGAAGTTTTTCTTGAAAAGTTTTGGAGATTAGGAGATAAAGTATTATCTTTGCCCTCAGATTGTGTGTCCTGAGACAGAAGGTGAAGGGATTTGTACCCTATCCACGTCTAGGTTAATAAAGAATATAAACTAATAAACAAAAGAGTTAAGTACGAAGAGCCGTGTGATGGGAGACTGTCAAGCACGGTTCCGAGAGAAGGGAGGGTGAAATTCCCTCTACTTACTCGACATAAAATGGCTGCAATATGAAATATCCTATAGGAATACAGGACTTCGAACAAATCATAGAAGATGATTATGTTTATCTCGATAAGACGGCATTGGTCTATGACTTAGTGACTAAAGGTAAAATATACTTTCTGAGTCGTCCACGACGATTTGGAAAGTCATTGCTCGTTTCTACCTTGAAGTGTTATTTTGAAGGCAAGAAGGAGTTGTTCAAGGGGCTTGCCATCGACAAGCAGGAGAAGGAGTGGAAGCAATATCCAGTGTTCCACCTCGACTTTAATGGTAATAACTTTACTAATCCTGGTGTGTTGGAACAAACACTGATGTCTTTTGTGGAAAGACAAGAAGCAATTTATGGAAAGGATGAGTATAGTGTAACTTTGGGGGATAGATTTGTAAGTGTATTGAAGGAGGCTCATCGGAAGACTGGTCTCCGTGCTGTTGTGCTGATAGATGAATACGACAAGCCATTGCTGGATGTGCTTGATACGATTATTAAGACAACGATTGATGGTCAGGAGCGATTGCTCGAGGACTGGCATCGTGAAATCTTGAAAGGTTTCTATAGTGTCTTTAAGGCTGCCGATGCTTATTTACAGTTTGTCTTGCTCACTGGTGTCACCAAGTTTTCGCAGGTGAGCGTGTTTAGTGGTTTCAACCAGCCTAACGACATCAGTATGGATGAGCATTATGAGGCACTTTGTGGCATTACGGAAGAGGAGTTGTATTCTACTTTCGAGGAACAGATTAAAGCAATGGCTGTGAGATATAAAACCACAGAGGAAGGAATGAAGCACAAGCTGAAGAGGAAGTTTGATGGTTACCACTTCAGTCCCAATATGCTTGATATCTACAATCCTTTCAGCATCTTGAATGCCTTTGGCAAGAATAGGCTTGATGATTATTGGTTCCGCACAGGTTCGCCAACTTATCTGGTTCGTTTGTTGACGCATTTCGACGAAAATATCAACGAAATCGTCAATAAGTATTATCCTGTAAGCAGCTTTATTGACTATAAGGCAGACAAAGAGGCACCTCTGCCAATGATTTATCAGAGCGGTTATCTTACCATCAAGGATTGGGAAATGGATACTAATTCCTATCTTCTGGATTTTCCGAATGATGAGGTAAAACATGGTTTTTTGACCATGTTGGCAACAAGTTATTTGAAACCTTCAGAATCTACGGATGCATGGGTTGTCCAGGTTGTAAAAGTAATGAAAGAAGGCGATTGCAAGGAATTGGAGAATCTCTTGACTTCTTTCTTTGCCAGCATTCCATACACGCAGCGTCGCAAGGATGAAGAAAGAGAGAAGGAACGTTATTTCCAATACACATTCTATCTCGTATTGAGAATGATTAGCTGTTTCACGGTCTTTATCGAAAAGCAGCAAAGCGAAGGTAGGGTAGATTGCGTGGTAGAGACACAGAATTATATCTACATCTTCGAGTTCAAGCGTGATGGTTCGGCAGAGGAAGCCCTGAAGCAGATAGAGGAAATGGGCTACGTCAGGGAATATGCTGCAGATGGAAGAAAGATTTATCAGATAGGCTGCAACTTCTCATCGAAGACGGGAACCATTGATGGGTGGAAAATGAAGTAGGTGATCCAAAAACTACTTCGTTTTCCTCCTACTCGATTACCCGATGTTCACCGTGTGGGCAATGCGTGTTCGTCACTTGTCCTTTTTCTGCAAATAATTGACGGATTGTTCTCTTAAAATATCTAATAGTTTCCTTTATTTCATTCTTTTTTATTAATTTTGTGAATGGAAATAATAAAAAATATATGATAAAGGTCAAATTATATATATTGAGTGTTTTGTTGCTGCTGGTTTCATGTACAGGAAATAAAGTCATAGATGAGCAGATAACTAGAGCAGATAGTCTGATGGAAGCCAATTCAGATTCTGCTTTAGTAGCTTTAGGTATGCTTGATAGCCTAAGAAAGAACAATCCCAAGATGAGTAAAGCTCAACAGATGCGTTTTGATTTGATTTATGCCAAAGGCATGAATAAAGGTTTTGTCGATTTTACTACGGATAGCGTGATGAAGCAAGTTGTAGCCTATTATGACAAGCATGGCTCGGCAAATGAGCGAATGCTGGCCTATTATCTGTTGGGATGTACGTATCGTGATCTCGATGACTCTCCAGCATCCTTGGATTGCTATCTCCAGGCGACAGAGCAGGCTGATACGTTAAGCCGAGATTGTGATTATCATACATTGGCGAGGATTTATGGGCAAATAGGAGTAGTATATTTAGGGCAGAGAATGCCTTTAAACGCAAAGAATGCCTATCGGAAAAATGAGAAATATTCTTGGATTGCCAAAGATACATTAGAGGCTTTAATTGCTGCTGAGTCTCAGGTTAACTCCTCGATTATGTTAGAATCTCCTTCACAAATTATAGAGCAATGTCATGATGTTTATAATAACTATAAGAAATTCGGCTATCCAACAGAGGCAGCTCGTTCCTTGGGCGTACCTATGTCATCTTTGATTTTGACTAAGCAATATGCCAAAGTCAAAAGATATATGGATATCTATGAAAGAGAATCTGGATATTTTGATGGAAAAAGAATTCCTGGGCTTCGATATGATTCTTATTTTTATGCTAAGGGATTATATTATCTGAAGATGCAGTCAGATTCTGCAAAAGTTTATTTTCAGAAATGTTTGGATATGTCTGAGAGTGTCAAAGCTAAACTAGTGGCTTTTGACGGATGGTATAGATATTATAGGCAGAAGCATCAATTGGATTCGGTAGAGAAATATGCAGATTTGTTTATTCAGTATAGCGACAGTGTTAGAATTCAAAATGAAGCTGAAGCTATGTCCAAAACTAGTGCTCTGTATAATTATTCTCAATGGCAGAAAAAGGCAAAGGTGCAAGAAATTGAGAATAATAGGGCTCATATGGTCATTTTTCTGATGATAGTACTGGTTATTGTGCTTATTATTGTTGTAGTTCTGTATGTCAAGAATTTAAGAAAAGAAAGGCAGATAAGAAAAGAACAGTTGCTGTTTGTAAAACAACAGATTGTGATGAAGGAGTTGGAATTGCAGAAAAGTCAGGAGGAGTTGGCTAAAATGAAGAATGAACTATCTTCAAAATCTTCGCTTGTGTTAGACAAGGAGAAGTCTATAATGATGCTGAAGGATGAAATAGAAGCATTGACTAATGATTGCCCACAAGACAACAATGAAAGTTATGCCATCTTCCAGCAAAAAGCTATGGTGATTAAGTTTAGGGAATTGGCAGAAAAAGGTATAGAGCCTTCTTCTCAACAATGGGACGTTTTGGATAATATATTCGAATCATTTTTCAAGCAGTTTAGACTGTCGCTAGAGAAGAACAGTAAGTTAAATGAAAATGAATATAGAATATGTATGTTGGTTTGGTTGGGATTTGTTCCTAATCAGATGAAGATTTTGATGGGCATTTCATCCTCTAATATCTCAAATATAAGAAAACGTTTGTCTAAAAAGTTATTTGATAGAGAGATGACAACGAGCAAATTTGATGATGAAATCCGTAAAATCCGGGTGGAAGGCTAATTTGTGAAATTGTGAATTATTTAGCTATCTGTTTGTGCAGTAGTATGTTGCGCTTATTGTGGTGAAAATGTGAAATGTTAAAATCGACAGATGCGATATGTGATATGATAGAAACGACTTATCTTTGCAAATAAAAAAGATATGGTTAAAAGATTATTTATATTTATATGTTTCGCAACTATTGCTCTATGCGCATTTGCTTCAAGAATACCTGTGTATTTATGTAGGTGTCCAAGTGGTGATGATACATATGGTAATATTACAAAGCGTACACCTGCGCAACCGTTATGTGTTTGGCAGGAACAAAATAGTGTATATGTACCGCAAGGTGAGAGTATATATTGTATGCTGTCGGATGCAGATGGCATAGTATATGAATGCACGGTGTCGGCAAATGGAGTTGTTGTCCTACCATCAGATTTGCATGGACAATTCGAACTTTTGATACAAATGAATGATGTATCCTATAAGGGTGAAATCAGTCTTTAACAGTAAAAATAGATAAGATGAAACAGGCAGTATTATATCTCACAAACAAAAGCAAAGAATGGACATTAAGTGCCTTTCATGCTTTGGAACAATCTCTACAAGGGATGGCTGATGTGTATTTTGCATACCATCAGCAAGGAGATGTATTGCCTGTATCTTTGCAAAATATCGAGAACCTGTTTATCTTTACTACGGATGTTCTGAATGAATTGGGGTATACTCCAATAGAGAAAGGTAAGCTGGTTCCTGGTAGTAATCATTTCCCTCTCTTGAAGTTCTTCAAGGAGAATCAAGGTTATGATTACTATTGGCTAGTGGAGGACGATGTCCGTTTTTCTGGTGAATGGAAAGATTTCTTTGATAGTTTTGCTTCAAGCACATCCGATTTTCTGTCTTCTGTCTTTGAAACAAAGGCAGAGAATCCTAATTGGTATTGGTGGACAAGTCTTAAAACAGGCAATGAAGTCATAGCAGAGGAAAAACTATTGAGGTCATTCAATCCTATATATCGTTTGTCCCGTCAGGCATTAGCATGTATTGATGCCTATTTAAGAAGAGGTTGGATTGGGCATCACGAAGTCCTTCTCCCTACCTTATTATATAATAAGGGATTTCTCGTAGAGGATTTTGGAGGTGTGGGGGCGTTTGTATGTCCTGAAAACAAGGCTAAGTTTTATAACGATACTTCAATGCGCATAGCCCCAGTGTTGCCTGATGATAGGAAAAACTATCTGTTTCATCCTGTCAAGGAGGAAAAAGTAAGACTGGATGGGTCATACAAGAAGAATGCCGTGTTTGTTCCTGTTGGTAAGGACAGCTTGCATCGCCAGTTACTGAAAGGTGATGCCGACTTCGACTTGCATTTGCTCATCTATGATGGTTCTTACAACAAGTTTTGTAATGACACGGATTTTATAGCTTGTGATGCAGGCTATAAGATGGACATGACCTATCGTTACCTTCATCGTCATCCTGAACTTTTTGAGAAATATGAGTATTTCTTCTTGCTGGATGATGATATTGTGATAAGTACAGAGGATGTAAATAGGCTATTCTCTATGATGAGGGAGTATCAACTGAAGATAGCTCAGCCATCTTTGGTAATGTCCTATTATACATATAAGCATACGGCTTTCCATCCTTTTTACATTCTTCGCTACACGAATTTTGTAGAGATGATGATGCCGTGTTTCTCTAGAGACTCTCTAAAGGCTGTATTGCCAACTTTTGAGGCACATGTTCGTTGGTGTGGAATAGAATATCATTGGTCAGTTCTTATTGGTTCAAACCACAAAGATATGGCTATAATAGATTCAATAGGTGCAAGGCATACTCAACCGATACGGTCTTGGAGTACCACAAGCCAAATGCAGTTCGAGAAATATCTTGAAAAGTATAATTTATCTTCGAAAATTGAAGAGTTCGGAGGAGTACCTATCGGAGATGTTTATTCTGATAGCAAGCAAACTTTTGATAGGATAAGAGAGGATTGCGACAAGTTAAAGCAATATCTATATAGTGGTGGGCTTTGCAAGATGAAACAGTCGGAAGTAAACTCTACAATCTATTTCTTGATGCTAAACTCCATCTTGTGGAACGACAAAACATGTTGGGATGTAGCAGGTAGGTTGGCTAAAAAATTGCATAGTTGTGTATTTCAAGAAAATCCCTTTTTGGGGTATTGTTAATTTAATATTTTTTAATTATGGTAGATTTAAATTCTTTGGTAGTCGATGGTTGTCAGCCATTTGACGAGGGTTTGCTCGATGAGGCAGACATGTCGGAAATTTTAGGTGGTAACAGGGATGTTTATATTTACAATGAGAGTAAGTGTGAGCAAAACTTCAATTGCTAAAATGTATATGCCGATAGCACTCAAAATTCTGAATAGAAGTTTGGTGCTATTGGCATACAAATTGTGTCTTTATGAAATTGAGTAATTATATTTATATTCTAGACTTTGACGAGAATACTTCCATTATTTTTAATGGGGTGACTTTGCAGTTTGTAACAATCCCACGTTCCAAGCGAGATGTGTATGTACAATCTTTAAAAAATATGGCTTCCCAAAATAATGTAAGTTCTCCTCAGTATGCTTTCTTCCTAAAAAAAATGAGAGCTGGAGGATTTTTGTTGGAAGATTCTGTGGATGAAAAGGAAATTGTAAGGGCTGAAGAAGAAAAGTATATTAATTCAAATCGTTTTCAGACCATAATAATATCAACATATAATTGTAATTACTCTTGTTGGTATTGTACCCAAAAACACCATGAGACAGAACTGACTGCTTTGGATGTCAAAAGAATAAAGAGGCACATCTGTCTGTACTTGACTAATCGAAATATTAAATCATATACCTTGTGTTGGTTTGGTGGTGAGCCTTTGATGCAAAAAAAAGAAGTCTTGAATATATCATCTTTTCTTTATCAATGGTGCATGCGCCATGGAATTGATTTCGAGGGACAAATGACATCAAATGGAGCTTTGCTTGATAAAGACACTATTGTGTCATTGAAGTTTTGCCATATCAATCATTTTCAGATAACTTTAGATGGAGGGCGGGAATCCCATAACAAGGTTAAAAGGGATAATGGCAACAAGTCTTCTTTTGATTTGATTTTGACCAATATAAAGCTGTTGCTAGAATTTAATGAAAGTGCTTCTGTGACATTACGATTCAACTATTCCAAGAAAAAACTCCAGGAATTACACTTGGTGGAGGAGGTTTGCCAAGCGATTCCTCAAGAGTTACGAGGAAGGGTTCGTGTGGATTTAGAAAGAATCTGGCAGACCCGGGGTGTGGAAGATATACAAAATACAGAATTAAGACCTTTACTGGAACAGTTTGCCAAAAACGGTTTTAGATTGTCGTATGGTGGAAGTTTTGTTCCATGTTATGCAGAGAAAGAACATTTTGAGACAATATATTATAATGGGAAGGTAGATTTCTGTGATAATTATTCTGAGGAGCAAGCCCGAGGAGTCATTGATGAAAACGGCGAAACAGAATGGAAGACATTTCCTGCCTTCAAGCAAGAAAGAAATAAGCAGAACCCGATTTGTCAAGATTGTCATTATTATCCAGTTTGTACAGCTGAATGTCCTTCCAAAAGAGACACACGCCTGTCTGCAGGAATCCCATTCAAGTGTCCAAATGGACAATTGGAAAGAATAGAATATTCTATTTTAGACTATTGTTCCCGTTGTATGTTAAACTCTAAATATAACAACTTATGAAATATTTAACATTATTACTCTTAGTATGTTGGTGGCAAGGTATCGCTATGGCGGAAAATTACCATGGTAAGGTAATGTCAATGGATAATCGACAAGCTATATCCGAGGCTACAATTCAATTCTTTAATGACAATGTTTTCATTGGTGGTGGAAAGTCAGCACTTGATGGCACTTTTTCTGTATCTACCCCAAAGAGAGCAACTAAGATTTCTGTGTCTTATGTGGGAATGGAAACCTTTGTCAAGAACGACAGTTTAGGGATTCCTGAGGATTTGGGAGACATTTGCTTGAATACCTTTGGCATAAGTTTAGGCGAAGTGACAGTAAAGGGCAGCCTCAGAAGACAAAGATATGACAAAGATATATACCTCATAACTGATTCCTTGCGAAAAGGAACTTTTAGCAGTGCTCAATTGTTAGAAAAAATTCCGGGCGTGTTGCGAGACTGGGAAAATGATAATTTGCGTGTCGATGGACAAACGGATATTGTCGTATTGGTTAATCAAGTGGAGAGAGATAGAAATTATGCCATGCGCCTTAATCCCAAACGTGTTAAGCAGGTAGAGATAATACATAATCCCACAGGAAAATATGAAGGAAGGCTCATTCTAATCAATATTTCCCTATATGACGACTATATGGGATGGGAACTTACCCCATATACGACATTAAGCTATGGAAAGAATGACATGAACAAGGAAGAAGTGGGGGGAACATATACTTATAGTGTCAACAAGTTGTCCTTGAGCCTGTCTTCAGCTATGACCAATAATACAAGATGGGAAAGTTATGACTTTGAAAGAAAATACGGTGAACAGTTTGAAAAGAAATCGCAACCAATGGACTTAAGTTCTCCAAATGGATATAATAACAAATTTTCATACAATCTCTCTTTTGGGGTGGAATATCTGTTAAGTAAAAACCAGCGCATCTCCGCACAAGCTAAAGGTTCCTTCGTTCAGTCAAAGGATTCCACCTTGTATAACATCACGGAAAACGATTCCCGGGAAATGAGACGATATGTGCAGTGTAACAAGGATAAGTATTACTCCGATGATTATAATGTAGGAGTGTTTTACCGGGGCAAACTGGGTAAGGACATCTCTATCAGCAGTGACCTCACTTATGATTATTACACTATTAAGGAAAGGAGAAGCTACCTTGAGGATGCTACATTGAGTTCCCAACCAACGTTGGGTGACAAGAAACATGTTTATTACGATGTAAGTTTGGGCTTTCCGATACTCAAATCATTGGATTTTGACTTTGATTATAATGTCGCATGGAGAAAATACAATGATAAGAATCGGGATACGGGAAATTCCACCTATAGTTCCCAAAATGTTCGCCATTTCGTAATATCAATGTTGTCATGGCATCCAGTTCATAATTTTTCTCTCACTGGTGGAGTCTTGTGGATGGGAAGCTCTGATAAAAGCGACAATGGGAAAAATTCAAACTACTCATGGGGAAGTGTGGCACGCTTGTTTTACAAGCCTTGGAATAATGTTACGGTTAGGGGGAGTTACCACGCCTCAATGATGTATCCTAATTTGGATCAATTGTCTGCCACGGAATATCAAGTAGACTCATGGATGGTGCGTTCTGGAAATCCAAACTTGAAACCTTCGATTATGAAATATCTGAATACAGTGGTGAAGGTAGACAAGGTGATAACGCTGTCTTTTGTTAATTTTCTCAACAAGGACATGAATAGCCTCCCGTATTACAGCCAAATGGAAAATGGAATGGTAAAAGAGAGCTATGCTAATGTTGATTGGCGCAGGACGGCTGTAGGATTGTCTGGTAATTACAAACTAATAGGCGACTTATATGCAGGAGGTAGTCTTTGGTATACTCATGACGCAGTGAGAAAAGATGATGAAAAGAGTAATACTGGGGAAATTTATGAGCTAGATTTACAGGTGAGATATAAGATTTCTCCTATAAAACTGAACGTGCAGGCTGCCTATGAGTTCAAACATGCAAAGACCCCGACCACGCAAGGAAAATTTGAAGATCGTGAGGATGGTGCTAAGTTGGTGTTAAGTCGCTCTTTCATAAAGGGAAAACTGGAAACGTTACTGACGGCAAAAACCCCTGTGAATATTCTCAAGCGCAGATACCGCTCGGAGACCAACTTGCCATTTTATACAAGTGTCAGCCATAATTCCAAGAACAATTATTATGGCCCTTATTTGTCTTTCAGTGCAAGATTGTACTTGCATGGAGGAAAGCAAGTTAGAATGGGACGGAATACGTTTAACTTTGATAGTGAAAAATAGCAATATGGATTTCGATGAAAAAATAAGAAAAATAGCCCTGGAGGATAAGACTCTGGGGCTGTTTCATGGGAAGCTAGGGGCTTGCATTTACTATTATGTAAGCAGCAATCATGATGAGGATAGCTTAGCTTACCAAACAGCTAAGGAATTATTGATGCAAATAGTCCAGAAGATGTCGTCTGTAAAAAGTATTGACTTTGATAATGGGGTGATGGGGCTCTCGCTTGGATTGTCGTTCCTAATGAAGAACAATTATGTAGAGGATACTTCTATATCTTGGTTGTCTCGTATGGATAATTATGTTTATAAGGTTGCTGTAAAAACTCTAGACATGGATATTAAAGATAATGATTTCTTATACCAAGTTGACATATTGGTATATGAAGTTATTAGATATAACGAATTGAAAGACAATTATAAAAAAGAATTGTGCCTGAGATTAATTAAGGCACTGTTCAACCAAATCTATCTAAATCGACCTGTGAATTTCTTTAGCGAGGCTATTCCGTTTACGATACATGACAGATTGATTTCATTTCTTTTTGTACTCTTGGAAATACGTAGGCTTGGAATTTGTGTTCCTAGAATTGACAGAATATTCAAAGAGATGAAAATGTTTCTGTTTTCATTGGTACCCATATTGAATCCGAATAGATATAGCCTATATCTTGTGTCCTCGCTTGTTGCACAGGTTACAGATGATATTGAATGGATGCAGTATGCAGAAAGATTAAAGAAAAGCGTTGTTATGGAAGGACTTTTCACCAAGGATATGTATGATATGAGCATTTTACCAATCAATGGAATATCGGGAATGGTTTTGTTGATGTTTTTATATAATAGGTATTCTATCAATTCTATAAGTATAGACTTGGAAAGGGTTGAGGACCGTTTGGAAAGTTCTTTGTTTTGGAAGCGCTTCCAAAATGATGTAAGTTTTATGAAGAAGTATTATTCTCTTAATGGGTATTGTGGCATAAGATTATTGTTGGATTCAATAAAAAGTGGACGAAATGAAATATGATATGGATGACCTCGCTGTATTGATTCCTGTGAGAGTGGAATCGTTGGTGAGATTGGAGAATCTTCTTTCCGTGGTAAGATACATACAGACGCATTTTTCTTTGGACATAAAAGTATGGGAAGCTGATGCTTTCAACAATCAAATTTTGGAGCGTCTGTTGCCTCCCGATGTGGAGTATAAGTTCATACAAGACGAAGACCCCGTATTTTACAGGACTAGGTATATCAATGACATGGTTGTTGATACGCAAAAGAAATTTGTGGCGATATGGGATGCCGATGTTGTCTTCCCTGTGATTCAGGTACATTCTGCCTTGGAGACATTACGGACAGAAGAGGCTACTTTTGTCTATCCTTATGATGGCATTTTTTTGGATACGAGCCCCATTGTTCGTCAGATGTTCATCGAGAGTGGTGATGTTGATATGTTGTGGAATTTGAGAGGTTTTATGCATGCTCCTTATGGTACGGATATGAGAGGTGGTGCTTTTCTTGCAAATAGAGAGGCATATATAAAAGCAGGTATGGAAAATGAAAATTTTTATGGTTGGGGACCGGAAGACTGGGAACGCATAGAAAGATGGAAGAACCTTGGCTATCGTATTAAAACCATTGATGGAGTACTCTTTCACCTCACCCATCCTAGAGATATGAATAGTAAACATAACTCTGAGGGGCAGAGAAAAATCACTACGCAAGAAAAGGATAAAATCTGCTTCTCCTCTGCAGAGGAGATTCGGCAACACTTGAATTTAAAAAAATAATTATGCGCAAAAGTTTTCCTCATTATCTGCAACTCGACGAGATGGACTGCGGTTCCACCTCGTTGAGAATGATAGCCAAGTACTATGGCAAGGAGTACTCGGCGGAGATGTTGCGTCAGCATTGCCACATCACCCGAAATGGCGTGTCGATGTTGGGCATCAGTGAGGCTGCTGAGTATCTGGGCTTTCGTACGCTTGGGGTAAAGATTACTGTGGAGCAGCTTGCACATGATGCCTCGCTTCCATGTATTCTCCATTGGAACCAGAATCACTTTGTGGTCTGCTACAAGGTGAAAAAATACAGAAGTGGTCGCTATCGATTCTATATTGCTGACCCCGCTTCTCAGAAACTATGCTATACGGAAGAGGAGTTTTTGCACTGTTGGCTCAGTACCAAAGTGCATGGGCAGGATTGTGGTATGGCTTTATTGATGGCACCTGGTGTGAACTTCGGTAAGCGCAAGGAGGAATGCGAGAGCCATAAGCGTAACATAAAATTCTTTTTCAAGTATCTTAAGCCTTACCAACGTCAGGTGGGCTTGCTTCTCTTGGGAATGTTGTTGGGAAGCTTGTTGCAATTAGTTTTCCCCTTTTTGACACAGGCGTTGGTGGATAGGGGTGTCAATGGCAAGGACTTGGGCTTCGTCACGCTCATCCTCATCGCCCAGCTCGTTCTTTTCGTGGCGCAACTCAGCGTGAATTTTATCCGTGGGTGGATATTGCTGCATGTGAATACTCGCATAGACATCGCCTTGATTTCTGATTTCTTAATTAAGTTGATGAATATGCCGCTCCATTTCTTCGATACCAAGAAGATGGGCGACTTGCTGCAGCGCATCGACGATCATTCACGCATCAAGTCGTTCTTGATGGGCAACTCGTTGGGCTTCGTGTTTTCCCTCGCCAACTTCGTGGTATTCTCTGTGGTGCTTGGGTATTATAATCTCTTGGTGCTTGGCGTGTTTTTGTTGGGTAACACCTTATATATATTATGGGTGACATTCTTCCTGAAATATCGCAGGGAGTTGGACTTCAAGCGTTTCAATCAGTCGGCGACGGAGCGAAACAAGATGATTCAGCTGATACAGGGTATGCAGGATATTAAACTCAACAACTGTGAGCGACAGAAACGATGGGAATGGGAACGTGTGCAGATGAAGCTCTTCCGCATCAGTATGAGAGGACTCAAGATAGGACAGTTCCAGCAGTCTGGTTCCGTATTCTTTAGTCAAACCACCAATATCCTCATCACATTTATTGCTGCGAGAAATGTAATCATGGGCACCATGACGCTGGGTATGATGATGTCGCTTACCTATATCATCGGACAACTATCTGCCCCTATCAATGATTTCATAAGTTTTATCCAGGCGGTGCAAGATGCTAAGTTGAGCCTAGAACGCTTGAATGAGATTCATTCCCAGCCCGATGAGGATACAGACATAAAGGATAAGGCAGCCGTTCTTCCTGCCGACAAGACCATCCGGGTGGAACATGTTACCTTCAGCTATGATGGTGCGGAGCGCAACTATGCCCTATACGATGTGAGTCTGGAGATACCTGAGAGTAGAGTAACCGCCATTGTTGGGGAGAGTGGAAGCGGAAAAACTACACTCATCAAGCTTTTGCAGGGTTTTTACCTGCCTAGCCATGGCAGCATCAAGATTGGTGGAACGGACTTGTGCGACATCAACCCTCATTATTGGCGAAGTATCACTGGTTCTGTAATGCAGGAGAGTTTTATCTTCAGCGACACCATTGCCCACAACATAGCTCTCGATACGGACCGACTTGAAATGGATCGTGTGCATCGTGCTGCCATCATGGCTAATGCCGATGGCTTTGTGCGCAAGATGCCAATGGGATATTATACAAGAATTGGTATGGAGGGAAGTGGCGTGAGCCAAGGGCAGCGCCAACGCATACTGATTGCACGTGCAATCTACAAGAATCCGGAGTACATCTTCTTTGACGAAGCAACCAATGCCCTTGATACAACCAATGAGGCAGAGATTATGCATAATTTGAACGCTTTTTACCACGGAAGGACTGTGGTGGTAGTAGCCCATCGCCTAAGCACGGTGAAGAATGCCGACCAGATACTAGTCATGAGACAGGGTAGGATAGTGGAGCGGGGTACGCATAAGGAACTGGTGGCAAAGAATGGATATTATTATAATTTGTTAAAGAACCAATTGGAAAATTTCAATTCAACGTTACCTTCAATGGCATCAAGAAGTTGAATCCTGACAAGATGACTGTTCCTCATGCTGATGATATCCAGGCAGAGAACAAGATCGACAACAAGAACGTGGTTGTTCCGGTTGTATCAGATGCTCAGGCTAACGGCAACGTCTTGAATGTGAAGCTGAAGGCGAACAGCTTCGTGGTATATAGATTCTAAGATAATCTACCTCAGTTCGGGATAACGAGCTCTATCTAAAGGCTTTATAATGTTTTTATATAAGGGACACAGAGGCTTGGCAACCATCTATATATCTTGGATGGTTGCTGAGACAAAATCCTCCTGTAAAATAT
>OJKP01000758.1_pt1 | contig 21822 bp, 21 predicted proteins | sample 1596521 | NCBI WGS metagenome assembly OJKP01 (sample SAMEA4350130, study PRJEB24818) | metagenome | biome: human; feature: gut; material: faeces | place: Denmark | collected 2013-09
AGTATCTTCGCTGCAAGAAGTACAAGATTGACCGCATGGAATGCTTCATGTCTCTTGCCTCTCTTGCTGAACGTGAAACAACACTTGTTTCTATCAGCAAAACCCAACAAGTGGAAATCTTGTGTGGTCAATGTCTGGTTGACAATACCCAACTTGCCAAACTCTGGGATAAAGACCGCAAGACCGTCCCCAAACTTTTACAAGCCATGGAGGCTGTGGGCATTTCCTCTTCACAAAAGGTTGGAGACAACCGCATCATTACCCTGCATTCACTCTCTGGTTGGTATGTGGACGGAAGATTTGTCAAGAACGGCTTTTCATTGAAGCGCAATGCGGATGGCACTGCAATCGTCCATACGGAAGTTCCACAAGCAAGAGTATTTGTTACGACAACGGAGGATGATACAAAGTCGGACAAGGAAGATGGGCATTTTTCCAATGGAATATCCGATACAGACAACAAGGGCAATTCTTCTACGGCAGATATTTCTCCTTCCCTAAATTCGGCTTCATATAATGACAACAGAAGCGTGGATAAGGTCGGAACGAATGGCAATCTTTCCGATGCTGTTACTGGTGGAATTTCCCCACAGCAAAACTACTCCAGACAGTCTGTTGGCAATCCTTCTTCCCAGCAAGAAGCAGATGCCAAACAGAATGAGGGAGAGCACAACACATATCCACAGCATCAGTTTGGAGGTCAAACACAACAGTCTAACGGTTCTAATACCAATGGCTACAAGCCTAACGAATACCATAACGGCAATCAATAGGCATACAGAGGCTAATAAGCCACTATACATAAAAATCATCCCAAAGGACGATTTACCACCATAGGCTACCGCCCAACTGTTATACGTTTAAGCAGCCTTGGGGACGGAGGCTGTTAAAAGTGCCGTCATTTTATAGGTACTTTTCGAGAAATCCTTTTGTAATACAGAAGCCGTGTCCGTCTTTCTGTATTCCTAAAAGTTTCTCGGACTACTCGCAGGCTCGCAGTCGTGACACCTTTGTAAGATGCTTGTAATCATCCCATTTTAATTTGAGACAAGAACAAATGAGAAAGAAGAACATCATAAGAAAACCGCCTACGGAAGTCCATACCTACCGATGCACGGAAGAGGAACTGAAACGTCTCCAGACACATGCCAAGGAGTGTGGGTTAAGCCTGAGTCGCTATGTCGTTGAGACAGGCTTAAAGCACCGTCCACGCATGAGGCTTACCAAGGATGAGGTGGATGCCCTCAATTCTCTCGCCATTGCAAGGACGGATTTGATAAAAATCAGCAACGTGCTATCCAAGAAAACGGCTGAGGAAAAGGCTCGGTTCTTCAAGAATGAGAAGTTCATGCGTTGGTGGATTGATGCCGTTGCTGGACTTATCCAACATTGGTACAGCATTGAAGAGAATATCGCAACAAACGTACAGACCCAATCAAAGGAACAATTATGATTATGCTCGCAAAGGTCGTATCATACGGAGGCAATTCCGTAAGGTACGCATTGGAAAAGGAAAATGCAAAAACGGTCAAGGTGAACAATATGCCCGATGGTCTTGACCCTACAGCCATCTGGTACATGATGAAGCATCATTGCCAGTATCATCAGGCGGAAAGGACGGTTGGCAGAAAGTTGGAAAGGTTCATGACCACTTTTGTACTTTCCCCATCGAAGGAGGAATCTGCCAATTTCACGATGGAAGATTGGGTAAACCTCCAAGACGAAGCTTTGAGAGTTTTGGATTCTGTTGGGCTTATGCCCAACGGTTCCTCCAATGTGATAAAGACCAACTTCACCAATTCTATGAATGTGGGCGGACTGCATTCCGACTCCAAGTCAGGAACGCTGCACCTACACATTGACTGTTGCCGTGTGGATATTGACGGCAAGACGAATGATGTCCATGATATTCACGAGAGAGCAATGAAGGCTGCGGAGATTATCAATATGAGGCGTGGGTGGAAACAGCCTCAGGCAATTCGAGATATGAGAAAAGGAGAACTTGCGGAGGATTGCGAACATATCCTCAAAGATATGCAACAGTTCAACATTGACAGATATTTCAATCTGTTGCGCATGAAAGGCTATGAGGTAAAGCCACGCTACGACAAACAACGGAAACTTGTCGGCTACACAGTCGGCAAGAATGCTTCCGTGTTCAAGGCTTCTGAGATTGGCAGAAAGTTTATGGCATCAAAGATTGAAGACACATGGAATAAACTGCACCCACAACCTACACAAGTCAAGACAAAGCCTGTTTCTCCATCCGTTGCTTCAACGCCTCGCCCAGTTCGTCCTGTCGCTCAGACTCCAATAGCATCACAACCAAAGGCGCAACCTCAAATTACACAAACGGCATTCACAATCAACATTGGCGATGGAGTCAAGAAGGTGTGGATTCCGAACTCTGTCAAAGATGTCTTTACTAATGAGGTTCAGATTCCAGAGGACAATGATATAGCGACTACAGAAAATGTCGCTCATGTAGCGATGCTGTTGTTTGCAGGGTATATTGACGCAGCTACTTCCATGTCTGAGTCATGTGGCGGTGACGGTTCTGCTCCCTCTTCTGGTTGGGGTAAGAAGGATGATGAAGATGACTGGAAGTTTGCCCACCGTTGTGCACAGATGGCTCATTCAATGTGCAAGCCTAAACCACGCAGCAGAAGTTTCCACCGATAAATCAATGAAATATGGCAATCAGAAAAAGCAAGATAAACATAGACACAGAAGAAAGATGCGACTTTGACAACATGATGAATGATGTCGAAAACGAGGTGGAGGAACAGCAAGCTGAGGATGGACTTGTAAACCGTGTTCCTGAGTTGAAGCAGTTGAGTGAGGACATTGACAAGGCTACAAACACCTTCATCAATGCCACACTTGAACTGGAATCTGCCATTCAACAGTATCAGCGTGCAGAAGTTCAATTGGGTGGTGCTGTGACTACAATCGGCAAAAAGGTAGATACCATCAATCAGCACATAAACAAGGTCTTGGAGAATGCACCGAACCAATTAAAGGTGTCTGTAAATGTCAATGATGCTGACTGGCAGAAAATTCAAGAACTGTTTGCCAAAGAACGTCAATGGATGACCTCACAGATGCAGATACATATCCGTGAGGTCAATTCCATGTTTGCTGATGAACGGAAAAAAGTCCGTGAACGCTACAAAGAATATGATGGTTGCTACCTCGGTCACTATGCCCAATGTTTTTTTTGGTTTTTCTTCGCAATTGGTATCTTTGTGGTTGCAGGAGGTGTTGGAATGATAATTGCACAGAACTATATATGAGATAGACGAGTTACTGCCTAACATTAAGTTTGCACTTAAAATTAGGCAATTACTATTATTATCTCGATAACCAATCAACCAATTTAATTACCTTCTTCGTGCCATAATGATAAGAATGATGCTGAGCAAGAGATACATTATCGAAACCATTAACGACATTCTGAAGAATACGGCACAGATTGTACACTCACGCCATAGATCTGTAAGCAACTTTATCATGAACCTTATTTCAGCATTGGGAGCATATTGTTTCTTTGACAACAAGCCAAAGGCATTGCAAGGATACTGCATCGAAGACACCAAACAGCTGTCACTATTCTAAGGGCAAAACAACTTCTTTCAACCTTCTGTTATTACCCACTCTTAATGGTATGGGGAGGTGGCGTATTCACGCTGCATTTATATTGTATAAAACACTCGGTTATCCCGAACTGGGGTATATCTTATCGACATAGCTCATACGCCTTAGCGTCTGAAGCCTTCCGCTCTTTGCAGAGTCTGCTAACAACTTTTTGTATTCATCTATGGTGATGTATGGATGACTTGATGCCATCTCTGCTATATGCTTGAACTCTGTTCGGTAGAGATAGGCATTGTCTTTACTCGTTTGCTCCTCAATATACTTAAGCAACGGCTTAATGTCAGAGCCCGCTATATCTTTTATATTCATAGGCGTAGTAGTATTACGCCTGCAAAAATAAAAATTTAATGCGAACTTTTATCGCCTGATTGGCTAATAACCATTAGCATCGGCGGCAAAAAGTTCGCATTAAATAAAAGTTCGCATAACACACCACCGTACGTGCGGTTCCGCATACGGCGGTTCCTATTTTGGATACCATTCGAGATACGCATCCATTAAAGTAGCATACCCTGCCGCCGCTCTCCTTCAGTAAACGCTGGCTGCGCCAGTCAGAATGCCAGCTTTGCAGGTGGGGAGAAGCATAATACCCCTAACTTGTCAGTTAAGTAGCAAAGAATGCCACACCGTTAATTGATAACAGCGGATGCCAAAGTCCATAAACAGACCCTGATGGATATATTCTTGTATTCATTGTTATATTGTGTATCTATTTTCGGCCGCAATGATTGTTCAAACGAGAGCAAAGCCGAGCTTGCTTGAGCAATGTAGAGTGTAGCCAATCTTCACATTTTCTCGTTTGCAAAGGTACGGCAATAATCTCTGCAACACAGTTGCAGAGATTGCTTCAGCACTTGTATTCGGACAAAAGGTGAAAAGCCTTTTCACCTCTTGTCTTTAATAAACCGTAAAGACTGAATAAACGTAGCGTTTTTCCTTGCCATTTATTTCTATCTCCCTGCCCAAGCGGTATTCGCCAGGAGAGAAATCTTTCTCGTAGTCCTCGCTTCGCAGAGGAATATTTATGTCATAGCTTCCGCCGTTGCCAATATTCACCGCCAACAGGGTGACTGAATACAACGCTCCGCCCTTGCTCCTTTCCCTGTGTTCAAAGGGTATCCAATTTTCGCCAATCTTTTTCTCAACAACCCTTTTGCCTTTTAGCGAAATTGATGAACACTTAGTGTTGTTGACAATCTTGGCAGACACAATGGTGTCAACGGGTGCCTTGAAACGATTTGCAGACAATTCCATCATGATGCTGTCACCGCTATCGCTGTGCAAACTGTCACTCAGAGCCACCGCAACGGAATCGTTGCCGTTTGAGCCAGTGGCTTGTGTGGAGCATCCTGTAAAAGAGCTACATATGGACAATGTTAATATACATATCAGATTTCTCATACGTTCAATACCTTTTAAGATTCAATGCTTTCAAAACGTTATCCGCCTTAGAGTAGATGAGATAGTTCTTTCCCATTTTCTCAGGGTATCTTATTGCAACCAACGATTGTAATAACGCCCCAACACAAACAAAAATAAAATATAAATTTCTTCATACGCATAATATTTAAGGATTTCTATAAAATATTACAATATTTAAGAACATAAACAGTTTGTTGTTTGTTTTATTAACCATAATTAATAAATTTAACATTACAGTTCTTAAGTGACTTGATGCTTCATCACCATGTTGTTGAGGTGTCAATGGAGAGCACCAGCGTCTACTGGATTCCAATATGGCGTGTGCTGTCTCCACACTTCAAGCTGAATCTTGCTAATCCCAGCTCCCTGATCGCAAGAGTGACGTGAAGGATGCGCAGTGGATTGCCGAGTGTACGATGAAGGAGCTTATACGCGGCAGCTTCGTACCTCCTGAGACAATCCAACAGCTGCGTCAGTACGACCGCCGTATATTCGACCTCAACGAGGAGATATAAGAAAGCTGTCAAAACTTGATGCCGTGCTGCAACGCTGCAATATACGTCTGAGCAACTACGTTTCCAATGTTGACAGCAAAAGCTACAAAGCCGTGGTGAGAGCCTTCTCACAAGGGATAACCGCCCCCGAAGAGTTGGTGAAGCTAATACATGGGCGCATCATCAACCACCACGGCATAGATGCCATCACAGCATCACTCAAAGGTGTGGTAAGCCTTGCAGAGATAGACATGATATCACAACTGCGTGATGAACTCGACATGGCGGAGGCACACAAGGAAAAATGCCAAGCCAGAATGCTTGAGATTTGTGAAAGGGAATTCCCCGAAGAGTTGAAACGGTTACAGACCATACCCGGCATAAAGGAACGTGCGGCCACATCATTGATCGCTGAAATCGGAACGGACATGAACAAGTTCGAAACGGCCAACCACCTCGCTTCATGGAGCGGTCTAAAACCGAGAAACGACGAATCCAACAAGAAAATCAAGTCGAGGAGCATCACTCACGGAAATGTATATCTCCGCAAGACCATCATAGAGTGTGCATGGGCAGCCAGCAGGACGAAGGAGCAAATTCAGTAATGAGAGGATGTGTACACGCAAGAAGGACGTTGAAAGGTTTAGTTGTGGATTTGAGGATATACAAGTCTCAGTTCACATCAGTAGAAACTTACTCTTTATATATGATAGGAAATGCTGAGAAAAGTTCAAGTGCCGAAGATGTCTCGTCAATAAGTTTGTTTTTGACAAAGGTCTTGGACTTGGCATCATTGAGCACTTCGCCAAGTCCTTGCATCAGAAGTTTTGGACTAGCCTCGCGTACATGCTCAGCACACCACGCTGCATATTCTGCAACACTCTTACCTGTTCTCAACTGAACAATTTCCTCATTAATCTCAGTATGGTTCTGCAAGAAGAACCACACATCAAAAATATCTCGAGGTGACAAACGCTCACCCATAGCACATAGTTTATGAGCAAACATATCTGGCATTGTCATAACACGAATGTCAGTTCCTGCCAGAGAGCGCATCTCATAGTGGTTTGGATACTCGCGTATCGAAATCTCAACCTTTAGCATTCGTTCCCCTTTTCCATAGTTCAATACTAGTACTGGTCCGAAGAGTTTCTTTGCCTCATCATCAATAGTCCCAAACCGAGTCAATATCGCTCTAACCTTATCGTACACAATGTCAAGTTTCGTAGCATCAAGCAAATTGAAATTCAGATCGGTTGAGAAACGGTTGAGATTGTGGAAAAACATCAATGATGTACCTCCCTTAAATGCTATAACATTACAGAGATCTTTATCTTTGAATATCAGACTCAATATCTGTGCCATGTATAGCTTATGCTTGTTCTTGTCCATATCTATTTTAGATTTAATAGTTTAGTAACTCTTTCCCTCAACGCCTTCGACTTATAAAGCGGCAGAAGTTGTTTTACCTTTGTTTTGTTCAATGGATGCAGGTTATCGAAGTAGCAATTGCCAGCACTCAGATAAACCATATCAAGAAAGGCACGCTCTGGTACAGCTATAAGTGTATTATCCTTCTGTTCGATACCCTCCATACCAATCCATAATTCAGGATTGATAATACGGAACTGATATGTTTTGTCGTCTATATCCACTATGCGATTGAGATAACTCACACACGTTATGGTATCATCATACTGGAACACGATACCTGCTCGTTGAAGCACATACTCCAACGAGATATAAGCCGGGCGGTACAAGCTACATGCCATTTCCTTCTCGTCGTAAGTTGCTTTTGTGTATATGCCACGGCGAGGATTACGAATCTTGCCCTCTTTTATGTAATAATGTAACGACTGAGTGAGCTTTTGACTATCTTTGCAGTCAGTCAACATACGTAGTGACTGTACATTAAATACTGAACGAGAGCTATTTTGCATCACCTCAAGTACATTCTTTTGCAAACTCATAATATGAATATTTTCTATTAACAGTTCGCAAAATTAGCAAATAATCTCGGAATCTCCAAGATATATCCACAAAAACTTGAAATTTGCCTCTTTTTTATGACCCAAGGAGGAGTTTGGGCAACTACTACTCACATCATGATGTTATAAAACACCCCGAACTCACGTTATTCGATGGATAGATGTATCTCTTGTAAAGCATCCAGCCAAATCCCACAATCGGAAAATTTCCCATTCTATCTACGTTAATTTTTGTTATCTCTTGCTAGTAGAATTGTGTTTTGGTACGTTATTGTTTCTGATTTGTTTCTTTTGGGGTTTTACTGCTTTAAATGCTGTTGTGTTTCAAGTAGTTACATCAAATCAGCAGAATACAAAGAACAAAGTCATCCATGAGATAAAGAAATCCAACAAAGTGGATAAAGCTCATGAATGGCAGCTTAAATATTACATGTATGTCTTCAAGCAGCATGGTATTGATGGCGTGAAGGGCATCTTGGAATATCCTCTCTTGAGAAAGACCCAAGAAGTGATACTGACGGATATTGACAGGGAAGAAATTCAGACTATTGCTGAAGAGATAACAAACGTAATCTCGCAGGAACAATGTCCACCTGTCACGAAGAAAGGCATCTGCAAGAATTGCAGCTACTTTGAATTTTGTTATATCAACGAGATGGAGGAAGAAGAATGAAAAGAAGTTTCTATCTGTTCAATCCTGGCATCATGGAGCGCAGGGACAACACGTTGAAGTTTACGCCCATTGTCGTGAACGAAGACAATACGGAAATCAAACAGCAGCCCCGATACATTCCTATCGAGGATGTGGCAGAGTTGTATGCTTTCGGCAGTCTTAGGGCAAACAGTGCTTTGTTCAACTTTATGGGACAGAAAGGCATACCCATCCATTTCTTTGATTATTACGAGAACTATACGGGAAGCTTCATGCCTCGCGAAAGTCTCTTGTCCGGCAAGGCTCTGCTGGCACAGACTTCAGCATACCAGAACAAAAAGAAGCGAGTGGAACTGGCCCGTAAGTTCATCCAAGGGGCTGCATGGAATATGGTAATGAACCTCAACTACTACAACCGCAGAGGGAAAGACCTACAAGGCATTATCGATACGATCAAGAGATTGAGTGACACTTTGGCTGATGCCAAGGCCGTGGATGAGATAATGGGAATTGAGGGAAATATCCGCCAGGCATATTATGCCGCCTTCGATATCATTCTCGACGATTTCAATATGGGATCGAGAACCAAGCAACCACCAGAAAACGAAGTGAACGCACTGATATCTTTCGGCAACATGATGTGTTATACAGAAACTCTCCGAGCCGTACATCAGACACAACTGAATCCGACAATTAGTTTTCTTCACACTCCAGGCGAACGGCGCTATTCGTTGTGTCTTGACATATCCGAGATATTCAAGCCCATTATCGTAGACAGAGTCATCTTCAAGGTGCTAAACAAGCATGCTTTAGGCAGCAACCATTTTGACAAGAAACTCAACAAATGCCTTTTAAACGAGAAAGGCAAAAAGATATTTGTAAAAGCTATGGAGGAACGCTATAACGAAACATTCCGCCACCGTTCTTTGGGACGCAATGTAAGCTACAAGCATCTCATAAAGCTGGAATGCTACAAGTTGCTGAAAGATATCTTGGGGATAGAAGAATACAAACCTTTTAAAATGTATTGGTGATATGTATGTTATCGTTGTTTATGATGTAGGTGAGAAACGTGTCGGCAAAATGCTGAAACTGTGCCGCCAATACCTGTGCTGGATACAAAACTCCGTATTTGAAGGCGAACTCTCTGAAGCAAAACTCAGGGAACTGAAACTGAAAATAAAAGGAATTATCGACCAGTCTGAGGACAGTATTATCATTTTCACAAATAAGATAGGCTATAATATGGACAAACAAATACTTGGAAAAGAGAGGATGTCAACCGACAATTTCCTATAACAGAAGTTGTCGATGTGGCTTATCTCAACAATAATCCACTCATTCCCATGCATCATTTAGATCTTTGACTTGTTGTAACACCAATAAATATAACGGTTGTCGCAGAACGCATAAAAATATATAATCCCCCATCGACATTTTTTCAATAATATTTATTAACTTTGCATCCACGAATCCTATTGAAAATAAGGATGTTATATATCCCCAAACAATGGGTTCTAATCGTACCTTTATGGAATTGAAATCATCTACGAGCAACTTTTCTACCCCGCACCACCCAAGTTCTAATCGTACCTTTATGGAATTGAAATGTTTGAACTGCTGTGAGGCAGATATAGCCATGTCTTGTTCTAATCGTACCTTTATGGAATTGAAATCTATTATGTAGCAGTAGAATTATGAACACCCCTCGCGTTCTAATCGTACCTTTATGGAATTGAAATAACACGAATGGGTGGGGAAGAACGGAACAGCGAGCGTTCTAATCGTACCTTTATGGAATTGAAATTTTAGTTGGGTAAAAGAAAAGTATTCTTTTTATCGTTCTAATCGTACCTTTATGGAATTGAATTAGGGCAGTGTTGTTGCCCTTGATGGCATCCATCAACAGTTCTAATCGTACCTTTATGGAATTGAAATGCGGAAGAACCCCGATGGAACTAAGGAGAAGAAAGTTCTAATCGTACCTTTATGGAATTGAAATTTCGTTGCCGTGGTAGTCGTCGAAATAACCCTGTGTTCTAATCGTACCTTTATGGAATTGAAATATCCAAGTTGAAAGATTAGAACGAACATCGGAAAGTTCTAATCGTACCTTTATGGAATTGAAATATTAGACATATAGTTATTTAGAATCAACATCAGCAGGTTCTAATCGTACCTTTATGGAATTGAAATTCATGCAAGGCGTTACGAGGTCTCCTCGCTATGGGTTCTAATCGTACCTTTATGGAATTGAAATCACCTCGCACGCTCATACGATAGAATATGAATTAGTTCTAATCGTACCTTTATGGAATTGAAATGAAAGTGATACCTCTTTCCACTTCTGTAGAGCTTCGTTCTAATCGTACCTTTATGGAATTGAAATGGGATAACTTCCTTGAAAAATACAGGAAGAACTTCGTTCTAATCGTACCTTTATGGAATTGAAATCGAAGGACACATCCCATCGGTGTACCACACGCAGGTTCTAATCGTACCTTTATGGAATTGAAATGACATTATCTGTATAATACAGAAACGTCCCGTCAGAGTTCTAATCGTACCTTTATGGAATTGAAATACTTATTACAACAGAAGTCTGTATTTAGAAATGACTGATTACCAATTATTTGCAGTTAATAAGGTAGAAAAGTGAATTGGGTATTATTAGTAGGTTTAAGGAAAGTGGAGATTTAACGATTTTAACTTGTTTTTTGCAAACACGCAATAGTACAATGGGGGGGCTATTGTCGCCTTTCTTTGTCTATTAATGGTTCATACCAATCCCACATTTCTTTTAGGGTTTTAAAGTCCAGGGGAACAGGATTTGGTTCAACGAAAGCTTCTTCCGGGGTGATCGGGAGAAAATGGCAAAAAAAAGCTTCATCTGTCCTACGTGGGTATTGAGCCAATGAAGAATCAAAAAAAGATGTCCAGTAATCATAATGATGAGTATGAATAAACTCTGACCACGAATTGATGACGTCTTTCTCTTTGCGAATGTCAATAAATTCAAGTTGTTCAAGATTTCTATCATATATATCCCCCCATGCAGATTTCATCATACTTAAAGCTTCTACATCAGTTACTGGGGCACTATATCCAAATATCGTAACATTATGAGTATTGCATTTTTCTTTGTCAAGCCTATCTTGAAGCATTTGCCATGAACTTCTAATAAATGAATCTTTATTGTAATCTTTATGTTTTACAGGAAATAGCAATTGAGTTGGCTCGAAATAAATAGATTCGTTATTTGAGTACATCCCAGCACGTCCTAGCATATGTTTTTCTTGATTATACCCTACTGCAACATTACCATGTAAATATATCATTTGTGGGCTACTACCATGATGATAATTCCTCCACCAAGCTTGATATAAAAATGGGTCCCAGTTAAATGTTGCAATGGCATCCTTATCCCTTAGAGACATAACCAAATAATCATAAATCGTTGGTTCATCTGGTAACTCTAGGGTTCTGAAATATGAGTATATCATATCATTCATCACCTTCAAATAATAATTGTTTGGATCGTGTTCAACCAAATTACTATACGTCGCTTCGAAGTTATCACATATAAGATTCTCTGGAAATTTATTCAAAACTCCATCCAATCCACAGACTTTCGGTAAATCATTCATAGATGGCAAACTTAAACCATGCTTTTCTGGATTTCTGAGTGCAGACGCAATGCTTGCACCTGCACCTAATATTACGACATGCGAACCTCCTGACAAATGTACATCTTTGATATTCATAATATTATTATTTTACAAGAAACCACACTCCATCATTGTCCTTACCTTCATGCTTCAGCACACCAAGCTTCTGCAAAGCTGAAAGGTCACGTTCGATGGTGCGTTGGCTCACCGACAAAGTCTCCGACATTTTCTTGCCGGTGATTGTCGGAGACTCTTTGATGAGATTGAGAATTCTACGTTGACGCTCAGTGAGTTTCATCTCCGACACGTCTCCGTCATGGTCTCCGACATTCGGAGTGTCGGAAGAGGCGAAGATGATGGTCTGGAATTGGGTTGGAGTTGATTTGAACATGGGTTTTAGCTCGTCCTTATAACCTTCCAAGGCTTTGGTCTCATTGCAGATGCGTGTGAGTCCGCTACCTCGTTTCTCCATATAGTCAAGTTGAGCCATCACGTTTGCAAGTATGGGATTACGCCTTTCAGACGACACATCTTTGATGTCCAAATTCTGTATCAGCAATCCATTGTACATTCCTCCTGGGGATGTTACAGCGAGGCGGTCATCGTATATATCAAGATGTACTTCGCCACCCATCACCGTATAGTCACGATGGATGAAGTGGTTTACCATTGCTTCAAGAACTGCACGTTCTGCATACTCTGGTTTGTTCTTTCGTCCATCAGGCAGTTTCTCCCAACCTCTCTTGGTGTTAGACTTCACAAAGTTCATAGCTTCACGAAGTAGCATGAGGACATTGCCTGAAAACTCTGCATCGTTGATGGCATCGCCCTTTTCCTTTCCATCCCATCGTGTGCAATATAGGCGAGATTGCCACAATGGGCAGTCATCGGCAAACAATGCACCCGCATTCGTAAGGTTCCCTGTACCTGTTACCAGCCCAAACGACAAAAGGTATTTCTTGTCCCATTTTTGTTTGGTGCGGTCTTTGAACGAGTTCGCCAATATCGTAAAGGAATAGTCCTTTGCTTTATAGTCAGTGTGAAGGGAATCAAAAGTTTTGTTGATTCCAACCTTCATCACGCCTTATGGGCTATATAATAATATGTATGATAGAAAGATAAATAAGCAAGTAGCAGGAAACGACTTATTCTTAGTGTCACATTCTTGAGGGCTGTACTTCCTTTTCTTTGTAGCCACCAGACTTACAAATCGGTCATCAGGGCTTGAATATTTGTTAAAAACGGATTCAAATATCATTTTCTTTCCGCCGAACGGGCGATATGAAGGATAAAAACACTATATTTGTAAATTCTTAGAAATCCCTGCTGTCATTTTGCGAAGCCTCAACAACCGACGCCAAGCGAATAATCGGAGCACTGCCGAGGGAAACCTTGCCGACGGCATCGATAATATCCCCCATGACTCCAGCGGCAGCAGGACACAGATATAAACAAATAGGAATCATAACAAAAAACATAACACCACACGATGACCACCACGCCGAAGACAACACTACCAGAGGAGTTCTCCACATACACCCGGGAAATCTTGGGAGAGCAACGGTGGACGCGTTTTGCTGAAGCCATGGACGAGGAACCGCCGGTGAGCGTGAGACTGAACCCGATGAAATTCCGCTCCGACAGTATGGCACTGCCGGCTGAGGAAGACGAGCCCGTGGAATGGTGTCGGGAGGGACGCTATCTCAAGGAGCGGCCGATGTTCACTCTCGACCCCCTGCTACACGCCGGAGCATACTACGTGCAGGAGGCTGCCTCGATGTATATCACCCAGGTGATACGCGACCACGCACCCGCCGACCGTCCGCTGATGGTGCTCGACCTGTGTGCCGCACCGGGAGGGAAGTCCACCGCCATGCGCAGCGTGCTGCCCGAGGGAAGTCTGCTGATGACCAACGAACCGATGCGCCCCAGGGCAAACATCCTGATGGAGAACATACAGAAGTTCGGACACCCCGACGTGATAGTGACCAACAACTATGCCATCGACTACCAGCGCAGCAGACTGCAGTTTGACGTGATACTCGCCGACGTGCCCTGCTCCGGCGAAGGGATGTTCCGCAAAGACGAGGGGGCGATAAGGGAATGGTCGGTGGCTAACGTGAAGAAATGTGCCGCACTGCAGCGGGAGATTATCACCGACATCATGCCGTGTCTGAGAGACGGCGGACTGCTCGTATATTCCACCTGCACATACAACAGGCAGGAGGATGAGGAGAACGTGGACTTCATCTGCTCTGAATGGCAGATGGAAAAGCTCTCCGAGAGGCATTTCATTCCAGGCGAGACCCGATCAGAAGGTCTGTATATGGCGGCTCTGCGACAGACGGGAAGCGATGCCTCGCAGCAGACCACAATCAGTATGCTTGACTCCTCGGCAACGAAAAAGGACAAGAAACAGAAGCGGCGCGGAAAGGCGTCGGCAGAACAGGCCGTGAAGGGGGCTAAGGAGATGAGCGGATGGATAAAGGACAACGAGGACTTCAGCATCACCACGCTCGGACAGCGCTTCGTGGCGGTGAGGAAACAGTGGCGCAACGTGTATGACACCGCACTGGAGAAGCTGCGCGTGATGCATGCCGGCATCGAACTGGGTGAGCCGAAGGGCAAGGACATCATACCAGCCGAAGGTCTCGCTCTCTCAACGGCATTCAACCCGGAAGCCTTCGCCACGGCGGAGCTCGACCGCGCCACTGCGATTGCCTATCTCAGACGCGAGCCGATACAGTTGCCGCCAGACACGCCGCGCGGATTCGTGGCTGTGGGGTATCAGGGGCTGAACCTGGGATTCGTGAAAAACCTGGGCAACCGCACCAACAACCTCTTTCCGCAGGAATGGAGAATAAGGATGCAGAACGATGCATAGGTCTGGGGGCAGCCACACCTGGCCGCAAACCCATCCTAACCTTCCCCAAGGGACAACCCATCCTAACCTTCCCCAAGGGAAGGAACTGGTTACTCCAACTAAATGGTGTCAGCCCACAGCGGAAATAGTTGTGCAAGGTAACCTGCATCTCCCCTACGGGGGAGAACGAGAGGGGGCTGAAGTTCATTGGCTGAGTAATTTGTCGTGATAGGAGAAAAGAATACTGGCATCAGCCCCCACCTAGCCTCCCCCGTAGGGGAGGGACTGATACACCAGGACATCGACAGTCCTTCGACATACAGAGTAACCAGCATCTCCCCTACGGGGGAGAACGAGAGGGGGCTGATGTGATTATCTGAAGTCTTTGACAAAGCAAAGTAACCTGTCCCTTCCCTTGGGGAAGGTTAGGATGGGTTTGAGAACGAGAGGGGGCTGAAGTTCATTGGCTGAAATCATTGGCTGATGTCGTCTGGAAGCAGCGAGCACCATAGTGCTCCAAATCCTGCAAAATCCAAACCGAATCCAAGACTCATTGGCAAAATAATATCAAAGAAAAAAATCCGTGAAGACCAATCCGTGTAAAGTCCGTGATATCCGTGTTTTTTCTTTGATTTGTCCACGCCGAAGGCTGTGGACACGATGTCAAAGGAGGGAAAGGATTCCAGTGTGAAAGCATATAGTGTCCATCAGCCTTCGGCGATGGCCACAGGTCAAAAAAAACAAAACACAGATAACACCGAGGAACACGGATTAATCTTTCACGGATTATTTTTTGACCTGAAATCTTTGGATTTCTATATGGATTTCAGAGGATTTGCGAGTGCTTGGGGCACTCCCCCATTCAACAAATGAGAGATTTGCAAAACTTGAATAAGTAACATATATAATACATACGATAAACCTAACAAAAAAAACATAATTATGCTGACAGCAACTGAAATACAGGAGAAAGTGAACGCATACATCGCATCACTGCCCTACGAGAGAAAACCAAAGTCGCTCTACGACCCGATAGAATATGTGCTCGCCGCCGGCGGAAAACGCATACGCCCGTCGTTCGTGCTCATGGCATACAACCTCTTCCACGACGACGTGGACAGAATACTGCCCGTGGCTACGGCACTGGAGACCTACCACAACTACACACTGCTACACGACGACCTCATGGACAAGGCGGACATGAGGCGAGGCAGACCCACCGTACACAAGAAATGGGACGACAACACGGCGATCCTCTCCGGCGACACAATGCTCGTATTGGCATACGAACACCTGGCGAAATGCGACACCAAATATCTCAAGCCCGCACTCGACCTCTTCACCGAAACGGCACTGGAGGTGAGCGAAGGACAGCAGTTCGACATGGAATTCGAAACACGCAACGATGTGGCTGAGGAGGAATACATCGAGATGATACGACTGAAGACGAGCGTATTGCTGGCTTGCGCACTCAAGATGGGTGCCGTGGTGGCAGGGGCTTCGGATGCCGACGCCAACGCTCTGTATGCCTTCGGAGAGAAGGTGGGACTGGCGTTCCAGCTACAGGACGACCTGCTCGACGTGTATGGCGACCCGAAGGTATTCGGAAAGGCTATCGGCGGCGACATCACATCAAACAAGAAGACCTTCATGCTCATCAACGCCTTCAACAGAGCCGACGCCGAGACGCGTGCCGAACTGGAGAGATGGACCACGGCGACGGAATTCGATCCGGCGGAGAAGATTGCTGCCGTGACGGAGATTTACAACAGGCTCGGAATCGACAAGCTCGCCGAACAGAGGATAAAGGAATACTTCGAACAGAGCAGACAGCATCTCGACGAGCTCTCGGTGAGCGACGACCGCAAGGCGGTGTTGCGCGAATACACCGAGAGAATGATGAACAGAAAGAAATAACGAAACACCCACAAAAAGAGAGGAAATGCCATACAGAAGACTCCCCAATACCGACAAGTCGAGACTCAGTGCACTGAAGACGCTGCTCGACAACAACGACATATACATGGCCCGCGACAGGTTTCTGGAATGGAAAGACATAAACCAGGCGCGCACCTGCTACGACAAGCTGCTCACGGCAGTGACGCAATACGAGGTGGACAAAAAGGCGCAATGGCGGAGCGGAACGAAAATAGACCAGCTGCAGAAAAAGGCTTACATGTATGAGAGCCACTTCATGCAGGTGTTGCTCATGGCTGTGACAAGAGGGGAGATAAAGCGCTCTAACCTGAAACTCTACGGACTGGAGGAGACCGCCACCATGATTCCCGTGGACAACAGCATAGGGTCGATAACGGAATGGGGACCGAAAATCATCAGCGGAGAGAAAAACCGCGTGAAGAAGGGTGGCAGACCGATTTACAACCCCACGATAGGAATGGTGGAGACCCACTTCGACATCTTCAAGGAGGCTTACGACAAGCAGAAGGCGCTGCAGAAACGCACAAGCGAAATGGAGCAACGGCTCAAGGAGATACGACCCGAAATCGACGAACTGATACTGCGCATCTGGGACCAGATAGAGGCGCACTTCAGCGAGGAGGGAAAACTCGTGATAGACCGAGTGGCCGACTGTGAGCGCTTTGGCATACGCTACTACATGCGCCGCAAGGAGAAACGCAAGATGCAGGAGAAGGAAAAGGAAAACAAACAGGAGAATGAACAATGATTGACACGCATACTCATATCGACGGCGAGGAATTCGCCGAAGACCGCCCGCTGGCCATACAACGGGCCAAGGATGCCGGAGTGGAGAAAATCTTCGTGCCGGCAATCGACCTCAAGAGCATCGGCAGCGTGGTGGACACATGCCGGCAGTTTCCGGGCTACGCCTACCCCATGATAGGGCTTCATCCGGAGGAGGTGAAGGAGAACTGGAAAGACGCAGTAGGCCAGATGCGACGGATTCTCGACGAGCAGCGGCAGAAAGCACCGTCGGCAGACAACCCTCCGTTCATCGCCATCGGTGAGGTGGGACTGGACTTCTATTGGAGCCGCGAATTCGAGAAGGAGCAGCTGGAGGCTTTCGAGGAGCAGGTGAGATGGTCAATAGATGCCGACCTGCCGCTGATGATACACTGCCGCAAGGCACAGAACGAGATGGTGGGAATATTACGACGCTACGAACGGGAACTGCGCCGCGGAGGAGTGTTCCACTGCTTCACGGGCAACGAGCTGGAGGCAGAACAGCTGCTGTCGTTCGGCAATTTCAACATCGGCATCGGCGGTGTGCTGACATTCAAGAAGAGCCATCTGCCTGAAGTGGTGCCCCACATCCCACTCGACCGCATCGTGCTCGAGACCGACGCTCCATACATGGCTCCTGTGCCGATGCGCGGCAAGCGCAACGAGAGTGCCTACGTGGCATACGTCAGAGACCGCCTCGCCCTCGCCTACGGCATCTCCCCCGAGGAAATAGACCGCCACACCACGGCAAACGCCATGAGGATGTTTCTGCCGCAAGGATAGAACGACATGAAGATGTTTCTGACGGAAGGATACTATAGAAATCCCCCGACCTGTCCCAGAATGGACAGAATCGGGGGATTTTATTATAGGCAGGTATTAGGTTATGTGAACACAAAAGGATGCAGCTACCTGCCTTGTTTTCTTATCAGCCGAGCAGAGGTTATGGCACTACCACCTTGACGGCCTTTTCTCCTGCCTTCACTATATACACGCCGGGAGCAAGGCTGACGGCATGACGTCCAGCCGGAACAGTTGCCACTGTCTTGCCCTGCATGTCGTATACATCAGCTGAGTCATAGTCTGTAGACAATGAGATGCTGCCGTGGGCCACTTCTATATCAAGGCTCTTGCTGCCCGTTGAGACACTGCCTACTGCGGTTTCTATGCCATTCACATACACCCGTTCTGAAGTTTCAGATACATAGTTTGTGTAATCCTTGGTCCTCATCGCCGTAACATCATAGGCATAAGTATACTGCGGGTCGAGATCCGTCACTTCGAAACCGCTTCCTGTAGGATACATCACCGAATATGGAGCTATGAGAGTCTCGCCCTTGCGCACATTCTGACGGATGGTGACCTCGTCGATGAAGAAAGGCTGGCCATACATACTCATGAATGCGAGGATGACGTTCTCACGCAGGTTCTTGTTGTCGGTAGCGTCGAAGTGGATAGTGGCAGATGTCATTCCCGTGCCATTCAGCGTCAGCGGCATGATGCGATGGTCGGTGGCAACATTGTCGGTGTAGTCTTTCATGAGCATCACGAAGAGCGTGTCGCTGGCAAACGTGTTGTATGCCTTCACATCAACATCAAACGCTCCGCCGTCGCAGGTGAGGTCGAGTTTCGGCGATGTAACGAGTCCTGCCAGTCCCATCCACACATTGGTCTGCTGTGCTCCAGCCATTCCATCAGCCAGATAAGGCAACTGCAGGAGCCATTCCGTCGTTGTGTATCCGTTTTCAGCCAGGTTGAACACATAAGTGTATGGGTTAAAAGGATTGTCGGTGGTGCCCTGGTCAATCTTGTTGAAGTCCTCGCTCAGCACCACCACATTCTGCATATCCTCTTTGGGCTGCAGCACCTTCATGACGTTGAGCTTGTATCTGTCGGCATTGTTCAGCTCCGTCCAGTTTGCCGTGAACGAGGTTTCTGTGACATTCGTTGCCTCCTTTGCCTCCACCTTCACTCCGAGAATGCCGTCTACCCACATGTCAGGCGATGGCTTCGACACCACGCTTCCGTTCTTGGCTCTCACATTGTAGAAGTATTCATAGTTGGGGTCGATGTCCATGGTGTAGCAGGTGTCGGTCAGTTCCTTGTCGAGCTGGGTCACCGGCACTCGCTGTGTGGCATAGTCTATCTTCACGTCGTCGATGGCGAAGTCAACGGAGTTTTTCTGTATGAAGAAGAACTTCACCCTTGTCATCCCTTCTCCTATCTGTTCTGATGTGAACGAGTATTGTCCGCCTTCGGCCTGCATATAGAAGTTTGGCATATTGGCGATAGGTATCCATCCGTCTTTCTCGTTGTATACGGCTACCTGCACCAATGAGTAGGTATAGTCGGTTTCATTCTCCATATTACTCGGTTTCACCCAGAACGAGAGTGATGTTATCGGGGCCGGTGTCTCGGGCGAAATGATTTCGTCGCCTACGGCATCCAGACAGAGCGACAATGGGGCCGAACTGTAGTTGCCCTCGGATGTGTAGACATCCTGTGAGCCTTGTGCAGACAGATTGATGGTCCATCCCTCCGGATAGCCGGGATTGTCCTGGTTTATGGTCTTGCCGTCGGCGTTGATGTTGATACCGTCGAAATTCTCCGACAGAGAGCCTGGCTCCACACTGTGTTCCGGCATCTCCTTGCGGTATACGTTGAGGAGATACGAACTTGCCGATGCCGTGGGGCTCCAGCGGGCTGTGAACGAGGTGGAAGAGTTGTTTACAGGCTGCAGCACCTGGGGCGTCGGTATCTTGTTGGCCTTGCGCGTCACCACGATATCGTCGAGCAGGAGGTCTACCTCCTCGACAGAAAACTGGAATATATTGTTGGGATTGAATGTGGCCTGGTCAGTGGCGAAGGTGAATTCCTGCCACTGGTCGGAAATGTCAAAATCGCGGTCGTCAACGGGACCTTCGTTGTTGTCGCACAGTGCCACACGGATGACTCCCTCGTCGCCGGCTTTCAGACATCTGGCGCGGAACTTCAGCACTACGTCTCCGCTGAGTTCCATCTCCGGCGTGCTTATGAATCCTCCTGCAAGACCACCGTATTCCGACTCATACATGCGTAGCGCACATGCCTGTCCTGCCTGGTATACCTCATTGCCGGTCCAGCCCTTCATTCCCATGAGGTCTGCCGGCAGCACATAGTTCACGCTGCCTCCTCCGAGCATCTCAGTGTCGGGTTCGGCGTTGGTACCTGCTGTCCATTTGTCGAAATGCTGGTCTACAACTGTCTTGGTGGGAATCTCGTCGTCTGCACGGTTGGGCAGACTGTGGCATTCTGATGTTCTCGGCATTGCTTTCATTGCCGCTCGGGCAAACTTGCCCATCGGTGTTTTCTGGGCGTAGGATACTGACGGCAGAAGCATTAGAGAACACAACGTCGCCGAAATAATCATGTGGATATTCCTCATAGATAACATGTTTTTTAAAAGGCAGCACTGCAAATAAATATGTCTTAAAACCCTAATTAGCATAGAAGCATCAGCCTGCCACAATGCTGCCACAAAGCAGGCGACTTTTCCAAAACCGCGTCAAAGATAGTAAAATTATCCCACCTTGCAAATTATTATAGACAAATTCTTCCTTTATGTCATCAAAATACCAACTTTTGCAAAATAGAGGTTTCAGATGCGACTTTAACCCAAATCGGTCGTTAGGGCTTGCTTGGATTTTGTTTTTTAGAAGGAAAGATTATTCTTACAGACTTTTTTCAAACACTCCTATTATGCTCATGAAGAGTGAGTCCTGAAGGTGTTCACATGTCTGGTATATGACACATGCCAAAAAATCCCCCACGGCGTGGGGAACGATTCCCCCTAATGTGGGGTTTCATTCCCCACGGCAGGGGGAGATTTTGAGCATGAAAATGGTGTTTTCCTGACCAAAAATCACAACACGCCCGTTTGGAAGTGCAGACTGAACGAATGATGGATTTCAATTCGTTGTGAAAGCCGTCTGAGGCCAGAGCTATTAGATGTGATGCGCACTTCAAATCACTCCAAATGTCGGATAAGCCAACTTTCTGCCCTTTTTCTTTTTAATATTCAAGAAATAGTCGTATCTTTGTCATTACAAAAAAGTTGTAACATAAAACATGTAATGGCGTATGACACTAAGTTACAAGAAATTAGCGAATCCTTTCGTCTATCAAGGTTATGAAAGCCCTGAGTATTTTTGCGATAGAGAGGCAGAAACAAAGACTTTACTTTCCCACTTGAAGAACGGAAGAAATATTACCCTCATCTCTCCTCGAAGGATTGGCAAGACAGGACTTATTAAGAACACCTTCTACCATCTCAAGGAAGAAGAGAATGATGCCATATGCCTATACCTTGACATTTTCGCCACCAAGAACTTGAATG